>PYIL01082106.1_pt1 | contig 14290 bp, 9 predicted proteins | sample 3578041 | NCBI WGS metagenome assembly PYIL01 (sample SAMN08408023, study PRJNA431606) | Marine metagenome isolate SA_KN192-05_S13_150m, whole genome shotgun... | biome: marine; feature: oceanic pelagic zone; material: water; isolation source: 150 m water sample, 0.2-0.8 um fraction ... | reverse complement strand
TCAAAATACACCAGCATTTCCTGCAGGCCTAAAAAATACCATGGCGCTTTCGCAGGATTTGGGGATTCAGTAGGATTGGCGGGTTCTTCAATTGGCGCTGGAAGCCCAATAGACCAAACGAGCAAAAATGCAGAAACAATAATTAATGATATTAGCTCTACATAGACTAAATCCGGCCAAACCAGTACTTTATCATTTGGTGGCTCATAGAATTCACCTGGTTTTTTACCATCATCAAGCCTTTCATCATTACTATATGCTTGATTCATGGCTAACCAAGTAAAAAACACCACAAGAAATATCAGGCCTGATATGGGTACATTATCCGGCTTTAATACTATTTTTTGGAAATTATAATCACCAAGTCCATATATGAAAAATGAAACCATACCAATAACGGCAATGATAATTGCTTTTTTGCTCCATATGTGGTGCAGGCCTAGGCGGCGATGCCATTTTTCAAACCAATCACTTGGTGGGAATATGAAAGGGAATATTATTACAACTGAGGTAAACAATATTGTTGGGTTAGATACGGTATTAACAATTTCCTTAAAGGAGCCCATGTTTACACTGGTGTAGAGATACCACCATCCTTTCTCACTCGCCAGAAATGAACGGCCATAAAGATCATAATTATAAAAGGTAAGCCAATACAGTGCAGCACATAGAATCGTAGTAATGCAGCTTCACCCATAAACCGTCCACCTATTAATGCAAACCTTGCATCACTTGCCATAGTAATGAAATTGATATCACCAATAGCAAGCAAGGCCGCACCTGGACCTTCAGACCCAAGAAAGGGAGTAGCCCTAGCCATGTTGCCACCAACAGTAATTGCCCATATCGCTAACTGATCCCAAGGTAAAAGATAACCGGTAAAACTTAACAAAAGAGTCAATAACAAAAGGATGACACCAATGGTCCAATTAAATTCCCTTGGTGGCTTATACGAGCCGGTCATGAAAACTCTGAACATATGAAGCCATACTGTAATTACCATGGCGTGCGCTCCCCAGCGATGCAACTCCCGCATAATACCAAATGGGACCTGTTCAGCAAGGTCAATAATATCCGTATAGGCATATTCAATAGTTGGACGGTAATAAAACATCAGGAGTATGCCAGATATAGTAAGAATAAGAAAAATAAAAAAAGAAAGGCCGCCCATGCACCAGGTGAACTTTAGTTTAACGGCATGCTTAGGAAGACGCACTGGATGTAAGTGGAGAAATACAGAATTCAGTACGGACATCATACGCTGACGTCGATTTCGCGGTACGCCTCCACCACGGAAAATAGATTTCCACACTTGTGATTCTGCTGCTTTTTCTAAAAATGATTTTTTTGTTTGTTCAGCCATATTTTATTTAAACTTTTAAAAATGCCTCTGGATCGGACCACTGCCCCTTTTCTTGTTGGTATTTTTGTGTTTTATCAATGATGATTTCACCGCTGTCTGCTAATACAATACGATACCTTTCCAAAGGTCTTGGTGCGGGCCCTTCAAAATTAATTCCTGTCTTTTTAAAACCACTACCATGACAGGGACATTTAAATTTCCTGGACGAAATAAGCCAGTTTGGCGTACAGCCTAGATGTGTACATACGGTAGATAACGCATAAATACCCTCATCATTTCGAATAACCCAAACACCATATTTATTCTTCCATTTTGTATCTACTTCACCAATTGTGTAATCATCCGGATAACCTGCTCGAAATGTTTGTACAGGCTCAAAAAGGACATTTGGAAAAAAGAATCTGAGCATCATAGTAAAGAAACCACCCGTTGCAGCTACAAATCCAACCCAGCCCAAAGATAGCCAGGAAAAGAAAGATCTTCGAGTGACCTCGTTTTCCTTTACAGCTTCTCCTAATGCTGCAGGTGCTTTACGAACCGGTGGTTTGGTTGCTGTTTTTTTCCCCTCTTGCATAGATTAATAAAATATTTATTTAAGTGTGTTTCTAGCCGCTTGCCGAACTTTCATATTTAAATCATTTTCCATCAAATCCATCAAGACTTGTCTTAATTCATCATTCAATATATTCCTACTTGCTCTTATAGCAGCTAATATCGCTTGATTTTGCTCAACTGCATCAATATTAGGAAATGAATCTAAATATTTTCTATCCATAAGGTCTAATAATATTCTACGCCCACTATCGTCTTTTTGTTTTGCCAACGCAATAGCCGCATCCCATCTAACGTTTGGTTCAGGATCATTTAAAGCCTGTTTTAAAACTGTCTGGACTTGATTTCCAGCATAATTGCCTAAAGCCACCACCACCTGATGTCGTACTCTTGCAGATTCATGTTCAAATAAACGTAACAATTGTTCAAGACTCGTTGAACTGCTAATCATTCCCAGCGAATAAATTACGGCAGTTAGGATTTCATCATTTTCAGCTTTCAATGTTTTTTCCAAAGTGGCAGCATATCTTATATCCTTTGTTCTGCCCATAGCTAAAGCTAAATAGATACGAATTCGATTATCCCGCTCTTTTTCAGAATACTCAAATGTTGATATCAGTTCATTCACAAACCTTTCTTCTCTTGGAACCATTTTAGGGTTCGATAATATTTTAGATAATTCAAACGCTCCTTGCCAGCGCTTAGTGGTACCACCAATTTTTACATCATCTAAATAATCCTGAGCAGTCCTGGGTTCAATCGTAAGAATACGAAGCATAAGAAAAATTAATACTCCAAAGATCGCTATTATAAAAGGCACAACAAAAAAGCTATGAATCACTACTTTAAAAAGTGACTTTTTTTCGGCCGGAAAGTCGTTTGGCAGATTTTCGCTATTTTTTTTAGCCATATATATTACTTCTTGGTAGGAAATAAATTATTTGTAGTGCCGCGGAAAGGACTCGAACCTTCACACTCTTACGAGCACCAGATCCTAAATCTGGCGTGTCTACCAGTTCCACCACCACGGCATCAATATTCAATTTATTAATTATTCCAAAGTTCAGCCGGGGAAATTAATCAAATGTGTTTCTTACGCGAAATAAAAAAGGACAGGATGAACCTGCCCTCAATCATGAAAAAAGCTAAATGATTACTTAACTAAAATCATCTTTTTTGAAGCAATAAAATTATCAGTCTTTAATTGATAAATATAGACTCCTGCGCCCATTTTATTACCCATTTCATCTCTCGCATCCCATATAATTGTCTTTAATCCTGGCGCTTGTGTCTCGTGTAATAAACTTCTTACCTGACGGCCAGCAAGATCATAAATGGTCAATTTCACATTTGAAAGTTCTGGTAGATCGTACTGAAGTACAGTTACAGGATTAAATGGATTCGGATAATTCTGGTATAGCGTATATCGATTTGGCAAGGCAATATCATCGATTGTCCCTAGTGCAATACTGAACATACCATATCCCGTGGCTGAAACTGTCACCTCATTTGTATTGTCGTCCCTGGCAGTTACGTCACCGAAAAATAATCCTAGATGGCCACCAAAATAGTTCTTTTGTTGTACACTTATCTCTAGTATTGGGCCAGTTCCTACAGGGATAGCTGATCCAATCGTGTAGCCAAATATGTAGCAATTCCCATCTTCGTCTTCACCGGAATTATCCAAGAGTGAGCCACCAACATCTGCAAATCGACCCGCAGGATTTACAGCTGTAACAGACAAACCATCAGGCATATCTATTAGTAGCATTTCAAAAACAGAAATGGGTACAATATTTTCTAAGCTGATGGTAATATTATCTGCAGCATATCCTGACATAGTTAGATTTGTGTCAAGAGAAAATTTTGCCATTGGTGTGCCGACAAAAATACTTGGGTTAATACTCTCAGTATACATTGGAATATTATTCGCGTCAGCCATAATCATATCTACAATACCAATCTCAATACTGCTACCTGTTGGTACATTAGGTTCAACGTAAAGAGAAATGTCAGCTATATGTCCCATCCCAGGTGCGATAGGATTATTAAGGGTTAGATCTACAATTACAATATAATATTCATTTCCTACCGTATTTCCGGCAAAATACCAATCATTGAAATCCATATATGCGGTTGGATCGACCAGCACTCCAGTCACCTGATTAGCTGTACTTGAGATAGAAAACTGAATCGCTGTAACTGGTTGGGTATTGCTGATCATAAGTGGTAAGGTAATTACATCCCCAGGATTTGCCACTGCATTTGGCATCGCCAAGGACTGGGTTTCAACACTCACCTCGAAATTTGCGTCAGAACCTGTCCAGTTCATTTCAACATCATTGTAATCCTTTATATTCGCAAAAGTGAATCCTAGATCTACAAGACTTGGTTCCATACTTATGCTACGTACAATTACTTTGCACACAGGATCGCTTCCAGGAATAAGATTATTGCTTATTCCCCACCCAGTTATTACCATAACCCCACTGGCTTCAGTGACATCTAGAGTCCAGCCTTGAGTACGATTGGTCGGTAGTATTGTTTCCGCAATGATATAATCAGGGTCGTCAGCTATTTCTATATAGAAAAAACTTATTTCGGCTTCATTATTAATCGATATATCAAGCGTATCTGTCTGACCTGATAGAGCAGAACCATTAGTAATAGATAACTCTACCCATTCGACTGGTGTAGCATCGACTACATTGCTAGGTCCCGACTCTGTGCCTTCAGGAGAATAATCTGTGGTTACATAATAATAATAGGTAGCACCATTGATTACTTCATTATCAGTGTATTCATGCACACCAGTGCCAACACTAACAATAAGCTCATAGTCTGGATCACTTGCAGAGCTGCGGTACAGGTTATAACCAGAAATGTCGGGGACATTTCTTAAAAGTATCGGATCAACGAATCCACCAATATTACTTTCTTGATCAAGTTCATTAATTATACCCATTTCTACGAAAAATGGTGGAGATAAACTGAAATCTTCCCGCGCCACATAAGTAGATAATTCTTTTTCAATCGGCATAGGATTTATATAACTGTATTGAATTATATTAAATCGACCATCAGACGTATTAAATGTTACACTTTCAGATGCATCAAATTCTCCACCAGTTGCTATTTCGGTACCATTGAGGATTAATCGATAGTACCCTTCACCAAAGCCACAACAAATACCATCACCAAAAGTATCATAAATTGTAAATACATACCCACCAGATGGGATATCTAGGTCCCAAGTATATAAGGTAGCTAAGTCTACTAATTCACCCGGAATAATACTAGCAACAACACTATCTCCATCCACATGAACAAGGTCCCAACTGGTTTCACCTGGCCAATTATCAGTTAATAATTCAATTGTAAATGGTACTGAAGGTGGAATGGGTCCTATGGGCGGGTCCCAGTTTAAAGGTACTTCGCCATCCAGCCCAGAAACTGCAATCAAATTATGAGGTTCTTCCATATAGCCAGGGAAAACGGTTACCATGCCAGTGTCTAATTCTGAAATCCAATATATGCCACCAATGCTATCAGAAACGGTGACTTCATTAAAATAAATTAATACATCATCACCATAAGCATCATCATTTATAGAGAATCTCACGTTTAGAATTGGTTCTATTCCTGGCGCAATATTATTATTAGTAGTACTATATAAAAGAATTCTAGTGCCACTACCGACATCAGTAGTTGAAATCGTGAAACCAGTTGTACGGTCAGCAGTCCAGATACTATCTATAGATATATAATCTGGCTCATTTAGAAGATCAAACTGCACCCCACCTACTGTACCATCATTATCCATACTAACCTGCAATTCTGCGATTTCAGACACATCACCACTATCTGAACTCATGCTTAGACCTACAACAAAACCGATTGAGACAATCCCATTGCCACTCGACGATCCCAAATCGACGCCACTGCTATCGGTTACAATTAGTTCGGACATTCCCAGGTCAATTACAGCTGATGCAATATCAGATCCATCAAAATGTATGGTCATTACAGTATCCGAATTAGCTGGAATCGGATAAGCATTACCAGCATTAAAAAGTAAAATTCGATAAGCACCTGAAGAAAGTTGGTTCATTTCCGCGGAAAATCCAGCGGCACCACCACTTACATTAATTGAAAAAGGTGATATAATATTTGGATCAACCACCATGTCAAACTGCAATCCTGATATACTATTATTTGGGTTATTTACAATTACTGGAACTTGTATATCTGAGGCATATCCTGGGAACTCTACAGTCTCTAACGCTACCGTTAATTGTGCGTGCAAAATGCCAATCAAAAAAGTAACGTAAAACAATAGATTCTTATTAAACATTTATGTGCGTATTACGTTTTAATGTTATAAATATCTACCGTATTATCATTCTTTGGACGCATTCGAATACCCTACCTCGATCATATTGGTAATTAGGTGCTGAAGGTACATATATTAGTAAAATTATCCACTGGATTTATATTTGCTTATGATCTATATCACATAAAAATAAATATATATTAGAATGAAGATTTATTTATATCAGACTGGACAATAACAAGATTATATAATTCCACTAGTAACCTTATCAAATCATTGATCGAATCCTATCTGTTTCACAGTGCCAGGTTTAAAGGAAATATTATTAGGTTTGGGTATATCCGCGGTTGAGATAATCCTGGAGTTTTTTATACTTTACTGTTTCCCGTTTGCCACTCGGACTTATTAGCTCTATTTTTTCATTTCGACCAATTTTTTTATCAGTTGTTATTGGCTTCCTTGTTGCTTGCTGAGGCTTGTTTTGATTTTGGTTAGCCTCTGGTGGCCCAGTAAAACCTAGTCCAGTTGAATCTTGGTGCCTCATTTGCACATCCCGGGCTTGACTGGACCGTATCTGGGGCGCATGGTCCATACCTTGAATCTTTGTCCGAAACAAACGCTGCAATGTCATTTGGGTCGTATCTGCCATCATTTCTTTAAACATATAAAAACCCTCTGATTTATACTCCAAGAGAGGATTTTTTTGACCATATGCTCTGAGATTAATGCCTTCTCTAAGCTGATCCATTGCATATAAATGATCTTTCCATTTTTCGTCAATAGTTCGCAGAACCACAAAACGCTCAAAACCCCGCATAACATCTTCAGGCAATAATGATTCTCGAGCAGAATATAAATCCATGGCTTCATCAACAATATTTTTCTTGAAATGTTCAGCGTCTGACTCAATATCAAATTTTTTGCGATCAATTTCAGTTAAGAGAACCGATGAAAAATTATGTTCTAAACCATCCCAGTCCCATAATTCATGGTTTTCTTCATCTTGACCATCCAATTCATCATCAACAAAATCAGAAATTAAATCAGGAATAGTCTCTCGCAAATTTTCTCCCCGTAATGCATTATTGCGAATATCATACACTACCTGCCGCTGCTGGTTCATCACATCATCATATTCTAATAGATGTTTCCGAATACCAAAATTTCTTCCTTCTACTTTTTTTTGCGCATTTTGTATGGCCCGGGTTACCATCTTGTGCGTGATTACTTCTCCCTCTTCAATTCCCATACGATCCATGATTGATGCGACTTTCTCAGAATTAAATAGACGCATCAAGTCATCTTCAAGGCTCAGATAGAATCTTGATGAACCAGAATCTCCTTGTCTTCCAGATCGGCCCCGTAACTGCAAGTCTATCCGGCGTGATTCATGCCGTTCAGTACCAATAATATGCAAACCGCCTAATTCCTTTATACCTTCTCCAAGTTTAATATCCGTTCCTCTGCCGGCCATATTTGTCGCAATAGTAACAGCTCCCTTTTGGCCAGCACGGGCTACAATTTCTGCCTCACCCTTGTGTTGCTTGGCATTTAGTACATTGTGAGGAATTCCACGTTGCTTTAACATTCGTGATAATAATTCAGAAGAATCAACAGATACAGTTCCAACGAGTGTAGGTTGACCATCCTTATAGCATTCGGCAATTTCTTCTATTACAGCAGTATATTTCTCACGTTTTGTTTTATAAATCAAATCATCACGATCATCTCTCACTATACTGCGATGAGTAGGAATAACTACTACATCCAAATCATAAATACTTCCCAATTCTTCCGCTTCTGTCTCAGCAGTACCAGTCATGCCGGCAAGTTTATCATACATACGAAAGTAATTTTGGATTGTAATTGTTGCTAGGGTTTGAGTTTCGCGTTCAATCGTAACATTCTCTTTCGCTTCTAAAGCCTGATGAAGACCATCACTGTAGCGTCGACCCGCCAAGATTCGACCCGTGAACTCATCCACAATTTGTACTTTTCCACCTTGAACAACATATTCAACATCCTTTTCGTACAATGTGTAGGCTCGCAACAATTGGCTAATGTTATGTATCCGAGCGCTTTGCTCCGCATGCTGCTGATGCGCTTTTTCTTTTTCCTGTTTGATTTCTAAAGTACTGAGGTTTTCTTTTACATCTAATTCATGTAACGTTTCGCCAAGATCTGGTATAACAAACATGTCCGGATCATCAGGCGCTAAAGATCCCCGTCCTTTTTCAGTGATATCAATTACGTGGGTTTTTTCATCAATGCTAAAGTATAGATCCTCATCTACCTCGTGGATTTTTTTATCGCGCATATATTCCGATTCAACATCATGAGCCAATTTTTTTGTACCCTTTTCTTGAAAAATCTTAAGGACCTTTGGATGTTTTGGCATACCACGATTGGCCTGCAATAGTTTTAATCCGGCTTCATCATTGTTTTCTCGTTCAATAAAACGTGTGGCTTCAGCCACCATTCCGGTAACTAAACTATTCTGTTTTTTGATAAGATTTTGGACCATTGGCTTGAGCTCTTTGTAGGTCGTGTCAACTGGTGCATCGACAGACCCAGAAATAATTAGTGGTGTTCTGGCTTCATCGATTAAAACACTATCTACTTCATCTACAATGACAAAAGCATAATCCCCTTGAACTTGATCTTCTGGTTCAAGAGACATATTGTCGCGAAGGTAATCAAATCCAAATTCGTTGTTCGTTCCATAAGTGATATCACAATTATAAGCAGCTTGTCTTTCCCTGTTATCCATCGTATTCAAAATAAAGCCAACCGATAAGCCAAGGCATTTGTATATCTCACCCATCCATTCTGCGTCGCGCTGGGCCAAATAATCATTGACAGTCACCAGATGGGAACCACGACCAGAAAGTGCATTCAGGTATAATGGCATTGTAGCAACCAAGGTTTTTCCCTCACCCGTTTTCATCTCAGTGACCTTACCGCTATGAAGTACAATCCCCCCTAATATTTGAACATCATATGGTATCATTTCCCAGGCTATTTCCTGACCCATAATGCGCCATGATTTTCCCACATTACGCCTGCATGTTTCTTTGACCATAGCAAAGGCTTCAGGTAAAATTTCATCAAGTTTTTCATGCTCTGCATTTATTACATGTTTATCAGCTTCTTCATTATCAGAAATCTTTTCTTTAGCATATTTTTTGGCAACTTCACGAGCAGATGCTATCTCTAATTTGAATTCCCTTGTGCGATTGATCAAATCATCGTCTGATTTTGTTTGTAATGTCTCATAGATCGTATTGATTTCATCTACGATAGGAACCAATGCCTTTGTATCGCGATCAGATTTGGTTCCGAATACTTTTGTTAAGATTGTCTGAAGCATTTCAAAGATTATTGGTTATGTAGTTTTATCATTAATCAGTTTATGTTTAAAGATCGCATCCAGTACACCATTTACAAAGCTTGCGCTATCTTCGGTACTATACAATTTTGCAATTTCAATCGCCTCACTGATAGACACCTTAGGCGGAATTCCATCATTAAAATAAATTTCATTTACTGCGATGCGCATAATCAATTGATCTAGTGTGGCTACCCGATCCAGTTTCCAGTTATCAAGGTTATCGGAAATTAATTGTTCAGCCCAGATTTTATTATCAACAATATTACCATAAAGTTCAGTAATAAATGCTTTTGTTTCTCCATCGAAACTGTTTCTTTCAAATAAATCATCTAAAACCTTTTCTTTTGTTTCACCAGTGAGTTCCAGGGCATATAGAGCACCTAAAATACCCTCTCTTGCAAGACGACGCGGATGCATGTTACACTACTCTTTTATTGGATATAACCAACCAAATTCGTCAGATATATCCCCGCGCTGAATTCCGGTAAGTAATTGTCTTAATTTAGAGGTCAATTGTCCCATTTTTCCATCTGCAATTTTATGTTTACCATCCAGGCCGGTGATACTGCCAACCGGTGTTACGACAACAGCTGTACCAGTACAAAAAACTTCATCCGCATCATAAAGCTCGGTTAATGTAACATTGGTTTCTAACACTTCAAGACCTATTGTATCCTTTGCTAGTGTAATGACAGAGTCACGAGTAATACCAGGTAATATACTTCCATCTAATTTTGGTGTTTTAATTGTATTTCCAGTTAATACAAATAAATTAGCAGAACCAACTTCTTCAACAAATTCTTCATCCTTTGCATTCAAATAAATAACCTCATCAAAGCCGCTGTTCTTTGCCTCAATTAAGGGAAGTAGAGATGCAGAATAATTACCGATTGCTTTAGCATTACCAATACCTTTAGGCGCTGCGCGATGATACTTATTACTTACCTTTAGTTTCAAGGGTTGAATATCGCCTTTGAAATAAGGTCCAACGGGAGAAACAAACACCATAAAAGTATATACTTCTACTGGTTTTACACCAAGTGCTGGTGACGTGCCCCAAACGATAGGTCTTATATACAGACTTCCTTTGCGATAGGGAGGCACATAATCAATATTGTCTTTTAATGTTTCTTTTACTGCGTTTAAAAAAAACTCTTGATTCATTTCAGGAATACATAATCGTTTGGTAGACAAGGCCATCCTTTTGGCATTCATTTCTGGTCGAAACAAAACCACCCGATCTTTAACTGTCCTGTAGGCTTTTGTCCCCTCAAAACAACCCTGACCGTAATTTAATACACCGGCAGCAGGCGACAACTCAATTGTCCCATAAGGTATCAAACCGCCTAATTTCCATTCTTCTCCTATCCTGCAGCTCGCTTTGTACATACTACGTGTTTCTACTACATTAAATCCAAGATTGTCCCAATCTATTTTTTCCATAATTAATTTTCCATTATCTCCCTTGCGATTACCATTTGCTGTATTTCAGTTGTGCCCTCATAAATTTGCGTGATTTTTGCATCGCGCATTAATCTTTCAACACCATATTCTTGCATGTATCCATAACCGCCAAAAATTTGGACACAATCAATAGATGCGTCCATGGCTGTTTGCGATGCAAAGCTTTTAGCCATAGCAGCCGCTTTTGTATAAGGTTTATGCGCATCTTTTAGAACAGCCGCTTTCTGTATCAATAACCTTGACGCTTCTACATTTGTACCCATTTTGGCAATTTTTTCCTGCAATGCACCAAAACTGCCAATGGTTTTTCCAAATTGTTTTCTTTCTTTTGAATACTTTACAGATTTATCCAATGCTGCCTGGGCAATTCCTAAGGCCTGTGCTGCGATGCCAATTCTACCACCATCGAGCGTAGCTAATGCAATGCGAAAACCCTGTCCTTCTTTATCAATAAGATTCTCAATTGGAACGTAGCAGTTATCAAAATATAGCTCACAGGTATCAGAGCCACGAATACCAAGTTTATCTTCCTTTTTGCCAACCGAAAAACCATCTATATCTTTTGGTACTATGAAGGTAGATATACCATTATAACCTGCCGATTTATCCGTTAAAGCCATTACAATTACTACATCTGAATTGATACCACTAGTAACCCAGTTTTTCGTGCCATTTAGGATGTAGTATTTTCCACTTTTTTCTGCAACAGTATGCATATTACTTGCATCAGAACCGGACTGCGGTTCACTTAAAGAAAAAGCACCTAATTGCTGACCACTGGCTAACTTTGTTAAATAGGTTTCTTTCTGCCAATCATTTCCATAATTGACAAATATCTGGCAAACAAGGCTATTATTCACTGATACGATAACACCTGCGGATGCGTCAACTCTTGATAATTCTTCAATAATCAGGGCATAACAAATTGTATCCATACCAGCACCATTCCATCTTTCTGGAACCATAATTCCCATAAATCCAAGTTCACCCATCATTTTTACTTGCTCAAATGGAAACTCAGCATTTTCATCGCGTTCGATTACACCAGGTTTTAGGTGTTTTTCAGCAAATTCAGAAGCTGTGTTTCTTACTAATTCTTGCTCTTCAGTAAGAAAGTGCATTATATCCTTTCAACAATCATAGCTGATGCTTCACCACCGCCGATACACAAAGTTACCAAACCTGTAGTTACATCTTGTGATTTCAAAGCATGGATGAGGGTGGTTAAGGTACGAGCACCACTTGCACCAATTGGATGGCCAAGAGCAATAGCCCCACCTTTTACATTTACTATACTATGATCCAGGTTAAAGTCATCCATAACGGCCATGGCTACTGGTGCAAATGCCTCATTAATTTCCCACAAATCTATATCAGAAACTCCCATCCCTGCTTTTTCAAGCACCTTATTAATTGCTTTGATTGGGGCTGTTGTGAACCATTCAGGTTCCTGTGCTGCAGAAGCCTGACTATAAATACGCACCATTGGCGTAAATCCTAATTCTGTAACCTTGGTTTCACTCATTAATAATAATCCAGCAGCTCCATCATTGATTTTAGAAGCATTCCCTGCAGTTACAGTACCATCCTCTTCAAATGCTGGGCGCAACTTATCCATTTTATCAAAATTTACTCGACCAGGCTCTTCATCGATATTTATCGTGATCGTATTTTTTTTTCTGTCCGTTATATCTACTGCTATTATTTCATCATTAAATGACCCAGTTTTCTGAGCATCTAATGCACGCGTATAAGATTCTTTAGCAAAGTCATTTTGATCTTCCTTGCTATAGTGGCGATCCCGGGCACAAATTTCAGCACAATTACCCATATGAGTATCATTATAAACATCCCACAAACCATCTTTTATCATACTATCTATCAATTTCCCATGGCCTAGCCGATACCCATCCCTGCCTTTGGATAATAAGTATGGTGCTTGACTCATATTTTCAAATCCACCAGCAATAATAATATCTGCATCATTCACTTGAATAGCCTGTGTCGCTAGCATAACAGATTTTAATCCAGATCCACACATTTTGTTAATGGTGGTGCATTCAACAGTATTTGGCAAACCAGATCTTAATGCAGCTTGTCTTGATGGCGCCTGACCTAATCCCGCTGCTAATACGTTACCCATTATAACTTCATCCACTGATGACGGGTCAAGCACCGTTTCTTCCAAAATCCCACCAATTACCCTAGAGCCTAAGTCAGGCCCGCTTACTGTAGAAATCGATCCTTGAAATGACCCTATAGGAGTTCGCTTAGCAGCAGCAATAACTACATTTTGAATATTTTCCATGATTAGTAATTACAAATTATGATTTAGAAAAACTTACCCCGGTCATCGAAAAGTTTTCCGCAAATAAAGATCAATTTCTAGTATCCAAAAAGCCATTAAATTTCGATTAGCACCCATTCTACAACTGATGAAATATTAAATGCTAATCAGTAATTATTTCGTTTGTAATATTTGGCAAAATTAGTACCAAAGGACACTGGAATCATAGCATTTAGGGATCCAGGGTATTGTTAATTACTTCTTTTTGTTTGTTTTATCATAGGCCCGAATGATATCCTGAACCAATTTATGCCTGACCACATCACTTTCATTCAATTGTACCAAACCTATACCATCGATTCCCTTTAGAATTTGCACCACTTGAATTAAACCTGAATCACTGCTCTTTGGTAAATCAATCTGAGTAATATCACCTGTAATAATTGCTTTTGAATTAACACCAAGCCTAGTGAGAAACATTTTCATTTGCATCGGTGTAGCGTTCTGAGCTTCATCTAAAATCATGAACGCATTATTCAAAGTACGACCACGCATATAGGCCAAAGGAATTATTTCAACTGTACCATTAGATAAAACTCTTTTCAACTTTTGTTTTGGCATAATATCACCGAGTGCATCGTATAAAGGCGTAAGATACGGATCAACTTTTTCTTTTAGATCCCCAGGTAAAAACCCAAGATTTTCGCCAGCTTCCACCGCTGGACGACACAACGCTATCCGATCCACTTCGTGATTTTCAAGTGCAGCAATTGCAAAGGCAACAGCAATATATGTTTTCCCTGTGCCTGCAGGCCCTATCGTTAAAACAATGTCATTATTCTGAACAATATTAATGTATTCTTTCTGACCATCTGATCGAGCAATTATTGATCCTTTTCT
>PYIL01060638.1_pt1 | contig 14574 bp, 14 predicted proteins | sample 3578041 | NCBI WGS metagenome assembly PYIL01 (sample SAMN08408023, study PRJNA431606) | Marine metagenome isolate SA_KN192-05_S13_150m, whole genome shotgun... | biome: marine; feature: oceanic pelagic zone; material: water; isolation source: 150 m water sample, 0.2-0.8 um fraction ... | reverse complement strand
GGCCCTAGCCGCCATCCAGGACCACGACGTCACCTGGAGCCAATGGGTGCCGACCATGTTCGTCAGGATGTTGAAGCTCCCTGAAGAGGTGCGGGGACGGTACGAGCTGTCGAGCCTCGTCTCCGCGGTCCACGCCGCCGCTCCCTGTCCGGTCGAGGTGAAGCGACAGATGATCGAATGGTGGGGCCCGGTGCTGCACGAGTACTACGCCGGCACTGAAGGCAACGGCCTTACCTACACCAACTCGCAGGACTGGTTGGAGCACCCGGGAACCGTCGGCAAGGCCCTGCTGGGCGAGGTGATCATCCTCGACGACGACGGAAACGAGGTACCGGTTGGCGAGGAGGGAGGGGTGTACTTCCGGGGCAACTCCAGCTTCGAGTACCACAACGACCCGGAGAAGACCGCCGGGGCGAAACTGGACGCCAACACCAGCACCCTGGGCGACGTGGGCCGCCTCGACGAGGACGGTTACCTCTACCTGACCGACCGCAAGGCCTACATGATCATCTCCGGTGGGGTGAACATCTACCCGCAGGAGGCCGAGAACGTCCTAACCATGCACCCGGCGGTGTTCGACGTGGCCGTGATCGGCGTTCCGAACGACGACTTCGGCGAGGAGGTCAAGGCGGTGGTCCAGCCAGTCGCCCCAGATTCCGCTGGCCCGGATCTGGCAGCCGAGCTGATTGCCTTTTGCCGCGCCCGACTCGCTGACGTGAAGTGTCCCCGTACGGTCGATTTCCGAGATGAGCTGCCCCGCCACCCCACCGGCAAGTTGTACAAGCGGCTTCTCAAGGACGAGTACTGGGCGGATCGTCAGAGCCGGATCTAGCCTTCGTGTCGTGGGGACGGCCACGCCTACCGATGCCGACGTGGTGCTGTCCGGAGCCCGTCCCTGCTGGAGCCAGCGGGTGGGAGTCGGTCAGCCGGCCTCGGAGTGGGTGACGGGCTCCTCGCCCATCCACTCCCGGAGGGTGTTCTTGAGCTTGGTCTGCTGGATGAACAGGTCGTGTTCGGGCCCGGCCTCGGTGGCCGCTTGTGGGGCCTTCAGGTAGAAGGAAAGCCACTCCTGCACGCCCGACTGGCCGGCCCGATGGGCCAGGTCCAAGAAGAGCGCCAGATCCAGGACGATCGGTGCGGCCAGAATCGAGTCACGGCAAAGGAAGTCCACCTTGATCTGCATCGGGTAGCCCATCCATCCGAAGATGTCGATGTTGTCCCACCCCTCCTTGTTGTCGCCGCGGGGTGGGTAGTAGTTGATGCGGACGACGTGGTCGATGTTGCCGTAGAGGTCCGGGTAGGAGTCGGGCTGGAGGATGGCATCCAGCACACCCAACTTCGAGACCTCCTTGGTCTTGAAGTTCTCCGGATCGTCCAGGACCTCGCCGTCCCGATTGCCCAGGATGTTGGTGGAGTACCAGCCGCGTAGACCGAGCATCCGGGCCTTGAAGCCGGGAGCCAGAAGGGTCTTCATGAGGGTCTGGCCCGTCTTGAAGTCCTTGCCTGCGATGGGTACCCCATGGCGGGCGGCCAACTCGATCATGCACGGTAGGTCCACGCTCAGGTTCGGAGCGCCGTTGGCGAACGGAACGTCGCTCATCAGGGCGGCGTAAACGTAGATCTGGCTAGGTGAGATGTTTTCGTCGTCGGCACGTAGGCCCGCCTCGAACGCCTCGACGGTTTCGTGGACGGCGCTGGATTCCTGGTAGGCCTCGGTCGAGCCGCACCAAACCATGACCAGGCGGTCACACTCGTTCTCGGTGCGGAACCGCTCAATGTCAGCGATGAGGGCCTGGGCTTGGTCCCACTTGGCGACCTCGGACTTGACCCGGGATCCCTTTAGCTTCTTGACCCAGCGTTGGTCGAAGACGGCGTCCATGGCGACGACGCCCTCCAACTCGGCCGACACCGGAGCGAGGTCCTTTTCTTCCAGTACCCCACAGGTGCGAGCTGCTTCCAGCACGTTGGCCGAGATCGGGTCCCAGCCGCCGAAGACCAGGTCATCCAGGTCGGCTAGGGGAACGAACTCTCGTATGAGCGGGTTGCGGTCCTCGTCGCGGTTACCGAGGCGGATATGGGCCATCTGGCTGACCGAGCCGATAGGAGCGGTAAGGCCGTTGCGGGCAGCGATCACCCCGGCGATGAAGGTGGAGGCCACGGCGCCCATTCCGGGGGTGAGGACTCCGAGGCGTCCAGTGGCGGGAGCGATGTCGAGGGGGGTGTTCATGGCCCACAGGATAAGCAGATCAGAAACAAAGATGAGTAAGATTCAGAGAAACTAAATTATTGAACAGGGTCAGCGAAGCCTCGCGGACCGGAGGTTCCTATTCCATGGCCGATACGCCGACGCTCCCCAACCTGACCGTTCAGCAGCTGGAGTACATGGTGGCCGTCGCTGCAGCACCCACCCGGGCCGCCGCGGCCGCCCAGATGGGGGTTACCGCCTCGGCGCTCACCCAGGGCCTGGCCGAGCTAGAGCGACGGGTTGGTGTTCCGCTATTTGAGCGCCACGGCCGCCTGACCCGGCTACGACCCCAAGCCGCCGAGGTCCTGGCCCACGCCCGGAGGGTGGTGGCCGAGACTCGGGACTTAGCCCGGTGGGCTGAGGCCCGTCGGACCGGGGCGGCGGGTACCGTCCGTCTCGGAACTATCGACGCTGTGGCCGTCCACCATCGGGCCGAGACGGTGCGCTCCCACCGGCGGGCCCATCCCGACTTGGACTTGCGCCTCACCGTGGCCCCCTCCGGATCCCTCCTCGACGCCCTGCGGGTCGGCGACCTGGACCTGGTGGTCTGTGTGGAGCCGTCCGATCTCATCGAGGGAATCGACACCGTCCTCTGCCTGGAGGAGCCCCTTCACGCCTACGCACCGGACGGCGCAGCGGGCGGACCTCCCGAGGAATGGGGGCCGTGGGTGACCTATCCCACCGGCTCCCACACCCGGGGTGTGATCGCCGCAGGCCTCACCGTCCTTGGTGCCCCCTTCGAGGTCGTCGCGGAGTCCAACCAGCCCGACGTCTTACGCGAGATGGTCCGCCTTGGCATGGGCTGGTCCGTCCTGCCCGAAGCCCAAGCTGAGGCAGGTCCCGAGCCCCTGGCCAGGGTGCGCCGTCGCCCCATCGGGGTCCGCCGCCTGGTCGTGGTCCGCCGTTCCGGGGCCCCACCCGACCCCGCAGTGGACGGGCTGGCCAACGTCTTGGTCAGCGGGTGACCCACCCGGTGACGGCCCGTCGTCTCGCCCTGTAGCCTCCCGACGCGGTAGCCCAGATCGTTGGCCTAAGAGGTCAACGACGATGCTGCCCACCAGATCCGACCAGAGAACGACCTCCGCTCCCGACCATCAGGTGGTCCCCATGCCTTGGCCCTCCTCCCGAGACGACGAGCTCTTCAGTTACGTCGCCCTCGAGCTCGAACGTCAGAACACGACCCTGCAGCTGATCGCCTCCGAGAACTTTGCTTCGCCGGCTGTACTGGAGGCCAGCGGCTCAGTGCTGACCAACAAGTACGCCGAGGGCTACCCCGGCAAGCGGTACTACGGCGGAAACGTTCACGTTGACGAGGTGGAGGACCTAGCTCGCGAGCGGGTCAAGGCCCTGTTCGGGGCCGACCACGCCAACGTTCAGCCCCACTCGGGGGCTAACGCCAACATGTCCGTGTACCAGGCCTTGCTCCAACCTGGAGACACTGTTCTGGGCCTGAGTCTCGACCACGGCGGGCACCTCACCCATGGCTCACCAGTCAACGCCAGCGGCAAGCTGTACGACTTCGTGTCATACGGTCTGACCGGCAGCGACGAGCGCATCGACATGGATGAGCTCCGGGACCAGGCCAGGGAGGCCCGACCCAAACTGATCGTGGCCGGGGCCACGGCCTACCCGCGCGTCATCGAGCCGGCACCGCTGCGAGAGATCGCCGACGAGGTTGGGGCCCTGCTCATGTTCGACGCCGCCCACATCGCCGGGCTGATCGCCGGTGGCGTGCATCCCAACCCAGTGCCGTATTGCGACATCGTCACCTTCACTACCCACAAGACCCTGCGCGGCCCGCGCGGCGGGTGCATCCTGAGCCGCGAGGAGCATGCCGCGGCAATCGACAAGGCCGTATTCCCTGGTTCACAGGGTGGCCCGCTAGAGCACCACATAGCCGCCAAGGCTGTGGCCTTCCGCGAGGCGGCCGACCCCTCCTTCGCCGACTATGCCCGCCAGATCGTGGCCAACGCCTCGGCGCTGGCCGGTGCTCTGGTGGGTCATGGGTTTCGCCTGGTCACCGGAGGTACCGACACCCACCTCATGGTCGTCGACCTGCGGACGTTCGACGCCGACGTCACGGGCGCTGTGGCCCAGACCACCTTGGACCGGGCCGGCATCACGCTCAACAAGAACACCGTTCCCGACGATCCCCGGTCGCCGTTCGTGACCAGCGGCGTGCGGATCGGCACCCCGTCGACTACCACTCAGGGCATGGCCGAGGAGGAGATGGTCGAGATCGCCGACCTCATGGCGCGCGCCTTACGGGGTCGCGACGACAACGAGGTCATCACCGCCGTGAGGGCCGACGTCAACGCACTCTGCGCCCGCTTCCCGGTCTACGGAGGCTGACCGAAGCCGCCTCCGGGTCGGGCGTCGGAGTCGATTGATGATGCCCGGAGTGCTGGCCCATCTGGCCGTCGGAGCGGTGGCCGCCGCAGTCACCGCGTTGGCCACGCCCCTTGTCCGACGGTTCGCAGTAGCTTCGGGCCTGCTGGTCGCCCCCGATGAGCGCAACGTCCACACGGCTCCCACCCCTTCAATCGGGGGGACGGCCATGCTCCTGGGTCTGCTAGCCGGGGTGCTGGCCGCTTGGATCATTGGTGACTTCTCCGAGGTCTTCGCCGCTCCGTCAGAGATGCTGGGCGTGGTATTGGCTGCCGTGGCCATCTGCGCCGTAGGGGTCCTCGACGACGTCAGACCAGTCTCGGCTCCGGCCAAGGTGGCGGGGATGGTTCTGGCCGGCAGCGTGTTGTCGCTGACCGGCGTGTCCCTTGTCGTGCTGCGCATCCCGTTCATGGACGTTGTGCTTCTGTCGCCCGATCTCTCAGCGCTGCTGACCGTGCTGTGGGTGTTCCTGCTGGCGAACGCTCTGAATCTGGTCGACGGACTGGATGGCTTGGCGGCCGGCATCGTGGCCATCGCGGCAGCCGCCTTCTTCCTTTACGCCCTTCGTTTAGGTGACGAGGGCCTCCTGTTCGCTGGAAATCCGGGGTCACTGTTGGCCATCATCGTGGTCGGTATCTGCGTGGGGTTCTTGCCCCACAACGTGCACCCGGCGCGGATCTTCATGGGTGACGGAGGTTCTCTTCTCTTGGGTCTACTCCTGGCCGCCTCCACTGTCTCGGTGGGTGGCCGGACCGAGGCGGCCTACAGCGGCCAGTCCTTCTTCTTCTTCGCCCCGGCCTTCATCCCGGTGTTGATCCTGGGCGTGCCCCTCTTCGACATGGCCTTCGCGATAGTCCGTCGGGCTGCCACCCCGGGCCGGAAGGTCACGTCGGCCGACAAGGACCACCTCCACCACCGTCTGTTACGCCTTGGGCACGGCCATCGGCGGGCCGTCCTCATCCTCTGGGGTTGGACGGCGCTACTGTCCGGCTTCGTCCTCTGGCCTACCTACTCGGGGGACGGCGACGCCATTGTGCCCGCCGGGATCGCCGCCCTCGGACTGCTCCTTTTCACCGTGCTGCATCCCCGCTTGCGGTCGGCACCAGGCAACGGGTCGACGAATGTGACTGATTCAGAGGTTGCTGCCGGAGGACTTGGTGATTAGATTCACAAGCGCGTTCGACGGTCGTTGCCGACGGGCGTTTTCGTACGACGACCGTGGGCCCGTTGGCGCTCACCGCCGGAGGACTTCCCCGATGGCTGAGGCTGAGACGCGTGAGATGAAGCAGGGCTTCGGTGACGCCTTCGCTGCCGCCTTCGAGCTGGTCGTCACGCCGGGAATTTTCGGGTTCCTTGGCTGGCTAGTCGACGGCCGACTCGGCCTCTTCCCGGTCTTTACCGTCGCCTTCTCCGTGATCACGCTGGCCTACGCCTCATGGCGTCTTGCCCGCTCCTACGGCGAGAGTTTGGACCGGGCCCTAGTCGAGCGCCGTGCTGCATGGCGGGCCGAGGGCGTACCACGGTGAGTGATTCGGTGACCATCGAGCCCGTTGCCCCCGAGTCGGACATCGCCCGCCACCTGGCGCGCCGTGCCGTCCTCGTCGCCCCCGTCTTCCTGCTGGTCGGCGTGCTGGGTTGGGGCCTCGACGGCCTGCTCTCGTCGGCACTGGCCCTCGTGCTGGTGGCCGTGAACTTCCGGCTGGGTGCAGCGATCATCACCCGGGCCGCCCAGATCTCCATCAATGCCCTGTACGGCGCCGTCCTCGGTGGCTACGTCGTCCGCCTCGCCCTGATGACCGCGGTCGTGCTGGTCGTCAAGGCCGTCGGGCTGCTGGCCACCGTGCCCTTCGCCATCACTCTGCTCGTCACCCATCTCGGCCTCCTGGCCTGGGAGTCCCGGCACGTCGCCATGACGCTCGCCGCTCCCGGCTTGAAGCCCACCAAGTAGATCCCCACAGGAGAAGCGCTCCACGTGAACGTGCTCGCACTCGACTTCCCGCCGGTCAGCCACCTCTTCGAGTGGCCCGACATGCTGTTCAGCGGGACGGCCTACGCCATCAACAAGACGGTCCTGATCTACCTGGCTGCCGTGGTGATCACCGCGGCCATCTTCCTGTTGGCCGGCCGCAAGACCGGCTCGCTGGTGCCGGCCGGCGTACAGCACGTCGCCGAGTCGGGAGTGACCTTCATCGAGGAGTCGGTGGTCATGGAGACCATTGGCGAGGAGGGCAAGAAGTTCATGCCCTTCCTAACCTCGATGTTCTTCTTCATCCTCTTCTCGAACATCTTCGAGGTCATCCCGGGTATCCAGTTCCCGGCCAACAGCCGCATGGCCATCCCGATCACCCTGGCGCTGGTCGTGTGGGTTATCTACAACTTCGTGGGCATCAAGGCTCAGGGCCTTGGCGGCTATCTCAAGAACTCGCTGTTTCCCCCCGGCGTGCCCGTGGCCCTGTACCTGATCGTGACCCCCATCGAGCTGGTGTCGACCTTCGTGGTGCGGCCCTTCTCGCTGGCCATCCGGCTCTGGGCCAACATGGTTGCCGGTCACCTCCTGCTGGTCACCTTCGCCGTTCTGACCCACACCCTGTGGACCTCGACCTACGTCGGCGCCGTGGCCCCCTTCGCCATGCTGACCCTGATGACCGGCTTCGAGATCCTGGTCTCGGTCTTGCAGGCTTTCATCTTCACGATCCTGACCGCCGTGTACATCGGCGGTTCGCTCCACCCCGCCCACTAGGCAGGCAACCCCGATCGCCGTCCGCCATCCGGCGGGCACGAAACCCCTACAAACCAACAGACAAGTCTCCGGACCGGAAACACCGGCCGGGTGCATGAGAAAAATAGGAGAATCCAAGTGCTGAACGTTCTGGCGCAGACGGCAGCTGGTGAGATGCTCGAGGGCCTCAAGGCCATCGGTGCCGGCCTCGGTTACGGCCTGGCGGCCATCGGCCCGGGTGTCGGTATCGGCATCGTGGTCGGCAATGCCATCTCTTCGATGGCCCGCCAGCCCGAGTCGGCCGGCATGGTCCGGACCACGATGTTCCTCGGCATCGCCTTCACCGAGGCGCTCGCCCTCATCGGTTTCGTCGTTTTCATCCTCCTGATGCCCTGATCGCCGACCTCGGCATCACGCACCAGAGAGACCCTTCGAGAAGAGAGACGAACCACATGCGCAACCGACGGACCCGCCTGCTGGCGGCCCTGCTGTTCGCCCTGTTGGGGATCGTGGCCTTTGCTGGCCCGGCCTCGGCTTCGGGTGAGAGCGTGGGCTCCTGCATGGCCCATCTGCTCGAGCACGAGGCCCACGGCGAACTGGACGAGCACCTGCTGCACGACGAGGCCGTGCAGGACGAGTTGGAGAAATGCTTTGAGGCACCCAGCCCGATCCTGCCCGAGATTAACGAGGTCATCTGGGGCGGTTCTGCGTTCCTGATCCTGTTCGTATTGATGGTCAAGAAGGGCTTCCCGGCCGTGAAGGGCGCCATGGACGCCCGGGCCGAGAAGATCCGGAACGACCTCGACGCCGCCGAGCAGGCCCGGACCGACGCCCAGGCCGTCCAGGCGGACTACGAGGCACGCCTCGCAGACGCCAAGGCCGAGGCCTCCCGGCTGATCGACGAGGCCCGCGGTGCGGCCGACCAGGTCAAAACCGACCTGATGGCCCGCCACGAGGCCGAGATGGCCGAGCTACGGACCCGTGCCGCGGCCGACATCGAGTCGTCGCGGACCCAGGCCATCGCCGACCTCCGGGCCGAGGTGGCCGGGATCGCCCTCGGTGCCGCCGAGCGCGTGGTCCAGTCCAGCCTCGACGCTGACGTGCAGGGTCGCCTGATCGACGCCTACATCGACGAGGTGGCCGGCGGCAATGGCTGACTCAAGGGTGACCGGCTACGCCGACGCGCTGTTCGCCGTCGCCGCGGCGGAGGGTGAACTCGCCACGGTGGAAGACGAGCTGTTCCGGTTCGCCCAGACCCTCCGGTCCGACGAGCAACTCGGTTCGACCTTGGCCGATCAGGGTGTGCCGGCCTCCCGACGTCAGCAGGTCGTGGAGGACCTGCTAGGTGGGAAAGCCTCGGCCACCACGACGGCCCTCGTCTCGATGGTGGTCGGTGCCGGTCGCGCCGCCGACCTACCAGCCATCGTGGACGCACTGGTCGAGCGCAGCGCCGCATCCCGGAACAAGTCCGTGGCCACCGTCCGTTCGGCGGTCGACCTGACCGCCGAACAGCGTGACCGGCTGGCCTCGGCCATCAACACCCGCACCGGCAGGGACGTCGAGATCAAGGTCGTCATCGATCCGACGGTCCTGGGCGGTGTCGTCACCGAGATCGGTGACGACATCATCGACGGCAGCGTCCGACGCCGCCTGAACCAGCTCCGCGAGAGCTTCCGCTAGGCCCCGGCCCGGCCAGAGACGAGAGAGACACACCATGTCCGAACTCACGATCAACACGGCGGACATCGCCGAAGCGATTCGCAAGAACCTCGACGGGTTTACCCCCAGCCTGGAACAGAGCCAGGTCGGGCGGGTCCTCGAGGTCGGCGACGGTATCGCCCGAGTGTCGGGCCTGCCCGACGCCGCAGTCAACGAGTTGCTCCAGTTCGAGAGCGGCACGTTCGGCCTCGCTCTGAACCTCGACGAGGAGTCCATCGGTGCGGTGGTCCTCGGCGAGGTTGACAACATCGAGGAGGGCCAGACGGTCCGCGCCACCGGCGACATCCTGTCGCTGCCCGTAGGCGACGGCCTGCTGGGTCGCGTGGTTAACGCCCTCGGTGAACCGATCGACGGCAAGGGTCCGCTGACCAACACCCAGCCCCGCCGCATGGAGATCCAGGCACCGGGGATCATGGGCCGCAAGCCCGTGCACGAGCCGATGCAGACTGGCATCAAAGCCATCGACTCGCTCATCCCGATCGGTCGTGGCCAGCGCGAGCTGATCATCGGCGATCGGAAGACCGGCAAGACGACGATCGCCATGGACACGATCATCAACCAGGCCGGTCAGGGCATGAAGTGCGTCTACGTGGCCATCGGCCAGAAGGCGTCCACCGTGGCCCAGAACGTGGCCGTGCTCGAGGCCCACGGGGCCATGGAGTACACCGTCGTGGTGGTCGCCCCGGCGTCCGACCCGGCACCGTTCAAGTACCTCGCTCCGTACGCCGGCTGCGCCATCGGCCAGCACTGGATGGACAACGGCGAGCACGCCCTGGCGGTGTACGACGACCTGTCCAAGCAGGCCGAGGCTTACCGCCAGATGTCGCTGCTACTGCGCCGCCCACCGGGTCGCGAGGCCTACCCGGGCGATGTCTTCTACCTGCACAGCCGCCTGCTGGAGCGGGCCGCCAAGCTCAGCGACGACCTTGGCGCCGGTTCGATGACGGCCCTGCCGGTCATCGAGACCAAGGCCGGTGACGTCTCGGCGTTCATCCCGACCAACGTGATTTCGATCACTGACGGCCAGATCTTCCTCCAGGACGACCTGTTCAAGTCGGGCGTGCGTCCGGCCGTGGACGTCGGCATCTCGGTGTCGCGCGTCGGTTCGGCTGCCCAGGTCAAGGCCATGAAGACCGCCGTAGGCACGCTCAAGTCCGACCTGCAGCAGTTCCGCGAGTTGGAGTCGTTCGCCGCCTTTGGTTCGGACCTGGACGCCGTGTCCCAGGCCCAGCTGGACCGTGGCTACCGCCTCACCGAACTCCTCAAGCAGGGTCTTAACTCGCCGCTGCTGGTCGAAGAACAGGTCGTGTCGATCTGGGCCGGTACCCGGGGCCACCTCGATGGTGTAGACGTCTCCGACGTCGGCCGCTTCGAGGCCGAGCTCCTGGACTGGTTCCGGACCCGTCATGCCGACGTGCTGGCCGACATCAGTGGTTCGGGCAAGATCGCCGACGAGGACGCGTTCGACACGGCCGTCGCGGCGTTCGCTGACCAGTTCGAGGGTTCGGTAGACGCCGGCTCGGCGCCCGACGCGGAGTCAACCGACACCGTCTCGAACATCGTCGACGCCGACACCACGCTCCCCGAAGAGGACATCTCGGAGACCGAGTGAACGTCGTGACCTGTTCGCCGGGCAGCAACGCAGTGCACTGCATCGCGGCAGCGACTTGCCCCCTCGTGAAGGGAGCGTGCCGTGGCCGGGGGTAAGGAGCGGGTACTGCGGCGTCGCATTGGCAGCGTCCAGAACACCAAGAAGATCACCCGGGCCATGGAGCTCATCGCGGCTACGCGCGTCGTGAAGGCCCAGCAGCGGGCCCGGGCGGCCAAGCCGTACGCCGAGCAGATCACCGCGGTGATCGAGAACCTGGCTGCCGGTGGCGCCGAGGTTGACCACCCGTTGCTCCGCCAGGCCGACACGGTCGAGCGGGTCGGCGTGGTCGTCATCTCGTCGGACCGTGGGCTGGCCGGACCGTACAACTCGGCGGTCATCCGTGCAGCCGAGCGCCAAGTGCAGAACGCCCGGTCGGAGGGAGCGGACTACTCGCTGATCGTGATCGGCAAGAAGGCCCGCGACTACTTCGCCTTCCGGAACTACACAGTCGACTCGTACACCGACGGGATCAGCGACAACCCCACCTACGAGGACGCCCGACGGGTGGCCGACACGGTGGCGTCCATGTTCACCGACGGCCGGGTCGACCGCGTCGAGTTGGTGTACACCGAGTTCATCAGCATCGGTAGTCAGAAGGTGACTGCTCGCCGCTTCCTGCCACTGGAGAGCACCGAGACCATCGCTGCCGAGGGTGGTGGCGAGGTCGGGGTGAGTGGGTCGTTCGAGTTTGAGCCCTCTCCCGAGGCCGTTCTCGCCGCCCTGCTGCCCCGCTACGTGGAGGCTCGCCTGTTCGGCGCCCTGCTGGAGTCGGCTGCTTCCGAGCACGCCAACCGCCAGCGGGCCATGAAGGCGGCCACCGACAACGCGGAGGAGCTGATCACGAAGCTCTCCCGTGAGATGAACCGGGCCCGGCAGGACGCCATCACCACCGAGATCATGGAGATCGTCAGTGGCGCCGAGGCGCTTGGGTCCGACGACAAGTCAGACAGCCAGAACGACATCGAAGAGCCCGTCGCTGCCGGCGTCGAGGCCTGAACCAGAACACCCCAGTCCGAGAGATCGAAGAAGAGCCAGGAGCCATCATGACCGACACCGCTCTCGCCGAAGGCCGCATCGTCGGCATCGCTGGGCCGGTGATCGACGCGGAGTTCCCCCAGGGTGAACTCCCGGAGATCAACACGGCCCTCGAGTTCGACGTCGAGGTCGACGGCAACACCGTCACCATCGTCGCCGAGGTGGCCCAGCAGATCGGCAGCAGCCGGGTGCGAGCCATCGCCATGAAGCCGACCGACGGCCTGACCCGGGGCACCGCGGTGCGCAACACCGGCGCTGGTATCAGTGTGCCGGTGGGTGACGCCACCCTCGGCCACGTGTTCAGCGTGACCGGTCAGGGCCTTGACGACCCGACGGCTGGCCAAGGAGCCGAGCGTTGGGAGATCCACCGCTCAGCCCCGTCGTTTGACTCACTAGAGCCCAAGGCTCAGATGTTCGAGACCGGCGTGAAGGTCATCGACCTGCTCACCCCGTACCTACAGGGCGGCAAGATCGGCCTGTTCGGCGGGGCCGGAGTGGGTAAGACGGTGCTCATCACCGAGATGATCAACCGCGTGGCCACCAACCACGGTGGCGTGTCGGTGTTCGCCGGCGTGGGCGAGCGCACCCGTGAGGGCACCGACCTCCTCCTGGAGATGGACGAGTCGGGCGTGCTCGAGAAGGCCGCTCTGGTATTCGGCCAGATGGACGAGCCGCCGGGGGTGCGCCTGCGCGTCGCCCTCTCCGCCCTGACCATGGCCGAGTACTTCCGTGACGAGCAGGGCCAGGACGTGCTGCTGTTCGTCGACAACATCTTCCGGTTCGTCCAGGCCGGTTCGGAGGTGTCGACCCTGCTGGGCCGCATGCCGTCGGCCGTGGGCTACCAGCCGACGTTGGCCGACGAGATGGGCGACCTACAGGAGCGGATCACCACGACCCGTGGCCGGTCGATCACCTCGATGCAGGCCGTGTACGTACCGGCCGATGACTACACCGATCCGGCACCGTTCACATCGTTCACCCACTTCGACGGCACCACTGAACTGAGCCGTGACATCGCCGCTCTGGGCATCTACCCGGCCGTGGATCCGCTGGCCTCGACGTCGACCATCCTCACCCCCGAGGTCGTCGGCCAGAAGCACTACGACACGGCCCGCCGTGTTCAGGAGATCCTGCAGCGCTACAAGGAGTTGCAGGACATCATCGCCATCCTCGGTCTCGACGAGCTCTCCGAGGAGGACCGGATCACCGTGTCCCGGGCCCGCAAGGTCCAGCGCTTCCTATCCCAGCCAATGAACGTGGCCGAGGTCTTCACCGGCCTGCCCGGCGTGACCACTCCAGTCGAGGAGACGGTGGACTCGTTCGCCGCCCTCGTCGACGGTGAGCTGGACGACCTGCCCGAGCAGGCCTTCCTGAACGTCGGCGGCGCCGAGGACGCGCAGCGCAAGGCTCGCGAGCTCGAGGCTTGAGTCGACCATGACGTTCCAGGTCGAGCTGGTCTCCCCGGAGGCCATCTCCTACAGCGGTGAGGCCGAGATGGTCATCGCCCGGACGCTCGAGGGTGGCGACATCGCCTTCCAGCCAGGCCACGTACCGTTCATCGGCGTGCTGGCTGTCTGGTCGGTCGACGTGATTCGACCCGACGGGAACCGGGACACCATCGCTGTGCACCAGGGCTTTGTTCAGGTGGCTGGCACCCGGGTGAGCATCCTGTCCGACGTCTCAGAGTCCTCCGTAGACATCGACGTGGAACGGGCCCGTGCGGCGAAGGGAAACGCTGAGGCGGCGCTGGCCACCGACCGGGACGACACCGAGTCGGCCGGTGCACTAGCCCGGGCTGAACTACGCCTCCGGGTGGCGGGTGCCGACGCCTGAGCCGTCCCTGACGTGCCGCCGGTCACCGTCGGCTCAATAGACGGGTGAGAACTCCTCAAGCTTGTCCAGTGCGTGGTGCGCCTCGATCATGCGCACGGTGCGTGACTTGGACCGCATGACTAGCGATTGGGTGTGGGCCTTGCCCGAGGTGTAGTGCACGCCCTTGACCAGGTCGCCGTCGGTGATGCCGGTAGCCGAGAAGAAGCAGTTGTCTCCAGATACCAGATCGTCGGTAGCCAGCACCCGGTCAAGGTCATAGCCGGCCTCCAGGGCAGCGGAGCGCTCAGCCTCATTGCGGGGCCACAGGCGTCCCTGGATGACCCCACCCATGCACTTCAGGGCGGCGGCTGAGATAACGCCCTCCGGTGTGCCACCGATGCCGAACAGCACGTCGGCCCCGGAGTCCCGCCAGGCGGTCGAAATTGCGCCGGCCACGTCACCGTCCGCGATGAGCCGGATGCGGGCCCCGGAGGCCCGGACCTCATTTATGAGCCCAGCGTGGCGGTCCCGGTCCAGGATTACCGCTGTCAGGTCCCGAACGTCTTCCTGCTTGGCCTCGGCAATCCGGCGCAGGTTTTCGGTCGCCGACTCTGCGATATCGATCACCTCGGCACACTCTGGCCCTACGGCGATCTTCTCCATATAGACGCACGGCCCCGGGTCGAACATGGTGTCGCGGTCGCTCACCGCGATGACGGCGATGGCGTTGGCCCGGCCAAGCGATGTCAGCGTGGTTCCGTCGATGGGGTCCACGGCGATGTCGGCGGCCGGCGGCTGGCCGTTACCGATCCGCTCGCCGTTGAAGAGCATTGGCGCCTCGTCCTTCTCACCCTCGCCGATGATGACGATGCCGTCCATGGCCACGGTGTCCAGCACGTGGCGCATGGCGTCCACCGCGGCTCCGTCGGCCCCCTCCTTGTCGCCTCGGCCCATCCACCGGGAGGCGGCCAGTGCCGCCGCTTCGGTGACCCGACAGAGTTCGAG
>PYIL01179695.1_pt1 | contig 14576 bp, 14 predicted proteins | sample 3578041 | NCBI WGS metagenome assembly PYIL01 (sample SAMN08408023, study PRJNA431606) | Marine metagenome isolate SA_KN192-05_S13_150m, whole genome shotgun... | biome: marine; feature: oceanic pelagic zone; material: water; isolation source: 150 m water sample, 0.2-0.8 um fraction ... | reverse complement strand
CATCTTTATCTTACTGCGAAAAAACAAAAAAACTTTCCACTTATTTTACCACTACAAATGATGATTCCATTCATCATGGAGGAAGCTAATGCGTTAAAGCATGCAGTTGATTCGATGAAAAATGGTCAGCCAATGGGAGATGGAATTGGTCCAATGGTAGTAGGAGAAATGATGTTAATTACTTCAAAACAGAATGCAGCATTTGAAACAGTTTGGTCAAAATCTGAATATGAAGGAAGAGAATTATTATTGGTTAAAGCAGAAGGCCCAAATGCTACAGTCGGTAGACCAGGTGAAGCAATTGAAAATATTATACCACAAAAGAAGCCAGATCTAATCATCATGATTGACGCAGCGCTAAAGTTAGAAGGTGAAGACTCTGCAAGTATTGCAAAAGGTTTTGGTGCTGCAATTGGTGGTATAGGAACTGAACGATTTAAGATAGAAGATGTTGCAACCAAAAATAGCATTCCCATATTAGCCATAGTGATAAAACAAACCATAAAAGAAGCGATTACATTAATGTCGGAAGATATAGCAAAGCAAGCAAAGTCTGTTAAAAACCAAGTATATGAAATGATTGAAGAGAATTCAAAATCTGGTCAAACTGTCATGATTGTAGGAGTTGGAAACACCTTAGGTATTTCACAATGAAAAATTCAGAAAGAAAAATTACTCGATGTTACACTTGTTTAGAATGTAAATCATGCAAAAATATAGCAAAAAGGAAATTTGAACCAAACGATGTTGTTTTTCAGAATATAGGTAAATGTAGTGAATGTGATGGTGATCTAGTAGTCACTATGATTTTTGGCGAAACTATTGAATAGTTGTAATTGTAACTCCAGTCTCATTTGGAATAAACGTGTGTTCTGCCTGTGCCACTCTTTGACCATTACCCTCTACTAGTATAGGATACGCATGAACTGCTTTCTTTTTAACAAGAATTTCTAATAACGTTCTAGCTTCTTTCTCTTCCCATTCACCAGTTAGCCATCTCAAAGCAAATGGTAGAAGATTGAAGTTTTGCCAAATGTAGTCAAGCATTTTATCGGCTTCTTTATCTTTTGTTTTTTTCCTAGATGAGAGCGCAAAAATATTCTTAACTTTCCCCTCATGGACAAAACCAAGTCCCTCCCCAGTTGTGACAAATGGTTCACATGCAAATGCTTGATTATCATCAAAAGTAAACGAGCCAATTGACCAAATATTTGGAACCGATTTTCCGGCATGTATTGTATATTGATCTAATGAATGACCACTAAGATTTGCAATTGGTAAAAATCCCATCTGCTTTATTGTTTTTTCTATTGTTCTTCCAACATCACTGGATTTTACGCCGACCTTGATCATTGACATTGCATTGTCTAGTGACTGCTCTGCAACTTGAACCAAATTATCAAATTCTGGATTATAGCAAACTGTCACTGCAGTGTCTGCAATGTGACCGTTAATCTGAGCACCGAGATCAATTTTTACCAAATCATCATCCTTTATGGTTAGTTCATCGTTTGGTTCTGCTGTATAATGTGCAGCAACTTCGTTGATACTTGTATTTACAGGAAATGCACATTTTGCACCACGTTTTCTAATCTCGCTTTCAACATGCTCACAAATCTCAAAAACTGTTTTTCCTATCCAGTCTTTTTTCTTTGTATTTTCTCTTACTTCACCAGCAATCTTACCCGCTTGAATGTAATCATTAATTTCCATATGGAATATTTTTTCACCTTATTTAAAATTCATTTGTGTAGCTTAAATTGGGCTAGAATTATTGTTTTCTGGGATCGTGGTCTAGCTTGGTATGATTCTGCGTTTGGGACGCAGAGGTCGCGCGTTCAAATCTCGCCGATCCCATTTAATTTTAATACTAGAAAATTATCTGTCAGTTGCCAGACAATGAAGAAGAGTTAGAGTGATGACTTTAGTATGAAGTAATCTTATTGGCTCTGAGTCTTGGCATAACTTTTTAACGAATTCTATTAGATTTATTATAAATTGAGTTTCGAAAGACGTGAAATACTTCTTATTGCAGGAATTTTGTTTTTTTTGATTGGTTTGATTGGTGTTGGTTTACAACCAATTTATGCAATTATTATCTCCATAACCATTTACATTGGAATAAGAGTGATTGTTGGTCGTAAGAAAAAGATGATCTCCAAGTTAGTTGGTGAAGGCTTGTGCATAAAATGTGGTGAGAAAGTGACTAACAATAAATGCCCAAACTGCGATACTAAAAAAACTGGAAATTAGACAAATTCTACGTGCTCTTTAAACATAATCAGGCGTAATCCTATTCATTGAGGTTAGTAAGATGCACGACTTTGACTAAGAGATCAACTTTTTCTCTATCTGATTCTATTATTACTAATTTTGGGAAAATATGATATAAAATGCAAGTGAAAAATCAACTATTATTTGGATTATTGACAGTCTTACTTATCGGCGGTACTGTTTTACCTGCAATGAGTCAAACAGCACCAGATGAAGAGACACCAAAAATTAATATAAATTTAGATAGTTCCGCATATGATCTAAATCAAGAAATAACAGTTTCAGGTCAAGTTCTTGACTTTCAGAAAAATACTAGAGATCCATCACTCGACATGATTGAAATTACTTTTAGAGATCCCTCTGGTAACATTCCTACTTCATCATATTCAGATGATGGCACATTATGTGAAGACGGTAATAATTGCGCACTTGGTGGTAGCGAGCAGACATTCACTTTTAAAATAATGCCAGATCAACTTGGTAATTTTCAATTGACCACTATGTTGAGTTCTGTCTTGTTCAATTACGGTATCTATACAGTTGAAGTTAGAATTTATCAAAGTGGAAATATTACAGAAACAATTGAATTGGAAATTAGTCCTCCTGTTGAAGAAGTAGTAGTTGAGACACAGCCTCTAGTCGCTTTTGAAACATGTGATTTTGTTATAAGGGGATTGCAAAATGAGTTAAAATCAACTGAGTGTTCAAGCAATAATGATTTTAGAATTGGTGACAAAATAATCATTAAAGGCAAGGTTCGTCTTTCAGATCCAACAGCCGACTCGCAAGTTTCTATTGAAAACACAAACATACAAAAAAATACAATAGCACCAAAGTTTGTAAAAGTATCTATTCCATATGCAAAAGCCATGATTTTGGATACATCTGAAAACTTCATAACAACAACAGGAGCAGCTGTACTAAATGAACAAAAAACACGTCTTTCAACCATGTGGACTACCGTGCTTCCAGATCAAGATGGTAATTTTAGTGCCTATTTTGATTTACGGCAAATGGCTTTCAAAAGTGGTCTATATGTAGTCAAAGCAACATACATGGGAGAAGACTTTGAAAGTACAGTTCGAATAATTGATCCTACTTTGACCGCTAATAGTACACCTGAGATAACTGTAGCCACTGATAAGACCGAATATAGTCCAGGAGAAACAGTCCTGATTTCTGGTAAAATTATAAATTCATACTATGTGGACACTGTCAAAATATTCATCGAGTCGCCTGATATTTCAGGATATAACTGTGCAGTAATTGAGTGTCTTGCAGATAACCCAGAACAAACGATAATTCCTGAATCAGGATTAACCGAGCATACATTTTCCTGGGATTATCAACTTAGTTTAAGCGACGCATCTATTGGCAAGTACACAGTAAATGCAGGCTCCTCAATTGGTGTGAAGTCTGAAGCTACATTCTTTGTCATCGAAGATGCAACAATTTCTCCAATAACACCATCTGAATCTGAAACTGAATCTGAGACACTTGTTCCAAAAAAGATCATAAAAAAGTTTAATAGAATTTCTGATTCAGATATTTCAATTACACTAGATGATATGGATAGTGAAGCAGAGCACGTACCACGTGTAATTCAGGGTTCATTATTTACAGCTGCACGAGGACAAGAATCTGATGTAAATATTCAGGTATCTGCATCTAATGGTGATTGTGTTATAGGTCAGGATACCTCATGCATGATAAACAAGTCAACACGGACCCAAGGTGCAATCTATGAAATAGTCACAATTGAAGACCAGAATTATAAAATTAGATATAGTGGAACCGATGTCAGATTAGAGAAATTTACGATATTACCAGAGTCATCTGGAATACAAATTGATATACAAGACTGGAATGTTCAAGTAATTAAAGAAGATCAACCAACTAGATTCTATTACAAAATTTCTTACGTTAATTTAGAATAAGCAATATAGAACAGAACTTAGACTTTAGTTATGCACATTAATATTTTGATGTTTCATCAAGATGATCCTAAAAAATGTACAGCTGCAAAACTAGTTCGATTTGGACTAGCAAACAAAGTGGCAACAATTCGTTCCAAAACAATTCTACTCCATCCATTTTCAATAAACACATTAATGAATAAAGAAAAAAATAAAATTCGTTCTATTACTGCAGTTGACTGTTCATGGAATCGTGCTGAAAAAATGTTTGAAAAAAAATATTCTGGAATACCACGAAAACTTCCACCACTGTTAGCAGGTAATCCGGTAAATTATTCAAAAATAAACAAACTAACTACAGTTGAGGCTCTGGCGTCAGCAGCCTTCATTCTTGGTAATGAAGAATTATGTTATAATTTACTCGCAAAATTCAACTGGGGACACACATTTTTAGAATTAAATGAGAACTTACTCAAGGATTACCAAAATGCCAAATCTGAGGATGATGTAAATTCTATAATTACTGAGTATGGATATAAAAAAGAATAACAATGGACAAAACTTCACAACTATTCGACAGATGGGCAAAGACCGGAAGAGCCGAAGAAATGGAGAAGGGTCATGGAATAACTGTAAACAAGTTTTTAGACAAATTAACTTTTAACAATTCATTTAGGTTTCTAGATATTGGATGTGGTAATGGTTGGGTAGTACGTAAAATTTCACAATTGCCTAACTGTAGAAAAGCGATTGGAATCGACAAAAGCAAGGCAATGATAAAAAAAGCTAACGAAAAAAAAATATCAAAAAATGAATTCTATTTTACAACAGATTTAGAGTCATGGAAGTATACTGGAAAGTTTGATATAGTTTTTTCAATGGAATCATTATACTATTCTGTTCCAATGGAATATGCACTAAAAAAAGTCTATACATTGTTAAAAAAACAAGGTGTATTTTATTGTGGAACGGATTTCTACAAAGATAATACACTTACCACAAGATGGACAAAAGATATGGCAGTGCCAATGGATCTTCGCTCTGAAAAAGAGTGGAAAAACATGTTCAGAGAAATTGGATTTACCACTACAACAAAACATGTGTTAGATACAAGAAATAAATCAAAGTGGAAAAGGGAATTTGGAACTTTGTTTGTGATAGGTAAGAAATTATGATTTTATTTTCATTTTTTCTTTAACACAAATGCGATCAAACCAATTATGATAAGAATTGTGATAAGAATTATGATTATTGTTGTCACTGTGTAATCATTTTCTTGTGCATTCAAAGAATTGGTAGAAATTGTAGGTTCTGGAAATGATGAGTTAGATTCAACAACTAAAAAGCTTGTCGAAAATTCGTATGGCTTTAATACATCACTGGATGCAGCAAAAATTTTTAATGTATTAGTGCCAAGTGTTAAATTTTCAATAGATTCATTTTCTAATGTGATTATAGCATGATTATCAGTGACCTCTTTAATTCCAGATGTAATAATTTCTCCATGTGCATTAGAAACGAAATAATGTATTTCTGTTGAATTCTTCACTTTAACTGGAATATCTAATTTAATTCCTTTTTCTATAATCTTTTTCATATTAACAGATTCAATTGTAGGGAATTTTGCCTGTTCAAACTCCTTCCATACGCCCTGTGTTAATGGATATTCTATAGAGTCAAATGATTTTATGGTAATGCTTCTGGAATCAGGTGAATATCCTTGTAGGTAGAATGGACCATTACTAATTACAGCATGACCATATTTTTCTACCCAATCAATTGATGACTGATATCTACTTGTATGGAAATCTGAAATCTGATTGAATTCGGTTAGGGCATCAGGAATGAATTTGGACGACCTAAATTCCTCTAATTGATTTTGAACAAGTTTTGCATCATTTGGGATAATTAGTGACAGCCAATTCACATTTTTACTAATAGATTCGGAACGTGAGAAAGAAGTTTTTCCATCAACCACTAACTTTTCCATTGCAGCCATAATTTCCCATGGCATACTACTCCATGGACTAGTCCATGATGCAATTTCTCCTTCGTCAAAATGCCAGTAATCAGTATACACCTCAATGGTATCACTGTCAATAGGTTTTATTCCAACTAACGTCTTAGCAGTCTGAGCTGCCTGTGGTGAATAATCTGAATCAAATGTTTTATCGTTTTCATCTTTTTCAGAACCCCATTCCAGCAAAAAGTATGTTGAATAGAGAATATCATTCATATCCATTTGTTGCCCATTATGCCATTCACCAAATTTTAGATTAAATGTAGCCTTACTTGTTGCAAAAGTGTTTGGTCCAACATTTTTCCAATTTTTAGACTTTGAATCCCAAATAATGGCATCTGCTGGCACATCAACAACTGATTGAGAGCCATTTGTTTCAATTTGCCAATCGGTTCTAATTGGGAAAATCTTTCCACTGAAAGGATGTCCTGTAAGGCTAGGATCAAACAGTGTGAACCATATCTGCGTACTATATGTATCGGTTAATCCAGCAATTGGATTCCATGCACCTTGGTAAATTTGTTTTACACCAATTCTAATATTTTCATCTGGGTGTTGCACGTTTATTGATGTGAATCTGCTTGGAACACCAGCACCTAATGCGTTGATTACACCACTAACATTCTCATTACTAACGTACTGATCAACTTTACTAGCAAGAAATATTCTCACTGATTCATTTACACCTTCTCGTGTTGCCTCTTTGATTAACATGGTTCTCTCTTCGGCCGTCTCCGACTCTCCAGCGTATATTTTCTGTGTTATCTCATCAAGATAGTCATTCTGGTAGTTCCAATAAGATGGGTTGTTGTTTCCAGGCATGTTTGAAAACCAAGGAGAATACATTTGAGCTACTGCAACAGAATCATACCTAGTAAATCCTGAACTACCCCATCCCTCTGTGTAAAGATGCCATTTTTGCTCCGCAGGATCTGAGCCATATACCAACACGAATGCTTTATTCAGATCACCAAATTCCTTTTCCACAATAAACCCAATAGATTCTAGTTTTGAAGATAAGATCTCACCAATAGCCTTTCTAGCGGGATCATCACTTCTAATAAAAAACGTAATCACTATTGGTTCGTCTTCATAATGCCATATGTCATTGATTTTTTGTGCACCGATATTTTCCAATTCTTCAGTGATTATCTGATTAGCAAGATTTGGATTATAGCGAAATTGAAATGATTCTAGTACGTCTATTATTCCTAAATAATCTGCAGAAAATATTCCATAGTTTGAAATCATTGGCGCACCATATCCACCAAGCAATTCATTCACTATCAAATTCCTATCAACAAGAAAATTCATTGCGTATCTTACCTCTCTTATAGAGAATGGATTGAATTCACCAGAATCTGTTGGATTCAGAAGTATACTGAAGTATCCACCAGTTGATTCAAAAACCTGAAGATTTTCACGGGAATCTGAATCTTTCAGCCGATCTGATGAAATTCTATAAAAATACAAATCAAGATTTCCATTTCTTACCTCCTCGAGTGCTGTATTTTCATCAAGATATTGAACAAAGCGTATTTCATCTACGAAAGTTCCTTTTTCAGCAAATGCAGATGGGAAGATGGAAAATAAAAGAAAACATGATAGAAAAATTTTGATTTTATTCAATTGTTTCATAACTGGTTAACAGTTGGTAAATTTTAGGCTTTTAATACTAATTTCAAATACAATTGTAATATTGCATCATAAATTGATCATTAAAGGCATAAGAGGAATAATTTCTGGTGGTATATCTGAACTTGATTTTTCTACCGCTTCAGAATTGGATGACTTTTCAGCCAAAGAATTACTCCGCATTTTTGTTCAGAATGGAATAGGAGAATTTGATGAAAATACTGTAAAATTTCAAAATAGTGATAAGATCCATGCGTCAGTTTTTGCAATAACTAATGGTGCATCCATAGAAGATGTCTCAGAATTTCTGAGTTGGCAGGATTTTGAAGAATTAGTAAGTCGCATTCTTGATGAAAATGGCTTTCAAGTACAGAAAAATTTGATGCTGACAAAACCACGAATGGAAATTGATGTTGTTGGAATAAAACTTGGAATTGCAATACTAATTGATTGTAAACACTGGAAGAAAATGAGTAAATCTGCTTTAAACGATATAGTAGATAAGCAAATTGAACGCGTCAAAAGTTATGTAAAAAAGACAGAATCAACGTCAGCAGTGCCAGTCATCGTGACATTACATCAAGAAAAAGTTAATTTTGTAAACCAAGTACCAATTGTACCAATAATACAACTATCTTCATTTTTAGATGAATTCTATGGAAATCTAGATAAAATGAAATCTATAGGAAAATAGATACTGCAAATAGACCTGCATCTGCAAGTAAGAAAACTTTTGTTATCTTCATTGATTTATTCATAGACTTCAGATAATCGGAGTAGATATCAGAACCCATCACTTTGACATCACTTTGATGTTCCAAAATCTCAAAGCTTCCCTCTTTGATTTGTTGCTCTGCTTTTTGCGCTAATTCTAGATACCAGTTTGCAAGTTGATCTGGTTTTGAAATTATTCCTAGCTGAAAGTATCCATTTCTATTTCTTGCACCATCTGCAGTAAAGTGTGTATCAGATGTACAAATCTCAATTAATTCATAGCCTATGTTTGAAAAATGCTTTACAATTTGCTCTCTCACACCATTTTCCATATTATTAGCATCAGCCCAACCAACAAAGTATTTTTTACCATTCAACTCAAGACATAAAACTGCAATTCCACCCATTGCAATATCTGCTTTACTAATATTCATCTCATCTGAATTTGCATATCCAAATTTGAAAGGAAAACTTTGTTTTGTTTTTAATGTGTCTAGTGTAGATTTTGCAGCAATCAGCAAATCTTCCGAGTCTTCTTTTGATATTTCATCACCCATTGCATTATGAGTATCAACAATCAATACCTGCTCAAAATTTCTATTCTTAGCGAATTGCTCTATCTCTGTTCTTACATACATTGTTAAATCTTCCATTCCATGAGGTGAGAGCGATAAAAAGAGAAGTGCTGTTTTATCAAATAAAAATCCGGCAGCTCTTGCTTTGTTAATCTGAACAATTACAGGTTCTGTACAGCCAATGCCATTCCGTAATACTTGACTATCTGTTATACTTTCTAGATAATTTTTGACTTCATGTTGGCTTGGTAGATTAAGATCGTGATTTGAGATACTATGCATGACCATTGCAGTTGAATCCATATTCTTGTAAATTAGATATGGAATATTACTTCCGCCAACAGGATGGAATGGGCCAGGATGAATGTCAGGCAGTACCATGCTAAAATTTACCTGTTTATCAGATGATTGAAATTTGATTTGTGATGTTGTGACAGTAGAAGATTTTGCCTTACGTTCAATTATCTGCTCCATCTCTGTAGGATCATTTTTTGATGCAGACGTTACATATGCTTGAATTAACTCATGTGTGCTATCAACCTGAGGTCTTCCTGCTCTATCTGTGAAATAACTCCATCCTGTTGCTAATCCTAAAAATGCTGCACCAAATAACAATGCCATTGGATTAGTTAGTGAATTAAACCACATATCATGAGGAATTAAAACAAGATACATTGCTACTGGCTGTATGAATGCTACAGCCCATGCTTTCTTTAAACTTGCACCAAGAATTGTAGTAAATATTCCAATTCTAAAACTAGCAAAGACAAACATACCAATTGTGACATAAAATAAATCTAAATTTTCCTTTCCAAATAACATCATAGCACCAAATCCAATAAGTGTACTTACAAAAAATAGTGCATTGCCAAAAAGCGAAACATGTAATGACTTTGAATATTCTTTATGTCTTGAAAATAAGACATCTAGGAACTGTGTACCTACTAATGCAGCAATTACACCAAGTACAGGAATAATGATATCATTTGTTTGTAGATATGTTGCAGTTGTGAATGCAGTCATAATTCCTGCTAGAGCTATTGATATTACTAGTGAGATGTAGTGTGATGAAGGATTAAGTAGTGTTAGCGAATAACGCTTTTGAATCTTACTAACATCATCTTGCTCAGACATGTGAATCAGGGTATGAATAGCTTGTCAATTGCCCAAGAAACTATAATTAAACTAATTGGAACTACAACGACAATCTTAGGTGACACTTTTACTCCCTTAGTCTCATCTTCAAAGAATCGTAAAAGACCAGCACTGGATGCAGGTAATGGATTACTTTTTTTATCAGCCAATGAATCAAACACTAGGAATTTACCATAAAAACTTTTGGCTAGTTTTTCATCTTTTTGATTATTTCTACTAATGAAGTAATAGCTCTTAGTATGGATTCTTGCTTTTCATGATTGGTTTCTAGTGTTAAATCTTCTGTCAATTTCTCAAGTTTTTCCTCTAATTTTGTTAATGCATTAGAATCTTTTTGGGGTTGTTTATCAGGTGTAATAACCTCATGATCGTTTTCTGGCTTTTTTCCACAATTCACACACAATGCATTACCATCTTTCATAACACGCACTCCTTTACAGTATGGACATGGCTCACTAAGTAGTGTGGCTCCATTCAAAAGCATTTTCGCGGCTTTTTTAGTGAGTTCATCAGACATGTCTGTACATCTCACAGGAGTTAAAAAATTATATTTTACTATTTCACTAAGGCTTAATAGTGTGTGTCCATAAAAGATTTCGAACTAATGGCGGTTATTTGTAATACTTGTGGACTTCCTGACGATTTATGCGCTTGTGTTGATTTAAACAAAGATAGTAATCACATAATCGTTAGATTAGAAACTAGACGTTTTAAAAAAAAGGGCACAATGATTGATGGACTTGATCCAAAAATCAATAATCTAGAAAGTATTGCAAAAGAATTGAAAAGCAAGTATGCATGTGGTGGTACAGCTAAAGAAGGATATATTTTCCTACAAGGTGATCATCGTGATACCATAAAAGAAACTCTAGTAGATCTTGGTTTTCCTGAGGATGTAATAGAACTTCATTAGAATCATCGTGCCAAATTTAAATAATATTCTATATGGTTGTGGAATTCCATTATCAGCTCTTGTTTCAGTAATTTTTGGAATGATGATATTGTCATTTCCACTTGGAACTTATACTGTTTTTAATTCTAACATTGGAGATGATATAGATTATAATTTTCCATTAGATCAATTTGATATTTTTATTGCAGGTCTTAATTTAGGAATACCACTTGAATTTGAAATAGGTGATATGTTCATCATATTTTGGAGCATATTTCTTATACTCTTTGTTATTACAGTTCTTGGACCCAAAAACAATTTTTTTAAATCTGTAAATCATCTTTTAACGAAAGAAAAAACCAGCACAGATGCAAACTATCTTGTTAATATAATAAAATGGTTTTCAATCATTGTTGTAATATCTGGAATCATAAATTTTATCCAGGAAAGTTTTGGGATTTCAACACTCCCTCCAGACTACGTAAACGATTTAACCTTGTTCTTAGCCATAACCATTGCACCAATCACTGAAGAGATTGGATTTAGGGTAATGCTTATTGGAATTCCACTTTTCTTAATATTTGCACACAAGTCATCAATTAAGTTTTTTTTCGCTACACTTTGGCATCCATATAACAATCTACACATAATGCAGAACAGACGTGTAATTGGTATAATTATAGCAGTTGGATTATTTTTTGGATTAGCACATATTATTTCCGGTGAACCATGGAGTGAGGGAAAGTTTGCACAAGCAGCAATAAGTGGAATAATAATTGGCTGGGTTTATTATCGATATGGATTAATCTCTGCAGTACTTATCCACTGGGCAACAAATTATTTCATATATTCATACATATTTTTTATTTCTGATCTGAATCAGATTTCCATTCATAATGCTCTATCACATTCAATGATTGGGACACTTGAAATCATTCTAGTTGTCACTGGGGTTCTATCTATCGTTATGGTGGTATTAAATTATTTTAATATAAAAAACCAGAAGAAATTAAGCCAGTAATTAATTACTGATTGAAAATTTCTTTGAACTTGTCACAAAATGAGGGTTTGATATTCTGCTTGATTATGTAATTTACGTCCTCAGTACTATCAACGTCAATCATAATTCTGTGAATTAATGCTAGAGAGTACATCATTTTAGCAGTTTTGATAGGCTCAAACTGGAATTTGTAGCTTCCCTCATCATACCTTGTCCTCATATTTGGAGTAGGTGTTCTCACTAGCGCATTTGTTCCATCAAAATGTCTGGATGGAACAATTATTGCATTTTCTTTACTTTGAAACACCCTGATTAAATTATCCAAATCACTTGGAAATATGAGTGGAATGTCTTGTGGGATCACCACAGAACATGAAAAATCATTTTGTGCTAGAAATTCATTTGCTAAAGAAACAGCGTTGTTAACTCCAGATTCATCTTCGTCAATAATTTCAACACAATTAAATTTTTTTCCAATATCAAATGCAGATTCATCTCTTGAAACCAGTATCACATCATCAACTAATTTTGCCTCTTTAACTACATGTAAAATCTCTTCTAGCATTATTTCACAAAGAGTCTGTACTTTAGATGTGGAAAGTTTTAATCTAGATTTAGATTTGGAAAAGGATTTGACTGGAATAATAACTGAGGTTTTCAAATTATTGTTTAACTTGCTTTAAAATAAATGCTGCAAGTGCTTGTTCGGCCAATTTATTTTGCATTTTTAATTTTGTATCAAACACTTTGAGATCAAGACTTTCAATTTTATTCTTTAATGCAACATCTTTTGTATCAATAACTATTTTTGAGCATACATCTGCATACATCTGTGCAATACCAAACGCACTAACCTCAATTCCTGCAGCCTTCATATATTCGGCAGCAGGACCACTGAATGCTTTATCACCAATAATAGGACTTACCGCCACAACTTTTCTTTTATTTTTGCTCAGTTCTTTTCTAATACCTTTTATGTTTATCATTGGTCCAATGCTTGTTAGTGGATTTCCTGGTGCAATAATTACTAACTCCGAATCTTGTATTGCATTGATTGCTGATGGAAGAGGTCTCGCTTTGTCAGCACCAACATACTCAATTCCCTCTATCGGTCCTTTGCCTCTGTGCTTTACCCAGAATTCTTGTAGATGAAGACTTTCACCATTTGAGGTTATTCTTGTTTCTAGTATATTGTCTGTAATTGGGAAAACTTTAGTTTCAATTGCAAATCTATCACACATCCATTGTGTAATGTCAGAAAGATTTTTTCCATTTTTTAGCATGTTTGTTCTAATCAAATGTGTTGCAGCATCTCTATCTCCAATTCTGAACCAATTCTCTTCACCAAGAATTTCCATCTGCCTTAAGAATCCAAATGTGTCTTTTTTTATTCCCCAACCTTTTTCATAATCTAGTAGATCTGATAATCCATAAATTATTGTGTCAATATCTGGGCAAATATATAATCCGTATAACCAGTAGTTATCTCCAACATTACTAATCACATTGACATCAGTTTCGTGTGATGTGATACCCCTAACGAGCTTCACAGAACCTGTACCACCAGCTAAAATTGTTATCATAAATTATTTATACCGATTTGCTCAATACGTTGACTACATATTACTTTTTCAGATTTTATGAAAACAAAAGACGGTATTTTAGGAATAGATTATTATATCATATTGAAAGAAAAAACTCGTGTTTCGTGTAGCCATTTTAACAATATCACTTGCTACAATAATGCTCTGTGGCTTGATAACCCCAGTTGATGCAGCACAAATGACTTTTAGAACATTTTCCCAATCAGGTGTAAGCGAAGACGTAGAAATCAAATTTCAAAGATCAGTAATCATAAACTATGATGATGGTGGAGCAATCGCTGATCAGTTACGAGGTCTAAAAATATCTAAAACATTTTCTGTAGATTCCAGTGATCCCGGAGTAAATGAGCTTCGTGATAGAATTAACTATTTCTTGAAAAACACTGCAAATAGTGACGCAGCAGTTACTGATGTAAAAATTGATTATGATACAACACTCACTGGTAGAGGTCTAAACACATCAATAGATTACAAAGTTATTCTTACACTATCAATCACTAATCATATTATTCGAGACTTTTCAGGTTCCAGCGCAGGATTAATTGATATGGACTGGAGAGGGGTTGTAGTTGATGGACCTGTTGAAATCAATGTAAGAGGTGTGGACAATGAAATCAATCTTCCAATATCATTTATTGCTAATGCTTCACCTGCACTGTATTCAGCAATACAAGGAACAGAAGCTGAAGCAGTTCTAAATACACCACTTATGGACGCAAGTGGAATAAAGGCACAACCACTAGGTAATTGGCACTTTTTGTTTGACCCAACAGGAATCAATGTAGATGCTT
>PYIL01332906.1_pt1 | contig 14591 bp, 16 predicted proteins | sample 3578041 | NCBI WGS metagenome assembly PYIL01 (sample SAMN08408023, study PRJNA431606) | Marine metagenome isolate SA_KN192-05_S13_150m, whole genome shotgun... | biome: marine; feature: oceanic pelagic zone; material: water; isolation source: 150 m water sample, 0.2-0.8 um fraction ... | reverse complement strand
CATAACAAAACGACCATCTAACTCAATAATTTCAGTATCTGCACCAATAAATTGATTTATTTCTTGATCGCTACCCACGGCAGTGATACTGAAGTCATTAACCGCCATTGCAGTGACATTTCCAATGGCTGGATCAACCGTTGCAATAAAACCACTCCTCAGGACTAAATCTGCAGTAATTTGTCCTTGTTCTGAATTATTGTCATTCTGATTTGTTTCTGAATTATCAACACAACCGCTGACAAAAAAAGCTAAGATAAAATTAAAACTTAAAAGATATATATGTTTATACATGATGGCCGCCTATAAAATATAACGAAAATTATTAAACCTAAACTGAAAATATCATAAAAAACTCGTAAAAAGTTTATAATCAGTCAATAGTTTTATAAATTCCCACTCAAAACTTAATACAATAACGCTTCATTTGTGTAAATTATATTAAAGTTATCAAATCGATAGTTTCTGGTTCCACTTGAACGAAATTCTTGATATATTCGCAACGCGTAGTTAAGCAGAAATAGTCACTTTCAATCTACATGGAAACTATCTTGGCCACTAAGTCAAACAAAACTGATTACCGACCTCTAAAATGGGTACTTATTACAGTTACTTTTATTACATTTTTTTCAGTCTTTATGATCAAAGAGACGGGAGATCTGGTAAAAGAAAGACGTGTAGAAAAGTTCGTGTCCGTTGAAGAAAGACTAAAGCCTTTTGGAAAAGTCAATCTTCCAAATACAACTCCTGAAATAAATACGTCCTCAACCAATGCAAAACCAGCTAAAGAAGTCTTAACAGCATATACAGGGACCGATGTTTATAATATGGCTTGCACAATATGTCATACTGACGGTATTGCTGGTTCTCCCAGAATATCAGATACAGAGCACTGGGAACCAAGAATTGCTAAAGGGGTTAAAGTATTAAGAATGAATGCTATCAATGGTTATTCTGGATCATCCGGCTACATGCCTCCAAAAGGTGGACGACTCGATCTTTCTGACGAAGATATCCATAAAGCTATCGACTATATGTTGGCCCAAATTGGGAATTGACAAGCAACCGAAAAAATTATGGACAAGTTTTTAAAAAATATTACAAAGAAAATTAAAGAAAATCTTCCCGATGATGTGGAAGCACTCAAAACTGATGTAAAGCAAAATTTCCAGTCTGCTATTGATGCTAAAATCAAAAAACTTGATTTAGTCACTCGTGAGGAATTTGAAATTCAAGAAGAAGTGCTTAAACGAACTCGTGAAAAATTAGAAAAATTGGAAGAACAATTAAATTCGCTTGAGAAAAACCACAAACTATAAAAGAGAGCATTTATGCGTATCGCTTTATATATTGGTTGCATTTTAATAACAGCTCCAAAGACGATATACGCACAATCTATTAATACTGGTGATACAGCTTGGATGCTCACCGCTACGGCACTTGTATTGTTTATGACCTTACCTGGTTTGGCACTATTTTATGGCGGCTTAGTTAGACGACAAAATGTTTTGTCTCTGTTGATGCAATGTTTCGCAATTGCATGTATAGCTTCCGTGGTATGGATTATTTATGGATACAGCCTAGCTTTCAAAGGTGAAGGACAATTTATAGGCAACCTTAGTGCTGTATTTTTATCTGGAGTTTCACGGAATACATTATTAGGAACAATTCCCGAATCAATATTTATTATGTTTGAGATGACCTTCGCAATTATTACCCCTGCATTAGTCGTTGGGGCATTTGCTGAAAGAATGAAGTTTGGAGCAATGTGTATATTCTCCTTATTATGGATAACCTTTGTGTATCTTCCAGCCTGTCATATGGTGTGGGGTGGTGGTATGTTAGAACAATCTGGAATAATAGATTTTGCCGGTGGATTGGTTGTTCATGTCACCTGCGGAATTGGTGCCCTTATAGCAGCTATTCATCTTGGACCAAGGAAAGGTTTTCCTGAAACAGCTATGCCCCCGCATAACAGAACTATGGTAATTATGGGCGCAGCAATGCTTTGGGTTGGTTGGTTTGGATTTAACGCAGGAAGCGCTATAGCAGCAAATACAGATGCAGGCATGGCAATGCTAGTAACCCATATAAGTGCTGCAGTAGGTGCCTTAACTTGGATCTCCATAGAATGGATCAGACAAGGAAAACCAACCGTCATTGGCATAGCAACTGGAATGGTAGCAGGTCTCGCAACAATTACTCCCGCAGCAGGAACTGTTGGTCCTGAAGGAGCATTTTTTATTGGGTTAATGGCGGGCCTTGTTTGTTTTTATGCCGCTCAATTAGTTAAAGGATATTTTCTAATAGACGATTCACTGGATGTCTTTCCTGTACATGGTGTGGGCGGTATGCTTGGTTGTCTTCTGTTGTGTTTTGTCGGCGAAGAAAATGGGTTTCTGGGATCAGGTGCCTCGGGATTATCTCAAATTGCTTCTGGGCAACCAATAGCCCAACTAATAATCCAAGTTAAAGGAATTATCATTATCGGATTGTGGACAGCCATCGCCTCATGGGCAATTTTAAAGTTCATCAATCTCTTCATGGATATAAGAGTCAGCGAAGAAGAAGAATTTGAAGGTCTAGATCTAACCCTTCATGATGAAACTGGTTACAATTTATAAAACCAATTTTAATACGCATCTTCGAATATATGTTATAAATTAAATAATTCTATTAACTAAGGTGCGACGTGAAGATTCGAATTGCAACTCGGAAAAGTGAGTTAGCCATATGGCAGGCAAACCATGTTGCCTCAATGCTAACTCAACGATCAGATATCGAAAATGTAGAACTTATTCCGCTAAGCACAAAAGGAGATCGTGCCTTGGATGCCAGTCTCCAAAAAATCGGTGGTAAAGGTCTGTTTACAAAAGAACTCGAAACAGCGATGCTTCATGATAATGCGGATATAGCGGTGCATTCCATGAAAGATATGCCAGTAGAAATACCTGATGAATTTTGTATTGCTGCAATGCTAAAACGAGAATCTCCTTTTGATTCATTGATCTCAAAAAAAAATCATAAGCTTAGAGAATTGGAAACAAATTCTATTATTGGAACCTCTAGCCTGAGAAGGAAAGCGCAAATCTTAAACATTCGTCCTGACCTTAAAATAAAAGATATTCGTGGCAATGTTGATACGAGATTGGATAAATTAGATGGCGGTGAATTTGATGCAATCGTCCTAGCCCGTGCAGGAATGGAAAGATTAGGATTATCTGGAAGAATTACTGAAACATTTTCACCGAAAGATATGCTCCCAGCTGCAGGACAGGGTGTGATAGGGATCGAATGTTTGTCTGATAGAAGTGACCTTATCTCCTTGCTAGATGATTTAACTGATACAGAATCAAAACAGACTACTCTAGCAGAAAGGTCGTTTAACAAAGAACTTCAAGCAACTTGTCAATCCCCGATTGGAGCATATGCGATCATTGAAGACAGTAAATTCAAACTTGAAGCTATTATAGCAACTCCTGATGGCTCGAAAATTATAAGAGAATCGATGATATGTGACATTAAAGAAACTACTAATCTAGGGGAAAATCTGGCAAATCATGTTAAAACGCTCGGAGCAAATGATATCCTGAATCCGCCAAAAATATGAAACCATTACCTCTCGAAAAAGTCGAAATACTTCTAACTCGCCCTTTTGAAAAAAACCAAAAATTAGAAAAAGACATTAAAAAACTAGGCGGAAAATCTATTCTATTCCCTGTCATGAATATTACTCCCCTAAAGCCCAAAAGCATAAATCAAGCTAGTCAGAAACTTCTTACTGCAGACATCATAATTTTCATCAGTAAGAACGCAGCAATAAACGGACTCGATCATCTTGATCTTTCAAGCTGTAAAATCATTGCCATGGGACCCACCACAAACTCTTTTCTAAGCTCTCAAGGATTAAAAGTCGACTATTCGCCTGAACAAGACTTTAGCAGTGAAAGTCTACTCAATAGTGAAATATTGTCTAATATAAACAACAAAACCATTACTATAGTTCGAGGTGATTCAGGAAGAGAGCTTTTAAAAAGAGAGCTTTGTAAAAGAGGGGCTAAAGTTCAATATCTAATTACTTACAGAAAAGAGTTTCATAGATTTCAACAAAGTGAAATAAATAACCTAAAAGGAAAGTTAAATAGGGATGAAATTGATTTTGTGTTGATATTGAGTGTTGAGACTTTTCAAAACCTAATGACAATTTTACAACCCAGTCAATTACCATTTTCAAAAAGAATAAGATTCATAGTTCCAAGTAAACGTATAGCCGATAAGATAAACAAAACAATACATAACAAGCAATGCATTATTACAAATGATCCGAGAGAGCATGCCATAATAGAGGCACTAAAAAATAATATAAGAAAGCGTAGTTACAATGAAAGATAAGATGACCGAAAAACCCCTGAATAATAACATTCAAAAAAGGAATCAATCGTGGATTATTGTAGCCACCTTATTCACAATTTCCATTATTTTTATTGGTGTCTTATACCTTTATTTTATTAAAAACTATAACAATGTAGAAGAAATCAAAGGATCGCAATATATTGAATTTACTGAGCTTATAGAAAAAGAAAGAAAAAACCAGAAAGTGATTACAGATGACATAATTTCAAAAATGATTCAAATCAAAGAAGAGCAAGATATTCATACTAACTTAATTCAATCATTAATAAATAAAACCAATAACAGCCAAGAACTTTATCAAAACGACTCCAAAAACGCTAAAGAAACATGGCTTATTTCTGAAATAGAATATTTATTAAAAATCGCAGATTCTCAATATACGCTAACTGGTGATATTGAAAAAAGTATTCATGCCTTAAATCTTGCAATGAGCAGTCTCAAAGAAACCAATAACCCAAATTTAAATAATGTAAAACAAGCGGTAGAGGATGAAATCAAAACCCTAAATAACATAAAAGTCTATGATTCAGAAGATCTGATTGATGTGATTGATCAATATATTGAAAAAATTGATTTTCTTGAAATTAAAAGTTCTCTTAATACTAAAGAACAATCGATAAAAGATAACGATCCAATTCAGTTCCAAGCCTGGGCTTCTGCAAAGAAAGCATTTAAAGAAATTATAAGCATTAGAAGAAACGAACAAATTAATTCTTACAGAGAGCTTCAGATGAATAATGACTTTATCTCTATCCAATTAAAAAAATTACTCGATGATGCTAAATTAGCTCTAATTATAAAAAACAAGTTAATCTACCAAGAAACAATAATAAATATTATAACTTGGCTAAAAAAATACTATGATCAAGAAGATAAAGATATTAAGGAAATGCTCACCTACTTTGAACGGCAGGTAGAACATGAGAATACAATTCAAGGGCATACTTCAAATGCTCTTCGTTTGCTCGAAAAATACCAGCTATCAATTAACGAAAATATTCAACAGTGAAGTCTTAAATAATGAAATTTGGATTATACGTTGTACTAACCATCTTATTTAGTGCATTCATGACACAAATACTGGTTAAAGATCCTGGTTATGTAGCCATCCACTTCCATGATTACGTAGTTGAAATGTCGCTCATCGTTTTTATTGTTTCTTTTGTTTTGTTTATTTTGCTATTAACTGCAATTAAAAAAATACTGCGCTCACCTAGATTGATTATTAAAAAAACCCAAGCACACAAGCAAAAAAAAGCAAATCAACTTCTTGAAGAAAGTTTTTTGAAGATGGCTCAGGGAAAATTTTCAGATGCTGAAAAAATTGCATCCAAGGCATTAAAAAATTGCAGTACTCCAGTTTTAGCTTATATACAAGCCGCTCTGTCAGCAGATGCCCAAAATAACCATAAGCGCCGAGACGAATGGATCAAAAGAGCATTTGAGGAATATGCTTATGCAGAAGATATCATTCTCTTAACACAGGGAAAATTGCAAATAAGAGATAAAAGATATGAGGATGCAAGGGCAACTCTTGGAAAGATGGCAGAGAAAAATAATGACAATATAGCTGCTTTTGAATTACTCAAAGATCTTTATATAAGATTTGAAGAATGGGAAAAACTATCAGAAGCCTTACCCCTTCTGAAAAAAAATAGCCGTTTAAGTGAGAAAGAACTCGATGAGTTAGAGCTAAAGACCTTTGATAAACTTATTAATAACAGCAGCGGAGAAGAAACACTAAAAACACTTTGGAAAGATACACCAAAGAACCTAAAAAAGAACCCCACACTATTAAATACCTTCTGTTTAAGACTTATTAATCAAAATCTCGAAGATATTAGTGAAAAAGAAATTCTCTCTTACATGAAAAAAAATTATTCAGAAGCATTGATCAAAACCTATCTAAAAATAAATCATAGTGACCCACAGAAACCTCTGAAGAAAATAAATCAATGGATAAAGCATTATGGAAATCAACCAGAACTTTTAACATCAGCAGCCAAAATTTGTAAAAAAGCTAAATTATGGGACCAGGCAAAAGATTTTATCGAAGAGGCGATAAACGCAAACCCGTCAACAGAAAATTTTTTCATTCTAGGCGAAATTCTTTTCCATTTTGGTAAAATTGATTCCGCATGCGAAACATATCGAAAAGGGCTTAAAATTAAGATAACAAATGAATCTAACGAATGAAAAAATGAATTTTTTTATAGCAGGTACAGGTTATACAGGATTATCTGTAACAAAAAAATTACCGCCAGAAAGAACAGTCTGCCTAAGTCGCTCAAAGAATACTTCAATAAATTGTCACTCTTTGTTAATTGATTTAGATACGCCAATAGATAAAATTGAGGTTCCAAAACCATTTTCTATTCTATATACCATACCGCCAAATCCTAATGAAGATAAGGACTTTAGATTGAAAAAATTCTTAAAAGCAATCACTTCAGTGCCGAAAAGAATTGTATATATTAGCAGTAGTGGCGTTTACGGAAATCGTCAAGGTGCTTTAACAGATGAGTTTGTTACACCCACACCAAAAACAAAAAGAGCAACAAAGAGATTGCAATCAGAAAAATTCCTTAAAGATTGGTGCGATGAAAGAGTTATTGAGTTAATTATTCTCAGGGTTACCGGTATATATGGTCCTGGACGTTTGGGGGTGGATAAAATTAAGAAAGGATTAACTATTATAAAAAGAGATGAAGCAAAACCTAGTAACCGTATTCACATTGAAGACCTCACGTCCTGCTGTGTTAATGCTTTGACAAAAAGCAAGATAAAAGGAATATATAATATTTCGGATGGAGATCACAGGAGTCAATCATGGTTTGTTAAAACAATTTGTCATCAAATGAAACTTAATATGCCAACTGAAATTTCAAAAAATGAAGCCAAGAAGACTTGGAATAAAAAAAGACTGACATTTCTAGAAGAATCGCGACGAATAGACACAAAAAAGATGCGTAAAGATTTGCTTGAAAAGCTTCGATATCCAGACGCAGAAAAAGGAATCCGAGAGATCCTTTCTCAATAAAAAACTTAAACTATTTTAAGTAGTTTGCAAGGCAAAATTACCAATAAAAGAGAAAATTACAAAAATATGTCAAAAAACAAGAATATAAATGAAAAGCAAATTCAAGAATTTTTAAAAAAAAATCCAGATTTTTTTGTAGGCAAAGATCAATTATTGACCAAACTAAATATTCCTCACTCTAATAAAGGCAGTATCTCACTGGTTGAGCAACAAATAGTAATTCTAAGAAATGAAAATGAAGAATTAAAGAATCAATTAAATGGGTTCATCGAAACTGCGGCGGCAAACGATCTATTAACTAAGAAAATTCAAACTCTAACAATTAAACTCATTGCCGCCGAGGACCTATCGTCAACATTGAATGCCTGCAACAAATCTCTTAAAGATGACTTCAAGATACAAAGATGCACATTTATTTTATACAAGAATCTCAATCTTAAAAAACATAACTTTGTAACTTTTGCGAGCAAGAAAGATAAATCTCTTAAATCATTTCAGTCATTCATAAGAAATAACCAGCCACGCTGCAATAAATTGAAAGATGAGCAACATCAATTCTTATTTAAAAATTCAAAATCAATCAAGTCTTGTGCTTTGATACCTCTAAATTCTAAGAATCAAATCGGTTTCCTGGCGATTGGCAGTAATGATGAGAATCGCTTCAATCCTTCCATGAGTATGGATTACCTAGCATTAATCGGTGCATTAATTTCGCATGCCGTCACAAGATACCTTTCAAAGTGAAAAAAATATAATTCTGTTATGCCTAAAAAAAGCCACAAACAAAAAGAATGGATAGACAGTTTTGTAAAATATTTAGAAATTCAACGAAGGCTCTCGCCACATACCTGTAAAAATTATCATCGTGATTTAATATCTTTTCTGATTTATTGCGAAGATAACAACATCTCTTCATGGAAGAAAATTGATGCAGAGCATGTTCGAGCATACAGTGCCTTAAAACACAGAACGGGGTTAGATGCTAAATCAATACAACGAAACCTTTCATCAATTAGATCTTTCTTTCGTTATCTAATTAAAGAAAAAGAATTAAAGAATAACCCTGCACAATCAATCCGGCCCCCAAAATCGAAAAAGAGATTACCTGAAAATCTTGATGCAGACAGCATGATGAAGTTACTAGATATAAAAAAAGATGGCTTTATCCCAGATAGAGATAAAGCTATCTTAGAATTAATGTATTCCTCAGGTTTAAGATTATCTGAATTAATTAATCTTAATATAACTGATATAGATCTATCAGATGCAACTGTTAATGTATTAGGTAAAGGTAACAAAGAACGCGTTATTCCAATAGGACGCTATGCTATCAAGGCACTGAAAAAATGGCTTCAATCAAAAAACAGCATAAAGCATTCAGATAGCGATGCATTGTTTATAAGCAAGCATGGCTCCCGTCTCAGTGCTCGCTCAGTTCAATCAAGATTAGATTACTGGGCAAAACAGCAAGGTATATCTACAAAAATATACCCACATATGTTGCGGCACTCTTTCGCTACTCACCTGCTTGAGTCAAGCCAAGATCTCAGAGGCGTACAAGAACTTCTGGGTCACGCAAACATTAGTACAACTCAAATATACACACACCTTGATTTTCAGCACCTCGCCCAAATATATGATCAAACACATCCGCGAGCACGCACTAAGCGGAAAAAATAAAATAGAGTATTTTTGATAATAACAACTGAGAAATTAATAAAACTGGGGAAAAAAATGGATCAATTTCGTGGCACAACAATTGTTTCTGTTCGTCGTAATAATAAAGTTGCTATCGCCGGAGACGGTCAAGTAAGCCTGGGTAACACCATTATGAAAGGCAACGCAAAAAAGATTAGAACCTTGGCCTCAGGAAAAGTAATAGCCGGATTTGCTGGAGGTACAGCCGATGCCTTTACTTTATTTGAGCTCTTTGAGGGCAAAATGGAACAATATGGAAATTTAACTAGGGCAGCTATTGAACTCGCTAAAGAGTGGCGCACAGACCGTCGTCTGCGACGCTTAGAAGCCTTACTTTGCGTTGCAGATGATGAAAGCTCTTTTATAATTTCTGGAAATGGAGATGTAATAGAACCTGAAAATGACATCATGGCTATCGGTTCAGGAGGCGCTTTTGCACAAGCATCTGCCCTTGCCTTAATGAAAAATACAAAATTGGATGCCGTTAAAATAGCAAAAGAAGCGCTTAAAATCGCAAGTGAAATCTGTGTATACACCAATAACAATGTAATCGTAGAAGAATTACCAAAAAAATAATAAAAACGGAACTAAATTATGTCGCAAATGACGCCAAGAGAAATTGTTCAGGAACTTGATAATCATATTATCGGTCAAAATGAAGCCAAGCGAGCTGTTGCTATTGCATTGAGAAATCGCTGGAGAAGAGCCAACGTGGATGAACCACTTAGAGGCGAAATTACACCAAAAAATATACTTATGATTGGGGCAACCGGAATTGGAAAAACAGAAATATCTCGACGACTTGCTAAATTAGCGAAAGCACCTTTTTTAAAAGTTGAGGCCACAAAATTCACTGAAGTGGGTTATGTAGGACGAGAAGTAGACACTATTATCCGAGATCTTGTTGATATTGCGGTCAAAATTACTCGAGAAGCCGAAATAGAAAAAGTCAAGCATCGAGCCGAAGATGCAGCAGAAGAAAGAGTGCTTGATGCCTTATTACCTCCTTCACCACATACAGAGAATCTATCCAATAACAACGACAGCAAAATGCAAGATACAAGACAAAAATTTAGAAAAATGCTTAGAGAAGGGAAACTCGATGAAAAAGAAATTGAATTAGAAATTCAAGCCATCCCTGTGGGTATTGAAATAATGGCACCACCAGGCATGGAGGAAATGACAAACCAATTGCAAGGGATGTTCCAAAATCTTTCAAGCAATAAAACCAAAACTCGAAAATTAAAAGTACAAGACGCGATGAAAATTTTAACAAACGAAGAAGCAGCAAAGATGCTTGATGAAGAAAAATTGAAATCACAAGCAATTGATGCTGTCGAACAACAAGGAATCGTCTTCATTGATGAGATTGATAAAATTGCCAGGCGTTCTGAAGGCATAGGCGCAGACGTCTCAAGAGAAGGAGTACAAAGAGATCTTCTGCCTCTCATAGAAGGCTCAACCATAAATACAAAATACGGTATGGTTAAAACTGATCACATTCTCTTTATAGCATCTGGAGCATTTCATGTATCAAAACCATCTGACCTTATTCCCGAACTTCAAGGGCGCTTTCCCATCAGAGTAGAGCTAAAATCACTTAAGACTGAAGATTTTGTTCGGATTTTAACTGAACCTGATGCCTCTTTAACTACCCAATATATCGCTTTAATTAAAACAGAAGGGGTTAACTTAAAATTTACAAAAGATGGCGTTCAACGCTTAGCTGAAGTTGCTTTCCATGTTAATGAAAATACGGAAAATATAGGAGCCCGAAGACTGCATACTGTCATGGAGCGTTTGTTAGAGACAGTTTCTTTTGAGGCATCAGAAATAGAAGGAAGCAACATAAAAATAGATAAGAACTACGTCAATAAACACTTAGTCGAACTTTCAAAGAATGAAGATCTGAGCCGTTATATTTTATAAAATTAATATAACTTTTAGCTATTTTCATGGAAAGTGTACCAATAGAAATAAAACTTCGTAAAAAATCGAAACTTCTTTCAGTCCAATACTTAAATAATGAAATATTAGAATTCTCTTTCGAATTCCTTAGAGTGCATTCACCATCAGCAGAAGTTAAAGGGCATGGCCCAGATCAAGGAGTACTCCAGATAAATAAAAAAAAGGTTTTAATTAAATCAATAAAACCTGTTGGTAATTATGGTATAAAATTAATTTTTGATGATGGGCATGACACAGGTATTTTTACCTGGAGATATTTTCAGGAATTAGGAAAAAATAAAGAAAAATTATGGCGGACATATCTCGACCAACTTAAGTCTTCTGGATATACTCGATAAGATTCGCAAAAAGAGTAATCAATGAATAAAAAAACAACTCACTTTGGATACAAAACCGTAGCCAGAGAAGAAAAAGCTGAGCATGTTAAAGATGTTTTTGATTCTGTATCTCATCGATATGACTTAATGAATGACTTAATGTCTGTTGGCATGCATAGGTTGTGGAAGAAACACACAATCGAAAAAGCTAGTGTTCGTTATGGTCAGAATGTCCTCGATCTTGCAGGAGGAACAGGAGATCTTGCTAAAGTTTTTGCAAACCAAGTTGGTTCAAGCGGACATGTTGTTCTTGCAGATATAAACTTATCCATGCTAAGGGAAGGTCGGACACGTCTCGTGAATTCTGCAGTAGCAGGAAACCTTTCAATTGCCCAAGTTAATGCTGAAGATCTAGCGTTTAAAAAAAATAGTTTTGATTTAATCACGATCGCATTTGGGCTAAGAAATGTTACTGAAAAGGAATTGGCGCTTAAATCAATGTATGAAGCTCTAAAGCCTGGTGGCAAAATGTTAATCTTAGAGTTCTCGAAACCCATTAATATTCTTCAGCCAATGTACAACATATATTCATTCAAAGTTCTCCCATTTCTTGGTGAATTAGTTGCAAAAGATGCCAATAGTTACAGATATCTAGCTGAATCAATCCGCATGCACCCAGACCAAGAGACATTACTTAAGATGATGAAAGATGCAAATTTCGATAGGTGCCGCTACCAGAATCTTAGTGGAGGAATCGTGGCTTTGCATGAAGGGTATAAATTCTGATGAGTAAAATTTATAAGCCGTTATTAGCTTCGATAAATAAACAGATTCAAGAAAAAACTCCCGCATTAAGACTTAGCGAAGATCTTGAAGGTAAGGTTATCTCTATTCAAATTAAAAACACTGCTCATAATATTGATTTTATAATGTTATCAAATGAACTTTGTATACATCCAACCCCCCATGAGCACGATGTTCAAATAACCGGTTCTTTATTAACCTTTGTTGGTTTATTAAAAAATAATCCTGAAGAAGCATTAAGAGACGGCTTAATAAATTTCGATGGAGATGTCGGTGTTGGACAAAAATTTCAAAAACTAATGGGATTGATTAAACCTGACCTTGAGGAAGAATTATCTTTTTTTGTTGGTGATATCACTGCAAACGGTATTGGAAAATTTAGCTCTAAAACAAATCGATGGATAAGCAGATCAAAAAATATTCTGGAAGAAAATATTTCTGAATTTCTTCAGGAAGAAAGAAAAATCTTACCCAGTAAATATGAATTTAACAATTTTACAAAAGATGTAAACACACTAAGAGATGATATAGAACGCATCGAAATTAGGATTAGACAAACACTCCAAAACAATGAATAAGAATATGTCGTACATAAAAAATCTTGTCAGATTATTTGCCATCCAAAAAATTCTTGTTAGTTACCGATTGGATGAACTAATAGATAAGACATATATCCTTAAACCATTTAAATATTTATTTATTTTTTTCCCAAAGAAAATTGATAAAAAATCACTTCTAGGTAAACGGTTAAGAAAAGCACTGGAAGAATTAGGCCCAATTTTCGTAAAATTTGGTCAAGTAATTTCAACGAGGCGAGATCTTCTGCCAAAAGAAATTGCAGATGAACTTGTAAAATTACAAGACCAAGTCCCTCCTTTTCCAAAGAAAGAGGCATTACAGATATTAAAAAAAACATACAACCAACCACTTAAAAAAATCTTTTCAAGAATTGATGGTGAGCCGCTTGCAGCTGCTTCAATTGCTCAGGTTCACAGTGCCGCACTCATGGATGGTACTGAAGTCATAATTAAAGTATTGCGACCAAATGTGAGGAAACTGATAGAACGTGACATCGAAATTTTGTACATTCTTGCCAAGATAATAAAAAAATACTGGAATGAAAGTTCTCAGATTAAGCCAGTGGAAATAGTTCGAGAATATGAAAAAACTGTAACCAACGAGCTGAATTTAAAAAGAGAAGCAGCTAATACAGTCAGATTAAAGAGAAATTTCTCAGAATCTAATTTACTCTATGTTCCTGAAATATATTGGGATTATTGTCATGCGAATATTCTGGTTCAAGAGCGTATTCATGGAACTCCCATAAGAGATATAAAGACGCTAAAAAGAAAGAAAACAAACATCAAGGTGTTAGCTGAGAATGGTGTGGAGATATTTTTTACTCAAGTCTTTAGGCATAATTTCTTCCACGCGGATATGCATCCTGGCAATATTTTTGTTCAGCTTGATGATCCTGAAAACCCTAAATACGCAGCTGTTGATTTCGGAATCATTGGAACACTCACAAAAGATGATCAATATTACCTTGCTGAAAATTTCTTGGCTTTTTTTGAAGCTGACTATCGAAAGATTGCACAATTACATATTGACTCAGGCTGGGTCCCAATTAATACAAGAGTTGATGAACTTGAGATTGCTATGCGCACTGTGTGCGAACCGATTTTTAATAAGCCGCTCTCAGAAATCTCTTTTGCCAACGTACTAATGAGTCTATTTAACACAGCAAGACAGTTTAATATGGAGGTACAGCCTCAATTAATCCTACTTCAAAAAACATTATTCAATATTGAGGGGTTGGGACGTGAATTATACCCTGAATTGGATCTCTGGAAAACGGCATACCCTGTATTAAAAAATTGGATGGATGAGCAAATCGGCATTAGAGCTGTATTCAAAGACTTTCAAAGAAATATTCCATTATTAAGACAAACTGCACGTGACTTTCCTAAGATCTTAAACCAACTTACTAAACAAACATCAGAAAATAACGCACATAAAAAAAGACTAATGGAAATACAAAACCGACTATTAGAGCAAAAGAATCAGATGTTCTTCTTAGGTATAGGTATAACCTCTATTACTTCTAGTGCATTAATATACCTATTAGGATTGTTATCTTGGCCGGCTTATATTCTTGCAGCTATTGGCATCTATTGCTTTTACAAAGGTAGGCCTAAATAAGTGCGAACAATCAGAAGTTTTGTAAAACGAAAAGGCAGGATAACGCCAGGTCAGAATTTTGCGATTAAAGAACTGTGGCCGAAATACGGTATCGATTATTCTGACAATATTTTAAATCTAAATGCTTTATTTGATAATAATTTTCCAGT
>PYIL01126852.1_pt1 | contig 14611 bp, 15 predicted proteins | sample 3578041 | NCBI WGS metagenome assembly PYIL01 (sample SAMN08408023, study PRJNA431606) | Marine metagenome isolate SA_KN192-05_S13_150m, whole genome shotgun... | biome: marine; feature: oceanic pelagic zone; material: water; isolation source: 150 m water sample, 0.2-0.8 um fraction ... | reverse complement strand
CCGGAGTGGCTCAACGTAGGTGGCATCGGCGAAATCCGGGTCGGTCATGATGGTCGCCGGGTTGGAGTTAGCCAGCACCACCCGGAAGCCCTCCTCGCGCAGTACCCGGCAGGCCTGGGTACCTGAGTAGTCGAACTCGCATGCCTGCCCGATGACGATCGGGCCGGACCCGATCACCAGGATGCTCTCAAGGTCGTCCCGGCAAGGCATCAGGACCGTCCCCTCCCGGTGGTCCGGACCATCAGATCTTCGAACTCGGCGAACAGGTAACGACTGTCATGGGGGCCCGGACCCGCCTCGGGGTGGTACTGGACGCCAAACGCCGGGACGTCCCGGCATCGAATTCCCTCCACGGTGTGGTCGTTGAGGTTCAGGTGGGTGACATCGGCCGCCGGGATCGATCCCTCAACCACGCAGTAGTTGTGGTTCTGACTGGTGATCTCCACGCCGCCGGTGGTCAGGTTCCGTACCGGGTGGTTGCCGCCATGGTGGCCGAAAGGAAGCTTGAACGTCCCAGCGCCAACGGTGGCGCAAAGTAACTGGTGTCCGAGGCAAATCCCGAACACCGCCACCTCACCGAGCAGGTCGGCGATCGTGGCCCGGAGGTCAGCCAACGGTTCCGGGTCACCCGGGCCGTTGGAGAGAAACACCCCGTCGGGTTCGGAAGCCAGAACCTCGGCCGCCGGGGTGGAGGCCGGGACGACGGTGATCTCGCCGAGGGCTGACAGGTGGCTGAGAATGGTCGATTTGATCCCGAAGTCGTAGGCCACGATCCGTCGGTCCCCTCCAACCGAGGCCACTTTGTATGGCTTGTCACAGGTAACAGTGGCCACCAGGTCGACCCCGTCGGTACCTCCCTCAGCGGCTGCAGCAGCCATCAGGCTGTCCTCGTCGGCCGTGCCGAACGCCCCGGGCATGGCGCCTGAGTCACGCAAGTGTCGGGTGAGCCGCCGGGTGTCGACCCCAGCGATCCCTGGTACGCCGTGGAGCCGAAGTAGGTCGTCGAGGTCGCCGGTGGAACGCCAGTTGCTGCGTCGTCGGGCTAGATCACGGACCACCACCCCCCGGCAGAAGGGCCGACGGCTCTCGTGGTCCTCGGCGTTGGTGCCGTAGTTGCCGATGTGTGGGCAGGTAAAGGTAATGATCTGCCCGGCGTAAGAGGGATCGGTTATCACCTCCTGATACCCGGAGAGGACCGTGTTGAACACCACTTCCCCGGTGGTCACCCCAGCGGGCGGTTCGGCACCGATCGCCTCACCCTCGAACACCTCTCCGTCGACCAGCACCAGTTGCGCAGTAATCGGACCGGCGCGCACGGTCACCTCCGGGCCTCGCCGTCGACAACCACTGGCACGCCACGGTTCAGGGTGTGTCGGACCCGTCCGCTCAGGCTCCAACCCTCGTAGGGGGTGTTGGCACTACGACTGGCCATCGCCTGGCCGGAGACCGTCCAGGTGGCGTCGGGGTCAAAGACGCACAGGTTGGCCGGGCGGCTGGGCCTAATCGGTCCACCGTGACGGTCGGCCAAACCAGCAATGGACGCTGGCCGCCAAGAGAGGGCGGCTAACACCCCGAACAGGTCGAGACCTGAGTATTCAAGGGCCAGAGGCAGGGCCGTCTCGAGTCCCAGCATGCCAGGCGGCGCCTGGTCAAAGGGGCGTTCCTTAGCGTGGACGGTATGAGGCGCATGGTCGGTTGCAATGGCGTCGATGGTCCCGTCAGCTAGCCCGGCCCGGACGGCGGCAACGTCGGCGTCGGTGCGCAGAGGCGGATGGACCTTGAACACAGGGTTGTAGCAGGCACAGGCCGCGTCAGTCAGAGTGAAGTGGTGGGTGGTGGCCTCAGCGGTCACCGGCAGACCGGCCGCCTTGGCTTCCCGGACCATGGCCACCGACTCGCCAGTGGACAGGTGCTGAAAGTGGATCCGGGCACCAGTCATGCGAGCCAGGGCGATGTCCCGCATCACCATGAGCTCCTCAGCCTCAGCCGGCTGGCCTCCGATGCCGAGGCGGGATGACCAGGCCCCTTCGTGCATATAACCACCCTCCGACAGAGCAGTCACTTCGCAGTGCTGGGCCAGGACCACCGGATGGCCAAGGCGGTCGGTCAGACCGGTGCTGTACTCCATGAGACGTCGCATGACCTGCGGGTCCTGTACCCCGGTGCCGTCGTCAGTGAACATCCCGACGCCGGCGTCCACCAGTTCGCCCATGGGGGTCATCTGGTGACCGCGCCGCCCGACCGTCATAGCCGCCGAAGGAACGATCTCACAGGCCGCCGGTTCGCCAAGGGCTCGCACCTGTTCGACGACCGCCACGCAGTCGGTGGTCGGTTCTGTGTTGGGCATGGCCACCAAGGCGGTATAGCCGCCAAGCGCGCCGGCCCGGGCACCGGTTTCGATGGTTTCGGCCTCCTCGTCGCCTGGTTGGCGTAGGTGGGCGTGAAGATCGACCAGGCCAGGGGCCACCACGCACCCAGCGCAGTCGAGGTCCTCCTCACCAACCAGGCCGGTGCCCACCGCGGCGATCTGACCGTCGTCGCCGATCTCGACGTCTACGAAACTCTCCCCACCGGAGTCGATTACCCGCCCGCCCCGGAGCACGATGCTCATCGGTTGGCCTCGGCTACGCCGTCGGGGTCGGGTACTGATCCTAGAAGGAGGAACAGGACAGCCATCCTCACCGAAACCCCGTTGGCCACCTGGTCGAGAATCACTGACCGCTCAGCCGCGACCACCTCAGCGGCAATCTCTACTCCCGGATTAGTGGGTCCAGGGTGGAGGATCAGCGCGTCTTTGGGGAGGCGTTCGGCCCGGCGGGCACTGAGCCCGTAGTCGGCTGTGTACTCCCTCAGTGACGGGATCAGACCGTCGTCGTGGCGTTCCCTCTGCATGCGCAGCATGTAACAGGCGTCGAGGGAATCGATGACGTCGTCGAGGCAGTGAGACACCCGAACCGGCCAGTCCTCCAGGAACGAAGGAAGCAGTGTGGTCGGAGCGACCAGGGTCACCTCGGCCCCTAGGAGGCTGAAGGCCAGCACGCCGGACCGGGCCACCCGGGAGTGAAGTATGTCCCCCACGATGGCTATCGACATACCGTCGAGAGCGCCCCGGTGCTCGCGCAAGGTGTAGGCGTCGAGCAAGGCTTGGGTGGGGTGTTCGTGGCACCCGTCCCCGGCGTTTACCACCGCAGCATCGGTCCATTGGGCTACCCGGTGGGGGGTGCCGGCCATGCCGTGCCGTATTACCAGGACGTCGGCTCCGTAAGAGCGGATGACCTCCACCGTGTCGCGAAGGCTCTCCCCCTTGCTCAGCGAGGAAGAGCCGGCTGTGAAAGTCAAGGTGTCGGCCGACAGTCTCCGGGCGGCCGTTTCGAACGACAAACGGGTCCGGGTTGAGTCTTCGAAAAACACTGAGGCGACGGTGCGGCCGCGGAGCGCTGGGACCTTGGGGATAGGACGCCGACCGATCTCGGCGAACCGATCGGTCACCTCGAGAATCCGTTCCAGGTCGCCACGGCCCATGCCCTCTATACCAAGTAGGTGGCGTCCGGCACCGCGGTCCCAGTCCGTCGAGACGTTCACTTCTGCATTACCCCGAGGTCGACGCCCTCGGCATTGACATCGACCACCTCGTCGAGACGGGTCGGCAGGTTCTTGCCCACGTAGTCGGGTCGGATGGGTAGTTCTCGGTGACCCCGGTCGACCATCACGGCCAGTTCCACGGCCCGCGGGCGGCCAAAGTCACAGACAGCGTCGAGGGCGGCCCGGATGGTCCGCCCGGTAAACAGCACGTCGTCCACTAGGACGATGATCCGCCCGTCGAGTTCGTCGGGAAGATCGGTTGTTGCTTGGGGGACCACGGGGCGGAGGCCGATGTCGTCCCGGTGGAGGGCCACGTCCAGAACCCCAAGAGGTGGTCGACGTCCTTCAATGTCCTCCAGAGCTGCGACCAGATGCTCGGCGATCGGAACACCACCGGTCTGGAGGCCGACGATGACCAACTGGTCGATGCCGTGGTTGTGTTCGATGATCTCATGGGCTACGCGGCGTACGGCACGACCCATGTCGTCAGCGGTCATGACCCGTGCGTGGGCAACGAAAACGCCCCCGAAAGGGGGCGCCATCCTCCGCTCGCGTTCGGCCATGAGCCTGTCTCCTCGATCCGTACGAGCCTCACGGGACCCGCTTGACGGTCGAGATCGAACCCTACCCGCGTTGAGTCGTCTTGTGCTCCTCTCCGGCAAGAACATCCGGATCGATTCCGGCCGGTCGAGGTCGCTGGGGGGTCGCGGCGACTATGACGATCTCCGAATTGTCCCGGGTAGCCAGGGTCCGGAACCCAGCGGCCCGGGCCACGGCCAGGGATCCTTCGTTGTCTGGGTGGATGCGGGCAAGTACCGCTGTGAGGTTCAGCGGCGGGCCCAGGGCCCACCGGGCAAGAAGGCTCACGGCCTGGGTGGCGACCCCACGTCCCCGAGCGTGAGCTGCGGTCCACCAGCCGATCTGGGCCACCCGACCGTCGTGGTCCAAGTCGGAAAGACCTACCTCACCGACCGCTGTACCACCGCCGTCGACAACCACCAAGTCGAGAGCGATGGCGGTTTCCAATCGGTGCCTTGCGCCGGCGATCCAGACTGCGGCTTTCTCCGGCCCGGCGTCGTCGGGCACCGGTGTCCAGCGGAGTACTTCGGGATCCTTCCATGCTGATACGAGGTGGTCGACATCGTCGACCCTCCAGGGCCGGAGCGCCACCCCGCCGCCCGCCAGGGCCGGCATCGGAAGCGGCATGCTTTTCATGCCCCGGGGTCGGGGTGGGATGCCGCGTCGGGCCGCAGTTCCTCGGCGATCCTTGACAAGAGGCCGTTTACGAAGCGGCTGGACCGGTCGGTCGAGTAGTCGCCGACCAACTCCACTGCTTCACTAAGTACTGCAGCTGTGGGAACCGATGGGACATGACCCAATTCGTACACGGCGAGGCGCGCTAGGGCACGGTCCACAGCGGGCATGCGGTCGGCTTTCCATCCTTCGGCGTATTGGTCGATGAGAGCGTCGATCTGCTCGAGGTGCTCGGCCACTCCTTTGACGAGAAGACCGGCGTAGTCCCCGGGTGGCACCGGTTGAGCGGCTAGCAGTTCCCGCGGGTCGGCGTTGTGGGCCTCAGCTGAGTAGAGCAGTCCGAGGGCCATCTCCCGGGCTTCCCGTCGTGAGCCGATCCCATCGGCTGGATTCCGGACCACCTTTGGTTCCCCCGATAATCCTGGCCGGCGCCTATCAGACCCGGCTGAGGTATTCGCCGCTACGGGTGTCGACCTTGACCCGTTCACCGACCTCGACGAACAGCGGCACCTGGATCACGAGGCCGGTTTCGAGGGTGGCTGGCTTGCGGCCTCCCGAGACCCGGTCGCCCTGGATTCCGGGTTCCGTCTCGGCGACGACCAGCTCAACGGCGGCCGGAAGTTCGACGCCGACGATCTCGGTGCCGAACATCAGCATCAAGGCTTCGCTCTGTTCGACCACATAGTGGGCGGCGTCGCCAAGGGTGCCCGGAGGGACCGGCATTTGTTCGTACGATTCACCGTCCATGAACACGTAATCGGCTCCGTCCCGGTAGAGGAACTGCATGGTGCGCTTGTCGATCATGGCCCGGGCGACCTTCTCACCAGCCCTAAAGGTCCGGTCAACTACTACGCCGCTGCGCACTCCCCGTAGCGTGGTGCGAACGAAGGCGTGACCCTTGCCCGGCTTGACGTGCTGGAATTCGATGACCTGGTACAGGTCGTCGTCAAGTTCGAGGGTCATCCCGTTCTTGAGGTCGTTTGTGGTGATAATCGCCATAAGAGTTTGGCTCACTCGGTGGGTCGACCGTCGGCTGGTCCTGTTGTCAAATGGTGCTGGGCGAGCGGGTGAGCTGCCGGAAACCGGACTCGGTCACGACGACGGTGTCCTCCCATCGGACCCCACCTACCCCGGCCAGGTAAACCCCGGGTTCCACCGTTATCACCTGGCCGGCCCGCAGGGTAGCAGTGGCCGTCGCAGACACCGCCGGAGCCTCATGGATGTCAAGGCCAACGCCGTGGCCAGTGCCGTGAATGAAGCCTTCGGCCAGGTCCCCCAGGGCCTCCCGGCACGCGGCGTCGATTTCAGCAGCCGGCACGCCGTCAGCCACCGTGTCCAGGCCAGCTCGCTGGGCCGCCAATACCGCCCTGAGTAATTCAGCTTCCCGGCCTTCGCCGGTACCTCCGACCCGGGTCGAACGGGTCATGTCCGACCGATAGCCGTCGACTACCGCTCCCAGGTCGCAAACCACCAGATCACCTGGTCGAAGGAGACGATCGCCGGGCCGAGCATGGGGTCGGGCGCTGTTGGAGCCGGTGGCCACGATCGTGGGGAAGGCCCGATCGGTGGCACCCCGACGCCGCATGCCGTCGTCAATGGCCGCCGCCACGTCCCGTTCGGTTGGTTCCTCGTCGAGCATGGGCCACACGTCGGCCAGGCTGGAGTCGGCGATAGCCGCCGCGGCTTCAATGCGGGTCACCTCGCCGTGGTCCTTAACCTCCCTTAGGGCTTCGACCAGGCCGTCAGTGGGTACCACCTCGCCGGCGTCCAAAACCGCAGCGAGGCGTCGCTGGGCGGCCCAGACCACCGTCCGAGCCTCCAGGCCTATCCGGGGAACACCTCGGGCCAGCCGGGCCACCGCGACGTGGTGGTCGGATCCGACGATCTCCACCTCAACATCCACCCCAGCGTGACGGAGTTCGTCGGGTGCTTGCTCTCCATAACGGCCGTCGGTAATCAGCACGGCTCGGATGTCGTCCACCCAAAGCAGACCAGCCGATCCCCTGAACCCTGTCAGGTAGCCGATGTTGGTCGTCGACGTGACGACCAGGGCATCGCAAGCCGCGCCGTCCAGGCGGGCCCGTAGTAGGTCCAACCGACCGGCCACCTCCATTGGGGGCAGCCGGTCGAGGGTCACCGGTCGAGCAGCCGCGCGATCGCTTTGACGGCCATGCGGTACCCGTCGCCCCCAAAGCCGGCGATGCTGCCGGCGGCCACCGGGGCGACAACCGAGGTGTGGCGCCACGGCTCCCGGGCGGCCGGATTCGACAAGTGGACCTCCAGGATCGGTCCGTCAAAGCTGGCCAGCGCGTCGTGAATGGCCCACGCGTAGTGGGTAAAAGCCCCTGGGTTAATGAGGATCGCCGCGCAACGGCCTCGTGCCCCATGGATTGCGTCGACCAGTTCGCCCTCGTGGTTGGATTGGACGTGCTCCACGGCCATTTCGTGTTCGGATGCAGCCTGACGGGCCACCTCCACGTGGTCGGCCAGGGTTGCGTCCCCGTAGACGTCGGGCTCCCGTTCGCCGAGCAGATTCAGGTTGGGCCCTGACAGGACCAGCAGGATCGGTTCGGTCATGGCCTCCCCCCCTCCGAGGATGTCGGTCATCATCGCAGGTGTTCCAGCGTGACGCGGGCTAGGTCGGGATCGACACCAGCTACCACCTGTACTCCGTCTGGGCCGTCGAGGACGAAGGTGAGTCCGTTGACGGCCTTCTTGTCGCGGGCCATCGCCTCCATGAGATCGTCGGATCCGGCCCCCTCGGGGAGGATGACCGACAGGCCGTACCTCGTGACAACCCGGCGGTGCTCGGCCACTCGGTCGTCGTCGATTCGGCCAAGGGCCCGGGCCAGCTCGGCTGCATAGACCAAGCCGATGGCCACCGCTTCGCCATGGCGGAGGCCGTAGCCGCCAACTGTCTCCAGGGCATGCCCGAGGGTGTGGCCGTAATTTAGAATGGCCCTCCGTCCAGCCTCGTGTTCGTCCTCGGCCACCACCGCGGCCTTGATCTCCACGCAGTGGGCAATCCGCGCGTCAAGGTCCAGTCCGTCGAGGGTCGAGCCGTCCAGGAAGTGGTACTTGGCCATCTCGCCCAGCCCGCACCGCATCTCAGCCTCGGGGAGGGTGTCCAGGGTTGTCGTATCGCACAGCACGGCGACCGGCTGCCAGAAGGCACCAACCAGGTTCTTGCCCTCGGGTAGGTTCACGCCAGTCTTGCCTCCGATCGCTGCGTCGATCTGGGCCAGCAGGGTTGTGGCCACGTGAATGACCGCCACACCCCGGTGGTATGTGGCCGCGGTGAAGCCAACAACGTCGGTGACCACTCCCCCACCCACGCTGACAACGGCATCGGATCTGGTCAGACCCCATTCGGCGAACGACCGACAGAGGCCCTCGACGGTGGACAAGGCTTTGGCCGTCTCGCCATCGGCCATCGTGAAGACCCGGTGTTCTATCCCTGGGTCGACGACCACACCGATACCCGGTTGGGTAACCACCGCGGCCCGTCGGGAGGAAGCGGGGATCGCCTCGGCGAGTCGGTGGCGGACACCCGGCCCGACAAGTACCGGGTAGGCCCGACCGTCGGCCAACTCCACCTCGACGGTGATCACGGTGCCACCCCTGCCCCGTCTTCGACGACCTGTTCCACCAGGGCAGCCACGGCGTCGACGTCGAGGTTGTCCGTGTCGACCACCTGATCGGAAACCTTGCGATAGAGCGGATGTCGGCGGTCGGCAAGCGCGATAAGTAGATCGACCGGATCGCCGTCGGCCAGCAGCGGCCGACCCGAACCGTCGGCCACCCGAGCGGCCAGGGTTTCCGGTTCGGCCCTTAGCCATACCACCAGAGCCCGTTCAACTAGGAGTTGGCGGTTGGCGAACCGTTCTACGACACCACCGCCGGTGGAGACGACGAGCGGCTTGTCCCCGCCGAGAGTTTCGGCCAGTACCTCCTGCTCGAGATCCCGGAAGGCTTCTTCGCCGCCCTCGGCGAATATCACCCCGACCGACCGGCCGACGCGGTTGGCCACCATGATGTCTAGGTCGGTGTGGTTACGGCCGAGGTGGTCCGCCACAGTTGATCCGACACGTGTCTTGCCCGCACCCATAAGGCCGACCAGGGCCAGGTGGGGGCCGGGGTTCCGGGTCATCCGGTAAGGCTACCGACGCGGCGCACTGCGCTTAAGCGAATACAAGTACGACCACCGCTCTGACACAATGCCACGACCCGAAGACCATCGGGAATAGGCACGGGTTCGGTCAGGATCAGGGGTGAGCGGCAAGGGCGGCCCGGGCGGCAGCCGACATTGCATCTACCGGTGCGTCCCGACCGGTCCAGAGGGCGAAGGCCCGCGCAGCCTGAAAGACAAGCATCGAGAGGCCCCCGTGCGCCTCGATACCCTGCCGCCGGGCCTCTACCAGCAACGGGGTGTCCAGCGGGTGGTAGACCAGATCGACGACCACCTGGCCGGTGCTGAGCAGGCGGGGATCCAAGGGCATCGGGCCCTCCGAGTCCGGCGCGGCACCCATGCCAACCGGTGTGGCATTGACTACGAGGGCGGCGGCCGAGATGGCCTCGGCGGCATCGGATGGTGACACAGCTCGGCCTGCCCCTCCGGCCAGGAGGGCGGCTGCCTCGGCTCGGCCAGCAGTCCGGTTGACCACCGACACCTCAGAGGCACCGGCCCCGCCGAGGGCCATGACGATGGCCCGTGCTGCCCCCCCGGCGCCCAGCACGACAGCCGTGCACCCGGCCACGTCCATTGAAGAGTCGTGGGCTAGACCGTCAAGGAAGCCATCGCCATCGGTGTTGTGGCCAACAAGGAGCCCGTCCTCGACCGCCACACAGTTGACGGCATCCAGCCTTTCGGCTGCTCCGCTGCACCGGTCCATCAGGGCGGCCACCGCGGCTTTGTGGGGCATGGTCACCGACAGCCCGGCCAGCCGGAGCGCTCGCAATCCGTCAAGGGCCCGGGCGGCGTCCCCAGCCTCCACCTCGAGGGCCACGAAGGTCCAGTCGAGGCCGGTGGCATGGAAGGCTGCGTTTTGTAGAGCCGGCGACAGGGAGTGCCGGACCGGGTTGCCGATCACCGCAGCAAGCCGAGTGGTGCCACTGATCGGGATTCGAAGGTTCTGGTCCGCCTCAGCCACAACCCAGATCCTTCTCGATGCAGACCCGCCGCGCCCGCTCAAATTCGCGACTGGTGATGGAGAAAGTGTGTGCCCCAGGCACGTCGCCCTCGTCGGTACGCACATAGTAGAGCCAGTCGCCGTCAGCCGGTGCCAGGGCGGCTTCGAGCGAGGCTCGTCCTGGGGCGGCGATTGGTGTCGGCGGTAGTCCGGTCACCACTCTGGTATTCCACGGGGAATCAACCTCGAGGTCCTCGGTGGACATCGGTTCTCCGGCGATTTTCCCTACCGCGTACCGGGCCGTGGCGTCAATACCGAGACGCCATCCCAGCTCTAGCCGGTTGTGGATCACCCGGGCAATCTTGGGTCGCTCTTCGTTGAGCAGGGCCTCCTCCTCGATGAGAGAGGCCACCACGACCACCTCGTAGGGGCTAAGGGAGTGGGCCGCCGCCCGACCTTCGAGGTCGAGAACCTCGACCACCTTCAGGAACTGTCGGTGCATACGTGTTACCAGGGCCAACTCGTCGGCGACCGTGGCTTCGTCCAGTTGGTAGGTCTCGGGGAACAGGAGGCCCTCGGGTAGCAGGAAGGGTAGTTCGGCGGGATAGTGGTCCCAGCGGAGTTGCTCGCTGAGGAGAGCAGCCCGCAACTCCTGCTCGTCGAAGGCGGGCATACGGTCCAAGAGACGGACCACAGTCTGTTCCAGCGTAAGACCCTCGGGAACCATGACCCGGACAACCTCCTCGGGGAGTGGCCCGGCGACCAGCACGCTCACGGCTTCATCGAAGGTCAAGTGCTCGCGTAGCAGGTACTGGCCGGCCATGAACGAGTAATCCCCGCCGGGTTCGCAGTCCAGGAATCGCCGGAGGACTGACGGGCAGCGCATCCACTGCCGGAACATGGCCGGACTGTCGATCACGCCCGCGTCACCCAGTGCTGCAACCACGTCGTTAGTGGTCCAACCGCCCTCAATGGTGATCTCGACCTCGGCGCCCGGAAGCCCGTCGGGCCTGATCTGGGCGTCGATCCAGTTCTCGACACGGTTCCAGGCGACCATCATCACCACCAACACCACGAGACCCACAATCCCCCAGCGGACCACCGGTCCCAGGAGCGGTCGGTGCCGGACCCAGCGGACGTCGGGCCGGGGCCCGTGGTCTCCGTCGGCGGCTGTGCCGTCGATGAACATGTCTCCTTCGACCGACCGGTCAGGGAAATGTTGGTCGGTAGCGACATTCGGCGGGCTGTCGGTTGGTCCCGGTCCTGTCACCGGTCCTCAACCTCGCGTTGGGTGTCCAACCAGGCCTGGAGGATCACCGAGGCGGCCACCTGGTCCACCAGGGCTCTGCGGCGCTGGCCGGCAAGACCCTGCTCAGCGAGGCGCCGCTCGGCGATCACGGTGGTCAGGCGCTCATCGTAGGTCTCTACCGACACATCAAGAACGGCACCCAGCCGGGCGGCCTCGTCGGCCGCGGCCCGGGCGGCCGGGCCGTGGGTGCCGTCGAGTGAGTAGGGCATGCCGACGACCACGATCCCCGCTTCCCATTCCGCGACCAGCGCCGCCACCGCCCGATGGTCGGCAGCGCGGTCGCCGGATCGTTCGAGGACGGTCAGCGGGGTGGCCACCCGGCCATCACTGTCACCAACCGCGACGCCAATCCGTCGCTCGCCTAGGTCAAGGCCGAGGGCCCGCACGCCGCCTCAACCGGCCAGGGCGGCAGCCCTCGCCTGCTCCAATGCTTCGGCCAGGTGCTCCGGGAACTTTCCGCCCACCACCGTCAGGTCCGGATTGGGTCGGCCTCCGCCGCCGATCGTCCTCGCCGCGTCGGCCAGAAGGGCCCCAGCGTCTAGGGCACTGTCAGCGGCCACCGCGGCCACCATGGCCACCCCTCCCCCGGCGGGGACGGTGCCCAGCACGACGGCCCTTACCCCGTCATGGTCGCGGACCGCCACGGCCAGGTCGCGGAGGCTGTCTCGGTCGATATCGGGGACCTCGGCCACGACTAGCCCGTCGGTGGCGTCGGCAGCCAGGTCGTCGACCCAGCCGAGTGCCGCGCCACGGCGTAGGTCGTCGATCCGTCGGCGAAGTTCGTCGAGTTCGTCGAGGCGGCGTCCCAGCCCTTGAAGCAGGTCGTCAACCGGCACGCCGACCAACTCGGCCGCCGAGGCGAGAGTTCTCTCGGAATCCCGGAGGCGGTCCAGAGGTGCCGTCCCAGTTAGCGCCTCAAGGCGTCGGATGTTAGAGCCGATCGACCCCTCGCTGATGATCTTGACCATCCCGATGTCGCCCAAAGCGGAGACGTGGGTGCCACCGCAGAACTCCAGGGAGTGAGGGCCAGCCTCCAGTACTCGAACTGTCTCGCCATACTTGTCGCCGAAAAAGGCGATGGCCCCCATCGATTCGGCCTCCTGGCGGGTGACCTCAAGGTGACGGCAGTCAAAGTTGGACATGATCTGATCGTTAGTCCGGTCCTCTACAGCCACCACCTGTTCGGGGGTCATTCCCTCAAAGTGGCTGAAGTCGAATCGCAGACGATCCGGACCCACATGCGAGCCCTGCTGCTTTACATGGTCGCCGAGCACGTCCCGAAGAGCCCAGTGGAGAATGTGGGTGGCCGTGTGGTTGCGGCGGATCGCCGACCGACGGTCGCCGTCGATGCCCGCCTGGACCTGCTGGCCGGCCTGGACGGTGCCATCGAGAGTTTCGACATGGTGGACGTGGAGGGCATCGAGGGCCAACGTGGTGTCGAGGACCCGAAGGTTTCCGGTCTCGGAGGCGATGGTGCCAGTGTCCCCGACCTGGCCGCCTGCTTCAGCGTAGAACGGTGTCCGATCGAGCACCACGGTCCCGTCACCAACGTGAAGCACCACGGCGTCGGCCTCGTTGTCCTGATGTCCTACGAAATGAGTGGGCCCGTGTCGTTCCAGTAGGGCCGGGAGGCCGGCGTCACCTAAACCGACGGCCGGACCCTTACGGGCCGATCGGGCCCGGTCCTGCTGTTCGGCCATAGCCGCACGGAATCCATCGAGGTCGATGTCAACCTGATATTCAGCACAGATCTCCTCGGTGACCTCCAAGGGGAACCCGTAGGTGTCGTGGAGTTTGAAGGCCACCCCACCGTCAAGGACGTCTCCCTCGCCCAGGCCGGCCAAGGCGTCGTCGAGAATGGTCGACCCAGTTCGTAGGGTTTCGCGGAAGCGACGTTCCTCGCGGTCAAGCACGTCACGCACGAAGCCATGGTTCCGCTCGAGATCCGGGTAGTCGACGCTCATGATGGCTACCACGGCGTCAACCAGTTGGGGCATGATGGGATCCTCAACCCCAAGCAACCAGGCGTGCCGGACAGCCCGACGGATGATTCTGCGCAGTACGTAGCCGCGATCCTCGTTGCTGGGAAACACTCCGTCGCTGATCAGGAATGACGAGGATCGGGCGTGGTCGGCCAAGATGCGCATCGACACGTCGGTACGGTCGCCACTGGGGTAGGCCACTCCGGTCAGGTCGCCGATGACGGCCAGCAGTCGGACGAACTCGTCGGTGTCCCACACCGATTCGACGCCCTGGAGCACCGAAAGGACCCGCTCCAGGCCGAGGCCGGTGTCGATGCACGGCCTGGGCAGTGGGGTCATCGACCCGTCCTCGTGCTGTTCAAATTGCATGAACACCAGGTTCCAGATCTCGATGAAGCGCTCCTCATCTCCGTGGGCGGGCCCGCCGTCGTCACCAAACTCCGGCCCCCTGTCCCAGAAGATCTCCGAACATGGGCCGCAGGGGCCAGTGTCGGCCATCTTCCAGTAGTTCTCCTCGTCGAGGCGCTGGATGCGCTCGGCCGGGACACCCACCTCGTCCTTCCATATGGCGGCCGCCTCGTCATCGCTGAGGTGAACCGTCACCCAGAGGCGGCCCGGGTCGAGGCCCAAGTAGTTGGTCACGAACTCCCAGGCGTAGGCGCAGGCCTGGGATTTGAAGTAGTCACCGAAGCTGAAGTTGCCCATCATCTCGAAGAAGGTCAGGTGGCGACTGGTCCGACCCACCTCGTCTAGGTCGTTGTGCTTGCCGCCGGCCCGCACGCACTTTTGGACGGTCACGGCCCGGAGCCAGGGGGCGGGCTGTTCGCCCACGAAATACGGCTTGAAGGGCACCATGCCCGCCACGGTGAACAGGAGAGTCCGATCGTGGGGAATCAGGCTGCCTGAAGGTTCGTGGTGGTGATCGCTCTCGGTGAAGAAGTCCACGAAGGCTCGGCGGACCCCGTTGGCGGTCAGCAGTTTTTCGGCCATCGAAGGGCCAGCCTACTGGTGGGCCGTCGGGCACCCCGTGGAGGTTGGCCCGGTTGGACGTTGGCGGTCAGTGGACGGGGCGATGGGGGTGACGGGGGGCCGGGACTTGGCCGAACGACCGAGGCCTCGACGGGATCCGACTGGGGTCTGTGCGCCCGGCGTCGATCCATTCCTTTCCCACGCGGCGGAGCCGATCTGCGGCCTCAGCGGACCGAGCAGCCAGGCTGCGACGCAGCCGGGCGGTTCCGAGGCGGGCTGCGGCACGGCGGATACGGCGTTCGGTTAGCGCCGAGGCGGCCACCCCAACCAGGGTGCCGACCGCCAGCCAGAACAGGCGCCGTCGCATCAAAGGACCGCCTCGGGGT
>PYIL01068650.1_pt1 | contig 14620 bp, 15 predicted proteins | sample 3578041 | NCBI WGS metagenome assembly PYIL01 (sample SAMN08408023, study PRJNA431606) | Marine metagenome isolate SA_KN192-05_S13_150m, whole genome shotgun... | biome: marine; feature: oceanic pelagic zone; material: water; isolation source: 150 m water sample, 0.2-0.8 um fraction ... | reverse complement strand
TGGCATTATATGAAAGCCATTATCTAAAATATGGTTTTTATATAATATTGATGAGGTTCTTCCTCCTACTTGTTTAGATCTTTCAAAGATTTTTACGTTAATATTTTTATTCACCAGAAGTAGGCCGGTCGACAACCCGCCTATTCCTGCACCAATAATTACAACTGGATGTTTAGTCATTAAATTATTAACCTATCATTCCAAGTTACTTATGCTAAAGAAAAGTTTTTTCCTAGATCGTTATTTGAATTATTACTAGATTTTACTTTTTTCTTATTTCTTGACTTTGTTCTCAAGATCATCTTACAACATGGGCATCTTATTTCTTCTGTTGACATAAAAACTTCGCACCAACTACAGCGTTTCAAACCAAACTGATATTTTTTTGCATTTGGCATTGATTGGTGTTTTAATTGAAGACAAATTCCTTTGCATGATGCTCCCATACACCTTCTAGTCAACCATCATATATATCTCTAGTGTTAATTTAATAAAATAGTGCTAACTAATTTTTATTGTTAGGAAGATTTTTTTAGAATTTTTGGTAACTGTGCAAGTGACCTAGTACTATCAATAATAGTTGCATCAAATCTTGCTTTGGAACCACCACTAAAAGCTTGGCCGCCAACAAAAACTGGGATTTTTTTATTAAATTCCCGAATTTTTCTAGTCAATCTTTGCCCTGCAGGTATGCTATCAGCTAGTGTGATTGAAATTATAACTCCATCAACAGATACACTTTTCATAAAATTTAAGACAGATTCTGCTGGTGTTGACGGTGATAAATTAAATGTTGTAAACCCCCTGCTTTTCAAATAACCTTCTACGACACTGCAACCTAAACTATGTTCTTCTCCAACAGGAGTTGTGATAATAATTTTTCCATTTGTACCTTTATGTTTGCGCTCTTCAAGGATAACTTTTACTAGACTATGTGCAGTATTGCTTGCAACATGTTCAGATGCAACTGAAAGAATTCCATTAGACCACATATCACCTATTTTTTTCATAACAGGATTTAGAATTTTTTCAAAAAACTGATCTAAAGAATTACTGTTCAAGAATCCATCGTATACTTTTTTTGCACCTTGAATATCACCTTCCGTGAGAAATGTAAATGACTGTAACTGTAATTTTTCTATTATCTTTTCTCTTTTTTCTCTATCCTTTGGTGTAATTTTTAATAGAAATGCCTGAATTTTAGGATCACGTCTGTACTCCTCAGGTATATCATCCTGTGTTACATTATGGATTACACCTAGATATTTGATAGTTTCTTGCCTAGAAGTCTTGTGTATTTTATCCCAGGTGCTTTTTACTAAATATAAATAATCAACATTCTTAACATTTTTTTTTCTAATGTATACCAAATTCAGTATACATAAATATTAGTGCCTAATAAGGATTTTCTAGTGCCTAATTAAATTTCTTAGTCCTTTAATTAAAATTAATTACCAAGAATATTCGCCGGGAGAGGGATTTGAACCCCCGTGTGCAATGCACAGACGCTATCCTGTAATGAGATTTCGAGGCGTCCGCCTTGGACCAAGCTTGGCTATCCCGACACAATAATGAACAATATGCCCTAAAATAGTGAATCGATTAAAACAGTAAACACAAAAACTGGGAATATTATATCATAATATGGGATTAGATCTAAAACCACTATTAATTCGTGAGAAAACAAAACTTGAATCATTTACAAATAAGATTGTGGCAATTGACGCATACAATGCAATTTATCAATTTCTAGCAATAATTCGTGGTCCAGATGGAATGCAATTGACAGATTCACAAGGTAGAGTTACTAGTCACATGACAGGATTACTTTATAGGAATATCAATTTTTTATCATTAGGAGTAAAACCAGTGTATGTTTTTGATGGAAAACCACCATCACTAAAATCAGCAGAAATTGAACATAGAAAAAGAACCAAAAAAGATGCAACCATAAAATACGAGAGAGCATTATCTGAAGGAAATATGGAAGATGCCAGAAAATATGCACAGCAAACAACTTCTATGAGAGATGGAATGGTTGATGATTCGAAACATCTTTTAGATTTATTTGGAATTCCACACATTCAAGCACCATCTGAAGGTGAAGCAACAGCTGCATTACTAACAAAAACTGGAATGGCTGATATTGCAGCAAGTCAAGACTTTGATTCAATATTATTTGGAGCTAAAAATCTGGTTAGAAATTTTACAAATAGTGGAAGAAGAAAACTGCCTAATAGAAATACGTATATCGAAATTGAACCAGAAATAATTAACTTTCAAAAAAACCTAGATAATCTTGGTATTACACAAGAACAGCTTGTCGATGTAGGAATTTTAATTGGAACTGACTTTAATCCAGATGGATTTGAAAGGATTGGACCAAAAACGGCAATCAAAATGATAAAAGAGCATGGAAGATTAGAGGACATCACACAGATTCAAGAGCAATTAAAGACAATTGATTATGATGCAATACGCAAGATCTTTTTAGAACCTGAAATTGCCAAAGTGGATAAAATTGAATTTGGTAAGATTGACTATGATGGTATTGCAGAATACTTGTCAAATGAGAGAAGTTTTTCACGTGACAGAATCGACTCATCATTAAACAGACTAAAGAAAAGTTTAGAAAAAAAGAGTCAAACTTTAGAAAAATGGTTTTAATCTATTTTTTCGGTTCCTTTCTGGCACACTTGATACAAAGTTTGCCTACTTCAAAAACATATAGTAATTTTTGACAATTTGTACATCGTCTCTCTGTTCTGGTTTTATCATAACCATATGGCATAAATCATTTAGACATTTCATAAATAAGAGTATAATGATGCTATGACATAGATTGTCTTAATTTATGTTGGCTCATTCCAATCTTCTTTCTACCATCTTTGATTAATTTCATGGCACAGTCAAGTGATTCTTGATATGTATGAGCTGAAAGTTTCCTAGAACATAGATTACAAACTATATCACTCATCGGCTATATTACGGCATTATACTAGAAAAGTTCAGCGATCTGATATGTTGATTGATTTTTGTATCTCATCAAAAGCAGATTGAACTTCAGTAACTACAGCACCATCTTCCAATGTACTAACATCACCAACTTTTTCCTTGTTTGCAATTGCCTTGAGTAATCTGCGCATGATTTTTCCACTACGTGTTTTTGGAAGTTTAGAGACAATATAGAATTCCTGAGGGATGGCAATTGCACCAACACTGTTTTTTACAGTATTTCTTAATTCATTTACTAGTTTTTCTTGTGTAATTTCTATACCATTATTTAAAACAACAAATGCAATAATTGACTCACCCTTAATTTCATCAGGAATACTACATACTGCAGATTCTGCTACGTAATCATGAGAAACTAAACTACTCTCAAGCTCAGCTGTTCCAATTCTATGTCCTGCTACTTTTAATACATCATCAGATCTTCCTAACAGCCAAAAATAATCGTCAGAGTCACGTATGGCATAATCACCTGGATAATACTTATTTTCAAACTTTGACCAATACACATCTTTGTATTTCTTATCATTATTCCAAAGTGTCATTAACATTCCTGGCCATGGTTTTTCTATTACCAATGACCCCTTTGTATTTGCAGGTACTTCTTTTCCATCTTCATCAACAACGCTTATGCTTACGCCTGGAACTGGTTGTGTTGCAGAACCAGGTTTTAAGAAATTTGATTCTATTCCAGGTAAAGATGAAATCATCATACCACCGGTTTCTGTCTGCCACCAAGTATCAATTATAGGACAACGTTTCTTCCCAATCACATTAAAATACCATTTCCAAACCTCAGGATTTATTGGCTCACCTACAGTTCCAAGTAATCTTAAAGTTGATAAATCAAATGAGTTTGGTTTTTCATCACCAAACTTCATAAACATTCGTAATGCAGTAGGTGTTGTATAGAATATTGTTGCCTTATATTTCTGAATTATACTCCACATCCTAGATATATCAGGATAATCTGGTGCACCTTCATACATTATTTGTGTAGCACCATGTAACAATGGACCATAAACTACATAGCTATGACCAGTGACCCAACCAATGTCTGCAGTGCAAAAATAGATATCACTATCTTGAATGTCAAACGCCCATTTGTACGTTGAATGTAAATGTGTAAGATATCCACCTGTACCATGTAAAACACCTTTTGGTTTTCCAGTTGTGCCAGAAGTATAAAGTATGTAAAGTGGATGAGTGCTTTCTAATTCTTCTGCTTCACACTGATCAGATGCATGTTTCATTAATTCCGACCATAGATGATCTTTTTCATTTAATGTAATTTTCTCTTTGACTCTTTCGAAAACTATTACATGTTCAATAGATTTTACTTCTGAAACAGCCTCATCTACTATATCTTTTAATTTGATAATCTTACCTTTACGAAAACCACCATCCGCAGTAATAACAATTTTTGATTCTGAATCTTCAACACGATCTCTTAACGAAGTTGAACTAAAACCTGAAAATACTACTGTATGAATAGCCCCAATTCTTGCACATCCTAACATGGATATTACCAATTCAGGTACCATTGGTAGGTAAATTGTCACCCTATCGCCTTTTTTAATTCCAAGTGATTTTAGGACATTAGCAAATTTTTTTACCTGTATGAATAACTCGGCATAGGAAATAGATCTCTGACTAGCATCCTCACCCTCCCAAAATATAGCAATTTTATCGGATTTTTCTGTTTGATGGATATCAAGCGCATTATATGACGCATTAAGTAATCCACCCTCAAACCATTTGGCAAATGGCGGATTCCAGTTCAGTGTGGTGTCCCATGGTTTAAACCACTTTAATGATTTTGCCTGGTTTTCCCAAAATCTGATAAAATCGTCTTGTGATAATTTTCGTATGTCTGGATATGATTTTCCTAAATTTATTTCAAATTTTTCAGACGTCATACTTGGTTTAAAAAAAAGTAATTAGTAAATGTTAAAAATATTATAAAATTACTCAGAGCGCATACGCTTTAACCATTCTGGCTCTGGTTCAGATGATGGCTTCGATTCATTTTTTTCAGTTTCAGGTGGAATTACCATTGGAGGTCTTGGAATATTATTCTCTGGTTTTGTTTCACTTGGTGGTTCGGGTAAATGTGTTTGTGCTGATACTTGTTGATTGTTTCCTGATAGATATGAAACAGCAGAATCCTGTATAGGGTGAGATTCAGGTTCTGTAGGAATTACATCCTCAAGTGAGAGATTGGATAGCCTAGATTTGACTTTAGCAATCTCAACTTTCTCGTGTTTCATATGTTGAAGTATTTCGTCAGTTTCTTTTTTAACTAAATCGAATGTCTCCTGAGAAATCTCGTCACTCTTACTTTGAACTTTTGCATCAAACAGCATAACTTTTACAGATTTAATTTCTGTATCGATTTCAACGACTCTTTCTTCTAATTCAGAAATAATGTCAGATTCAGTTTCCTTGAGCGAGTTTAATTTGCTCTTGTATTGACCGTGGATTAATTCTGCATCAGATTTCATTTTATCGTTGTCAGAGACAATTTCCATTAACGCAGTAAGACGTCGGACAGTGAGCTCCTTTTCTCGGAGTAGACGTTGTGAGTCCAATCGCCATTTTGGTATGAAAATTACTACTTCAGGGTTGTTTGGATTTGGTTGTAGTACGAGCTGAGAATATGGTACTTGTTTTAAACAACCTGAACCACAGTTGATACCAACAGTCTGAGTTGAACCATCAATATCAGTGGTAGTGCCTAAAATTTTACCCATTGGAGCGCCATACATATCCTTGACAGGTTTTCCAATGATCACAGCCTCGTTATTACTCATGACGAATAGTTTCTTGTTTCATATAATCGACAAAGTGTTAACAAGCTTAGAATTTTTAGTAGAAAGAAATTAACCAAATGAACACTATAGGCACACAATCGTAAATTTAAAATTAATAAAAAATTATTTGAAGATAATGATTGAAAAAGACGAAGTGAGTGAGATACTTGAATTTATTTCACAGTATTGGATTAAATTAAAAAATGACCCAGAGAATGAAGCATTAAAAATGCTACCAAGTAAATTTTGGATGAAATCTCTTGGTGGACCAGTTGGAAATAAAGATGGGCCAAAAGGTCGGTGGATAACTACTTTGATGTATACCGAAGACCCAGAAATGGACAATGCATTCAAAGAGGTCTTGAAACGTTGGCAATCTAAAGGACAGCAAACAAGTACTGAAGTCCCAAAAAAATCACCCGATCTAATTCAAATCAAAAGAGGATAAGATTAATACTAATTAGAAGCCTTGGTTTGTATTGCCAAAGTTTTCCAACAATGAAAAAAATATTCTAATAAAACATTTTTCTAATACTGAAAATTCTGTTTTTGCAATAACTACACCAAAGCAAGTTGATCGTGGTGCACTAATGTCACGATATAGTAGAACAGACAAAGACATGAGAAGAATATTCCTAGATGAATTTCTAAAAAATAAAAATAGAGGTGAAGAATTCTATACGCGTGTTCTCTTGGAATATGGAGACGACTCAGTTGCAGAATTAGGAAGTGCACAAATTGCCATAGAAGGACTTTCTAATATTGCAGTTAAAAAAATTGAAGATCGTAGAATTGGTTTCTCATATTTAGAAAAGTCTTCAAGATATGTATCATGGGATAAAAAAATTAATGGTAGATACAAATTTTATCGTGAACCTACAATAATGAAAACACGTTATGCAGATAAATATTTAGAAGCGTGTAATTTAGATTTTGAAATATATACAAAAAATATTCAGCCAATGCTAAAATTAATTCGTGAAAAAGATTCAATTGAAAATTATACATTTAGAGATAAATCAGGAAAAGAAAAAAAATTTTCTCAACTTAAAGATCAAGATAAAATTAAATCAGCAGGTAGAATATACAATGCTGCAACAAAAGCTAAGGCACTTGATGCACTAAGAAGTTTACTTCCTGCATCAACTTTAACAAATGTCGGGATAACTGGAAATGGACGTGCATTTGAATATCTTCTTAGTATACTTTTTAGTTCAGAGTTAGAAGAAGAGAAGATATTAGCATCTCAAATCAAGCGTGAGTTAGATAAAACAGTCAAATCTTTTGTCAGAAGAGCCAATGACAAATATGGTAAAGCTCTTCAATTATACATTACAAACACAAGGAAAATCTCACAAAATCTATGCAAAAAACATGTAATTGGTACTCCTAGGCGTGGAAGTAAGGTAAAATTAGTTGAATGTGGAACTGAATCAGATTCTATAAACAGTGTAATTACAGCACTAATCTACGAGCAATCTCCTAGTATAACTTTTTCAGAAATACAAAAAAATGTTAAAAAAATTAGTACAAAAGAAAAAATAAAAATTATTAATGACTTATCTGCAATCCGAAAAAATAGAAGACATAGACCTCCACGTGCATTTGAAATGGTTAATTATACATTTGATCTAGTTACAAATTATGGAATGTTTAGAGATTTTCATAGACATAGAGCATTAACTTTAGAGAGACAGCTGTTAACAACTGATAATGGATTTGATATTCCTAATGAAGTAATAGAATTAGGAATTAAAAAAGAATTCAATAACTGTATGAACTTCACAAAAGACATCTTTAATTTAATTAAGAAAAAAAATCCAGTCCAAGGACAGTATGTTGTTAATTTTGCATATAATTATCCATATTTCATGAATATGAATTTACGTGAAGCAACTCATCTAATTGAACTTAGAACAGTACCTCAAGGACATACAGATTATCGAAGAGTTGCACAAAAAATGTTTAACTCAATCAAAAAGAAACACCCGATTTTATCTAAGATAATGAAATATGTTGATTTAAATGAATATGAATTAGAACGATTTGAATCAGAAAAACGCACTGAAGAAAAGAGGAACAACAATTGACATACAAAATTTTTAAAACAGATGAAGATTGGAAAGAACAGTTATCACCAGAACAATTTAGAATATGTAGAAAAAAAGATACGGAAAGACCGTTTACTGGAATCTATAATGATTGTAAAGAAAAAGGAATATACAATTGTTTGTGCTGTGGTGTACAACTTTTCTCATCTGATTCAAAATTTGATTCTGGTAGTGGCTGGCCGAGTTTTTTTAAATCACTAAATGATGAAAATATAGAATATGTGAAAGATGTTAGCTATGGTATGGAAAGAATTGAAGTTAACTGTAAACAATGTGGTTCACATTTGGGCCATGTTTTTGATGATGGGCCACAACCAACAAATCTGAGATACTGTATAAATTCTGCTTCATTAGATTTGAAAAAAAGTTAAACTAAATAATACAGCGATAGTGGCGAAGTTATGCGAATCATATTATGTGGTTTTGGAGTTGTTGCACAAAGTCTATCATCACTGCTTGAATCAAGAACATCTGATCTGTATTCAAAATATGGTATGAAACCTAGAATAGTTGGAGTGTTTGATAGTCAAGGTAGTGCATATGATAATTCTGGATTAGACCTGAAAAAATTAGTTAATACAAAAAAAGAATCTGGTAGTGTTAAAGCATATGATAAGTTACAAGAAAATGTCTCAGGATTAGATATGATAGAAAGTCTTGATGCAGATGTATTAATTGAAACAACTGCTAGTAATTATAAAGACGCTGAACCTGGAATGAGTCACATTATAGCTGCTATGAAAAAGGGATTACATGTAGTCTCTGTGAATAAAGGACCACTTGCATTAGCATTTCCATCTCTTATGGAATTAGCAAAATATAATCGAGTTTTGTTAAGATTTAGTGGTACCGTTGGTGGTGGAACACCAATCCTTGACTACGCAAAAAACAGTTTACGCGGAGAAAAAATTATTTCATTTCAAGGAATTTTGAATGGCACCACAAATTATATCTTAACAAAGATGGCAAATGGTTTGTCATTTGATGATGCACTGTCAGACGCAAAAAATAAGGGATATGTTGAAGCAGATGAATCACTCGATTTAGATGGCTTAGATGCTGCTGCAAAATTAGTTATTTTAGCAAATTGGATAATGGGATTAAAGGTAACAATGAAAGATATAGAAAAGATTGGAATTAGGAAATTAACATCTGATGATATAGATGCAGCATCTGAAAAAGCATGTTCGGTTAAACTCATAGCATCATGTAATGATAAACTATCAGTTAGACCTATTCATATAAAAAATGATGACCCAGTTTGTGTTGATGGAACATTAAATGCAATTTCATTTACCTCTGAGCATTCAGGAACACAGACAATTATAGGCAGGGGCGCAGGTGGTATGGAAACAGCAAGTTCTATTTTGAGAGATTTACTAGATATTAGAAAAGAGATTCAAAAACTTGAAAACTAATCTCATGTCAAAGACTGAAACATCTGATGTTCTCAATCAGGTGTCAAAAAAGTGGAATCGGGAAATTCCAAAAATTAAAAATATTAAGGTACACTATGTAGATGACACTTCACAAATATTAGTAGGGGACGATTTCAAAGTTCTGAGATTAGAAAATGAATTTATTCCATTTTTAACTGAAACTAAATTACTAGGGAGTTTTCCAAATGTAATGGTTGACATGGGTGCGGTAAAATTCATGTGTAATGGTGCAAATGTAATGAGGCCAGGTATTAAAAGTCATACAGAATTTTCAAAGGATGAAATTGTCTGTATTGTTGAAGAATCACAACAGAAATTTCTCGCTGTTGGTAAATCATTAGTTCATAGTTCAGAAATGAAAGAAATGTCAAAGGGAGAAGTAGTTAAAAACTTACACTACATCTCGGATAAATATTGGGAAATTAATAAAACAATTTAATCTAGTTAACTTTTTCAGTAAATTCTTGCATTCCGTCTTTGTTTACAACCAAGACATCAATTCCGTCACCACTAAAAGAATCTCTCATCGTTGCAGAACGAACAGCTTTGGTTGCCAATTCAACAGCATCTTTCTCATTCATGTTTTCTTTGAATTGAGGGTCTAAAACACCTAATGCCATTTCAGCACCAGTTCCTACTGCTGCATACTCATCCGGTAAGACAGATCCTAATGGGTCAAGTGTATAAATTACTGGTTTTTCAACTACACCGCCAACTATGACCTGGGTCAATAATGGAAAGAATCTTCTTTCATACATCATATTTGACATCATCTTTGCAACAGTGTTTGGTGGAACATCACGTTTTAATTCCATTTTTCTAATCTTTGCAAGTGCAGATATTTGCAATGAAAGTAATTGCATATCAGCAACAAGACCTGCACATGTTGCACCAACTTTAGGAGTTATTGCAAATGTTTTCTTTGTAGTTTTACTTACTAGAAAATTTCCATAAGCTATACGACGTTCACTTGCAAAAACTACACCCTCATCGAATGTTATTCCAACTGCTGTTGCTCCAGGCATGTACATTGCAGACATAAATTTTCTAATTTTAATGACAATAAAAGTCATTACAAAATTTCTGTATAGCCTTGCTTAAGTAATATCTAAAAAATAGAAGATCGTCAATTTGCCGAGTAACGCTTTAGCGTGATACACGCGGTCAACGTTTCTGACTAATTACGATCAGTTTAACGACGACGTTTTTTAGCTCCGCCTTTCTTGGCTGGGGCTCTACGCTTCTTTGCTCCACCTTTCTTACCGCCGCCGCCGCGTTTCTTACCGCCGCCGCCACGTTTCTTGGCTGGTGCTTTTCGTTTAGCTCCACCTTTCTTGGCTGGTGCTTTTCGTTTAGCTCCGCCTTTTTTCTTGGCTGGTGCTTTACGTTTAGCTCCACCTTTCTTGGCTGGTGCTCTGCGTTTCTTAGCTCCACCTTTCTTGGCTGGTGCTTTTCGTTTCTTACCGCCTGCAGCTCTCTTTCTCTTACGTGCTGCTTTCTTTGCTGCTGCTGCACGTTTTGCTGTTGCTGCTGCGGCTCTTCTTTTTCGAGTGCGTGCTGCTTTTTTAGCTGCTGCGCTTCTCTTTGCTTTTGACATAGCCATACATTCACGAAAATTTATTGTGTGTTATACTATACAAGTTACTAGTTTTTACACATTTTGTGTAATTTTCTACAGCTAAATTTAATTTTTTGATCGTGAAAAATTTTCTAAAAGAATGCAAATACATTTTGTTGTTTTATTTAACAGATCGATTTTTGCAAATTCATTAGGTGAATGCATACCACAAAAAATGTAAGATGATCCTATAGAAATACATGGTGCGTTTAATGCATGTACAAAAGAGTGCATGGGTCCAGTTCCTGCATTAGATAGATTCAAAACATAATCACCGAATATTTCTTTTGCACTGTTACATGTAACTTCAACAAGAGATTCCTTTGGACTAATTCTTGCAGCAGACTCGGCGTTTAAAACGGTGATCTCAATATCAGAAAAACCATATTTTTTAAATGCTTTTTTAATAATCTCACTTGCTTTTTTGGATCCATGTTTGGTACTAATCTAAAGTCAATTTTGACTCTAGCCATAGATGGTAAAACAGTTTTAGCTCCATCACCAGTATAACCAGAATTAATACCAGCAATATTACATGTTGGCCCAGACACAAGTGCCTTTTTTGCCTCAAGGTTATTTTTATCTCCAACAAAATCTTTTACGCCATATTCTTTTTTGAAATCATTAGAATCGAATGGCTCCTCTTTTATTATCTGTAAATCATTTCTGGTGAGTGGTAAAATATCATCATACCAACCATCTATCAGTATTCTTCCATCGTTTCTCCGAAGTGTCTTAAGTGCGTCAATTAGCCTCCATGCTGGATTCTTAATTATTACCGCAAAACTGGAATGAACATCACGGATTGATTCTTTTACTTTCAATTCCACATAAAGAAGGCCCTTCATTCCAAGCCCAATGATTGGACGATTTTTTGTGTCTATATACCCAAATTCCCAAATTACTGCATCACATGAAAACTTCTTCCTGAATTTTTTTAGATATTGATCAATATGTTGACTTCCATTCTCTTCTTCACCCTCAATTACAAATTTAATATTGCATGGAACATCACCATAGGTTTTAAGATGATACTCAACTGCCTTGATTCTAGTTATTAATTCACCTTTATCATCAGACGCACCACGTCCAAAAATTTTATTACCGATTATCTTTCCACTGAATGGATCATTATTCCATAATTCTAGTGGTTCTACTGGCTGTACATCATAATGATTGTAAAATAATAGTGTCTTGTTTGGGTTTTTCTTGGATTTTACTTCTCCATAAACTATAGGTGGAATATTTTTTCCCAAACGTAATATTTCTGAACTTATGCCAGATTTTTTCAACATTTTTGCAACAAGTGTTGCACATTCTTCTATTCCATCATTTGTTGCAGAGATACTTGGTTGTTGAATAAGCTTTTTTAAATCACTTAAGAGTGATGACATATTTTTGTCTACATGACTCAATATTTTATTTTTAGTTTTCATTTTATCTTATCGAATGGTTTTGATATATATGGCAATGCATCAATTAGATCAGTTGCAACCATATGAATTCCAATTTTCCGTTGTACAAATTTTCCAGCTAATCCATTAAGATAAGCAGCTGCTGCAGAAGATTCTAATGGATTTCTATTTCTAGAAAGTAACCCAGATATAATTCCAGATAAGACATCACCTGTTCCACCAACAGTCATTGCACATGAATCAGTTTTTGAATTTAGATATGTTCTGATACCATCAGAAATTATATCAGTTTGCCCCTTTAGTAATATTGTTACAGAGTATTTTTTGGCAATTTTTTCTATAAAATTCACTTTTAATTTTTTTTCATGTGGAATTTCTTCTCCAAATAATCTGTAAAATTCACCAGAATGAGGGGTAACTACAACATTCTTCCCTTTAATTATTGGTAAAATTGATTTTACTAATGCACTAGCATCTAATGACAGTCTGACATCCCTATCAAGTAATGACTTTACAAGAATTTTTAATGCCTCAACATCTTGAATTGCTAATCCCATTCCAATTGTTGCAGAGTCCAAATCTTTAGGAATTTGCCCTAGTAACTTATTGACACTTCCTCTAGTTAATTTGGAATCTGCTAATGGAATTACAATCAAATCTGGAGAAACTGATCTTGTTGATTGAACGTTATTTTTAGGAACAGCGGTATAAACCAAATCTGTACCAGTACGTAATGCTGCCAATGAGGATAAAACAGGTGCACCGTGATACATGTAACTTCCACCAACAACCAAAACTTTTCCATTATCTCCTTTTTTTGAAGATCTTCTACGTGTAGGAATAAATTTTTTCACTATGATTTTTGTAAGTGTTTTATTATTCATTACGGCTCACTTTCTTTCTAGTTGGTTTCTTACCAAAAAAGACTTTTCTTGCTATTGCTAGATATGTTGTATGGCCTATACCACGAAATGAATGTCTAGTTTTACCCTCTCTAGCTTCTATATTTCGAATTATATGTTCTGTGCAATCAATATCTGAAAATTCATTTGCAGCGAATGCCATGGAAAGTTTTTCTAATTGATTCATTGTAGGACAAATTGCTACCACAAATCCACTTCCCTTTAACATCTTTCTTGCCTGTGGTAATACTTCCCAAGGGTCGCCAAGATCAATTACTACAATATCTGCATCTTTGATGGGCATTTTTTTTGCTTTTTTCAAATCTTGTTTCTTCATAGTAACATATTTGAGCATTCCAGCTTTCTCAAGATTTTTTTGGGCTACTTCCATAACCTTAGATTCCACATCAAATGTGTAGATGTGCCCACGTGAGCCAACAATGCTTGCCATAAATGTAGTAAGTGAACCACTGCCAGTACCAATCTCCACTATTTTCTGCCCAGTATGTAATCCTGTTCTGGCAGCTATATAACCAAAATCTTTTGGATAAACAATTTGTGTTCCATGTTGCATTTTCATTACATAGTCATGAATACTTGGTTTCAAAACATAGACATACTTGTCTTTATTTGTAATTATCCTAGAACCAAATTCTTTTCCAATTGCATCAGCATGTTTGATTATTCCTATATGAGAATGAAATTGCTCTTTTTTACTTACTTTCATTAACCATTTTTTTGAATCATTATAAAAGAACAGGACATAGTTGCCAGATTTTATTTTAGACATATTTCAATTTTTTATATATCTTGAATAATTACTTATCTTATTTACCACGCTGATTTCCCCACATAGATACATGCATCCGTGGAGAATAACTCAGTTTGGAATCTTTAGCCATTTTTGTTACAATTTTTTCACGCGAAATAATTTCAGGTTTTGTGGTTGCTTGAGGCATAAGAAGTACCTTATTTCTATTAAGATCATATTTGTTAATTAGATTTTTAATTTCTCTAAGATCATTTTCGTCTTCTATAACATACTTAAAGTAACAATTTTTCTGTCTAGAAAAAAATACATAACAATCATGGTCTTCACATAATTTTTCTGGATTCCCAGAATTTTTAGTCTTAGGTGATACATTCCATTGATCTACTAAAGTTGTTAATTCATTATTAGGTAAAATTGTACCATTGGTTTCCACTTCGACATAAAATTCAGGTTTTAGAAATGTAACTAACTCTACTAAATCATCTTGTTGCATTAATGGTTCACCACCAGTGATTACTAAGTGTCTAATACTTGATTT
>PYIL01071715.1_pt1 | contig 14760 bp, 10 predicted proteins | sample 3578041 | NCBI WGS metagenome assembly PYIL01 (sample SAMN08408023, study PRJNA431606) | Marine metagenome isolate SA_KN192-05_S13_150m, whole genome shotgun... | biome: marine; feature: oceanic pelagic zone; material: water; isolation source: 150 m water sample, 0.2-0.8 um fraction ... | reverse complement strand
TCCGGAGGACGTCCTCCCTGAGCAGGTCGAGGCAGTCCAGTCCTACGTCGAATCGACGGTGATCGAGCGCCTCAGCGGACAGGGCAGCGGGACCCTCGACGAGCTCTGCCTCTCCCCCCTGCCCCTATCAGTCGATGAGATGTTCGAGCCCGAGGGCGCGATCGAGCTTGACGAGTCAGCCATCCTCAGATGGTCCCACTCCACAGCAGAGCCCCACCACCTAATTCGAAACGTCAGAAGGGGGACCTGGTCCGATGCCTCCGCTTCGGAGATGCACGCAGAGATGGCCGCGCGATGGGCCTCCAGGGAGGGGACCAGGGCTCGTAGGATGGAGGCGCATCACAGGATGGGGGCCGACGACCTCGATGTTGGCTGGGCCCTCGAGCAGATCCCCGCGATCGCCCGGGACGACAGCGCTGCCGCAGCCGTGCTGATCGAGCAGGCAGTGGGTGCGAGCGATGACGAGGGACTCCTGGAGTTCGCTGCAGACATCGCTTTAGAGCGTGGAGAGACCTCCATCGCCGAGAGTCACATCCAGAACCTGAAGGAAGGCCCAAGGAGGCACCTCCGCGTGGCCCGTCTAGCCCGAATGGAGGGGGACTCAAAGAGGGCCGAGGACTCCGAGCGCATCGCTCTGGAAGGATTGGAACCCGGGGACAGGGCGAGGGCCGAGGTAGCCGCCTTGGTCAGGGTCTACGACGATCGCCTGCCAGGGCCCCTCGACCCAGCCCTAGCTGCTAGGATCGTCGTTGGGATCGACTCGACTAGCCTCTCCGGCCTAGGGCCCGAAGACATCGGCGTGGCTCATCTGGCACTCGACCTGCTGCGTCACGCGGTTGCCCTTGACACGGGTGACCTCGCAGCAGCGGCATCGTCCAGAAGCTCCCTGGAGAGCAACCTGGGGGCAGACGACCCCAGGCTGGCCACCCTCGACCTTCGTGCTCGCCTCGCTGCGAGGGCCGGGGGCAACGCCCCCTCGGATGCCATCGAGGCAGCTCGAGATCACGTGGGGTCCTCCGATGACGCCCTAGACCGCTTTCGAACCATCCACATGGCTCTGGAGGCCAGCACGGGTGACTATCCCGAGTGGCTCCGGCAGGCTCACTCGGCAGAGTCCACGACCTCTCTCCGGGAGGAGTACTCAGCCCACAGGAGGGCCATAGCTCAGTGGTGGTACTGGAGGGGCGTGCTGGAGCCGGAGAACCGCCTTTCCAGCTGGCGGGAGGCTATCGGCAGGCTCAGGTCGGCGGAATGCAACAATGCAGCGAAGGAGCTGACGGCCATGCTGGCCAGGGAGATCTAGATCTCAGCCCCAATCAGGGTCCTGGTGTCGCTGATGCCCGGGACCGAGCGAATCTCCTGCACTATGCACCGGGTCAGCTCGGCATCGTCCTCGGCCTGTACCTTGACGAACAGGTCGTGCCCCCCGAAAACGATCCACTGCCCCACGACCGAATCGAACTTGCTCACTGCCTCGCGAACGGACACCTCGGCGCCCGGCTCGGTTGTGATTAGGACGAATCCAACAGCCATGGTCACACCTCGACCGCAATCAGCGTCTCCGTCTTGCGCACGCCCGGCACCATCCGCATCTGCCCTATGAGGGTCTTGGCCATCTCCCGCTCGTCCGTGAAGTCTATCCTCGCAACAAGGTCGAATTCGCCGTAGGCCACGTGCGTTTCAGTCACAGACTCCATGTCGAGCAGGTGCATGTACACGTCGCGCTCGCATCCCGGCGCGGTCTGAATCAGTACCCACGCAGTACTCATCGCGCCACCCCGCCAACTGACTGCTTATGACTCCTGCGATTGACTCCCAGCAACCCCACTCAACACCCGCAAGGCATTAACATGGCAGGCGGGCGGCCCGGCACATGCACTCCCCTCGTTACCACAGGGTAAGTGCCACTTTACTCGTGATACTGCTCCTCGTCGCTCCTGCGCTCAGCCTGGTCTCCTCACAGCAGTCCAAGTCGACCACCGTCTGGAGCGGGAGCGTGTCCCTGCCCGATGGCTACCTGGTCCAATCCAACGAGGTCCTTGTCATTCAAGCAGGCACCTCGGTCAAGATAGGAGCTGGAGAGCGCATCGGGGTCGACGGCAGGCTGACGGTCCTGGGCACCTCCTCGTCTCCCGTCACCATTGAGGTGGATGGGACCGGGGACCACGAAGGCATTCAGTTCAACTCGAGCAGCAGGGGGAAGAATTCGGTAGTCGACAACCTGACCATCAGCGACGGGGATTTCGGAGTCACGGTTTACGACAGCGACCCCCGGATCGGCAACCTGACCGTGATTAACGCCGACAAGGTTGCAGTTGACATGTTCAGCGGATCCAGCCCGATCATCAGGGACCTGGTAATAGAAGGCGGGGGCCAGGACGAGCACGGATCATCGACGAGTTGGAGGTACGGAATCGGGCTCTCCGTTGGCGACGGCTCCGCACCCATCGTCGATGGCGTGAGGGCTGATGGCCTGATTACGCGGGCCCTCAACGTTTGGGGGAACTCTGGGGGCCTGATATCGGGCATTACCGCTTCCAACATCAGCGGAGCCACTCTAGCGGCCTCAGCGGGGCTGTGGGTAGAGGACTCCGTCCCCCTGATCACGGATTCCCACGTGAAAAGGTCCGACAACGGGGTAATCGTCCGCCACCAGAGCCCCGGCCTCGTTACCCGACCCACCTTCGTCGGGATCGTGGTCGAGGACAGCCAGTACAGGGGAGTAATGGTGGACCAGTACAGCAGGGACTGGCTCAACCTGTCGACAAACGCCATCTTCGAGGACTTGGAAATTCGAGGAACGGGGGGCCCGGGCGCCAAGACCCCGGGCCTGGGCTACGTCGCTTTCGATGTCAACACCAGCGGCGTGAGGGTGACTAACGCCCTGATCGAGGACAACGCAGTCGTCGGTTTCAGGGCTTACACCACGGACTCCTCTACCAGCCTGAGCGGGATGACGCTACGAAACAACGGGGGAAACACGTCGTCCGGACCCGATCACGAGGGTGCCGGGATCCTGCTACGCAGCTCCAGCTGGACCACCAAGGGACCCGCGACCGTCACCGACCTGCTGGTCGAGAACTCGACGGGAACCGGGGTTCACATGGCCAAGGGCGGCGTCATCGGAAGCAATTGGACAATCAGGGACAACGGTGCCAACGGGGTGACCTTCGTGGAGCTCCATCCGATGGTCGACCACCTGGTGAGCGAGGGAAACGCCGGGCATGGCCTCTCAGTTAGCGACTCAAGCAACGTTGAGCTTTCCTACGTCTCAACGTCCTCCAACGGGCTCGGCTCCTCAGACCCGGAGGAGGGGGCAGGACTGTTCTTCCACAGGTCGAACTACGTCATGAGCAGCGGGAAGAACGTTAGCTGCTACGTTTGCTCCAGCACGGGCGACCAGCACGGTGTCGTGGTGCGGAACAGCATCGATCTGCAGCTGATCTCGACCACTATCGTCGACTCACTAAGCGAGCCCGCACTGGATATCAATAACAACGACTCCCTGTTCTCTGGCAGCGTCCTGATCGACGACATGATGGTCCGCTCGTCTTCTAGCAGCTACTCAGTGTCCCTGCAGGACGTCGACGCGGAGATTCGCGGGCTGGACGTCAGCGGGAGCAGCGGCGGGATGCTCTGGAAGGCCAAGGGACGGGTGCCTTCTTCACTCAATAACAGCGTTCTGTGGGAGAACGCTGGTCACTGCCTCGACCTCATCGGGCACACCGAGCTAATCGCAGATAACGTGGCCATGATGTGCAACAACACCACCCCCTCCCTCCATTCGAGCCATGCAAACTTCTCAGCATCCTCCCTCATCCAGGCAAGTAACGCCCCTCAGTCGTTCGTCATGCACAACAACAGCCACCTGAGATGGATTTCCTCCGGCCCCCTGGGAACCCCGGGGAACACCACCCTCGATAGCATCGTGGACGTGATGTGGGCTCTCGACGTGCACGCGATAAATCAGAACCTCCTCAACATACCCCTCGCCGACGTCAATATCACCTTCGACCTATTCGGGGACGAGCTCAACGCAACCCTGCCCTACTCTGGGTACGCCATCTACGGCCCGTTCGTTGGGAAGCGGTGGACGCCCATGCAGAACTGGTCAGCAAGCAACACCGCTCACGTGGGATGCGATTACGATGGCGTTCACAACGACACGGCCCCAATCCTGATCGATGACGATGTCAGGGTCTACTGCCTCCTCGAGCTGAGCAACCAACCCCCCTTCATCGTCTGGGAATCCCCGGAGGACGAGGCAGGGCTCACTAGCGGAAGCTTGGTTCCGTTCGATGCCAGCCAGTCATGGGACTTGGACTTCGACGACCTGAATTACAGCTGGACCAGCAGCATCGATGGCGACCTATTCGCCTCGTGCGCTCCTCTCTCCGCAGGCAACGGCTCGTCCTTCCCAGCCAACGCCGACAACACCACCTGCCTTTCCGACGGGATCCACCAGATCACCCTGGAGGTATGCGACACAGGAGGGCAATGCGTGAGTGAGACCAGGCAGATTGAGTTGGTGAATCGCCCCCCTGTACTCTCAGTAGGCACGTCACCCGGGATTTCTTCCTGGGGCACTCTATACCTGGGTGAGACAGCAAACGTCACTATTCACCTCGATGGAACCTACGACCCCGAGGCCGGGAGCCTTTGGTGCTGGGTCGTGGCTTCTTACGAATCCGGTCCGGACCCGGACCCCGAGAACCCGTACTGCCCGATGCAGATAGTCAGGTCGTTCGCCAACGCCCCCGATGACGAGTTCACAGTCTCAGTCGTGGCCTTCGACGGGGTGAACCCACTCGTTTCATGGACCTTCGACGTAGAACTGTTCAATGAGATACCCGAAGCCGCCATGGAGCTGACGAGGAACGGAGCGACCTCCTCCGACTGGATTCGTCTGGATGGGACCTCCGTATCCGATCCCGAGGGAGACGACGTCAAGTTCGAGTTCTGGAGTGACATCGATGGATTGCTCCACTCCGGATCCACGCCTGATGACGCCGTAGAATGGGTTGGCACATTGAGCAAGGGCACACACTCCCTCACCATGAAGGCCAGCGACACCAGAGGCGATCACGCGGGCATGTGGAACTCAGCGGAGCTCCAGGTATCCGTGCTGAACTCCCCTCCCTCGGCCCTCATATCCAACCCCCTGCACCTGCAGTCGTCCGACTCTTCCGAAATCCTAACTTTGGATGCCACTGGTTCAGGGGACTGGGACCTTGCTTGCTCAGACCTCCCCGAAAACGGCACCGGACTGCTCTGCAACCCTCTCGCCTCGGCTAGCTCTGACTTGGTCAGTGTCATTTGGGAGTCCAGCCTGATGCCGGAGCCACTGGGCGGCGATTGGAGGCTGCAGACCAGGCTTCCGGAAGGAGAGCACCTGATCACACTGACCCTCGATGACGGCAGTGGTGCGGTCACCGACCAGATCACGGTCGTGGTTTCCGAGTCCGCTCCCGTGCTGGTTCTGGACTCCCCGGTTCCGGACGTTGAGGTGTACTCCAACCTGCCAGTTCTGTTCGACTTCCGAGGGTCGGTGGACTACGACGGCGACTCATTCACCGTGAGCGTCTCCTCCAACCTGATGGGCACCATCCTATCAGGCAAGTCAGCCAACTACTGGTACAACGACTACCTGCTCGCAGGAACACACATACTCACATTCGTCCTCACTGATTCAGAGGGCCTCCAACGCAACCACACCCAGCTCATCACCGTACACGAGACCGGACCCGTCGCGGTCATCACAGGCCTCCAGAACGGACAGTACGTGCCCCCCGGTCAGGAGGTGGTGCTAAGTGCAGTCGAGTCCTTCGACTACGACGACGATATCGTACTCTACGAGTGGTCCCTGCAGTCCGGTGAGGTTCTCAGCGACCGGCAGGACGTCACCCTGAGCTTCCCCCCCGGGCCAGTTCGGGTCAATCTGCTGGTAAAGGACTCAAGGGGTTCAGAGTCCCACACCTCCATCAATCTGACAATAGGCTCAAGCGCACCTCAGTTGCATGACCTCTCGGTTTCCGTTCTGAAGGTGGAGCCACTCGTCCCTACCGACGTTGTGATCACCGTTAGGTTGGAGGACCCGGATCGAACTACCGACACGGTCCGAGGAGAGCTGACCTCAGGCGGCATCTCGGAGGCGATATACTTCAGGGACGATGGAAACGGCGGCGACTTGGCGGCAGGCGATGACATCTGGACGCACCGATCCAACTGGGTCGTAAGCGACGGGTCGTGGGCGAAGGTCGAGGTGTGGGCTGTGGACGATGACCTTGTCAGCCCGGGATTGGTGCACACCGTCCCAATAGTGAAGAGAGATTCGGGCCCACTCTCCTTCCTGCTGTCCGGTGTGGCCCTACCGATCCTGATACTGTCTATGTCGGCGCTTGTATTGGCTGGTGCCGCCTACCAGAGGAGGAGGACGCAGGAGATTGCAAAGGACCTGCAGAAAATCGAGTCTTGGTCCTCGTTCGACCCAAGGGAGCTAGACGAGGAGTTCGACTCCGAATGAGCCCCTTACTCGGGGCCCCAGGGCGTCGATTCCCGGTGAAGCCCGAATCTCTTCAGGAAAAGGAAGACCAGGTTCTTCCTTCCATCGGTCCATGTGTTGATCTCAGCCATGCCTACCCGCTGGCGGTAGGGGACCGAGACCTCGATCGCCTTCTTGCGACCGAAGCAGCGCCTCGCGTTGATCTTCATTTCCTCGGATAGCGGCATCCCATCGTTGGTGGGGCGGGCCTTGGGGTTGTCGAAGATGCGCTTTCTGAACACCCACATGCCGCTCTGGCTATCATGAATTCCGTACCAGAACAGCATCCTTGCCGTGAACGAGAGCGCCCAGTTGCCGAATCCATGCAGCATAGACATGCTCTTTTCCTCCGCTAGGCGAAGCCTGTCGCACGTGATGAACTCAAGGTCATCCTCGACGAGCCTGCGAACCAGGCCTGGCACCTCCTCTCCGGGATACGTGCAATCAGCGTCCATGGTCACTAGGATCTCACCGGGAGCGATGGAGAAACCAGTCCTGTATGCCCTACCGTAGCCCTTGCGCCCTTCCAAGTAGACGGTTGCCCCCTCTTCGGAGGCCAACTCCCTGGTTCGGTCGGCGGAATTCCCGTCCACCACCAGGAAATCCAACTTCTCGCACCAGCCGTCATTGGGCACGCTCCGAATCGTCTGGACAATGGCCTTCTCCTCGTTCATGGTCGGGATGATTACCGTAACGTGAACCGGCAAGACGTCTGTCATCGGATATGCCCCCAGAAGTGATGCATTTTTGAATTATTGTAAGCCTTTCTTTCCCCGTTCGCTTCAAGAACGCCCCCCCACGCCCATGGTCGAGGCCAAGTTATGCACGTCGCCATGCTGTCCGCTGAGTACCCTCCTCGATGGGGGGGCATGGGATCCACTGTTTACCACCTGTCGGCGGCACTTGCAGGCCTCGGCCACAGAGTGACGGTGATTACACGGAGCTCACGTGGTGAGGCGCCTAGGTTGGAGGGGGTCTCGGTCACCTCCGTCCGCTGGGTCAGGTTGCCTATGGCATTCACTCGGTCATACGGACGCCAGGCCCTGAGGGCCTTGGAGAGGTTGCACGCAGACGACCCGGTAGATGTGGTACATCTCCACTGCCCGATGATTTCGTGGGACGATCGCCAGTTCGATAGATGCGTCTCGAAGGTCGCACCCGTCGTGTCATCGATGCATGGGACCTGGCTGGGGGAGAGGGACGGCCTGCTTCTGGCTGCCAAGCACGGCGAGCCAGCCGTCTGGTCGAACCCGAATGACATCGCAATTCGATATCTCGCTGACCGCTACTCACGTTTCGAGGGCTCAGCTATCAGGAAATCATCCGTCGTGGTCCCCAACTCAGAGGCGACCAAGGCCGATCTTGAGCGCAGGTACGATACGCCTGAGGATTGGGACTGCGAAGTCATTCACTGGGGCGTAGATACCGGCATGTTCGTCCCCCTTCACCGCGACAGCGAGGACACAATGCACAGGTGCAACGAGCTCCGCAGCAGATTCGGCGCCACAAACGACTCCTTCCTCCTTCTGGCAGTCGGCAGACTGGCTGCAAGGAAGGGCCATGGCATGCTCCTGCATGCCTTCTCGAAGATCGTGGAGTCATCGGATGCCCACCTCGTGATCATTGGCAGGGGTAGCCTGCAGAGACGACTCTCGCGCTTGGCCAACAGCCTCGGCATCAGCGAAAACGTCACCTTCGAGCCGGGGATGGGTTTCGAGGAGATAGCAGAGGTATACCGGGCCGCAGACTTGGTGGTCTACCCTTCCTACTACGAGGGACAGGGCCTCATACCACTCGAGTCTATGGCATCGGGTACGCCAGTGGTTACAGTTGACCATGGCCCCCTTCCGGAGATGGTAGACGACACAGTCGGAAGGCTGTTCGAAATGGGCAACGCTGGTTCCATGGCCAATGCGGTTTTGTCCGAACTCTCGAGCAAGGCTGATTTGCGATCAAAGGGTGCGGTCGGAAGGAAACGCGTCCTCGATCGGTTCACGCTGGAGGGCAACGCTGAGGCCTTCCTAGGGGCATATGGACGCGCTATCGAGTCACTTGAATGAAGGGGAACCATTCATCCGACGGTGCTGCTTCCGCGTAAAAGTGTCTGAGTCTTCAACCGGCGCCACTGGAATCCGGGCAAGTGATTTGAACACCGCAGCCAACATTCTGATAGTCGGTTTCCTAGGCGTCCTAGCCCTCTACTACCTGAAGGTGATTCTGCTCCCTCTTTCCGTAGCAATAATCCTCTACATGCTCATTCTGCCCTCGGAAAAGTACCTGTTTGACAAAATCAAGAACCCCATACTGGTCTACGGGACGATGGCCTCGATCGCATTCCTCGCAGCCTATGCGGTTTCGACTCTTCTTTACTCCAATCTGACGATTTTCATCGACGAAGAGCTCCCCATGCTCCAGGTTAAGATGGACGAGAAGCTGCAAGCCTTCTCGGAGTACACCTTCAACGGCGTTGAGCTGGGAAGCGCTACCAGCCTGGTTGAGAACGCCGTCACTGACGACAGGATCAACGACTTTGCCACTTGGTTCCTCAAGCGAGTGGGCAGCATCCTGTCGAGCTCCCTCACCGTCTTCGTGCTCCTGGTCTTCCTCATCCTCGAGGGCGACTCCTTCCCCGGACGTCTAAAGGCTGCCAAGCCGGAACTGTTTGTGAAAATGGAGAGGATCGTCGGCGACTCCAGCGACGCCGTCAACAACTACATCCTGGTTCGCTTCTTCATCAGCATCTCGCAAGCAGTGGTTTGCGCCATCATCATGCTGATTTTCGGAATTCCCGGAGTGCTGATCTGGGCCATCCTATACGCCATTCTGGAGTGGATTCCCGTAATCGGGGCCACAGTGGCGACCGCGTTCCCAGCCATTGTTGGGATTCTAGTGCTGGAGCCTGCATTTGCACTGATCATGATCATTCTTCTACTGGTGAATTGCGGCACCTTCGCCAGTTTCATCGAGCCGAGGGTGGCTGGGGAGAGGCTCGGCCTCTCGCCGATGGTCCTGATCCTGAGCCTGATGGGCTGGGGGGTCCTCTGGGGGCCGGTCGGCTTGATTACTGGCCCAGTTCTCACTGTGGTAGTCAGGATAATTCTGGAGGAGAGTGAAACCACCAAACCCCTGGCAATAATGCTGTCCGCCCAGGACTACCCGGAGTAACCGTCCACGGGGAAAATCACGACCAGCACCCCATCAGCGCTAATCCTCACCTCCTCACCAGTGCCCTGGTTGTGCAGCCCTCTGGTGGAGAGCCCCATCTCCTCCCGATCCACTTGCCACTTGGCACCCGAGATGGAGACATCGCAGGCCTCGAGCGCGAACACGGAGAACTCCTGCCCCGCGGGCACGATCCTAACTAGCTCCCCAGAATCCGGGCTTACCCTGTGCGAGACCCTGTTCCCGTGATGGAGCCTCAACACGCAGTTTGGCGGGGCTTCGGCCAAAGAGGCCCAGGCCCCCAGCAGGTGATCCGGGCTGCCGCCCCCTATCCCCAATACATCGATTTCATCGAACCCTAGTCCGACGAGGTGCTCGATGGACTTCGTAAGGTCGCTACTCGACTGTTCAGGTAGCTCGTGCATCCGCCCTTCCCACTCTGAGCGGTCCACGGAATCCAAGTCACCCAGGACGGACTCAACGTTCGCCCCGTATTCCCTGGCCTTGTCAGCTCCGCCATCAACACCGAAAATGGGCGCACCCCCTCGTAGGACCGCCTCGACGACCGAACCGGGGGGACTTCCCCCATTGCACCACAGAACTCCCCGCATCTGAATTCCCCTAGGGCAAGGTCACCTTCCCATCCGTAATCAGGGCCAAGTCATCGAGCATAGCGCTGGGGCTCCTCATTACCCCCCTGAGGTGGAACCCAACCCTCGCGGATCCCCCAAGCGCGGAGTTGTCACCGAACCCGAAGTACGCTGAGCCCCTGACAACCTGGTCCTCCAAACTGTTCCCTACCAGCCTCTTCGCCTTGGGGTTGAGTCCGAAACCGAACTCAGCTACCGTGTGCACCAGTTCCCTCTTGGCCCCCCTTAGTCCCGATTTTGCTAGCTCTAGGAAAGACTCCACCTGTGACCCCAACTCTCCCCCGGAGATGCCAACAATCATCCCGTCTACGATCTGGAAGGACAACGGCTCCTCCAAGAGCTTCCCCTCCCATGACCCGTCTATGGCTATGGTCCCATTCATGCTGCCTTCCTGGGGGAGGACGAACACTCTGCCTGCTGGAAGATTGGAGACCTGCCCGGGCCTGTTGCATATCCCGTTGTCCTCGAGGACCCACCTGGTGCCAGTGACGAATCTGACGTCCGTGCCGGCCGAGGAGGTGACATGCACGTTCCTGCGACGCCTGAAGATGTAACCCATCCCGCTAATCTCGCGTTGAAGCGCGTTGTAGTCAGCAGTCATCCCCCCACTCTCGAACAGCTCATCGCTAATCCCGGGCATCGAGACGATCCTGGCCCCCTCCTTGGAGGCGTTGGCTCGAGCGCGTGTGTGGGTCAGTGAGTTCTTGGTGGCGATCATTATCACTCGGTTCCGTCGCATGATGTCGCTGACTGGGATAGGGGGCTCCTTGCCAGGCTTTTGGGTGGGGGGCATCATGACCATCAGGATTCTCTCCGTAACGCGAGCAGCCTCCTCGTAGAGCGCCTTGCCGATCCTAGACGTCTCAGGATCGGTGATAACCAGTACGTCCTCCTCCTTCCTGATCTGCAAGCACGTCCTAACCACCGAGCGCGCTGTGGAAAGAAGGGCCTCATCCTCCACTGCCCCATCTGGGACCGGTTCCTCTCCCCCTGCCATCAGGTCTCACCCGAAGCAGGGCTTGGTATTGATAATCACGCTGGCCCACTCAGGGGAATCAACTATGCTATCGACAGGTCTTTGCTTCTGTTTGCTACCTCTGCGAAAATGTCAGCCACGAACTCCTCCAATGGGACTCCGTTTCGCTGGTCCCCGTTTCTGGCGCGGATAGACACCGTTCCGTCCTTGGCCTCCTCGTCTCCAAGTATCACCATGTAAGCAGGGCGCATCTTTCGATGCGTCCGAATTTTCTTTCCGACCGTGTTGTCGGAGTCGTCCACCTTCACTCTGACTCCGGCGGTTTCCAGGGCCTCTCTCACTTGTCCTGCGTAGTCCTTGTGCTTTTCCGAGATCGTGATTACCTGGGCTTGCACGGGCGAAATCCAAGTCGGGAGGTTCCCAGCCCATTGCTCAAGCAGAAAGGCGACGAACCTCTCGTGCGTCGACAGGGGGGCCCTGTGGATGACGAACACCTCTCCGTTCTCGCTTCCAGTCTCGTCCATGAATGAGAGGCCGAACCTCTCCTTCGCTGCGAAGTCCAGCTGGATTGTTGCTATGGATTCCTCCCTTCCCAGAGCTGTCCGGAACTGTATGTCTATCTTGGGCCCGTAGAAGGCCGCCTCCCCCACTGCCTCGACGTACTCGACTCCGATATCGTCCAGTATTCCACGGAGGTGGTCCTGGGTCGCCTCCCAGTTCCCGGCTTGATCGATGTACTTGTCCTTGTTTTCTGGGTCCCAGAGAGAAAGGCGGAAGTCGTAGTCGTCAAACCCGAACGTGGAGTAGTAGTCCTGTGCCATTCTGATGTTGCTCCCCACTTCTTCGGCAACTTGATCGAGCGTGCAGTAGATGTGCGCGTCGTTCATCGAAAGCATCCTGACCCTGAGAAGTCCTGCAAGCGTTCCAGAAAGCTCGTTCCGGTAGACCGTGCCGTACTCGGCTATCCTCAGGGGAAGCTCCCTGTAGGAGCGCTTGCTATTCGTGAAAACGAGGTGGTGCATCGGGCAGTTCATCGCCTTCAGGTAGTACTCTCCGTCATCCATCTCCATTGGGGGGTACATGCCATCCGCATAGTGGGGGAGATGCCCGCTGGTCTCGAATAGCTCCTTCTTCCCAAGCACGGGGGTCGTGACTCTGACGTAGCCGTAAGCCTCCTCGGTCTCTATCGCAAACTTCTCTATCTCCGACTTGAGAGTCTCGCCGTTTGGAAGCCACACTGGCAGCCCTTTGCCGATTAGCTCGTCGATCATGTAGAGCCCCATCTCCTTCCCTATCTTCTTGTGATCCCTCTTCGCTGCTTCTTCGAGTTGCCTCTCCCTGTCCTTGAGCCCTTCCTTGGTCGCGTAGCACATGCCGTAGATCCTGACCAGTGACTCTCTTTCTCTGTCGGCTCTCCAGTAGGCCTGGCTGGTGCTCGTAAGCTTGAACCAACGCAGCTCCGCCGTCGAAGACACGTGGGGCCCCCTACAGAGGTCGACGAAGTCACCCTGCCTGTAGGCCGATGACCCCACATCATGCCCAATCTTCTCGTCCATAATCTCGAGCTTGAAGTGGTTTTCAGCGAACATGCTCCGAAGAGCCTCGTTGTCATGATCCTCCCTCTCTATGGCTAGGTTCTGCCTGGACAGCTCCTTCATGCGCTTCTGAATAAGCCTCAACTCGTCGTCACCGATTGGTTCCATCAGGAAGTCGTAGTAGAATCCATGATCGATCGGGGGGCCTATCGTCGGTTTGGCTTCCGGATATAGCTCGGTTACAGCTTGGGCGAGCAGGTGAGCGCAGCTGTGACGAAGGATGTACAGCCCCTCATCGGACCCGCCCAAGATGGGTTCGATTTTGCAGTCAGAATCTAAGACGAACGACATGTCTCGCTGCTCGCCATCTACTAGTGCAGCGAGAGCGCCGGACTTCTTTCCGTGCACGTTCCGAATCACTTCGCCGGCACTTATTCCGCTGGCGTACTCGTGAGTCCCATCGGTGCCAACTTCAACCGAGATCATCGACATTTGGTCCACTCCGTCGACCTCGCCGACGAATCGATGATATGAAGGCCTTGTCCGTATTTTCCGCAAGAACCGCTCATTCGATGGTGAATTGGGTCCCCGCCTCGCCGGCGACCATCGCCTCCAAGTCAGCCAATGCCCCGATCACCGCTCTCTCACCGGTCCGTCGCACGAAGTCGCACGCAGCGTCAACCTTCGGGCCCATAGAGCCGACGTCGAACTCGTACTGGCTGATTTCATCGGGGGTGGTGTTGCCCACCTTCTTCGCTCCCTCTTTCCCCCAATTCAGGTATACGCCATCAGCGTCCGTGGCTAGGACCAGTAAACGAGCGTCCAATTGCCTGGCGAGAAGCGCACTGGCCCTATCCTTGTCAATCACGACCTCCGCGCCCTCCAATCCCCCATCGGCGTTGTAGACAGTGGGAATCCCTCCCCCACCAGCGCAGATGACGATAGCCTCGTTCTCCAACAGCCAGTGAATCGGCCGAAGCTCGAAAATCCTGTGCGGTTCGGGTGATGGAACCACCCTCCTCCAGCCATTCTCGTCCGGTGCTACCGTCCAGCCCTTCTCCGAAGACAGCCTCTTTGCCTCCTCCTCTGGGTAGATTGGCCCAATCGGCTTGGTGGGATTGTTGAATGCGGGATCGTCGGGGTCGACCTCGATCATTGTGAGAATCGTAGCGAAGGCTGTCTCGATGGGCATCAGGTTACCCAGCTCCTGCTCGATCATGTAGCCAATCATCCCCTCCGTCTGGGCGCCAAGGACATCGAGGGGGTACTCCCCAACCTCCTCGTATGAAGCGGACTGGAGTGCAAGGAGCCCCACTTGGGGGCCGTTACCATGGGTGATGACCAATTGATGCTCCAAGGCAATAGGGGCAAGGGCTTGGCACGCGATACCCACGTTCCTCCTCTGATTCTCCGCAGTTAACGGCTCCCCACGCTTGAGGAGGGCGTTGCCACCCAGTGCTACCACCACCCTCATGACATGCCGGAGGGGCATGTAGCGATAATAACGCGCATCGGCCCCGCAACCCTGTGAGGTTGGGGCTGTTGGTGAACCCGGACGCCGGATTGGGCGGCCGACTCGGGTTGAAGGGAAGCGACGGACAGGCGGAAACGGCAAGGTCCCTGGGTGCTGAAGATCGATCAGGACCCCGGACCACGGCAATGCTCCAACACTTCTCTCGGATACACCGGAACGGCGCCGATGAATTGGAGTGGATTACCAGCTTTGGGAGGATGGGCACAGACTGGGTTCCCGTGGATGCTGAAATAGGCCGATTTGAAACCGTGCATACTACGACCGGAGGCACATCTGCTTCTGACACCTCCGAAGCAATCACGGCCTTCCTGGAAGCCGGAATCGACCTACTGGTCTACTCTGGAGGGGACGGAACCACTCGG
>PYIL01151658.1_pt1 | contig 14834 bp, 12 predicted proteins | sample 3578041 | NCBI WGS metagenome assembly PYIL01 (sample SAMN08408023, study PRJNA431606) | Marine metagenome isolate SA_KN192-05_S13_150m, whole genome shotgun... | biome: marine; feature: oceanic pelagic zone; material: water; isolation source: 150 m water sample, 0.2-0.8 um fraction ... | reverse complement strand
GCCGCTCAACGACCGTGTGTGCCGAAAGTGGTGAGAACTCGGCAAAACCGTTGTTCTCGCAAACCAGGACGACCGGCAACTGCCAAAGGCTTGCAAGATTTAGGCATTCGTGGAACAACCCAGTCTGGGCTGCACCATCACCAAAGAAGGCCACGGCGACATCTGACTCCCCTCGCCCTTTGGAGGAGAGCGCCGCGCCAAGTGCGAGCGGGAGGTTGCCGGCGACAATGCCCGTGGCTGTCACAAAGCCCACCTCGGGAGCGGATAGGTGCATTGACCCGCCTTTGCCACCGCAGTAGCCGGTCCGCCTCCCCGCCAGTTCTGCAAACAACCGACCGGTTTCGGCCCCCTTGGCGATCGCGTGGCCATGGGGACGATGGCCGCTAAAGACCCTGTCGGTTGGCTGTAGTGCGCCACAGACACCTACGGCTGTCGCTTCTTGGCCGATGGACAGGTGGAGCAGGCCGGTGATTTCCCCCCGAGCAAACAGTTCCGAAGCCTTCTCTTCGAAGGCACGGATGCGCCACATCATCTCGAGATCTTCTGGGCCCGACTGCGCCGGAGCCGTGACAACCATTAGTCGATGCCTCGGAGCCTCTTCGTCCGATCCTCGTCGATCGTGGTCGTCGCCTCATCTATCGCAACGCCGTAGAGGCGCTCGGCTGCCTCGATCGTTACGTAACCGTCGACCACGTCCTTTTGCACAGCTTCGGGTTCCCGTTCAAACGGCTGACCAACTCCCCCACCACCGCCGCTGACCTTGCCGAGCACCTCTCCTGTCTTGACCTCGATCATGCGGTGTGTTCGAACGGTCTCGATCTCATCACCGCGACGGATGTACATCTTCGACAAGGGACCAGGATCACCGCCGGCTGCACCGGCAGGTTGGGTTAGGTCCCCGTCGGAACTCCCGGTTGCGATGCGGGCGTCTCCACCGAGGTTCCGGACCTCCCAGACCATTCCGGAGCCACCACGCCACCTTCCGGCACCGGAAAGGTCCGGAGTGAAGTGGTAGCGCTCGGTCCTCCAGGGGTACCGGATCTCGATCTCTTCGACGCTGCCGCGCTGGATCGAGCCGAGGCCTGACATCCCCATGGCCCCTTCGAAGCCATCAAACCCCCAGACCGCTCCGGCGCCTCCGTCAGCATCGGTCGTGGTCTGCGTATAACGCTGGCCATTTCGTGGGTCAAGAGCGGCGATGTAGTGGCCCCTGCGTCGACCCCATGCGGCGACAGCCTTCTCGGGCACAGCCTGAGAAAGGGCCATTACCGTCGCCTCAAGCACTTGGGTCCCGACATTGACTGGAGATCCGCCAACTGTCGCCGGATACTGCGCGTTGCAAACGGAGCCCTCGGGAGCAATCAGTGTGATCGGTCGCATACTCCCGGCATTGTGAAACGGCGAATACTCAGGGTCGAAGAATAGGAAACTCCCAGCAACGGCCCGGCTGTAGGTCGAGGCGAGCACACAGTTGACGAATCCGGTGCGCTGATCGTCGCTCTGTGTGAAGTCAAGTGTCATCTCATCACCCGCGATGGTGGCTTCGCAACGGACCCAGACCTGCTCATCTAGGGTCGTGCCGTCATCATCGGTCGCTGACTCACCAAAATAAGTGCCGTCCGGGATCTCGGTGATCGTGGCCCGGACGTTCGCCTCCATACGATCCAGCATCTCGTCGACGCAATCGAGTACTGCCTGTTTGCCGTACTTGTCGAGCAGCGAGTGGATGCGCTTCTCACCGACGGCAAGCCCAGCCATCAACGCGTAATTGTCAATCTTGACACCTTCGGGAAACCGCACGTTGTTCCAGATCAATTCGAGTACGTCGGTTCGCTCGACGCCTCGATCGTAGATCTTGATTGGCGGAATCATCAGACCCTCAGCGTGGATGTCGTACCCATTAGCGAAGTAGCCACCAGGGAAGGAACCGCCGGTGTCCAGTTGATGGCCCCGCGTGAGCAGCACAAAGACAAGTTCGTCCTCGTAGAAGACCGGGCGAATGAACCCCCAATCCGGAAGGTGATTGCAGTGACCCTTGAACGGATCGTTCGTGATGATGATGTCACCAGGGTGGAGGTCATCACCGAACTTCTCGAGAATCGCCTCGACGGCAAAGTGCTGTGAGAGAAACATCGAGGTTGGGCCTTCGGGAACCGCGATGGTTCTTGCCTGGGCATCCCAGATGCCGGCGGCCATGTCATGCAGTACTGCGAGAAGGTAGTTCTGGGCGGTCCGGTCTACGACATGGCGCATTTCACGGGCGATGCTTTGCATCCCGTGCCAGACGGTCGAGAGCGTGATCGGGTCGACATCCCGGTGAGCTTGCTCTTCGCTAGACATCGGTTCTCCTCTCTTTAGGTATCCGAGGCCGCCGTGTCGGTCTGGCTGGTCAGGACGTAGCCGTGCTGACGATCGACCTCACAGGTGAAGGCAGGCGGTACGACAACGGTGGTCGTCGTCTCTTCGACAATGGCTGGCCCCTCGAGCCGATTGCCCGCCCGCAGCAAGCTGCCGTCGTACACCGGCGTCTCCACAGCCACGCTGTCAAACACACATTCCCGGGTCGATTTCTGTGCCGCGGTGGCTTCAGACTCACCCTCCTCAGCTTCGCGCAGTTCGAACCTGGCCTTCTGGACAGTCGCCTTGAGGTAGAAGGTCAAGAGTTCGGTTCCCTTCCAGGGCATCTGAAATGTATAGAGCTCTTCATGGCGACGGTGGAAGTTGGCAACGGCTTCGGACAGGCTCTCATCAGTCACTTCACCGGACGGGAACGACACCTCGACCTCGCTGAACTGGCCTATGTAACGCATGGCGACTGTCCGGACGAACTCAACCTCGCCTGCCTGGGCGTCCATGGCCTGAAGGCCTACAGCCGCCTCGTCCTCCATCTGCTGAAAGAGGCCGGCGATTCTTCCTACATCTGCGATCTCAGCCGAGGCGATGTAGGACCGCGCATAGTTTCGACCGATGTCCATGGCGAACATGCCGAACGCAGAGAAGGTCGCGGCGATGCTCGGCACAATTACCGTCGGCACGCTCAGCCGCTCGGCGATAAACGCTGCGTGTACCGGCCCCGCACCTCCGCCGGCAACGATGGCGATATCTCGTACATCGAGGCCTCTGGAGGTGAAGACCTCACTGATCTGGTCCGCCATGAAAGAACTCACTGCAGTCAGGATCGCCTGTGCGCCTTCAGTTTCGGTCATACCAAGCGGCTCGGCTACCTCGGTCCGAACCGCTTCGGCAGCCTTCGCCCGCTCGAGCTTGATCTCGCCACCAAGGAAGTAGTCGGGGTCGACATAGCCGAGCAGAACATCGGCATCGGTGGTTGTCGGCAAGGTTCCACCGTTGCCGTAGCAGGCTGGACCCGGATCGCTCCCCGCCGACTGTGGACCCACTCGAAGGAGTCCGAGTGAGTCAATCCATGCAATCGAGCCCCCTCCGGCACCCGCAGAGTGGATGTCGACCATCTTGATGCCGAGGCGCTCGTCGCCAGCCCAGTTCTCCGTGGTGGTCGGGACCTCAGCATCCATGATGACCCCGATGTCAATCGAAGTTCCACCCATATCGAAGGAGAGCACGTTCCTATGGCCAGCGGTCTCCCCGGCATATATCGCCGCGGCGGGCGCTGCTGCCGGGCCTGAGCCGATCAGGTAGACAGCCCGTTCGCGGCAACGATCAACGGTCTCGACTAGACCGTCGGAGAGCATCATGAGGAGCGTCCCATCGAAATCGTTCTCGTGGAGTCGGCGCTCTAGCGCCTCGAGGTACTGCTCGACAACTGGTCCAACGTAGGCCGACACCACGGTCGTCGAGAATCGCTCCCACTCCCGCCAGACCGGAAGGATGTCATGGGAAGTCGCCACGTGGGCGTCGGGGAGGATCTCCCGGATGATCTCCTGGGCTCGGCGTTCGTTCTCCGGCGCTGCATATGAGTGCAGGAAGCAGATCGCGACGGATTCAACGCTGTCGGCCCTCAGCTGCTCTGCCGCCTGACGAACGTCTCCCTCGTTGAGGGCCGTGATGATCTCGCCTTCGTAAGTGGAGCGCTCCGTGACCTCGAGTCGGCGGCGGCGTGGAACCAACGGCTCGTATGGCGGGACGAAGACGTTGTACATGGAGGTGCGTACGTTCTTGTAGCCCCGTCGGATCTCGATCACATCAGCAAAGTCCCGGGTGGTAACCATTCCGGTCTTTGCGCCGTCCTTCTTGATGAGGGTGTTGGTCGCCAGTGTGGTTCCATGAATGAGGAGGCCGATTTGTGCGACAAATCCGTCAACCGTGAACTCATGGGCGGTGGCAGCCTTCGTGAGGGCAGTCATCAGCCCGATTGATGGGTCAGACGGGGTCGTGGGCGCCTTGAACTGCCTCACCTCGCCCGTCGATTCTTCGAGGACGAGGCAGTCGGTAAAGGTTCCCCCGACGTCAACTGAAACTCTGAACAAGACAACTCCCTTCGGCGGGCGTAAAGCCATTGCCTCCTAGAGGCCCTTCCGGCCTGACGGAAACACCGACTACCACTTTGCCTCTAGACCGGTCAGGACTCCTCCGTAGCCAAGGTGGCAAGGTGCTCGTCCTGGACCATCGTTGCCAGGAGGTCATCCCTTGTCTCTTCGAGGTGTGCAACAACCACCTCGGCGGCACCCCCAGGGTTTCGATCCATGATGTGACTACGCAGTTGCTCGTGGGCGTCAACAGAGTGCCGGACATCTTTCAGCACGTGATACCGACCTACGTTGTCCCGGAGTTGGAGGATCAACCCCCTCATCCTGGGCCTATTCGCGTGAGAGTAGAGCTCGGCGTAGAAGGCACGCCGAGCTCTATAGACCAAAGGGGAACCGGACTGCGTTCGGTCCATCTGCTCCGAAAGTCCAAATAGATGCCGGGCCTCCTGGTCGCTCAAACCAGTAACCGCCAACGAGGCACACCGGGATTCGAGGGCAATCCGGATCTCGTAGATCTCCTTGATCTCGCCTATTCCAAGGCTGGTGACCCAACACCCTCGCCGGCCATCGATGGTGACGAGGTCGCCATCTAGCCTTCGAAGAGCGTCGCGAAGGGGAATCCGACTGACGCCCAGCTGGGCAGCTAACTCGGCCTGGGCGAGCCTTTGTCCGGGAACCAGACGCCCGCTTAGGATTGCATCGCGTATGGAAGCCGTGGCTGCTTCTTCTGCACTCAACGGCTCGGCTGACCATGTGAGATCCGGTACTGGACTCATGTGGTGCTCGTCGCGGTCACGACACTGGCACCTCCGGGGGGCCCTATCTGAATATTGTATACAACCTCGGCAACTTAGCCGTTCAGAACCGCCTGCTCAATAGAACTCACCGTCGTGCAAAGGCCATTCCGAGCTTCCACCCGGCTGGACGGACTGTATCCATGGCCCCTGTTGTCCATCCTCGGTTCGACATCCAGACGACAAACTCATCCGGGCTGCCAGATCATCAAGGCAAGGACGCCCACCAGAACCAAGGTGTGGACTTTCCGGAGACGAGACAGCCGGAAGATGCGGGCAAGCACAACCTCACGGTCCTGCCCCTCACGCACCAACCGCGAGATCCTCATACCCTCTGCGGCTAGAACAACTAAGCCGACTCCGGCCGCAAGAAGAGAACCGACCATCGCTAGAACGATCCACAATTCCGTAAAACTCCTATTGGTCTCTACCACCAACCAAGCCCCGAATCCCGTGACTGCCCACGACGGAATCAGAAACAGCTTCCTATTCGTCGCAGCAAGACTCACATAGGCCTCAACCACCCGAGACGGGTCACGGCTGCGTTCTGCGCCAAGAATCTGCACTTCTGAGTGCACAATTCCGCCGACCCACACCATTCCTAACAGTATGTGGATAAACAGGAGCAGGCGATACAGGGTCACTACGTGTCTCCTTCAGTCCTACCCCGCCTGGACCGACACCACGAAGTCGAGGAACAGGACACTTCTGGACCCTAAACCGCGGCTCGGCAATCTGGTGCTACCCGCTTCCCTGTTCGCCGACAGGACATATGTATATCGTATTCACGGTTCTTCTCTTCGTCCGTACCCGAACGACGTACCGAACGGCCTCCATGTCAACCAGCACACTGCCAGCCCGGCGACACACCGTCATCAGGAACACCCTGGCCCTGACAATGGACACGGCACTTGGTGAGATCGCTGGTGCGGACATCGAGATTCTCGACGGTGAGATAGTCGGCATCGGTTCCGGCCTCGAGGCTCCCGGAGCGGATGTCATCGACGGTTCGAACACCATCACTCTTCCCGGATTCGTGGACTCCCACTGGCATGTCTGGGGAACACTGCTAAGAGGCGTGGTGGGCGACGGACCCGATCACGGTTGGTTCGCCACCAAGGGTCGACTGGGAGGTCATTTCACCTCGAAGGATTTCGCGACAGGGGTGCGTCTGGGTATGGCAGAGGGAATCTCGGCGGGCGTCACCACAGTTCACGACTGGTCCCACAACATCATGTGTTACGAAGACGCCGAGGCAAACGTGGCGGTCCACCGGGAGTTGGGAACACGGGTGCATTTCTCATATTCAGCACCGTCGGCACACCCCTCTATGCCCATGGAGAAAATGCGGGAAATTCTCACGAAGGGCGGTGTTCTCCCTGACGCTGTCATGGATTTCGGCAACCCGCGTCGGATCGCCGAAGAGTGGGCTCCCTCATCCGAGAACCTGCTGACCGTCGGTGTCGCAGTACGCGGCCCTGCCCGGTCGACACCCGAGGTATATCGGGAAGAATGGAGGCTTGCCCGAGAACAGGGCCTTACCATCTCGATGCACTGCGCTGGCACTGAAGCCGAGGTTGAGAGAATCCGCCAGGTTGAGGTTCTCGAGTCTGACGGGCTGCTAGGGGATGACATGCTGCTCGCCCACTGCCTCTACATCTCCCCTATCGAACGGGAGCACCTGGCCGACCACAGCATCCCAATATCCATGAGCCCGCTCGCAGAACTCCGGCTCGGTATGGGGGCGCCACCGATTAACGAACACATTGCTGCCGGGGTCCCGGTAAGCCTCTCCCTCGACACAACGGCAATAGCCGCAACCGCCGACGTCTTCCAGGCGATGCGAGTCGCTGTCGGCCTGCAGTCGATTGCCGCCAAGAACGCAATGGCTCTAACCCCCAGGCGGGTACTCGAGATGACGACGATCGACGGGGCCCGCGCACTCGGGCTCGAGGAAGTCGTCGGAAGCCTGTCAACCGGTAAGAGAGCGGATCTGATCATGATCAGAACAGATCAGCTCAACATGGCTCCGGTGCGGGATCCGGCAGTTGCCGTTGTGCACTCCGCTCAACCGAGCAACGTCGACACCGTCATGATCGACGGCCGGATCCTAAAATCGAAGGGCGAACTCACCACCGTGGATGTACCGACGGTCATTTCTGAGGCTGAAGACTCGCTTCGCCGCCTTTGTGAACGCGCTGGGTTCGTACCCGGCTGATTGGAGGCTCCAACAATGCGAACGACTATCCGTGTAGGTGACGTGGAGATCACCGCGATCGCCGACAAGGCCCACGACTTCAATCCCGGATGGCATTTCCCGTCCGTCGACCCCGAGGCTTGGGAGCCGTACAGCGACCTGATCGAAGGACCCGACGGCTACGTGCTGGTGAACTTCCATTGCTTCCTCATTCGCAACGGCAGCCAGACCGTCCTCATCGACACCGGGTGGGGCCCCGAACTCGGACCGCCGGGTGCTCCCAAAGAGAGCGGCGCCCTAATGGGCGACCTTGATGGTCTCGGAGTCGACCCCGGGGAGATCGACATCGTCGCATTCACCCATCTCCACGCCGACCACGTCGGCTGGAACCTGGTATACGAAGACGAGAAGATCTCTCCAAGGTTCACCAGTGCTCGATACCTGGTGTCTGAGCCTGACTGGGCCTTTTTCTCGGCACGTGAAGAGAACCATCCGAACATCGCGCAGCAGGCGATACCTCTCGACGAACTCGGTGTATTGGACACCTTTCGGGACGGCCATTCCCTCACCCGCTTCTTGACCGCCGAGGCGACACCCGGCCACACGCCCGGCCACATGAGTTTCGTCGTCCAATCATCGGGCGAGCGCCTTTACATCCTCGGGGATCTCATCCATCATCCGGTCATCGCTCACGAGACCGACTGGGTGCACAAGTTCGACGCGGATCCGGAGACTGCGGTAGCTACGCGGAAAAAGGTCCTTGATCGCCTTGAGCGGGAGGAGACGACGGTGGCCGCCGGGCATCTTCAGCATCCGAGTTTCGGACACTTTGCCCGAGTTGATGGGCGCCGGGTCTGGAAGCCGATCGACGCTAACCAGATGCTTGACTAATCGTTCTCCGCTCCACCGACAGCCGAAATGAACGGTCAACCCAACAGACGATCCACCCGGGACCGGAATCAATCCGGTTTGCCCCCTACTTACTTGGGAAAGGCAGGAAGGCAGTGAACCCTTCACCACTCGTTTCCGGCGAGTGGCTGGCGCAACGCCTTGACGACGAGCAGATTCGTGTCGTCGAGCTCCAGTATGAGCCGGATATCGACGAATACAGCCAGGGGCACATCCCCGGCGCTATGAGCTGGTTTTGGAAGGACCTCCTGTGGCATGAGAAGAAGCGGGAGTTCCCGACCCCGACCGAGATGGCCGAACGGCTGGGATCTTGGGGTATCTCGCCCGAGACGACAATCGTGTTCTACAGCGGACGCAATCAGTACGCCATGTACGCCTACTGGGTGACCCGGTCCATGAACGGTCACCGCGATGTACGCGTGCTTGACGGCGGCCAGAAACGTTGGGCACTCGATGGCCATCCCCTCAGCACCGACGTACCCCAGTATTCACCGGTCGACTATCTACCCCAGCGGGACGTGCGCGACGACTCCAGCCGGGTATTCCGAGATGATGTGCTCGAGGGCCTCGGGAGAAACGGGAGGCTGCTGGTTGACGCCCGCTATGGCCCCGAGTACGCGGGCGAACGGGTGAAGCCCGGCACAGGGCCCGACCACGGCGCTGAGCGTCATGGTCGGATTCCTGGTGCCGTTCATCTCCTCTTCCGACGATTGTTCAACGACGACAACACCCTTCTTTCCCCCGGGGAGCTCGAAGCTGTTTTCCGGTCAGTTGGTGCGGCGCCCGATCAGGTCGACGAAGTAATCGCCTACTGCCGGCTCAGTCACCGGGCCACGTCGCTCTGGTTCGTGGCCTCTGAAGTCCTCGGCTGGAGCCACCTGCGGGTCTACGACGGCTCATGGACCGAATGGGGCACGGCAGTCGGCCTTCCCGTCGAGTTGTGAGACCAGGGAGCACCGGACCCATTGCCCTCCTGCGACTCTGGTCCTGACCCATCCGGGCACGGCCCATGACCCAAAGCTGACCCCGGCCCCGACGCTCGAACCCGAACCTGCGGGCTGCGGGCCGCCCTAGAGCTGCCCGAACAAACCAGCCAGACGGTCCAAGAGGGGTAGGACAGTTTCTGGGCCCTCCGGGGGGAGGCCGAACATCACCCGGTCGACTCCGGCCTCGGCCAGGTCGGCCAGTCGGGCCGGATCCTGCGGTGCGGCGTACACGCTGATCTCAACCGACGCTGGTACCCGTCCAGCACGCGCGCACTCCTCGTCGCGTGCTCTAACCCAGCCGCCGGGATCACTGTCGCCTCGACCTGCGATGGGCATCCAACCATCGCCATAACGGACAGCCCTCCGTAACCCTCCCGGGTACACGCCACCCACGTGGATTGGCGGATGGGGTTTCTGGACGGGCTTCGGATTCTGAATGATCGGACCGAAGTCGACCTGGTCGCCGTGATACTCGGCCTCCTCAGCGGCCCAGATGGCCTTCATGGCCTCGACCCGCTCACGCATCAGGCCGAAGCGACGAGTCGGGTCGGTACCGTGGTTGGCCATCTCCTCAAGGTTCCATCCGGCACCGACCCCGAACAAAAACCTCCCGCGGGACAGGATGTCGATCGTCGCAACTTCCTTAGCCGTGTGGATCGGGTCCCGTTGTACAACCAGGGCGATGCCGGTTCCCAACTTGAGGCGATCGGTGACCGCGGCCGCCGCGGCGAGACAGGCGAACGGGTCAAGGGTGTCGTAGTACATCTGGGGGAGGTCGTCGCCGCCGGGCCACGGGGACTGCCGGTTAACAGTGATGTGACTGTGTTCGGCCAGCCACAGTGACTCGAAATTCCGCTCCTCTAGAGCCACAGCCAACTCGGTTATCGAGATGGCGTACTGGCACGGGAAAATTGTGACCCCGACATGCATGGTCGCTCCTGTTGGCCCTTCCCCGGGTGTGAAAGGCCGGTCGGCCGCGGATGCTACGTCCCTATCGGGCTCCCGAATCGGATCCGCGATGATAATGATGGTTATTATCAGGATATGGCCGTGGCGGTTGACCCCAGTACCGATTCCGAAGTTGGTGACGGCCTCACCGAGCGCCTGTTGCGCGCCGCGGCAGAAGTGTTCGCCAGCCAAGGCTACGAGAAAGCCGGAGTGGCCGAGATCGCCCGTCGGGCCGGGGTGACTACTGGCGCCATCTATAGCCGCTACAGCGGAAAAGCCGAACTCCTCATCGACGCGGTCGACCACCACGTGCCCGCCGAACTGGCCTCACTCCTCTCAGGTACCGGGAGTCGCGACTCAGCTGTCGACGTACTCTCACAACTGGGCGCCCACCTCGTCAACGAACTCGACGAGAGCGCCGGCTTGTTCCTGGAAGCGGTAGTGGCTGCCCGCCGCGACCCCGAATTGGCCGACCGGCTCCGACACAAGGTCGAAGACGAGGACGCCCGACTGGGCAAGCTGGTCGACGAGGCCATCGCCGACGGCCTCTTTGACCCAGGACTCGACCGCCTAGCAATCGTACGGGTGGCCCACGCCATCGGGTTCGGGATGGTTTTAACCCGGTCCATGGGCCTCGACCTTCCCTCCCCCAACGACTGGACGGCGGTGATCGACCGGATCATCGCCGCGGCCGGTGCCACCGATCACCCAACCACGGACAACGGAGACACCCGATGACTACCACCGAGAACGCCTCAGGCACGCATGACCTTGAGAGGGCCGCAAACGATCCGGAGCGAATCCTGGAGTACTCGGTGTGGAATAACGACGTCACCTCACTGATCCACACCGTGGAGGACAACGCTGAGGCCATATTCACCTGGCGTTACGACAAGGGTGAACGGGCCCGGTTGGACCGGCTGTACGAGAAGGCCAAGACCTCCCAGTGGAACGGCCAAACCGACCTGGACTGGTCCATCGACGTGGACCCTTACAACATGCTCGCCCCGGCCAATCCGCTCGAAGCCGATTACTTCAGCAAAAATCCCGACTCGCCACTCCACAAGCTCAACGAGCAGGAATGGGCCGAGTTGGGTGTCGAGTCGCTCAACTGGAGCCTCTCCCAGTTCATGCACGGCGAACAGGGCGCTCTTCTGTGCACGGCAAAGATTGTCGAAACAGTGCCGTGGATCGACGCCAAGTACTACGCCGCTACCCAAGTGGTCGACGAGGCCCGGCATGTCGAGGTCTTCGCTCAGTACCTCGACCAGAAGATGGGCGGGATCAAATACCCGTGTAATACCCACCTGGGCCACCTGCTCGACGACATCCTCGAGGACAGCCGGTGGGACATGACCTATCTGGGTATGCAGATCATGGTCGAAGGCCTGGCCCTGGCCGCCTTCGGCTTCATGCATGAGACCACCGAGGAACCCCTACTCAAGAAGCTCCTCAGGTATGTCATGTCCGACGAGGCCCGCCACGTGGCGTTTGGCGTGCTAAGCCTCCAAGAGGTGTACCAGGAACTCACCGTGGCCGAACTGCGCGACCGCCAGGAGTTCGCCTTCGAAGCGGCTTTGCGAATGCGCGACCGTTTCTTACGCCAGGAGGTGTGGGAACGGATCGGCGTACCTGTCGAAGATATGGTCCGCCATACCCTGGCTATGCCCGAGGAACTCCAGGTCTTCCAGCGACTTCTGTTCTCCAAGATCGTGCCTAATTGCAAGAAGTTGGGCCTCCTCGATGCCGGCGACGGCTGGCTACGCGACCGCTTCACCGATATCGGGGTGATCGAATACGAGAATTGGGTGGACACCGGAGAGGAGTACGCCGACCTCGACGAGGTGGCCAAGGATCGGGCAGCTGCCTCAGCCTGAGTCCCCACCCCAGTCACTGGGTTCCATCGGCCCGCTCAGCTGGTAGTCGCCCCGTCCGACGGACTTCCGAGGCGGCAGGTCAGCCGTCGTTTGGATCCGATCCGGCACGGGTGTGGTGCCGGATTACCTCATCGATCACGAACCGTAGGAACTTCTCGCTAAAGACCGGGTCGACCCCCGCTTCTTCAGCTAGGGCGCGCATCCGGGCCACTTGGAGCGCCTCCCGCTCCGGGTCGGCAACCGGAAGACCCGCCTCGGCCTTGTAGTCCCCCACCTGGCGGGTGATCTTGAAACGCTCGGCCAACAGATGCACGAGAGCCGCGTCGATGTTGTCGATGCTGGACCGGTACTCGTCTAGTACGTCATCGTGGTCGCCCATCGGCTTCGCCTCCTCTGGTTGGACAACGAACGGCGGTAGTGCCGCCCCACCGGTCCGCCCAGCCAGCGTAGGACCTGCGGGGGGAAGCTAGCCACGACACGGCACTAGTCTCGCCGCAACCAGGCGAGCAAGCCCGAGCCTTTTCCGAGAGGTGCACCATGGAGATCCCACTGACCGTCGCTGACCACCTGGCCCGCGCTGAACTCGTCTATGGAGACAGGATCGGCGTAGTAGACGAACCCGACCAGCCCGCCCCGCCGATGCCCGACCTCACCTATCGACAGTTCGCCATGGCGGCCCGGGGGCTGGCCGCTGGCCTGGACGGATTGGGCCTCGACCACGGGGCCCGAGTGGCCATGGTCTCCCAGAACGCGGCCCGGATGCTGGTCTTCTTGTTTGGTACCAGCGCTTTCGGCCGCGTCGGCGTACCCGTCAACTTCCGGTTGAACGCCGACGAGGTGCAGTACATCGTCGACCACTCGGGCGCCGAGGTGCTCCTGATGGACCCGGAACTGGTCGACACCTTGGGCGATGTCGCCGTCGGCCAACGCTTCCTGCTCGGCGAGGAGTCGGACGCCCTGATCGTCGATGACCCCGACCCCCGCCCCTGGACGCCCGACGAGGACGCCACGGCGACCATCAACTACACGAGCGGCACCACCGCTCGCCCGAAGGGTGTCGAGATGACCCACCGAAACCTGTGGTTGAACGCCGCCGTGTTCGGCTGGCAGACCGGGGTCAGCGACCGAGACGTCTACCTCCACACCCTGCCCATGTTCCATTGCAACGGTTGGGGCATGCCCTACGCCATGACGGCCATGGGAGGCCAACACATAGTTCTCCGCAAGGTCGACGGCCCCGAGATCCTGCGTCGCATCGAGGACCACGGGGTCACCCTGCTGTGCGGGGCACCCGCGGTGATCGCCGCGGTGCTCGACGCGGCAGCCGACTGGGACGGGGGCATCCCGGGTGCGGGCACCATGCGGATAGTGGTGGCCGGCGCTCCACCCCCCACCCGGACCATCGAGCGGGTCGAGACTGAACTGGGCTGGGAGTTCATCCAGATCTACGGGCTGACCGAAACGGCACCTCTGGTGACCATGAACCGGTCCCGAGCCGAATGGGATGAACGCACGCCAGCCGAGCGGGCCGTGCTGCTGTCCCGGGCCGGCGCCCCAGCCCTCGGGGTTACCCTTGCCACTTCTCCGGACGGGGAACTCCTGACCCGTACCAACCATGTACTGAAGAGCTACTGGGATCAGCCTGAGGCGACCGCCGAGGCACTGGCTAACGGTTGGTTCCACACCGGCGACGGGGCGGTGATCGACGAAGAAAACTACGCCTCGATCACCGACCGTAAGAAGGACGTGATCATTTCGGGCGGCGAAAATGTATCTTCGATCGAAGTGGAGGACGTGCTGTTCTCCCACCCTTCGGTGGCCGAGGTGGCGGTCATCGGGGTGCCCGACGACAAGTGGGGGGAGACCATCAAGGCCCTTGTCGTGCTGGCCCAAGGAGAGACCGTTGATGAACAAGCCCTTATCGATCACTGTCGGAACCAGTTAGCCCACTTCAAGTGCCCCACGTCGGTCGAGTTCAGAGACGAACTGGCCCGCACTGCTACAGGAAAACTGCAGAAATTCAAGCTTCGCTCCCCCTACTGGGAGGGCATGGACCGCCGGGTCAACTGAGAACCGACCCAGGTAGATCTCCACTGGCCGAAACGGTCACGGTTTACCAGCCAAGTTGCTGATCAAGGCTCGTTCACCTAGCGTTTGAGCACCGAAATCAGCGCGGGCAGTTCCCTGTGCGCGCTGCTCAGACATACCGGAGGGGATTCACATATGACCAGCAAGCTCTGGAAGCTTCTCGCCATGGTGCTCGCCGTCGGCGTCGTAGCCGCAGCGTGTGGCAGCGATGACGCGGAAGAGACCGTAGCGACCACCACCGCCGCACCGGCAACCACGGCCCAGGTCGAGGTTGTCGCTAGTGGCAGCCTGCTCGACACCGTCCAGGCCAGAGGCACCCTGAACTGCGGCGTAAGCGGCAGCGCAGTGGCGTTCTCGGATACACAGCCTGACGGCTCGATCACCGGCTTCGACGCCGACTACTGCCGTGCAGTGGCCGCCGCCGTGCTGGGCGACGCCGGCGCTGTCGATTTCACGGCCCTGACCGCCTCAGAGCGGTTCACCGCCGTGCAGACCGGTGACGTCGATGTGCTGATGCGCAACACCACCTGGACACAGAGCCGTGACAGTTCGGTGGGTATGGACTTCGGTCCCACCACCTACTACGACGG
>PYIL01224880.1_pt1 | contig 14848 bp, 12 predicted proteins | sample 3578041 | NCBI WGS metagenome assembly PYIL01 (sample SAMN08408023, study PRJNA431606) | Marine metagenome isolate SA_KN192-05_S13_150m, whole genome shotgun... | biome: marine; feature: oceanic pelagic zone; material: water; isolation source: 150 m water sample, 0.2-0.8 um fraction ... | reverse complement strand
TAACAATGGGAATATTTCGGATTTTTAGGGAGTCTAGGCATTATCGTAGAGAAATTCTAGATAAAATGTCTCTTGGTAGCGACACAATGTTAGACCTTGGTAACCTATATACTGCAGCGCTTCCTGCCTGGATTGGCGCTGGATTTGAACAGGCGCTAGAAGAAAAAATTGACCTTACAAACTCAGAAATACTCACCTTTGGTTATGGAAGCGGCGATGCAGCAGAAGTGATTCCATTCAAAGTATCAGAAGAATGGCATACAGCTGCCAAAAATATTCATTTTTCAGATGCGATGAACTTTACAATTGACCTAAACGAAAAACAATATTTTGATTTACATGAGGGAAAATCTTCAAAGTCGCTTGATTATAAGATCAAAAATGAGTTTGTTATTGAGAGTGTAGGTGAAACCGATGAAAAGAATTATCAGGATATTGGGATCGAATATCATCGATATGTTGTATGAAACTTAACCCTAAAACTACTTTAAGATAAAAAACTTTTTAACTCATTAGTATATTGAGACGTGAGAGTTTTCCATTCCATAATAAACCAAGGCGTATAGTCTGTTCTTGCGTCCATGTCGCTCAATAAATCACTTGTATTGATATATCTTATTTCTTCTATTTCATTGCAATTAACATTTACTTTTTGATCAATAACACCCAAAAAAACAGAGCAGAGTTCATTTTCAGATCCAATGTCTTTGTATGCAGCCTCATAAGAAAATTTATAAACAAATTCTAACTTTACCTCACCTAAGCCAAGCTCATCATTTAAGCGTCTTTTTGCTGCCTCTAAAATATCCTCTCCTTGACGAGGATGGCTACAACAACTATTTGACCAGAAAGATGGCCATAACTTCTTTTGAATACTGCGTTTCTGCACTAATAGCTGTCCTTGCTCATTAAACAAGAAAATGGAAAAAGCTCTATGTAAAACTCCACTTTTCTGATGGCACTCAAATTTATTCAATGTTCCAATTTCATTGTCATGCAGATCAACAATTATTAGGTTTTCATTGTCATAAGAAACTACATTATTCATAATTAAGTCCTTAATCACAGGTGAAATAAAGGAACAGTCTTATAACCGGAATCCTCTAGACTCCCTTTCACTTCTGTTTCTTTCCCAGGGCACAATGCAATAATAGAACCTCCTCCACCAGATCCTGTCAACTTCGCTCCTATTGCACCCGATGATCTGGCTAAATCGACCATCTTTTCTAGCTCTGAATTTGAAACCCCTATTGCATTCAATAGGCCTTGGGATATATTCATTAATTCTCCTAACTTATCGTAATTTTTATCCTTTAAAGCTTTGAATCCTTCATTAGTTATTCTTCCGATTTGTTTAAAAAGATCTTCATAAAGAGTTTTATTTTTCTTATAACGGGAATTAACAGCAGAAACAACTTCGGCAGTATTCGACGAATTATGGCTTAAGCCTATAACGATGGGCAAAGGTTCAACTTGCTCAAGCACAGATTTAGAGCTTTCCTTTCCTTTTTTAAAAAAAATAGGCCGACCAAAAACTGCAACCGTATTATCCACACCAGAAGGCATGCCATGAGTAATCTTTTCGCATTCAAAAGCTATTTTATTAACTTCTTCTGGTGTTTTTGATAAATTAAATAAATCAATAACCCCTCGCGTAATTGCGACAGCAAAAGCTGCGGAAGCTCCCATACCCATAGCATAAGGTATCCGAGAATTAATCTTTATCCTAGCAGTAAAATTATCAATCTCTAGAAGTTCGCATATCATACTAAACATCGATACAAGACTTTGATAGCTATCTGATTGATGATCAATTTCCTTGTTCAAGAAACCTGATAATACAAACTCAATTCTATCAGTTGCTCTTTCAACATGAACATTAACAGCTCTTATAATTGGGCAAGCAATTGCTGGATGTTTGTATACAACTGCATGCTCACCCAAAAGAATTACTTTACCTGACGCATAACCTTTCCCCAATTCTTCTGTTGTTTTATTTGATGAGGAAATCTTACTTTTTTCTGGTATTTCTTTTGCTTCAATTAATAACTCTTTAGCCTTCCATGCTTTAATTTCACCACTATCGATCATTCCCTTAACTACCTCAGAGAAATATTTGTCAGGGATGTCCGCACTGATAGCAGCACTTCTGGCATGAAGTTTCATATGCCCCTGTTGTATTCCATGAGTCACAAGCGCCCTTAATGCAGCCAAATTTTGGGCAAGTCCTACTGATCCCATCACTTTTGCTAATTCGCTAGAAGAATTTACTTTTGATAGGTTTAATCCTAATTTAGACGCTGGGTTTGCGGTTAATGAGCCGCCGACAATTCCCACTTTAATTGGCATTCTCAGTATACCTTTAAGATTGCCTTCAGAGCTCACCTTCCATTGGGATAAAGATTTGTATACTCCGCCAGATGATGCATAAGCATGCGCTGCTGCTTCTATCGCTCTCCAATCATTACCTGTAGCCACAGATACTGCATCAATACCATTCATGATGCCTTTATTATGAGTGGCTGCACGATATGGGTCAGCATTGGCAAATTCAGTCGCATTCACCACTCCATCACGAACAGTCTCACCTGAGAATCCACTCATTTCGAGATTCTTGACCGGTATTTCTGTTTTGATTTCCACCATCGATCGATCTGATAAATTTGATAATATTCTTAACCCTACTTTACCGCCAATTAGGTTCTCCAAATAATGAGCAAGATTTTCACACATGGTGTTCACCAGATTTGCGCCCATTGCATCTTTTGTATCTACCAAAAGATGAAGAACAATTGTCGATTCTTTTTTTAATGTGATCGTGTGAATTTCTACCTCTTTGACCCCGCCTCCTCGTTTAATCAGATTAGGTAGAATTTCATTTGCTTTTTTCAAAAGATTGTCCTTATTTTTCTCTAAAATACTGACGGCTTCATTTATGTCATTTAGGGATAAAACTTGTATTTGACCGATAAGCAAAGATTCGGTCATTTTGGCTTCAAAACCTCCGCTCCTTTTTATAATCTTTGCAGCGCCACTAACACCAGCGACTATTGAGGGTTCTTCAACAACCATAGGAACAATATATTCTTTGTCGTTAATAAGAAAATTCGTTGCAATCGACATAGGTAAGCCGAAAACACCTATAACATTCTCACTCATTTTGTCTGCATTGTTGGGAGAAAGTATTTGACTCTCTTTTATTAAGAGTTCTTTTTCTGCAGGAGAAATGAAGCCTAACTCAGATAAAATATTAATCCTCTGAGCTATACTCATATTATAGAATCCATGGAATTTCGATTCAGTCAAAGTTCTTCCTTTATTAACAGACCTGATTTTTCAAGACTCATGTCTAACAACCTAAACCCTTTTATTTGGGCTGATTCGTTAAAGTTATCCATTTTATTTTTCGATGCCCCAATACAAATACCAATATCCCCTCCTGCTCCACAAGGCTTATAAACTATATCTTTTTGCATTTTTGCTATTTTGACTAAATCATTATGCTTATTAGCAAATAAACTTAAGTTGTAATCGTCACTAAATCTCTTTAAAAGATCAATATAACCTTCAAAACTCTCAAAAAAGATCTTATTATTACTTCTGCCCCAGTTTAATGATAATTTCTTGCTGAAATTGCACAAATCAAGAAAACTTCTTTTGGATAATTTATCTAATCTTTTAAGTTGACTCTGAGTGCAAACAGGAGCACCACACCAAAAGATATTAAATAAAAGATTATTAGGGAATTCTTTGTAACGCGAAATATGTTTTTTGTTTCGATAAAATTCAATTATACCTCCATCTATTGCTGTCTGAATATCTACACCACTGCCAACACCTTTTTGAAATTCAAAATGCACTTCATGTGCCAGATTAGTTATTTTTTTGGGTATTTTAAAAATACTGACAAAAGCAGCTGCCATCGCAACAATTAATGCAGAACTCGACCCTACGCCGTATTTAATTTTATTTTTAATGTCATAAAACATTGATGTGTCCAGAATGAATTTAAAATAATTGTTTGTTTTGACATTTGCTCGATACCAGAAACACTCAAACAGGAATAGAATACTCTTATCTGGCTTGACATTTAACCACTCAATTTTCCCGGTCTTGTTGACTTTAAATTCCCATTGGCCTTTTAAAGGTCCAAATGTTTGCAATAAATGTTTGTCTATACCATGCTCTTCAATTGATACGCTTGCACGTCGATCAACAGCCATAGATATTGCAGGGGCATCAGCTAATACAGCAAATTCACCCAAAATCACAATCTTGCCTGGAGCGCTTGCTTTTACAATTCTCATATATTGATATCCACACTGGGGCCAGAACCTAAATCTGATTTCATGATGGATTTTACGCCAACTATTTCACCAAGTCTTTTCTCAACTAAGTCTTCATTCTCAGGTAAACAAATTGCTTTAATTTGAGGCCCAGCGTCAATTGTAAAGAATACAGGCTCTCCTTTTTTTTGAAGATTACGTATTGCATGCATACAATTGATTGTAGCTGAGTTCCAATATACGATTGAAGGTCTACTGGTCCACATAACTGAATGCATTTTCAAACAATTATGCTCAGAAATTACGGCTAATTTTTCAAAATCTTGATCAACTACTGCTGTTTTTGCCTCTTTCATATCAAATACTTGATCCTGAACCCAAGACGCATAAAATGGGGATGTCTTAGCGCTCAATTTCATTGCTTCTGACGAAGAAATAGACTTCTTTCTGGTATCAGTAATTGCAATAATTACTTTCAAAGGCCATCGATTTGGTTTGGACAATTGTTGGATTTTTATTCCATTGGAGATATTTTCGAGCTCAACAATCCCACCCAATAAAGACCTTGCTGCTGATCCAGAAATTGCACTGGCTTGATTTGCAAACAAATGGGTATTCCATTTTTTCCCTAAAGCCGAATTGGCAGCAATAACCAAAGCAGAAAAAGATGATGATGATGAGGCTAACCCGGCCGATATAGGAAAGTTACATGAACTCTTGATTTTAGCAAAATTTCTACTTTCTCCTGCAACTAAATTGAGACAATCTTGTACACGAGAAAATTCTTTATCTTGTTGTTCGTCATTAATAACTAATTCATCCTGCAATATCTCAGGAGAAAACTTAACATCCATGGTTGTCCACAAACTGTCCAAAGTTAAAGATAAGGAATCTACCGCTGGAAGATTCTTAAGCGTATCTCTTTTTCCCCAATATTTTATCAATGCAATATTGGGGCTTGATTTTGCTATGGCTTGCATGTTTTTTCCAAATAAAAAAATCAATATTAGTTGAATTATACGATGATTCTAAAATAAGTATTTATGTCTTTTTAAATCAATAATGTGTATATATATTGATCTAAAAAATAATTTTTCCTCAAAATATTTTACAATGCTTAACAACCCAAAAAGTACAATTGATTATTACCAAAATCGAATCAATAAAATATTAACTGAAACCATCAGCCCTTCAGTGAATCAAGATTCAAACCTAGTTGATGCAATGCGTTATTCTGTGGTAAATGGAGGGAAACGTATACGACCGCTTCTAGTTTATGCCTGCGGGAAGTGCCTGAATGTAAAAGAGGAAAAACTCGATACACCAGCATTATCAATTGAATTATTGCACGCCTTTTCTTTAGTGCACGATGATTTACCTTCGATGGATAACGACAATTTAAGAAGAGGCAAGCCAACTACTCACAAAAAATACGATGAAGCAACTGCAATATTGGCCGCTGATGCTCTTCAAACGTTTGCTTTTGGAAATATTGCTGATTCAGGATTTCTTGATAGCAATGAAAAAGTAAATTTAATTTCACTTATATCGAAAGCATGCGGATCTTCTGGCATGACTGGTGGTCAGGCTATCGATCTGGCGTCTGAAGGAAAATCATTAAATAAAAATGAATTACACAAATTACATAAAATGAAAACGGGTGCATTAATTCACGCATCTGTGATGACACCTTTCTATCTATCAAAACAAAACAGTAAAAAAATATATCAAACAATTAGCGATTTCGGATGGACTATTGGTGTTGCTTTCCAAATACGCGATGATCTTCTTGATATTGAAGAATCATCAAAAATTACAGGAAAAGATGAGAAATCAGACATTAAGAATAATAAAGCAACTTGGCCGGCAACTTTTGGTAAGAAAGCTTCATATGAATATTGCAATGAATTACTCGAGAAATGTATTCAAATGCTCGATATTTTCAATAATGAAGCAGAACCATTAAGATGGTTAACTCACTATCTGATAAACAGAAAATACTAATATAACCATTGTCTATAAATACCTATGTACCAAGAATATTTCGGCCTAAATTCAAAACCTTTCAAAATAACGCCTGACCCACGTTATTTATTTATGAGCGACCGGCATAAAGAAGGTCTTGCTCACCTGTTGTATGGCGTTACCGATAGCGGGGGATTTATTCAGTTAACCGGTGAAGTTGGAACAGGCAAAACAACGCTAATTCGTGCCTTACTTGAGCAACTTCCAAAAAAAGTGGAGATTGCACTTATCATGCACACACAAATCTCCGGCCGAGAATTTCTGCTTGAAATATGCAATGAATTCGAAGTTACAATTAATGGAGATAGTATAATCGAGATAGTTAATTCTCTTAATCGATATCTATTAGAGCAACATGCAAATGGGAAAAAAGTTATTCTACTCGTTGATGAAGCTCAGAATCTGTCACCCGAAGTATTAGAGCAGCTCCGTCTTCTGACGAACCTCGAAACCGAACAAGAAAAGTTATTACAAATAATTCTGATAGGGCAGCCTGAATTACGTGATGTTCTAGCAAAAAATAATCTTCGTCAATTATCCCAAAGGGTTACTGCAAGATATCACTTGCATCCTTTGTCCAAACTTGAAACCGGATTTTATATAGATCATAGACTAAGAATTTCAGGGGCAACTGCTCAGATTTTCAATAAAAGCGCAAAAAAAGAGGTGTTTCATCTTTCATCAGGCATCCCTAGGCTTATAAATATCATCTGTGATCGAGCACTACTTGGTGCATACAGTAAAGGGTCAACTGAAATAAGCAAGGATCTTATAAAACAAGCAGATAGTGAAATTAAGGGGAAACTGGTTTCGACTTTATCTAAGAAATGGTCGATATTTATTCTCTCATTTCTCATTGTTTCAATAATAATATTTATATTTAAGTTTGGTTATTTAGATATACACTCAATAAATAGCGTGCTAAAAAACTTTTTAGGACAATAACAGAGAAAACGATGTCTTTTATCTTAGATGCATTAAAAAAATCAGAACGCGAGAGGCAAAGAAAAAGCCCTCCGAAGATATCAGATGTTTTGTTAGACCAAAGAGAAACTGCTAAATCCAGATACCATCCAGTTACAATTTTATTATTATCATCAATATTCTTTCTTCTTATATATACCCAATTTAACTCCAAATCATCTTGGATCAATAATAATAGCGATCAATTAACTGTTGATTTTGAGCAGAATAAAAAAACAGCTCCCCCAGAGAACAAGATCGACATCAAAACCAAAACAATACAATCAGAAAGCAAAGAATTAGATAATGAAATTTCTGAAATTCTGGACATAAATATCGCCAATGCTACCTATAACTTATACTTACCAGATTTGCATATAGATATTCATGTACACAGTAAAGTTCCAGAAGAGAGGTTTGTATTCATAAATATGAAAAAGTACAACGAAGGCGATATCTTAATTGAAGGCCCCTTTCTGAGCTCAATAACAGAAGAAGGAGCCATATTGATTCAACAAGATATTATGTTCCTGCTGCCAAAGAACTAATAGGTAACCTATCATGAGTTCTGCTATCTCTATGTATATTAACGGTAATGATTTTGCCAAAGGGTTACAATCGGGAATTTACCAAGTCATCAATGCTCAGGAAAAGTTAAATTCTATTAACGTATTCCCCGTAGCTGACGGAGACACAGGTACCAATCTTTCTCTATCCCTCTATCCTCTTATTGAGGTCACAAATAATAACTCTGATAAAGATATAGGGTCATTACTAGCAATTATTGCAGATACATTACTCGATCATTCAAGGGGTAACTCTGGATGCATTATCGCTCAATTCTTCCAAGGAATGAGCGATTCAGCGAATAATCTGCAGAAATTCACACCGCATGACTTTTCAAAATCTCTAGCATTAGGCAGTGAATATGCCAGAGATGCTCTTTCCAAACCTGTTGATGGAACTATCATTACAGTTATTGCTGTATTTGCAAAAAGTTTTGAAAATGAATTATCAAAAAATCTTAAAGCAGACTTTTCAATAATTCTCTCTAAAGCCATAAATACTGCAAAAAAAGCAGTTAAAGAGACAAAAAATCAACTCGACGTTCTGAGAAATTCAAATGTTGAAGATGCTGGAGCAAAAGGATTTTATATCTTAAGCAAAGGTTTAGTTGAATATATATTGCACGGAAAATTAGAAGAAAAGCCCAAAATAAAAGAATCTCTTTTTCTACATTCTAATGAATCAATCACAATGCATGCAGATGATGTGGAATTCCAATATTGCACAGAATGCATTATCACCGGAAATGAGATAGATAGACGGAAATTAAAAGATTCCCTATCAGAACATGGTAATTCAATTGTAATAGCAGGATCAAAAAGAAAAATAAAGATCCATATCCATACAGACTATCCAGATACTATCTTTTCGCTAGCTAAGAAATACGGTTCAATTTCATCAGAAAAAGCAGATGATATGAAGCAGCAACAAAAGGTTACAAATGTCTCTTCTAATAAATTTGCAGTGATTACTGATTCTGCAGCAGATATCACAGATGACGATATTGAGCATCTTGATGTTCATATGGTTCCCGTTAGAATACAATTCGGCGAAAAAGGATACCTTGATAAAGTAAGTATTTCGCCGGATGAGTTTTTTAGTGAGCTCGCAACTAATCCAATTCACCCAACAACTTCTCAACCTTCAATCGGTGACTTTAGGAGACAATTTCAATACTTAGCCAGTCATTATTCTGATGTCATTTCAATCAATGTAACAGGTAGTCTAAGTGGAACATTGCAAGCAGCAATATCCGCATCAAAAAAAATCGAAGCAAAAGGAAACATACATATATTTAATTCACTTAATGCGTCAGTAGGTCAAGGTCAAATTGTAGTATATGCGGCCAAGTGTATGAAAGCTGGAATGGATTTAAAAGCACTCTAGATGCAATAAAGAAAATTCGAAGCAACACAAGATCATATGTCATTATACAAAATCTCGAATACCCTGTTCGTGGAGGTCGTGTGCCCACCTGGGTAAAATTTTTTGCTGATCTTCTAAATTTAACACCAATACTAAGAACAACCAAGGATGGGTTTTTAACTGCAAAGAAATTTCTGCTAGGTAAAAAGAACATTCTTAGGAAAGCTTCAAAATACATAGCCAGTCAAACTACAAATACAGGAAAGGTGAGTTTATCCATAGCGCACGCTTTGTCTGCCAAGGAAGCAAAGACCCTTCAATCTTATCTGGTGCAAGATATTCCAAACACTTATGAATGCAAAATCACTGAACTTGGTTCTGCAATTGGCGTCCATGGTGGTCCTGGCGCCATTGCTATTGGAGTGCAAAATCAACCAAACAACAATCTTAATGAAATTTAATCTCTAACGCCTGTTCCACGTTTAAGTAAGATCAAGCTGACTGCAAACAAAAGTAATACAAATACCACTACTACAAAATAAGCATATTTAATATCGATATCCGATGTTCCTAATACTCCGTAACGGAAGGCATTAACCATATATAATATTGGGTTAAATTTGCTCACAGACTGCCAGAATTCAGGAAGCAAATTGATTGAATAAAATACCCCACCCAAATAAGTCAATGGAGTAATAACAAATGTAGGAATAATCGCTATATCATCAAATTTCTTAGCAAACAAAGCATTTATAAAGCCAGCAAGAGCAAACACCAATGAAGACAATAGAACTATCGAAAATGTAATTAACGGGAATTGCAGTTGAAGGTTTGTGAAATTAAGTGCAATAAGTGTAACCATTATACCTACGAGCAAGCCACGAAGAACCCCGCCTAAAACATGGCCGAGTATTATTGTGGCATTTGAGATTGGCGCAATTAACATCTCATCCAAATGACCTCCATATTTTGCGCCAAAAAAAGAAGACACCACATTGCCATAGGAATTGGTTATGACAGACATCATAATTATCCCAGGTGCAATAAATTGCATGTAACTGTAGCCTTCCATTATTCCAATTCGACTCCCTATTAAGTTTCCAAAAATGACAAAATAAAGAGTCATTGTTATAGCTGGTGGAACAATTGTTTGTACCCAAATACGCAACACGCGAAGAATCTCTTTACGAACAATAGTGTAAAAAGCAACCAAGTTAACTGAAAGATTCATATTACAAGAATCCTTGAATTTTATTTTTTTTAGCATCCACTACTTTTAAGAATAATTCTTCGAGTCTATTTGACTTATTCCTAAGGCTTGCTACCTTAATTCCTTTTGAAGTCAGAAGATCAAATAATTCATTAATCCCGTGATTCGCATCAATCACAACTTCCAATTGATTTTTATCAAGCAAAGAACAATGAAATCCGTTTAGATCTGGCAAATGAGTTAACTTATCTTCTAGATTCAAAATGAAAGTTTCTTGCTTTAATTGTCCTAATAAATCATTCATGCTGGTATCTTGAATTATTTTTCCCTCATCAATAATGGCAACATTACGACAGAGATTTTCTGCCTCTTCAAGATAATGTGTAGTAAGAATTATGGTCGTTCCATTATCATTAATATATTTTAAAAACTCCCACATAGATCTCCGTATCTCAATATCAACTCCAGCTGTGGGTTCATCTAATATTAACAATTTTGGCTGATGAATAAGCGCCCTAGCAATCATCAACCGTCGCTTCATGCCTCCTGATAAACTTCTAGCAATATCATCTCTTTTGTCCCACAACCTTAACTCACCGAGATATTTTTTTGCCCTATTTAGAGCTGTCTTTCGATTTATCCCATAAAACCCAGCTTGATTAACTACAATATTCAATGGCGTATCAAAAGTATTAAAATTCACTTCCTGAGGCACCATGCCAATGTGCATCTTAGCGGCTTCTTCAGCACTCACAAGATCATAATCAAATACTTCAATACGGCCAGAAGTTTTTGTAACCAGAGAGCAAACAATTGCAATTGCAGTTGTCTTTCCGGCACCATTAGGCCCAAGCAGTGAATAAAAATCACCCGCTTTAACTTGCAGATTAATGCCATCCAAAGCCTTGAGGCCGTTAGCGTATACCTTAGTTAAATCATGTATTAAAAGTGCATTCATGCTTGCATAACCTTAGAAATCCAACAACCAATATCCTTAATCTCTTGTTGACTTACTGAATGCTCTATCGAGTATTCATGCCAATTCACCGAGTACCCATTCTTTTCTATAAGAAATTTTGATTCCAAACCAAAATCAAAAGGAATAACTGGATCGTATTTGCCATGTGCCAAAAATATCGGTAAATCTAATGGTTGCGAATTTTTATTATTTGCTACTTCTTCTTCCAAAGTTAATTCAAGTGGCAACCACGTAGAAAGCGCTATTAGACCACCTAATCTCCTTGGATATCTTAATGAAGCATGTAAAACTATAGCTCCTCCTTGCGAAAAACCAGCAACAACAATCCGATTGTGAGGAATTCCTCGTTTATTCTCTTGATCAATCAATTTCTCCAAATATGAACTGCTTTGACGAATTCCTTGTTCATCCTGATCGCCTTTTCGATCAAGACTTGTAACATCATACCAAGCGCGCATATTCATGCCGCCATTAATTGTAATCGGTCGATAAGGTGCGTGAGGAAATACAAAACGTATCCCAAACTCCTCAGGAATATCCAGTTCATTAACAATTGGTTCGAAATCATGGCCATCCGCTCCAAGTCCATGTAACCAGATTACGCTTCCTAGTGGATTTCCATTGATCTCTTTTTCTATTACTTCATTGCCATTTTTTTCATGCATAGAATTATCCGTAAAAGTTAATCGTCAACTATCAGATGCGGGGTATTATACGAAAATGAATAAGCGTTATAGAATTACAATTAATATTGTTCAAAATAAAGTATAAGAAATAATATATCATCAAACGATAATAATTCACCTAAAAGGAAAGATATGAAAAAAATAAAAGAAATTGCACATTACCTTTATATGTTTATTTTCTTATTTTTTATAGAAGGTTGTGGCCAAAAAGGAGCGCTAATAATGCCAGACCAGAACTCTCAATCAAATTCTCAATTATCAATAATTACTCAAATTGGTATTAGTTCTTCTTAATGCTTAGCTGAACATGGTAACGAAAAAAAAGAAAATAGTCTTAATTGATGGTTCCTCTTACCTTTATCGGGCTTACCATGCGTTGCCGCCACTTACGAATTCTAAAGGATTTCCTACAGGCGCCACTTATGGAATCCTGAATATGATTAATAAATTATTAAATGAACAAAGTACTGAATATTTTGTGGTTATTTTTGATGCTCCCGGCAAAACCTTTAGAAATGACATTTACCCTCAATACAAAGCTAATAGACCTCCTATGCCAGAAGACCTAAGACCTCAAATAAAACCAATTCAGAGGGCCATTGAAGCAATGGGTATACCTTTATTGGTTATAAAAGGCGTTGAAGCTGATGATGTCATTGGTACCTTGAGTAAGAATGCTGTAAATAAAAAAATGCAAGTCTTAATCTCTACGGGAGATAAAGATATGGCTCAATTGGTTAATGAGAATATTACCCTAATTAATACCATGAATGATCAAACTTATGATCGAGATGCCGTCAAAGAAAAATATGAGGTCTTTCCTGAACAAATTATCGATTACCTCGCTTTAATGGGAGACAAGGCCGACAATGTCCCCGGTATACCCGGGGTCGGAGCAAAAACTGCGAGCAAGTGGCTAAATAAATATAATACATTAGAAAATCTCATCGATAATGCCAATGACATCGATGGTAAGATTGGCGAAAAACTACGTGCTAATTTATCTCAACTTATCCTTTCAAAAGAACTGGTCACCATTGATAGAGATGTCAATCTTCCTCTAGAGATATCAGACTTAAAACTTCAACCAAAAAACAAAAAAGAATTGACTTTGATCTATAAAGAACTCGAATTAAAGACTTTGTATTCAGAAATCTCTGAAAACCCAATAAAAACAGAAACTCCACAAAAACAATCTTTATATCAAACCATATTAGTCGAAAAAGATTTGAGAGACTGGATTCAAAAATGCAAAGAATCAAAAATAATAGCCATTGATACAGAAACCAATAGCCTAAATTATATTGAAGCAGAATTAATTGGGATATCGATGGCAATCAAGGAAAATGAGGCTATCTATATACCCCTTGGTCATGATTACCCCAATGCGCCCAATCAGATAGATAGATCAAAAGTACTCAAATTACTCAAGCCTATATTAGAAGACACAAAGATCAAAAAGATTGGACATCATCTAAAGTACGATGCACATATCTTCGCTCGCTACAAAATTAATCTCAATGGCATGGAATACGACTCAATGCTTCAATCATACGTACTGAATAGCGTCGCAACCCGACATGACATGAACTCTGTGGCACAACTTTATTTAAATAGGGAAACAATTCACTTTGAAGATATAGCTGGTAAAGGTGCAAAACAAATAACATTTAACCAAATAGACATAGAGACCGCGACTTCTTATGCTGCAGAAGATGCTGATATAACTTTTTGCTTGCACAATCATCTTTGGAAGAAGATTAAAGAAAATTCAAACATTGAAAATCTTTATAAGAAGATAGAAAAACCTCTCATCCCAATTCTATTAGAGATGGAAGAAAGTGGAGTTTTAATCGATCAGGAAATGCTTAATCAACAAAGCAAAGAATTATCCAAATCATTAAATAATCTTGAACAAAAAGCATTTAAGATCGCCAAAACCGAATTTAATCTAAGTTCGCCAAAACAATTACAAGAAATCCTTTTTGAGCAACTGAAAATACCCATTATTAAGAAAACTCCAAAAGGACAACCGTCAACAGCAGAAGATGTTTTAGTGGAGCTTTCGATAAAGCATGAATTACCAAGAATAATATTAGAGCATAGAAGCTTAAATAAATTAAGAAGCACTTATACTGAAAAACTGCCTAAACAAATCTCATTAAAAACAGGAAGAATCCATACTTCATACCATCAAGCAAATACGGCAACAGGAAGACTATCATCCAGCTCACCAAATTTACAAAATATTCCAATCAAAACTGAAGAAGGAAGACGCATAAGAAAGGCTTTTATTTCGCCAAAAGGATATAACATTCTCGCAGCCGATTATTCTCAAATTGAATTAAGAATAATGGCCCATCTTTCAACAGATAAATCATTATTAGAATCTTTCTCTGAAGGTCAAGACATTCATAAAAAAACTGCAGCAGAAGTTCTGGCAATAGAAATTGATCAAGTCTCATCAGAACAAAGAAGATGGGCCAAAGCCATTAATTTTGGTCTAATGTATGGCATGTCAGCTTTTGGTTTAGGAAAGCAACTTGGGATTGGTCGCAACCAGGCACAAGAATATATTGATCTTTATTTCCACAAATATCCAAATGTTAAATCTTTTATGGATGAAACAAAAAATAATGCTAAAGAGAAAGGTTTTATTGAAACATTATTTGGCAGAAGGTTATATCTGCCAGACATTAATAGCAAACACGCCTTAAGGCGGAAATACGCAGAACGAAGCGCTATAAATGGACCAATGCAAGGTTCG
>PYIL01166830.1_pt1 | contig 14868 bp, 9 predicted proteins | sample 3578041 | NCBI WGS metagenome assembly PYIL01 (sample SAMN08408023, study PRJNA431606) | Marine metagenome isolate SA_KN192-05_S13_150m, whole genome shotgun... | biome: marine; feature: oceanic pelagic zone; material: water; isolation source: 150 m water sample, 0.2-0.8 um fraction ... | reverse complement strand
TTCCAGCCTGGTGATGAAATAGACATTAGTTTCAACCCGATGCTTGATGGTTCTCATGCAGGGCTCTTTATTGGTGCCAGATTTGAAGATGGGAAAATATTAGGAAAGTGGGAGAATACGAATAATTAGCTGCGTAATGTTTGAATTCCTTTTAATAAAGTTTCACAAAAAGCATTCACATCAGAGCGATCCATTAGTGTAGAACAAACTCCAGTCAATCCAGGAGTTAACCAATATCCTTTACTAAGCATATAATAATGCAATCCATTGCTCTTATAGACTTTCCCCCTTTCACTGCAATCCGATAATATCGCCTCATTAATCGTCATTCCAAAGATTGAAAATTGCCCTTCCACCCTTCCATCCACGTCGCTTAATTCAAAAACCTCTTTAATACCACTGCGAAATAACGCTCCAAGTTTATTAAGCTCAATGAATGCATCTTCTGTTAGCATTTCCATGGTCTTCTTGCCTGCAGCCATACTGACCGGATTTGCATTAAATGTTCCGCCATGAGGTAATTTTGCCCTCTCACCATGTGACTCAAAAACGTCCATGACATCATTATGACCGGCAACCGCTCCAATCGGAAATCCGCCACCTATAATCTTTCCTAGTGCAGTTAAATGTGGGTTGATTTGTCTTTCGGTTTGACAGCCAGAATATCCAGCTCTAAAAGATACAACTTCATCCGCAATCAATAAAATATGATATTTTTCACACACATCTTCTAGCATCTCAAAAAATTCGTCACTGGGTATTGATCTGCCATATGTTTGACCAAATGGGTCAATTAAGATGGCGGCCAATTCATGAGCACTTTCCTCGATTATTTTCTTGGCAACGGATGCATTATTAAAAGGAATAATAACTACATCATCGAGAACTCCTTGAGGTGTTCCTGATGAATAGGCCATCGATTTTGGTTTTAATTCTTCAGGGCTAGTTTTATCAACACCAAGGCTGACTTCTGCATAGTCGTAACTGCCATGGTAAGAATTCTCACACTTTACAATCTTACTTTTACCGGTATAAGCTCGAGCTGCTTTAATTGCATTCATGACAGCTTCAGTGCCTGAATTCATGAATCTTATTTTTTCAAAATTTTGATTACGACTGCATAACATTTCAGCATAGGAGTACTCGGATTCACTGCCAAATGAAAAACCAGTGCCATTTTTTATTTGACTAATTGCTGCTTTGGTAATCTCAGGATGCGCATGTCCGTGTATAAGAGCAGTATAATTATTATTTAAGTCAAAATAACGATTGCCATCAATATCATTAAGATACTTTCCTTTGGCTGACTTAATATAGATCGAATGTGGTGACAGACTGATTGTGCTCCTCGACCCTCCATCGGGAAGCACCTCTTTTGCAGTCTCAAAACTCCTTCGTGATTCTTCTAAGGAGACCTCTTTTGCCATCAGTAATTTATTGCATACTTTCTGTCAATTGATGTTATTTGCAACACTGTTATCTAGAAAAGCTGAGAATTGATCCAGATTAATACCAGGTGTCGATTTGATCTTAGCGCGCATTTCTTCAGCGAGAATCAAATCTTCACTTCCACTTGCTGCTGCAATTAACCCCACAATTGAGGGAGTTCGGTTTGGCACCCAGTTTAAGGATCGTTTATAAGCAATAACGGCTTCGTCAAACCTGCCTGCCGCTGCCAATATCTCACCGTATAACTCAGAAGCCGGTTTCATTGGCATAGGTGGTCCAGAAGGAGTAGACATATTATTCAATTCAATGTCAGAAGCTTCTTTGGCTAGATTAACTGCATCATCATATTCACCAGCAGCCAATTTCATCATTGCCTCCACTTCTTTTTCAAGAATCTGAATCTGCAGGGCATTGTATGCACGGCCCGAACTTTCTGCTTTCATGCGAAGACCTTCCAGTCTATCTATCGCTGCAGAGACAGTCTGCATATCTCGTTCAATCGCCGCACACATCCCAGCAGCAGCAATTAATGCACTATGCTGACCTTCAGTGCTATCAGAACTGTCTAATTCAACTCTTGAACAATCCGCAGTCTCAATTGCATGTCTTGCAAGAATATTTAAATATCCATAATGCGCAAAATTATTACCTGGATTCATCTCAACTGCTTTTAAGGCCATGTTTAAGTTCTCTTCTGCTCGATCATAGTGACCCAACATAAGATTGCCATAATGCAGCCATTGGAGCGCATGAAAATCTTCACGGCCCACTGCTGAATTTGCTAGATTCGTCACATTGTTCGCCATCAATGTATTGGTATGACTTACTGCCGAAGCATAGGACTCAATATTAGAGTTCACCACACGCTCCCACATCCCAAGCTGTAAAAATATGTGTGAAGGCATATGCAGAGCATGAGCCGAAGATGGAGCAATCTCTGCATAAGCTTTTGCGGCAGGTAATGCAAGAATTGCGTGATCCGGATCATCTAAAGAATGAATTGTAAAGTGTGCTGCCCCTGGATGTGACTTATTTTCAGCATGAATCGGCATCACAATTGAAGCCGCAAGTGCTTGCCTCTTATATCCATCATCGCCAGGACGAATGGTTCCAAGCAGTGACAGAGCATAAAAGATTGATATCTCATGATCATCAGGCCATTTTATGTGCATTTTTTCCATGGCGTTGGAATATGCAATGTCTCTTTCAAGCTTATCTTCTGAGCTAAAAAACAAGCCTTCAATCGCAGTCATATATGCTTTTTCTTTTTCAGTTTCTGCTAGCGCAAGACGACCCTCAAAAGTTGGAGCAAATCGGCTCAAAAGTTCCCTGCCTTCATTTAAATTTTGCCTTGCCCATAGCGGAAAATTGTTGCTCATGGCCTGGCCCCAATAAGCCATTGCAAATGTTGGGTCTATGATTGTTGCGTCCTCAAAAGCTAATCGTGCAACATCAAATTGAAAATTATGTAGCCCTTTAACACCAGTTAAAAATGCTTCTTGAGCATCGGGTGAACCTGAGTTATTAAAACTGATATTTCCTAGATCCGGTGTATTTGAATCTTCTATTTGAGAGCATCCAACAAAAGCTCCCAAAAAAAACATAATTAATGAAATTTTTGCTATTTTTTCTACTTTCATCTTACCTAACTCCTATAACATCAATGAGATCATCCTAAAGCTTCCAGATATGTGTGTCTAGAACTCAATTGAAAAGAATCGTTAATTAACTGTAAAGCTCTTATCTGTAGTCTTCTGATAACGCTTCAAGGGTTCTTTTTCTAGTTTCAGGCATGAAGAATACTACAAAAATCAATTGCAATACCATCATCATGGCAAAAAATACAAAAATTGCATAAGGTTCAAACCTGCTTAGAAAATAAGGCATAACCAATGCAATTATTGCCGCCAAAACCCAATGTGTTCCGCTCCCTAATGATTGCCCTTTTGTGCGCACATTATTTGGGAATATCTCAGCAAAGAACACCCAAATAACGGCTCCTTGGCCAATAGCGTGAGACGCAATAAAAAGAAAAACGAAGAACACCACAATGACGCCACTCGCATCTTGATAAAATGCACTGGCAATTGCAGATAGCGAAATTATATAACCCAAAGAACCAATTTTCATCAGTACTCTTCTTCCAAAATTGTCTATCAACATCATCCCAAGCAATGTAAATAATAAATTAACCAATCCAACTCCAGCAGTTGATAAAAGTGCAGTTGAATCACTTAATCCTGCTAAAGAAAATACTCGTGGTGCAAAATAAATAATGAAGTTTATACCGGACAACTGATTAAATAGGGCAATAAAAAATGCCAGTAAGATCGGGATGGTATATGCTCTTGAGAATAGACGGTCCATCAAAACAGCTTGTGAGTTTTTAATGCTCGCTATGGTCTCTGAAGTGACCTTTGGGTCAATGATATCCAAAATTTTCTTGCATTCTTCTTCGTCATTTTTCCTCAATAAAATCCATCTTGGGCTCTCAGGGACACGCACAACTAACATCAGAAATACTGCAGCTGGTATCAATTCAATTCCAAGCATCCAGCGCCAATTCAATGAGAAGAACTCGGACAAGAGGTAATTGGACAAAAAGGCAATTAAAATACCAAATACGATCTGAAACTGATAAAGAGCAACCAGTCTCCCTCTGATTGGAGCTGGTGCAATCTCAGCAATATACGCTGGAACCACAATTGAAGACATGCCAACACCAAAACCACCTAAAAACCTCATAAAAGCAAAGAAATAGGGATCGCCTGCAACTGCGGAACCTAATGCAGAAACAAAATACAATATGGCTACAGTAACCAAAATTCTCTTTCTGCCAAAACGCTCACAAATTACTCCACCGAAAAGTGCACCGAATACGGTTCCCCAGAGCGCTGAAGACATAACCATTGCGCCATGCATCAAATCACTGGACTGCCATAATATTTGTAATGGCTGATCAGCTCCCGATATAACAGCCGTATCAAACCCAAAAAGAAAACCGCCAAAGGCTACAGCTAAAGACCAAAAGAAAATATTTTTCATAACGATTATCTCATTTAATAAAACTTTTAAATTACATTAACATTCTTATATGCTTGTCAATACTAAATAGAGCTTGTATAAATTAAAAGCTGTGAAAGATTTTTTACTTAAACTAGACACTTTAATCAAATAAAAATCGAAGGAAAAATATGGCTCTTACTAAATCTTTAAAAAGAATCTTAATTGTTGTGTCTGCAATAGTCACTATAACCGTAATTATTTTTTATGCTCTGGCCTTTGGCTGGCTCGGCATACACGATGGCCCTGGAAATATTACTAATAAAGCGATACCCACCTCAATTATTAAAGAAAGAACCAATATACAATCTGCATCAGCCACTAAGATTGGATCAAACAATGCCAAGCAAATATTGTTCGGAGACCTTCACGCCCACACGACTTTATCCTTCGATGCATTTATAGGTAGCCTTCCAATGATGCAAGGGGAAGGCACGCATCCATTGGCTGATGCCTGTGATTTTGCAAGATTCTGTTCGGCTTTAGATTTCTGGTCAATTAACGATCATGCAGAAGCCTCTACTCCGAGACGCTGGTCAGAAACGGTTGAATCAATTCAACAATGTAATGCCGTTGGCGGCAATGGACAAAACCCAGATACGGTAGCTTTTCTTGGCTGGGAGTGGACTCAAGTTGGTGGAACACCAGACAGGCATTACGGTCATAAAAATGTAATATTCAAGGATATTGAAACTGAAAAAGTACCCAAACGACCCATTCACTCAGGTGGAATCGCTAGCGAAGCTTTAAGGGGTTTGCCGCTAAGAAATGGTCCGCTTTTATTTGCACTTGACCCCAATCAACGCATGTTAGATTTTAATTTATATCTCCATGAGCTCAGGCAAACTGAAGAATGCGAAGAGGGAAAATCTGTCTGGGATTTACCCAGTAACTGTAAAGAAGGAGCTGACACACCAGCAAAACTGTTTGCAAAACTCGATGATTGGGGGTTTGAATCAATTGTTATACCACATGGAACAACATGGGGTTTTTATACGCCACCAGGATCGGAATTCAAAAAACAGCTTAGTGGAGATTTGCATGATCCAAAACGACAAACCCTATTAGAGGTTTTTTCTGGTCATGGAAATTCAGAGGAATACCGTAACTATCGAGCGATAGTTATGAATGAATTAGAACAACCAGTTTGCCCAAATCCCACTAACAATTACCTGCCTTCCTGTCACCGTGCTGGCCAAATTATTGAGCAGCGTTGCTTGGAATCAGGAGAAACAGAAGCCGAGTGCTCTCGTCGCGCGGCAACTGCCAGACAAGATTATGTAAATGCCGGCACTGCTGGACATTATACGGTTCGTGGCGAAAGCCCTGAGGAATGGTTAGATTCAGGGCAATGCAGAGATTGTTATCTGCCGGCATTCAATTATCGTCCTGGTGGAGCTGCGCAATATATTATGGCTCTGACTAACTTTGACGATCCTGACAATCCGCGTCGTTTCAGATTTGGTTTTATGGCCTCAAGCGATAATCATTCCGCAAGACCAGGAACTGGTTATAAAGAATTCTCAAGAAGAGGCATGACTGAATCGGTCCTCGGTCCAATAAATAAAAGAGCCGAAAAAGGCTTTCGATTTAATGACGGGGAACCAACAGCTGTCAGTGATGATATCGACCTAGGAGAGATGTTAATGGCTGGGAGGAGGGAATTAAATCTCATCAAAACCACATCCAAAACAAGAAGGCTCGATATCATCCCACTTCTAATTACCGAAAGAGAAAGACAGGCATCATTCTTCACCACAGGAGGATTAATTGCAGTTCATTCAGAAGGTAGAAATAGAAATGCCATATGGAATTCAATGAAAAACAAATCCGTATATGGAACCAGTGGAGATAGAATCTTATTGTGGTTTGATCTTAAAAATGCAAATGGAGAAAAAACAGTCGGCATGGGCGGTGAAACAATTATGTCAGATTCACCACAATTCGAAGTGAAGGCAGTGGGTGCTTTTGAGCAAAAACCTGGATGCCCTGACTACAGTTATAATGCCTTATCTCCTGAAAGACTAAATAATTTATGTCGTGGTGAATGTTACAACCCCTCTGATATCAGAAAATTAATTACACGCATTGAAGTTATTCGGATATTGCCTCAAATAAATCCAAATGAAGATATCGCAACACTTATTCAGGACCCGTGGAAAACCATAGAATGTCCTCTTGACCCAGATGGTTGTAATGTTAATTTTATCGATGAAGAATACACATCCCTTGGAAGAGATGCAGTATATTATGTTCGTGCTATCCAAGCACCTTCCCCAGCGGTAAATGCAGCAAATATGAGATGCGAATATGATGAATTCGGTAATTGTAAAAAAGTTAATCTCTGTCATAACGATCACAGAGGAGACCCAGATGATGATTGCATGGCAATGAATGAAGAACGTGCCTGGTCATCGCCCATATTTGTTGATTCAGCAAATCTTCACAATAGCATCGCACAAGTAATAAAATAATTTCTGCAGCTGTTTTATGAGTTCAGAGATTATATTTAAACGCTTAACTTGGCTTATTGTCGGAGGGCTTTGTGGTTTATTATTTGCTGGTTACGGTATATTTACAAAAATCTCCATTAATCAAACTCTTGACAGTAATACAATCGCGACCGTCAATAACGCTCTAATTACAAGAGAAACTTATTTACGTGCAATTGATCGTTACAATAGTGATACAAAAGATGCTTTGGACAAGAATGACCGTGCATGGGTTTTGCAAAGACTAATAGAAGAAGAGCTACTTGTTCAACGTGGATTATCGTTAGGCATAATAACAACAGACAATGATGTAAGGGGAGCCATAGTTCGCGCTCTTATCGCCTCAATAAATGCTGAGGCAGCTGCAATGATGCCGAATGAAGAAGAACTGGTCGAATATTACAACTCAAACGAAGAAAAATTCACTTACCCAGCTACCATTTCAATTCAAGCTTGGGTCTCATCAACTGAAGAAGATGCCTTATTACTAAAAAAAGGCCTCCTTGAGAACAAGGAATCTGAGAAGTACGAAAATACTAGACTTTTGAAAAATATACCCAGTGGTCTTTTGACTTTAAATAAAATTAGAGAATATCTCGGCCCTTCTATCGCATCGGCAATCAAATTAGAAACTGAAAATAATGTAATTATTCAATACTCACAGGACAGATGGTACATCGTCTACATTATTGAAAAAAACGTTGGTGTAGTGGAACCTTTTGAAAATATTAAACACCAAATACACAATGAATTCATTAGATCTGAAGCCGATAAGAAGTTAAGAGAATATATCAATAACCTCAAAGACAATGCATCCATCGCTTACTCCAATGAAGCGCTATGAATAGACACATATCAACCCCAAGCTTAATGATATGGATAATTTTTTGCATGTTCTTTGCAACTGCGCATGCTCATACTAAAAGTGAAAGTTATTCAAATTGGACATTGAATCAAAACAACATTACCGGCGTTATTACGATACCTTCATATGAGGTAACCCGTTTGCCTGAAATTCAATCAAGCAATCAATCCTTAACAAGGATATTTCTTGAGCACGCAAAAAACACAATAAATATAAAAACACAGGATCAAAGTTGTACTCTTAAATCAGATCAATCTTTGAATGCTTCGGAAGAATTCGTCCGAATTGAATTACAGTATCAATGCAATACCGATTCAGTTTTTAATATAGATTACAGAACCATCTTTGATGTATCTCCTTCTCATACTCACTACGCCAAAATATACAAACAAGGAATCTTAATCTCAGAATTACTCCTCAATAATTCATCTGGAGTATGGAAGATTGATCCCACGATTATTGCAAAAGAAAATAGCTCTCTCTACAGCTTCTTTAAACTCGGACTTGAGCATATCCTTGGCGGGTATGATCATCTGGCTTTTTTATTTGGCATACTCTTAGTTGCCAATACAATGTTACGAAGTGTTATTGCTATTTCTGGATTTACTCTGGGTCACAGTGCCAGTTTATTTGTAGCAACTATTGGTTTGGTGGAGGCAAACAGCAGGATAGTGGAAGTTTTTATTGGCTTCACCATAGCATTGATGGCCATTGAATACGCTAACAAAAGACACTCAAAATACTCGTCACAACTCTCAAAAGCATTCCCTTTAATATTATTTTTCATCGCTATATTGGGATTAATGTCAGGAAATATCTCACTCAAAGCAAGTATTGGTTACTTTGGTTTATGCTTGTTTACCTATTGCTACTTAAATACAGAAAGACTGTTAACTGTAATAAATTCAGATAAAACAAAATATCTGCTTCTCTCAACAGCATTAATATTTGGCTTTATTCACGGGCTAGGATTTGCAGGATTTCTCAGAGATAGTGGTATTGAAAATACTGGTATTTTATGGCCATTACTCGGATTTAACCTTGGTCTTGAATTCGGTCAATTGTGTATAATTGTATTAGTTTGGGTTATTTTTCGAAAAACAAAACATTTAATTAAAGAGCCGATACCATCTATGGCATCAGGCGGACTCTTTGGAATTGGTTTTTATTGGCTGATTTTCAGAACATTTACTTAAAAAAATCATACTTAACCATATAGAGAGGAATGTATACATGGAGCACGCAGGAATAATAACATTGGTACCTACATTTGTAGTTCTTGCCACCGCTATTATCACTCATCGTCCCGTTGCATCACTCATTGTAGGTGTTCTGGTCGGCATATTATTAAATACCCCAAAAAATATACTCGGGTCTTTCTCTGAAATTACATTGGAGGTTATGCAAGACCCACAGATTGCATGGGTAATTATGGTCTGCGGTTTAATGGGCAGTCTTTTTTATTTACTGATGGCTGCAGGAGGTGTAGAAGCATTTACATTGGCCATGGCTAAAAGAGCAAATACCAGAAAAAAATCACTCCTAATTACTTGGTTTCTGGGTTTAACAATGTTTTTGGATGACTACCTGAGTGCCATTGTAATTGGTAACTCAATGAAAAAAGTAACCGATAAATTTAAGGTTTCACGTTCTATGTTGGCATATATCGTTGACTCTACTGCTGCACCAATATGCGTCTTAGTTCCAATATCTACATGGGCGGTATACTTCTCAGTAATACTTGAATCAACCGATAACATTTCCTTAGGCGAAGGGATGCAATACTATATCTCAGCAATTCCATTTATGTTCTATCCAATTATTGCGCTGCTCTTAGTCCCACTGGTTGCTTCCGAACGCTTTCCGCTTATTGGGCCAATGAAAGAAGAAGAATTAAAAGCCAGTCATATGAATTCGATCTCTCAGTCAAAAGATCAAGATTCAAAAAACATAAGAACACAATCAAACATATGGGTGTTTGTGCTGCCATTGCTAACCCTTATTTTATTTTCTTGGTTTAACAATATTGATTTGCTTCGTGGAATTATTGCAACTTTAATGCTCGTCATACCAATTATGATTGGATTAAAGATAATTGATATGAATAGCGCCTTTGACGCAATACTTGATGGTTTTAAAGTCATGATCCCGCCGTTAATGATTGTTGTCGCGGCTTTTATGTTTAAAGTCATTAATGATCAATTAGGAATGCCTCAATATGTTATCGAGACGATGAAGCCAATATTGTCGCCAACTTTGTTTCCAGTAATCGTTTTTATCACAATGGCTTTTGTTTCATTTGCCACCGCCTCAAATTGGGGGATATACCTTATTGTAATACCAATAGTTCTTCCTTTGGGAATCGCTCTTGAGGTTCCAATACCTCTAATCATTGGCGCTGTTCTCTCGGCAAGTACATTTGGAAGTCATGCGTGTTTTTATACTGATGCTACAGTGCTTGCCGCACAAAGTAGTGGTGTCGACACCATGAAGCATGCCTTAACACAAATTCCATATGCACTTATTGCCGCGTTAACCGCATCGATCGCTTATATCGCCTATGCTTATATAGTAATATGAAATGCGTAAATTTATGACACGACAATCCAGGAGATAGATGGAGCATGAAAACCATACAAAAATTTTCAAATAATCTCTCCGGAATAAACATACTGCTTACCTCTCTGGCTACATTAATTGTTCTAGTTTTTCTTGCTTTTATCCTCACCAATCCCTCTCTTGTTAATGATTTTGCCGATTTCTGGAAAAGATTAATTGCAAAATATTTTGCAGGTTACCTAATTTGGATAGTGACGATTGTTGCAATCTTTAATATTGCGGTTGCCTTAACCCCATTTGGTAAGATTAAATTAGGTAAGGATCATGAAAAACCTGAGTTCAGCCGTTTCTCATGGTTTTCAATGTTATTTGGTGCTGGCGTCGGCACAGGTATTTTGTTTTATGGTGTAGCCGAACCTATATCCCATTTACAGAATAATCCATTCTTGGGGATAGAAAATGTTGCACCTATCACAACTGAAGCAGGAGTCATTGCACAGCGAATCACTTTATTTCATTGGGGCTTGCATGGCTGGGCTTGCTATTCATTTGTTGGATTATGTTTAGGTTATTTTTCTTATCGCAAAGGTCTACCACTTACTATTCGCTCAGCGCTTCATCCTTTTTTGGGCGACAAAATATATGGATTTACAGGGGATATTGTTGATCTCGTCGCCGTTTTTAGCACGCTCTTTGGTATTACCGTATCTCTTGGGTTAGGTGCCTCACAAATGTCTAGTGGCTTAGAATATTTATTTAATATAGAAATAACGCCAATGTTTAAACTTGGGGTTGTGCTAGTTGTATCTGCTATCGCCACAATATCGGTTGTGTCTGGACTAAACAAAGGAATAAAGCTGCTTAGTGAGATAAACATATGGTTATGCATTATCTTGTTATCATTTATCATACTAGCAGGCCCCACACTTATAATATTTTCTGGCTTAATAACAGGAACAATTGATTATTTTGCAACTGTTGTACCACTTAGTGTTTGGGTCGACCCTACCGAAGAAAAGAGTTGGCAAACTGCTTGGACCCTATTTTATTGGGGATGGTGGATTTCATGGGGGCCTTTTGTTGGAATGTTTATGGCTAGAATATCAAGGGGCAGAACAATCAGGGAATATGTTGCTGGGACCTTACTCTTTCCAGTTCTGATTGGATTTGTGTGGTTGATTGTTTTTGGCGCAACTGCTCTGCACCTTCAATTAAATGGCCCTGGTGGGCTTGTGGAGGCCGTCAATAAAGATATCACTCAAGCCATATTTACCGCTTATGAATTATTGGATGTAAAGTGGGCAACCTGGTTTATTTCCCTGCTTACTACTGTGTTAATTGCTTCTTGGTTTGTTACATCTTCTGACTCGGCCACACTGGTAATTTGCACAATCCTGTGCCTTGGGAAGAAACGACCACCCAAGCCTCTCAGAATATTTTGGGGGGTCGTTATTGGTTTTGTGGCAGGATTGCTATTATTATATGGTGGCTTAGGCGCCCTTCAAATTGCCTCCACATCAATAGCTATTCCATTTTCTATTGTCCTGATATTAATGATATTTGGTTTATCTAAATCTCTCTATCAATCAGAAAAAAGCAATTTAAATAATTAAATCAATACCAAATTCACCGCCAGCATGCTCAAGCCACCTCACGACATATTCAGCATAACTGCGTCGCACAATAAGGTTGAACTTTGGAGAGCCATCGATTAATGACAGCAATATATTGGCTTTTGATAACCCTGTTTGAGCACATTGACCTTGCAAAAATACACCTTCATCCACATTTAGAGTGCAGCCTTTAGCAAGTATGTCTCTAACATGTTTTCCTTGGAGTGTCATTTGAACTAGGCCTCCTGTTTGATCAATCGCATGCATATTGACCTCTGATTTTATATTTTTGATAAGCCCTTTAATATCAGACTGACTGGCAACCAACCATTCATTCGGGCACATCCAATACATCACATGCTCACCAACATTAAAAATATTAAAATCTAACGGTAATGATTGTCCAAAAAGCTCTTCTGCATGCATTAAAAATTCATTATCTTTAGAAGAACCCCGAATGATTAAGAAATTATAATTGGTTTCCACTTCAACGGTTAACCCAACTGAACCTGCATCAAGTGATTGTCGATTTTTTAGATAATCCTCAAGTGCATGACTTATAGAGTTACTTGACATGTTGTCTTGCTCCTTTTGGATCATAAAAAATTGGCTTAGTGACTGAAACTTCTACCTCATCACCATCAGATGAAACTGCCAATAATTTCTCATCATAACGATTTCTTCCAGATTCAAGTAATGCCAGTGCGATAGGGTGATCTAATATCGGGCTGTAATAACTTGAACTAACATGCCCACACATTGCTGTAGGTCCCGAGTCAGCTCTTGCATTAATTAACTGAGCGCCTTCAGGGATCACACTAATTCCATCTACTGAGTGCAAGCCAATCAATTGCTTTCTATTTTCTCTAGAAGAATCATCTCTTAATAAAGAACGCTTACCAATAAAATCTTTCTCTTTAGACAATAACCATCCTAATCCCACATCAATAGGCGTTACAGAACCATCAGTATCTTGACCAACAATGATAAAGCCTTTTTCAGCCCTAAGCACATGCATGGTTTCGGTGCCATAAGGGGTGATATCAAATTCCTTGCCCGCCTCCATCAAAATACGCCAAATATACATGGCAAAATTACTGTCCACATTAATCTCAAAGGCTAATTCACCGCTGAAGCTCACGCGAAACAACTCTACCTCTATTCCTGATAAATACGTTTTGCATGTACTCATAAAGGCAAGGTCTTCGGGATTTATATCTTTAATTCCTATTTTTTGTAAAACACGTCTACTGTTTGGTCCTGCAAGGGTTATTGTTGATAAATGGTCAGTTAATGATGTTAAATAAACATCTAATTCTGGCCATTCCGTTTGTAGCCATTGCTCAAGCCAACTCATCACAGAAGCAGCCCCTCCGGTAGTTGTGGTTAGATAAAAATGATCCTCACCTAATCTGGCTATGACTCCATCATCTTTAATCATGCCATCCTCGCCCAGCATAAGGCCATACGAACATCTTCCTATGGTCATTTTCGAAATATCATGAGTATAAATCTGCTCAAGAAATGTAACCGCATCTTTACCGCGTACATCAATTTTCCCCAGAGTGGAAGCATCCATAATTCCAAGTGCATTTCTTGTAGCGAGACATTCGCGTTTTACTGCATCATGAATATCTTCATTATTTTTTGGAAAATACCAAGGTCGCAACCATTGACCAACCAATTCAAAAGGCGCATTAATATTTGTATGAAAATTATGCAATGCTGTTTTTCTGCTTGGTTCAAATAAAGCCTCGATATCTTCACCAGCACAAACCCCGAAACTCACTGGTGTATAAGCAGGTCTGAACGTTGTTGTACCAATTTTCTCGATTGGCTTATTAAGTGCTTCAGCCAATATAGCCATACCATTAATATTCCCTAGTTTGCCTTGATCGGTGCCAAAACCTAATGCTGTGTAGCGTTTTACATGCTCTATACCTGTGTAACCCTCTCTTACTGCAAGATAAACATCAGACACAGTTGTGTCATTCTGATAATCGATGAATTGTTTGGGAGAAAATTCCGGTTCACATTCATCTTTCACTCTCCATAATGGCATGATTGGTTGCAATTCAACCTCTTTGGTTTTAGGTGTATCGCAATCAACAACCTCAAAATTAAGTTCAGATAAGAACCCTTGTGCACAAGCAATGCCTTCCTTGAGGCAATCAGAAAGATTCCAGGTACCATTACAGGAACCAACCGATGCGGATGCTTGTTTTATTTCACTCGGAACGAAACAATGATTCTCTTTATCCCATTTATTTTTTCCTCCAGATTGAGAATGAAGATGAACAGCAGGACTCCAACCGCCAGAACAAACCAAAAGATCGCAACTTCTGTTTATTTTTGATTGGCTATGCACGTTGCTTTGATAATCATAATCAGCTATCTCAACTCCTTTTACAGTGTTTTTTCCAATGACATCAGTAACGACAGCATTGAATCGACATTTAATTCCAATGCTTTTCATTTTTTTAACGAGATCTGATTTATTATCTGGCCGGCAATCTACAATCATTATTGATTCTGCGCCAGCATGTTTTAAATCAATTGCAGTAGCATATGCTGAATCATTATTGGTAAATAAAACAACATCCTTTCCTGGTAAAACAGCAAATCGATTAACATAATCCGAAACAGCTGATGCCAGCATAACTCCAGGTCGATCATTATTGGCAAAAACCATCGGACGTTCAAATGCGCCTTGAGCCAATACAACACGCTTGGCTCTTACACGCCACAATCTTTGACGAATTTGATTTGGTTCTGGGTTAGATATGTGGTCTGTACAACGCTCACAAATAGTTAAGAAGTTATGATC
>PYIL01159914.1_pt1 | contig 14914 bp, 13 predicted proteins | sample 3578041 | NCBI WGS metagenome assembly PYIL01 (sample SAMN08408023, study PRJNA431606) | Marine metagenome isolate SA_KN192-05_S13_150m, whole genome shotgun... | biome: marine; feature: oceanic pelagic zone; material: water; isolation source: 150 m water sample, 0.2-0.8 um fraction ... | reverse complement strand
GTGTATTCAGAGTACTCTTCCAGCAGTAGTTCAATGAATCGTTCGAAATTACGAGGTTCACTCGGGTGTGCAGCTTCGAGCCACATTTCCCAATTGACCCATTTCTCCATGAAATCATGATCATAGAGCTTCTTCTCCAGTATCATCCTGGCCCATGCAAGGAAAAGTGCAGGTTCGGAACCAGGCCAGGTTGGTAGCCAGTGGTCAGCCATTGCAGCGGTATTCGAGAGTCTGGGGTCTATGACAACAAGCTTGGCTCCGTCCATCATCCCCTCGAGAATTCTTTGAGCGTGTGGGTTGAAGTAGTGCCCCGTCTCCAAGTGCGAAGAGGTAAGGAGAATTACCTTGGCATTCGAGTGATCGGGCGAGGGCCTGTCATGCCTATGCCAAAGGGAGTACCCCGTTCTAGCTCCGGCAGAGCAGATGGTTGTGTGGCTATTGTGCCCATCAACGCCCCAAGCCTTCAGAACTCTGTTGGTATAGCCCTCGTGCCCAGGTCGTCCGACGTGATACACTACCCGATCCCGTGCACCGGTCTTCAGTGAGTTCCTAATCTTGGTCGAGATTTCATCCAGAGCTTGGTCCCAGCTAATGCGCTCCCATCCTCCGGATCCCCGTTCCCCAGTACGGCGCAAAGGGTACAATATTCTCTCAGTGTCGTTGATTTGGTTGATTGTCGCAGGGCCTTTGGCGCAATTCCTTCCTCGGCTACCTGGGTGGTGCGGATTGCCCTCGAACTTCGTCACCTTCCCGGATTCTTTGTCGACATAGGCTAGCAGACCGCACGCCGACTCGCAGTTGAAGCAGGTAGTGGGAACTAACGAGTAACGCCTCTCCACTTTCTTGGGCCATTGGGTGGCGTCGAGCTCCATGTGGTCGTACCACTGCTCGGGTCTTGGGTATGCCCTGAGAGGCTCCCCCGCCCCCCTTGAGCTCGTCCTGTCCAGATTGGGAATGATTCGGAGCTTCTGCGCTATGTCCTCGATGAAGTTCGTACCCAATCTCATCACCTCACAACAGCGGCTCTAACTGCGGTTTGACAATCAACTCCTTGTCGTGCAGCCATACTGCAGCCAGAACAGACAGGCCGGCCATTACATGCAGGGGTTCCATGGTTACCATCGGTACGAAGACCGCAACCCCCACAACAAGAGTCTCAAGCAAAAATTTGATCGGCAGGAGGGAGTCCTTGGACCATGACCTCCCCTTGGCCTGCATTAGCAACCAGGCAGTGTACACTCCTGTGAGAAGTCCCAAGGGCACGCCGGCTACTGCAAGAATAGTTAGGAATATCCTATCGAGGCCTAGGAGGAGTACAAGTGCACTGGCACCCAGTATGCCACCGTAAGCGCCGAGAATGTAGGCGCCCCTAACCAGCCAAGAGTCCCAGTTTGGCCTCAGAAGGACATACAGGAACCTCTCGGGACGGTCGAGGTCCATCACTAGAAGGAGCCCGGTTAGTGCTAGGAAGACAATACCCACTCCGATCGTCCGCATCCACAATTCATCATTCATCTCAACCATCCCAGTCAGCATTGATAGAACCGCTACCACGTAGGTGCCGGAACAAATGGCCTTGGTCCAAATGTAAGCGCCAACCTCAAAGCCCCAGAGTACCCCCTTTGTCGGTTGGTCATATGTCCTCTTGGCATTGGAATCGCCTTCATACAACTGCTGCATGACATCCCTGAATATCGCTTGGTCACGAGGGGCAGCCGACTTGGCTTTCTTCTCAAGTGCCAGCTGAACTATCAAAGACGAGGTATCTGCTGCATCCAACCTGCTCTCTGCGTACTTGGCGAAGTGTCCGACACCGAACGCTTGGTCGGTCCAAACTCCTGAGCCGGTAACTTCGGTCGCGGCGGGATCGAGCATCTCCTCACTCGCCTCAATGTAGAAAACGTTCGGCTTCACTCCAGATTCAGGTTTCCTCACTGTAGTTTCCTGAGAGGCCACCAGACGCGAAATATTGGAATCCGGATCGCTTAGATCCCCCGAAACGATCGATTCCGTCGGGCAGACAATTACGCAAGCGGGTTCGTAGGAGTTCTCTATTCTGTGCGCACAGTAGTTGCATTTGGCCGCTGTGCCATTATCGGGGTCAATGTATAGCGCGTCGTATGGGCACGCTTGCATGCATGATTTGCAGCCGATGCAACGTTCGTCGTCGAAGTCCACTATTCCGTCTGATCTCGAGAAAAGGGCCGTTGTCGGGCAAATCGTTACGCATGGCGCATCCTCGCAGTGATTGCATCTGTGCACGCTGAATTCTCGCGTCGTGTCGGGGTATGCGCCTTTCTCTATGTACTTGACATGGGTGCGATTTACCCCCAGTGGAATGTCGTGCTCGGATTTGCAGGCAACGGTACAGGCATGGCATCCTATGCACGTTCTGTTATCGATCACGAATCCGTAGTTGGCCATAACGACCCGACGAAGAGTCTCCGATGCTTAATGCTTCTAGGCGGGATTCACCCCAGTAGGACCCCAATGATGGCGCCACCAGCGATCCATGCACCAGCCATTGAACCCAGGTTACCAAGCGCAGTCACCATGAGCACCTTTCCAACCCTGTTCCTCCAGAAAAGCGAGACTTCGTCCAACACGAGGAAGTCCTGCGCGTCCTTGCCGGTGGGTGCGGCAACCTTCAGTTGGGTGTATCCAGCGAACCAGCCTGCTGCCAGAGTCGGATTGAGAGAAGTGATCGGGGATGCGATTGCTCCGACGAGAATAGACAGAGGGTGCCCCCGTGCAATTAGCACGCCAATTCCAGCTAGTAGGGCATTCAACATCAGCCAAGCTTGTGCAGTTTGCTTCAATTCCTCCATCTGCCCGTTATACGCCATCCATGCCACTGCGCCAACGAGGAGCACTGGGATCAGCCCCATCACAAACTTCGGCCAGACAGGTTTCTTAGGTTCGAGACTGAGCTCCGCTAGCCTCGAGGTCGTTTCCAAAGCTGGCTCCCCCAGGTTGGACACGACTCCCTTTAGGTGACCCGCTCCCACTACTGCCAGGACCTTACCCCTGCCTCTGATTTGCTGGATCCTTCCAGCTAGGAAGGCATCTCGCTCGTCTATCAGGACCTCCCCCGCCCTTGGCGCAACCTCCCGGGCGTCCTCCATCAGCTTGCTGAGTAGGTCAGAGTCACGTAGCACTTCTTCAATCGAGACATCGTCGTCTTCCATCTCGTCCCAAAGCATCGCGTTCATCACCCTCCACTTCTCGACCAATCCCATTTTCGACCAGGCCCTCCTAAGGGTAACTACGACATCCCGATCAATCAGTTCGATTGGGGTCTCTGACTCCTCAGCAGCCCTAACTGCCGCTAGAAGCTCGGCACCGGGTCTCTCTCCTGAGGAAATCCCCATTCTTCTTTGCTGGGCAGCAAGAGCCGACTGCAGAAGAATCATCGTTGCCCTCCCTTCACTAATTATCTTCAGAAGATCCTCCGAATCGAGTACTTCTGGCTCAGTCAGAGCGGTCATCCTAGAGGGGCACAACTCTACTGCGACGACGTCGGGGCGCCACTCTTCGATAAGATCCCTCACTAGCTTCACGGACTCTGAGCTTACGTGCGCAGTCCCAACGAGTCTGAGCCGCTCATCAACTTCCACAACGTTGGAAATGCCTCGTCCCATGGGATCACCCTACGGCACGCATAGACGCGAACAGATCTGCGTGTTCTACGACATCGTGAACCCTGACGATATCAACTCCCTTTAACTGCGCCATCGCTGCAACACCCAGTGTCCCAGCAAGGCGATCCTCGCTGGATTCCCTACCTAGGAGATCCCTGAACATGCTCTTTCTGCTCACCCCCCACATTAGGGGCATGGAATCGTCAGGAGCGATTTCCCTTCCTGCGGACAACAGCGCAAGGTTGTGCTCCAACTTCTTCCCGAATCCAATTCCCGGGTCTACCACTATCCGGGAAGCCTCGACTCCAGCTTCCAAGAGAGGTCCTGCGGAACTCTCCAAGGCATCTTTAACCTCACTGACGACATCCCCATAACTGGGATTTTCTTGCATATCACCAGGAAGGCCCTGCATGTGCATCATGCAAACCGGGCACCCGCTATCTACGACAAGATCCAGCATCCCAGGATCGCTTAGAGAGGAAATGTCGTTCACCATGTCGGCCCCTGCTTCAAGGGACTTTGCAGCTACGCTCGCCCTTCGAGTGTCGATGGAGATGCAGGTACTTGGTAACTCTGACCTGATTGCCTCTATTGCAGGTACGACTCGCGCAGCCTCCTCTTCCGGGGGCACTGGTTCGGCCCCAGGGCGTGTCGACTCACCTCCTACGTCAATCCACTCGGCCCCACTCTCGACCATCTTGATGGCGCTGGCCAGCGCATCCTCGGTTTCAGGAGACCTAGAGCCGGGGTGAAATGAGTCGGGAGTGACATTTACCACCCCCATTATTCGAGCCCCCCCGTCTTCCCGGCAATTCAACATAGGTCGCCAGTCAGCCATCTAGCCCCATCCAAGCGACGATTGCTTTATGATGTGACGGAGGGGCAATCGTGCGATGGTTCTGGGAGAGGATGTCCTCGAAGAGGGCTCTGCGATGCAATTATCGCCCGAAGGCGATTCATCCGGAGACCCCGAGGCTCTGTTCATCCTGGAATCGATAGTTCAGAGGCTGAAGCCCAGGGACGCTCACCATGTGAGGGACATGATCACTCAGCGGGGATGGATCTCCGGGGCCCTGTTCATGTCAAGCGCGCTGTTCTGGTGGATTATGATCAAGAAGGGGTCTGAGGGGATGGATGACGTGTCAATCCCCGCGTCCCTCATCGGTGCTTTCGACTTCGAGACCCTCAGCCTGATTGTCCCATTTTTGGTACTCGTGGCAACCTTGGTGATGGTGGTTGGCAGGGAGAAGGGCAACGCCACCCTATCCCAGGCGGGAGGGCTGCTCGTCGTACTGGCCCTTTTCTACATAGTCGAGCCAGTTCTGCTGAACTTCAGCGAGATAGAACTGGGTCGGGCTATGTTCGCCTCCGGTAGGCTTCTGATGCTTGCCATAATGGTTGGCTTCGCTTCCAGGTTCATGTTCGACGCAATGCTACTTCAGTGGGTTAGGGCCAGCATGCTGAGCATGGGGTCCGAAGCCTTCCCCTCTGCAGAGGAGCAGACATTCGAGAGTCAGGCTGATGAGGCACCCCCGTACGCGTGAGCCATGGCTGCAGCGGATCTGCCTAGGCTTTCAGTCCTCAGGCTCGGTCATAGACGTGACAGGGACAAGAGGATTACCTCGCACCTCGGCCTCACGGCGAGGGCATTTGGTGCCGACGAGGTCGTGCTTTCCGGTGAGGAGGACCCTTCCGCTTTGGAGACGTGGAAATCTGTCACTGCCCGTTTCGGCGGTGGATTCCAATGCCGTTACGAGCCTTCGCCCATGCCCTGGCTGAGAAGTGTCTCGAAGTCATCCGAGGCAACAATAGTTCACCTGACGATGTACGGGCAACCTTGGAGGGAGGCAATCGAGGAGATTCCGTCCGACAAGCCAGCAATCGTCGTAGTCGGCGGTACCAAGGTCCCCTCGGAGACCTTCCACATTTCCCACTTCAATGTCTCTGTAGGCAACCAACCCCACTCCGAGGTTGCGGCTCTCGCGGTCTTCCTGGAATCTTGGATAGGCCCCGTTCCCAATTCATCCAAGTTCGCCGGCGGGCAGATCGAGGTTGTACCCTCCCCCCGGGGTAAGGTCGTCATCAACCACGAGGAAGAGTAAGCATTCCGGGCCAATTTAAGTCCGCCCCCCTCTCAATGATTAAGAGGCGTACTTGAGCAGCTTTGCTGATGTCGGAGACGACAACCGACGGGGGATTCTCACCCGGCGCGGGCGTTCGTGGCGTCCGGTCCCCGCCAACCTTCAGAGACGCCGCTGACGCATTGGTGGACTCGGGCGGCCTAGAGCAGCCGAGTGGTTCGAGGGGACTCTTACTTCTGGCAGACGGTACTAGGCTAGAGGGGAGGCTATTCGGTGCCGAGGCAATCGCACAAGGGGAACTGGTATTCACCACTGGCATGTGCGGGTACCAGGAGAGCCTAACGGACCCGTCCTTCGCCGGTCAAGTTCTTACATTCACCTATCCCCTTCTCGGAAACTATGGGATACTCCCGGGGATTTCCGAATCTTCCTCCGTCCACCCCCGGGGGGTGGTTTGCCGCCAGCACATCCCCTTCCCCGATCATCGGGACTCCATAGGGAGCGTACACGACCTCCTGGTCGCCCACGAGGTCCCTGGTATCGAGTGCGTAGATACCAGGTCCCTCACAAGGAGAGTCAGGGAGCACGGTACGTTGCTCTGCGTTTTCGGTCCCGCGGAGAAGTCCCCTGAGATGGAACGAATCCTCCGGGAAATGACCTCCCCTGATGCCGATGACCTAGTTTCAGAGGTCACAATCGACCAGTCCGTCCTCCTCAACCCTCGTGCGGAGGACAAGGATGGAAGGCCAATGCATAGGTTAGCAGTGATAGACTGCGGCATCAAGTACAATATCCTCAGGGAGCTTTGCCTGCGCTTCGAGGTGGTTTGGTGCCCAGCTACAATGCCATTCGGCGAAATCGTGGAAAAATGGTCACCCGATGCCGTCTTCGCCTCAAATGGGCCCGGAGACCCCGCACACCCGGGCGCGGCCACCGATGCGCGGAACTCTCTCGCGGCAGCAGTCAGGGAGGGCCTGCCGGTAATGGGGATTTGTCTCGGCCACCAGTTGATGGGGCTGGCCGCTGGACTGCGAACTTACAAACTAAGGTACGGGCACAGGGGGTCCAACCAACCCGTTCTTGACATCGAGACTGGAAGGGTGCACATTACCAGCCAAAACCATGGCTTCGCCGTCGAGGACCCCGTCAAGGGAATGCTGGCCCCGCATCCCAGCGGTGCCCGATCTGAGGGAGGCGAAAATGTCCTCGGCTCCCCCTTCAAGGTCAGGCACATTAACTCGAACGATGGAACCGTGGAGGGGCTCGATCTTTTGGACAAGCCCGCCTTCACCATCCAATTCCACCCCGAGGCATGCCCCGGCCCGCATGACGCGTCCCAGCTTTTCGACAGGTTCCAGGCTATGGTGGCCAGCCAGCTCCAACCAGCAACTGCCACCATAACCGAGAGAGGTGGTGCCTGATGCCTCGGAGAGAGGACCTCCGCCGGATTATGATCCTGGGGAGCGGGCCTATACGAATAGGGCAGGCCGCTGAGTTCGATTTCTCGGGTTCCCAGGCATGCAGGGCTCTTCGTGGCGATGGCTACGAGGTGGTTCTGGTCAACTCAAACCCGGCAACGATACAGAACGACCCGGAGATGGCAGATAGGATATACATCGAGCCTCTATTACCCGAGGTCGTCAAGCGAATCATGGAGTTTGAGAAGCCGGACGCCCTTCTCGCGGGAATGGGTGGCCAGACCGCTCTAAACATCGCCTCCGCTCTCGCCAAGGACGGCACCCTGGATGAGCTCGAAGTCGAGTTGATAGGATGCAACTTGGCTGCGATTGACGAAGCAGAAGACCGCGACCTCTTCAAACAGGTTTGCGAGGAGATTGACTTGCCAGTGTGCAGGGCAATAGCGTGTGACTCAATTGAGGGGGTGATTTCCGCTGCCGAGGAATTGGGGTCCCTCCCCCTACTGGTCAGACCCGCTTTCACCCTCGGGGGGCTGGGCGGCGGAACCGCTCACAGCATGGGGGAGTTAGTTGAGATCGCGAGCCAGGGCATACTGCACTCCGCAATCGGGCAGGTCCTGATCGAGGAGAGCATTCTGGGTTGGCAGGAACACGAGTACGAGGTGATGCGCGACGGTGCCGACAACGCCATCATAGTGTGCACTATGGAGAACATCGACCCCATGGGGATTCACACGGGCGAGTCAATCGTGGTAGCTCCGCAGCAGACTCTGTCGGACCGGGACCACCAGATGCTTAGGGACGCCTCCCTCAAGTTAATCAGGCGTTTGAACATCAAGGGAGGTTGCAACGTACAGTTCGCCGTCGAACAATCCTCTGGGGATTATCGCGTGATCGAGGTCAACCCCAGGGTCTCACGTTCATCCGCCCTTGCTTCGAAGGCCACCGGTTACCCTATTGCCCGCATGGCCGCACTCATAGCTGTGGGTTATTCTCTGGACGAGCTTCCAAACCCCATCACTGGAGAGGGCACTACTGCGGCGTTCGAGCCAACGCTCGACTACTGCGTAGTCAAGATTCCCAGGTGGCCCTTCGACAAGTTCCGCACCGCGGACAGGAGGATAGGTACTTCGATGAAGTCAACTGGAGAGGTTATGGCAATCGGCCGCTGTTTCGAGGAGGCCTGTCTGAAGGCGTGGGCGAGCCTGGAGTATGGAAAACCACACCCAAGGCCGCTAAACATGTCTGACGCCTCCGATGGCGAGTCCATGGACGAAAGGGCAGCCGAGCAACTCCCAACCGCCCTTTTGGAAGACTGGCTGCGCATAGCAACCGACAGAAGACTCGGCGCGGTTATCGAGGCCTTCCGCAGGGGTTACTCGATAGAGGACGTTAGGGACCTCACGGGGGGGATGACCAGGTGGTTCCTCCGGCGCTTCGAGAAGATCGCCGCCATCGAGACAGAGATCAGAGCGGCAGGGGAAATGGGCATGCCTCCCGCTGAGATTCCCGAGGCTGAGCTAAGGTCTTGGAAGGGGGCCGGATTCACCGACCTCCACATCGCAGACGCACTGTGCGGCTTCCCCCAGAGCGGCTTCAAGAGCCTGCCTGTCGGCCTCGATGAGGCAGCCGTCCGGATCCGCCGATACGATTTGCGCGTCCATCCAAGGTACCGAATGGTCGACTCATGCGCAGCAGAGTTCGCCGCCGTCACTCCATACTACTACTCGACATACGAGGGCGGCTCGGCTGAACCGGGCATCGATTACGTCCCCGGCCTCTCTGACTCGACCAAGCAGCGTATTGCGGTCGTGGGCTCGGGCCCCATCAGAATAGGCCAGGGGATCGAGTTCGACTACGGCTGCGTCCACGCTGCTGGGGCAATCCAGGACCTCGGTCACGAGGCCATAATAATCAACAACAACCCTGAGACCGTGTCCACCGACTTCGACACCAGCGACAGACTATACTTCGACCCCCTCACACTAGAGTCCGTTACCGAGGCCCTCCTTCGCGAGGATGCCAATGGCATCCTCCTGCAGTTCGGAGGCCAGACCGCAATCAACCTCGCACTGCCCCTATCAGATTCCATCCCGCACCTCTCGGAGCTGGGGCTCGATCTGGTGATGGAGGGGACATCCCCCGAGGCTATCGACGAGGCTAGCGACCGCGAACGGTTCGAGGAGTTTGCCCTCAGGTGCGGCCTCAGGATGCCCGAAGGCGCAACAGCAACTACCCCTGATGGCGTCAGGGATGCTGCCAATGAGCTGGGGTACCCCGTCCTAATCAGGCCGTCCTACGTGCTGGGCGGCCGCGGGATGGAGATATTGTCCAACTACAAGCAGCTCGAGTCGTACATGCGCGACGCCTACCTCTCCTCCGACCGACCTCTCCTCATAGACAAGTTCCTCGGCAACGCGCTCGAACTCGACGTCGACGCCGTCTGCGATGGGAAGGAGGTCTTGATCGGCGCCATCATGGAGCATCTCGAGGAGGCAGGAATCCACTCGGGGGACTCCACTTGCTTCATCCCCCCCCAGAACGTACCCGCAGAAATCCTTGCACAGGTGGAGGATTGGACCACCGTCATAGGGATTGAGCTTGGCATCAGGGGGTGCTTCAACATCCAGTTCGCCATTCACGACGGACTCCTGTACGTGCTCGAGGTCAACCCCCGTGGCTCCCGCACCTTCCCGTTCGTGGCAAAGTCCACTGGCATCCCCCTGGCCCGCATCGCTGCTAGGGTTGCTCTGGGCGAGCGCCTCTCAGACCTCGATGTCCCCGAGCCCCAGACAGATGCCGTCTGCGTCAAGGCCCCGGTCTTCCCCTTCATCAAGCTGCGAGGGCTAGACCCGGCACCCGGTCCCGAGATGAAGTCTACAGGCGAGGTGATGGGCTCCCACTCACGAGCCTCTGCAGCCTACCTGAAGGCCAGACTCGCCACCGAGCTCCCCGTTCCCACCGAGGGTGGAATCTACATCACCGTGAAGGACGAAGACAAGCAGGATGTAATCCCGCTGGCTAGTAGGCTCAAGGGGCTGGGTTTCGCCCTCTATGCCACCAGAGGGACTTCTCGAGTACTCAGGGGAACCGGTGGGCTCGAAGTAGAAACCTGCTACAGAATCGCAGAGGGGCGTTCGCCCGACGCGCTCGACCTAATGCGCCAGGGCAAGATCCAGCTGGTGATCAACACCCCTAGGTCTTCTGGTGGCGCCGTCCTCGACGGGAACATGATGAGGCGCCTCGCCGTCGAGCTGAACATCCCCTTCGTGACCACAATGGCCGGAGCAAGGATGGAGGTTGAGGCCATAGATGAAGCGAGGAGGGGGATTCCCGAACCCAGGCTCCTCAAGCTCGGCTCCCTCTGAGATCAGAGGCTGGCTGAGAACAGCGGATACTCCAACACCCCCTCCTTGAACGGGGCGCTCCCTGCCCGAGAACAATCCTTTTGAGGAATAAATTCCCACGAGATACATGCAAAACGAAGCCATCACTGTGAAACATCTACACGGATCGGAAGCAATCATGGCAAGCTTGGGGCTAATGCGTCAGTTGCGCCCATATCTGTTGGACGAGGCCGCTTATGTAAGGCAAGTCGAACGCCAGCAGAAGAGCACCGGCTACGAGCTTGTGGGGGCCTTCAACTCGGTAGGGCAACTGCTCGGACTCGCCGGGTTCGTGTGTTCCGAGATGCTTTCCCGGGGACGCTACCTCTACGTAGACGACCTTGTGATCGATGAGGGACACCGTAGCCAGGGAGTCGGGAGCGCCCTTCTGACGTGGCTAGAGGCTCGAGCAGGTGACCTGGAATGCACCAGCCTCCACCTGGACTGCAGCAATCATCGCTCAGACGCTCATAGATTCTATCGCCGAGAGGGGCTTGAGGACAGGAGCCTGCATTTCGTACTGGAACTAGGAACCAATCGCTGAAGGGGTCGCTCACTGTAACCTCTGCAACTTCATTTGGCATCAAGCATCCAGCTTTACCAAAGTGCGCCACCAGCACTTCAGAGGGTTTTCAACGGGTACCCCCTCTGTCAACGGGGGGGAGTCGTTTGTGGGATGTTTTGGAACAAATCTCGGGATTGGATTTCGATGAGAAAATCGGCGTCGCCGCTGCGACCCTCATCTTCGTCCTGGTGTTCGAGATTTACGTACTCATGAGGGTCTTCGAGAGATTCTCCAACAAACACCACGCTCCCTGGTCCGAGGCCCTGTTCAGGCCATTGCGCAATCGGTTCTACCTTCTCACTGTGCTCATCTCACTAAACCTCACTCGTTGGTGGCTGAGTCCCGATGACATTTTCCAGAGCTTGAACAGCAACGACGGTCCCTCGGTTCAGGACTACTTCTACGCATCCTACATCTTGCTCGCTACTAGCATCGTCAGCGTCTCCATAAAGCACGTCCTCCCCTCTACACTGAAATCAATAGAATCTGAGGAATCCGTGGTCCTCGCAGGGGGTCACCACCTGGCTGTGATGATTTCTCGTCTAGTTGCCTGGGCTGCCGGCATCAACCTCGCGCTCCAGCAGGTCCATGTCGAGATGTTCGGGATGCTAGCCTCTCTCGCCGTATTCTCGATTTTCCTCGGACTCGCAATCCAGCAGACAATGGGCAACATCCTCAACTCTTTCTTGCTCGACATAGATCACCCCTTCGAAATCGGTGACAGGATCCAAGTAGACCAGTACAGGGGCATCGTCGTCTCCATGGGGGTGCTCTCGACCAAGCTACTGACACTCGAGGAAGAGCTGGTGGTGATACCCAACAACACCCTGGTCAACTCAACCCTGATCAACTCCGCGCGGGGTGGCGGCGATGGTCTCGCCGACCGCGTTACTCTGCGCTTGGAAATAGGAGTCGCCTTCGACGAGGACCCAAACCATATCAAAGCAATTTTGCTCATCGTCGCACAGGGGTGCGAATACATCCTCGAGAAACCGAGACCACGCGTCCTAATGACTGAATTCAGTGACTACTCAAAGAAATTCATGCTTTACGCATGGATCAATGACTACAACAACGAGCGATTCGCACGCGACCTGCTCTTGATGGATATTGACGCGGCCTTCGGCCGAGAGGGCATACAGATCCCATACCCAACGACCCATGAGATGCGCAACATCCCCCCCGTAGACCCGGAGATCATGAAGGTCAAGGAGCGGGCTAGGAAGTCAGCGGTCTCCTTCATGGAGAATGAGGGCATGCTACTCGATATCGAAGCCGAGGAGAGGCGGCGCGCGGCGGAGATCAGGGGACAACTCCTCCTGTCACTGGAGGGTGTTGAGGGTGACGCTGATGATGATGGCCCCGAAGATGACCCCCCTCCAAAAAAATGAAACGTTTCCCATTGGAAGGCTGACCAAGTTTTGTCACATCTTGCCTTCGTAGCAAACAAAACACACCGTATTAGCAGCTTTTGAAAGGAATGTTTCGGTCTTTTCACCGCATTCATTGCAAATCCTAGGGGAGGAAGACAGTGAACGCGGGTCGTCGATAGGGAACTCGGGTTCGTACCCCGTTCTTTCGACCATCTCAAGTGCCTTTAGGACGGCGCTCCCGTACTCATTGGATGAAACTCTGGCAACGGATCTCCTGCACCATACCGGGTCACCCGCTGCTACGTCGATGATTCTTCGGCCTTCCCATTTTCCGCTAGTCAGCCTCTTGAAAACATCCTCGACGCTCATGTCCCCTCGTATTTTTTCGCAGGTTTATGGAATTGTTCATCGCGATGCATCGTCATAGGCGAGTAACCGATCATTAACCACTCAAAACACCCGCGCCAATGATCAATATCAACAGACCAATGGTCATACCGATTGCGAGCCCGTGGAAGATCACTGCAACCAGCACCCGAACCTCACGATTTTCTATTCTATTGTAAGGGAATAGTTTCCAGACTTCAGCACGACCTCCTTTGATCCCATAAACGACACGGGCAAACGCAGCACGCCTAGCAATCTCAAAGCAAACCATGACGCCAAACATGACCAATATTGTCCCCAGAGCCAGACTGACGTAGTAACCAACACCAAGAATTCCGAAGATCGCAATCGGCAGGAAGGTCAGGTGCATGTGGACGATGTAGGTCGGATATACCGCTTCATTGAGGTAAGCCAACCACTTGTTCGGCCGATTAAGAAATTTTGACGCCCAACTGAAGATCAGCAAACACCAGAACCAAGCGTGAAATGACTGGATCAAGGTTGCTATGGTCGCATCCACGGAGAAGGCGGGATACCCCTTTCCCACCCATCCGCCATCCGTCACTTGGGGGATTCCAGACAATTCCTGTGACACGAACCAAACTATAGCGAGAATGGGAGTCATGATGGTAACTGGGATCCTTATACGATCGATAACGCGGAAGTAATCTTCCTTAGCAGAAATCATCAGGTATCCAAACAGGAAGTAAAGGAGGTAACGGGGGAATTCCCACCACATCCCCACTTCCCCGAATTCCCAGGGCTTGAACAGTATGCCATTTAGGCTGAGGACAAGTGGGGGTAGCAGTAGTATCCCAAGTCCGTACCGAACACTGAACACTGAACGAACGAATTGGACCATCCCGCCCTCGGGATTGTTTCGCACGTGGGAGAATAGCGGCGTCAAGAGGATGGAGTAGATGAGTAGGTTGTAGATGAACCAAAGATGCCCGTAGGGCATCGCCTCCGAACCGGGGAAAACGGCGAACAAACGACCCGTAGTTTCTATCGGGCTGAAGATCCCAAACCACAGGATATAGGTTCCAAACAACAAGGGAATTCCAAGACGCACCCCCCTCTCCTTGACATAGGTCTTCCACGTTCTACGACGAAAGGCGAAAGCTGTACCCATTCCCGATATTACAAACAGCGCAGCAAGCCTCCATTGGTGCATGACCGTAATGGCGAAAAATACCGGTAGATCCATGCCACCCCTATTCTTGAGTTGGTCGAGGGAGAACACTGCGTAGTGGAACCAAATGAGCAAACCGAAGAGGATGACCCGAAGCCAGTCGATGTCATGTCGGCGAGAAGATACAGTAATTTCCAGTGCACCGGCCTCTTTGATTGGCTCAGGGACCCCGCTCTCTTCCAATGAAATTGGCATTCAGAATTCTCTGTAAGCCATCACTGGTCCGATGGCTTCGACTTCCATGGTCGAACCCTCATCCACCGCTTCTTTCCGCATCGCTTGAAGATCCCCGAGCACAGTCTCGTAGGCTTCTCTATTGGGTAGGACAAACAGGGATCCCTGGGTGAATTCATCAATCTCAAACCAAGTCACGGTGGAACCCTCAATTCCATCTGCCATATCTAGCTCCTCTTGGGCTTCCCCCCAATCGTGTTTTTCCGGATGTTTCCATATCGTCATTACTGCAAAACGCATTTTACGTGGTTATGATGAGTTCTTATGAAAATTACCGTACGGTGAAAGCGTGAAGAACGACTCGCTCCTGTTTCTGTGGGCTAGGCTGTCCGAAATCGTCCGAGGTTGCACTGGGGGCCTAGAAGTAGTCGTGGACGAACCCGGCGATCTGCGGGTGGAGACTGACAAGGGAAGGCCATTTGTGAGTGTGAGGATTCAGAGAAACCACGTCGGACTTTATCTTCTGCCGCTGTACTACCACCCTGACGCACTGCCCCCATCCCTTTCTGCAAGGAAATCCGGGAAGGGAACTCTAAGATTCCGAGACGAGGGAGACGTTTCAATCGGGGGTCTGACGGCCCTTGTCGAATCTTGCTTGGCTCTCATCGACCACTATTGACAAACATGCCCCTCATAG
>PYIL01076882.1_pt1 | contig 15091 bp, 10 predicted proteins | sample 3578041 | NCBI WGS metagenome assembly PYIL01 (sample SAMN08408023, study PRJNA431606) | Marine metagenome isolate SA_KN192-05_S13_150m, whole genome shotgun... | biome: marine; feature: oceanic pelagic zone; material: water; isolation source: 150 m water sample, 0.2-0.8 um fraction ... | reverse complement strand
TGAGAACTCGATTAGACGACAAGTACTCCAAAGACTTCTGAACTCCGCGTTTTTCCTGACAGATCTTCAAGATAGGACCAACATAGTCAGAAGGAGTCAGGATCAACGCCTTGATGATCGGCTCCTCAACCTTCTCCACGGAACTCGAAGTTGGAAGCTTACTGGGATTATCGATTTCCTCGATAGTCCCATCTGTCCTCGTTACGCGGTAAAGCACACCTGGAGCGGTCGTTACCAAGTCCATATCAAATTCACGCTCAAGTCGCTCCTGAACGATCTCCATATGAAGTAATCCCAAAAATCCGCACCGGAAACCAAAACCAAGAGCCAAGGAAGTTTCTGGCTCAAAAAAGAATGCGGAATCATTTAGCTTGAGCTTCTCAAGCGCGTCTCGCAAATCAGCGTATTGGTGACCTTCCACCGGATACAAGCCAGCAAACACCATGGGTTTAACCGTCTTAAAACCTGGAAATGGAGTTGTGGTGGGTCTAACAGATTCCGTTATAGTGTCACCGATCCTAGCGTCACTTACACGTTTGATACCGGCGGTTACAAATCCGACCTCTCCGACACCAAGTTCCTCAACCAACTCTGGCTTCGGAGAGAAGACACCAACTTGTTCAACCTCGTAATCTTGCTTTAAAGACATAAGGCGAATTCCACTTTTCGGACGCAACGAACCATCAAGCACCCGCACTAACACCACAACACCTCTATACGCGTCGTACCATGAATCAAATATTAACGCTCTCAGTGGACCATTTGGGTCACCGCTAGGCGCTGGCACATGTTGCACAACAGCCTCAAGCACGTCCTGCACTCCCGAGCCTTTTTTGGCACTGACAAGAACTGCCTGCTGCGCGTCAAGACCTATAATTTCATTAATCTGATGTCGAGTTTCATCAGGTAAGGCTCCCGGTAAATCGATCTTATTAATAACAGGAATGATCTCTAGGTCACCTTCCACTGCAAGATAAGCATTAGCCAAAGTCTGAGCCTCGACACCTTGAGAAGCATCAACAAGTAGCACCGCACCCTCACAGGCGGCCAAGGATCTAGTGACTTCGTATGAAAAATCTACATGACCCGGTGTGTCGATCAAATTCATTACATAATCATCACCAGCTTGTGAGCGATACGACAGACGAACCGCCTGTGCCTTAATGGTAATTCCCCGCTCACGTTCAAGATCCATCGAGTCGAGCACCTGCGCTTCCATTTCACGTGGCTCAAGTGCGCCGGTAATTTCAAGGAGTCGATCGGCTAAAGTTGATTTACCGTGATCGATATGGGCGATAATGGAAAAATTCCTAACGAATTGATGTTTCATGACCGACCTTTGAATTATATGGCACGCCCGAAGGTGAATCCTGTCAGACGAGCGAGGTCGAAAGTCTGATTACCACAAAATCCGATTAGCGTTCATCGAGCATACGAAGGGATTGTGGGTGTGCAGGACCAGTATACTCGGCTCGAGGTCGGATGAGTCGGTTGTTTGTCAATTGTTCCAAGACATGTGCAGTCCATCCAGCAACGCGACTGACCGCAAACAGTGGTGTAAAGGAATCGATCGGAATACCGAGCATGTAATAGGTAGAAGCCGAATAGAAATCCACATTTGGTGAAAGACCCTTCTCAGCTTTAACACATCGTTCGATACATTGCGACATATTGAACCATCGCAAACGATTCGCCTGTTTTCCAAGATCGGCCGACATCCGTCGAAGATGAGTTGCACGGGGATCCTCTGTTTTATATACCCTATGACCGAAGCCAGGAATTTTTTCCTTACGCTCTAACTTGGCATGAATAATCTTTTCAATTTCGACATCGCTCGCCTCTTCACCAATCTCTATTAACAATCGCATCACGTCAGCATTTGCCCCACCGTGCAGTGGCCCCTTCAACGTTCCAATGCCAGCAACAATTGCTGAATGGATATCAGTTAAGGTTGCTGCGGCAACCCTGGCTGCAAATGTAGAGGCATTCAGTTCATGATCGGCATGTAACACCAGAGCTATGTCGAGTGCCTTGGTAGCTTCAGACGTTGGGCGCTCGCCAGTTAACATGTAAAGAAAATTAGCAGCGTGACCAAGTGCTGGATCCGAGTTAACAGGTGTGCCCCCAGATGCCAAGCGGGCATGGGTTGCCACCACGCTAGCGATTTGTGAAGTCAATCTAATAGCTTTTCTTAAATTTGCTTCCCTGGACGAATTATCTGAATCTGGATCGAAATGGGAAAGTGCGGAGGTTATGGTGCGTATGGTGGCCATACCATTGTCAGGTGGTAGAAACCTAATCATCCGAAGGATTGATTCGGGAAGCGTCCTCGCACTCACCATGTCTGATTTCACATCGCCAAGTTCTGTCCGCGATGGCAGGCGTGCGTGCCAAAGCAAGAAGCAAACTTCTTCAAATGTTGCACTGGCGACAAGATCATGTATGTCGTAACCACGATACGACAGTACCCCACGCCGACCATCCATGTAGCAGATTCCGGACGTCGTTACGATCACGTCTTCCAATCCTGTTTTAGTCTTACCTCGCATTGGCATCTAGAATATGATATCAGTCTGTGGTGTTATTAGCTTGGACCGCTTTTACAGTCACGACCAGCTGACACAACTAAATGTGGTCATTGTGAACCATTCATGACACCTCAAGAACTCAAGGCATTATTGCAAGACGTCAGTAAAGGCAAGGTCGATACCGACAATGCCTACACGTGTCTGCTCAATGTTTTGAGAGAGGCCCCTTACAAAGATCTAGAGTTTGCGCGAATCGACCATCACCGCTCCATCCGGCAAGGATTTCCTGAAGTCATTTTTGGTCTTGGTAAGACCCCGGAGCAAATCGTAGCCATTGCTGAGAAAATAATTGAGGGAAATCAGGAATTATTGATTACACGCGTGAACGAAGACACCTATAAGGCAATCTGCTCAATAGCCCCAAATGCATTGTTTCATCGAGAAGCCAATCTCATAAGTTTGTCTATTTCTGACCAACCATCAGGGCATGGCGCTGTCATGGTTGTGACTGCTGGTACATCCGATGTTTCCGTTGCAGAAGAGGCGGCTGTATCAGCTGAAGTGATGGGCAACCGGGTTGACCGCCTATACGATGTCGGCGTGGCAGGACTCCATCGGATACTTGCTGAAACCAAGAGACTGTCTACCGCGAAGGTGATTATTGTCGTAGCTGGGATGGAAGGCGCTCTACCGAGCGTGGTCGCTGGTCTCGTGGACGTACCCGTCATAGCTGTACCAACAAGTGTCGGCTATGGCGCGAGTTTTGGTGGTGTCACAGCGCTCCTGTCGATGCTAAACAGCTGTGCCATGGGCGTCTCAGTGGTCAACATTGATAACGGCTTTGGCGCGGCATCCATCGCGAGTCTCATAAACCACTTGGACAAATCATGAAAATGACACATGTGCTCAACCAACGTTATATACACAGTTGCATTACCTCGCATCAATACTAATCGGGCTTACCGGGTACATGCTAAAGCAAGCAATTAGTTCCTTTTGAACTGTTTTTAAGGCCTTTAATGGCGACCCACATCCAAGGAACCCAGCACCTCTAGTTCCAATAATGATTAACCCCACCTCAAGACCCTAGAAACCAAGAAATAGCAAGGGGTCTTCGGTTGTTCGATTGGCAGCATGGTGCTAAAGTTTAGGGTTCCGTTCCCTGCCATACCAGTGTTTGGAAGTGGGAACCTGGAATCTCCGGCACCATTCAATTTCATGAACCTTAGCACCCTGAAGGCGCTTGAGTTCGACCGAGTTATCGATATTGCTTGTAGTTTCGCGGTGACGTCACTTGGCGCTGCGCAACTCAAGGCACTCGTTCCTCAGAGCGATCCCAAACAAGTCGAGAAGACTTTGGCGGCAACAACGGAGGGCGTTGGTTGGTTAAGACTGGAATCATTGTTTCCTCTAAAAGCCCCTACTGACTTAGAGAAAACACTCGCTGTATTATCGATCGAAGGACAAATTCTCGAAACCCAGCAACTGCTTGGGCTCACGGAATTCATCACTTCGGTTAACGAGGCGCAGAAAGCCATTTACACACTCCCTCGTACAGTTTTTCCAATCTTGCACGCTTTGGCGACACAGATCAGACGGTTCGATACCGAACTTAAACGAGTCAATCAGTTAATCACTGCATCCGGAGAAATAATCGACGGTGCAAGCCCCACGCTACAAACACTTCGCGAGCGACTTCGCAAACAACGTCGCCATCTTCGTGACACGATGGAATCCTACATTCGCAACAAAGAAACAGGATCTTATCTGCAGGAAAATATCGTAACCGACCGCAATGGACGCTTCGTCTTAGTAGTAAAAACAGCGCATCGAAAAACCCTGCCTGGAATTATCCATGGTAGTTCCAGCAGCGGGGCCAGCCTGTTCCTGGAACCATTAAACACGGTTGACATCAACAACGACATTGTGGCGTTAGTTGAGCAAGAACAGATTGAGATTAGAAAAATTCTTCTTGGACTCACTAACCTTTTCAGAGAACGACCATCTGATTTGAATCAGACTATCGATGCAATCACGGAAATCGATGTGGTCCATGCCAAAGCGTGTTTCTCGAAACTTGTGGACGGGATTGAGCCAACACTCTCAACAGATGGCACGCTTGAATTACGTTCGGCGAGCCATCCATTACTGATGCCAGCCGTAAGAAAACGCCTTGGGAATGCTGACCAGGCCACTCTTGATAAGAAATCAGTGAACGAGCAAATCCCCTCCGAACCTGTCCCAGTCAACCTATTATTAATTCCACCCATCACCACCCTTGTAATAACGGGTCCGAATACTGGTGGTAAGACTGTCGCACTAAAGACGGCCGGTTTAGTTGTACTCATGGCCCAAGCAGGACTTCACGTCCCCGCTGCGCCAGGTTCGCAAGTACCTGTCTTCCGTTCGATGTTTACTGATATTGGTGACGAACAATCGATTTCAGCAAATTTAAGCACGTTTTCTTGGCACATTACGAATATTGCGGCCATGGATCGATCTCTAACCTTTCCAGCCTTACTACTTCTGGATGAGATAGGTGCTGGTACCGATCCAGCGGAAGGTGGAGCACTCGGAGCAGCGATAGTGGACCATTTTCGTCGACGAGGTGCACAAGTCATTACTACGACCCATTACGAAGCACTTAAATCATACGCCTCCACGACTGATGGAGTGACTTGTGCTGGTTTTGGGTTTGATGCGAAAACCTTTGCACCAACTTACGTGCTACGTTACGGTTCCCCAGGACGAAGCTTGGCACTCGAAATTTCAGCCCGGCTAGGGTTAGCACCTTCCATAGTAGCAAACGCAAAAACTCGCCAAACTACACTTGAAATCCAGCTTTCTAATCATTTAGAACGTCTTGAACAGGATTTACGAGCACTTGATGACGAACGTCGTCATGTTGCTCAAGTACGTAGTCAGCTAGTTAATACAGAGGCGGGATTACGCGCTCGGGAAACTGGTCTTGCCAAGCAGGAAACATTCATTCGTGCTGAGCAAAAACGAGGTGTCGATACTAGTGTCAGAGAAGCCAAGCGTGAAATCGACCTGGCAATGCGGGAATTCAAGAAAGAAATGGTCACATTAACAAAGGCTGTCTCCTCTGGGGATTTAAGAGATATAACTACTGGAATTCAAGGAGCGGCACGTGTAACTGCTCGAAAAACCATAGATGCTATTTCGAATCGCTTTCAGAATGATCTCCCAACCAGCACAGCCGCATCTACATTTAAGCGAAACAGCGCATCAGCGCAAAGCTGCTCTGTCGGAGACCATGTCATAGTACAAAGTATGGGGTTTGAAGGGGTCGTTACAAACGTTACACAGAATAGCGCTGAAGTGGATATTCAGGGCAAACGACTTCTAGCACCTCTTGAAGACCTCCGAATGAGAGACCAAGGATCACAAAAGTTTTCACCTCCTGCAAAAGTGAGCGTGCAACTGCCAGAGGTGAATGCATCGTTAACAGAACTGAATGTTATCGGTTGCACAATTGATGAAGCACTGACGAGAACCGAGGCGTTCCTGGACAAAGCCTTATTAGCCGATCAATCGAACCTGCGAGTGATTCACGGACATGGTACCGGTCGGCTCCGAAGAGCAATCGCTAATTTGTTAGATGATCATCGAATCGTTGAACGACATTACCCAGCGCCACCAGAAGAAGGAGGTGGTGGCGTGACAATTGTTACACTAAAGGACTAAAGAGACTGGCTAAGGTAAATCGAGCTCACTAAATTTTTGCAACATAACATGGGACTTTTTCCGCAGAACTTCATCGACGACTTAAAGGCACAAACGGATATCGTGCGGATAGTACAAGACTCCGTATCGTTAAAGAAGTCGGGGGGCACCTACAAGGGCTTGTGTCCGTTTCATGGTGAAAAAACACCATCCTTTCATGTCAACTCAGATAAAGGATTCTTTCATTGTTTTGGTTGTGGTGTCGGTGGTGACGTTATTAAGTTTTTAGAACTTCGAGACAAAATCACATTTCCTGACGCCGTACGGCAACTGGCTGAACGAACAGGAATGACCTTACCTGATAAGCAAGACAACGCGGACCCAGCTGCTGATGCGGAACGAGAAGCTCTTTTGAAGATGCAAGAAGTCGCCGCAGAATATTTTCGTGAACATCTCGCAGATAGCTCCGGCGTACGGACCAAGCGACAGCTAGAAGAACGAAGTCTGACAGCAGAAACAATTAAAGCGATTGGATTCGGGTTCGCTCCTGGCATCCGAGACGGCCTGACAAACCGTCTAAGGGAGCAAGGATTCTCTCAATCGTTAATGTTGCGAAGTGGCTTGGTTATGCAAAAAGGTTCAGGACCGCTGTACGATCGATTTCGAAACCGACTGATGATTCCAATCTGCCGTGAAGGAGGATCTATCATGGCGTTTGGTGGGCGGGCAATTGATCCTAACCAGCAACCAAAATACCTGAACTCGCCAGAAACACCAATTTATTCAAAGGGGCGAACACTGTATGGGCTTCATCTATCAAAACAGGAAATTCGTAAACGGAAATATGCCGTACTAGTTGAAGGCTATTTTGATTTTGCCCAAGTACTGCAAGCTGGAATTACTCCGGCAGTCGCGACTTGCGGTACTGCCCTCACATCTTACCAAAGCCGTTTGTTGCGTCGTTACACATCAAAAGTGGTGTTGAACTTCGATGCGGATACCGCAGGCAAGGCGGCCGCAGCAAGATCTGGAGAGATGCTAATCGCAGATGGATTTCAGGTGAATATTGCAGTGCTCCCAGACCACGAAGATCCCGATAACTTTATTAGGGAGCAAGGCGCAGCACGTTACATGGAAATACTGCGCAATTCACGGCAATACTTGGAATTTATGCTAGACCGGACAGCCGCTGATTACGACTTTACCAGTGACGATCAGCGCAGAAAATTTTTGAATCAAATGCTAAACGTCGCCAAGTCTATTCCAGATGCTGCAACTCGAGACCAGTTTGCGGACCGTCTGGCCCACAAAGCACGAGTGATGGAAGAAGTGGTGCGGCTCGAAATTCGCAAAGCGGCCGTTGCTCGACGCACTAGTGTTGAAGAGCAAACTGTCCCTAATCAACCTGAAGTCCGAACGGCGGAAAAAGGGTTAATATGGTCGATTGTGCATGATCCAGAAACGGCACTCAAAGCTCTTTCCGATCTGGATGACAGGGATGTTGAAGGCCTCGTTACGGGGGCACTGCTTCTCGGCGCGCGGTCATTTCATGGGTGGCCAGTAAAAGACGTTCCTGCAGCTTTCATGGAACGCCTAAGCCAAGAAGAGAAATCGGTCGTTTCAACGATAGTAGAGGAAACAGACGCTCCCGCTCATGCCACGGACTGCGCTCGAACCCTGAAGCGCCAGAGGTATGAACGCGAACGAGCTTTACTACAGGAAGAAATAGATAAATTACAAGAGCACGGAACAGCGGAAGACCTGGCCAAAATAGATGTACTGTGGCAACGAAAAAAAGATCTGCTGTCGCTCATCGAAACTTTAACTCCCTGAGTTCTTTAGGTCAGACATAGATAGGCGAGAGAGGAGAAACCGTTGGCTATTGAAGAAAAATACGACGAGATTAGGCAGCTCATTGCAACAGGCAAGGAAAAGGGATTCCTTCTTTATGACGAAGTGAACGAATTGCTTCCAGCTGATGTCACATCGTCTGAGGAATTGGACGAATTGTTCGCTCTTTTCAATAGTGCCGGCATTGAAGTTATCGACTCAGACCAAAAAGTTCGTGAAGAAAAGATCTTCGGCCGACCCAATGAAGGTCGAGATGAAGTCGAACTTGACCTAACTCCTGGAACACTCGACAAAACTAACGATCCGGTTCGAATGTATCTGAGGGAAATGGGGACAGTTCCACTACTAACACGAGAAGGTGAAGTCGCAATTGCAAAGCGAATCGAGCGTGGAAAACTGATGGTAATGAAAGCGATTTCCCGTACACCGAGCGTAGCAAAGAACATAATTCACATGGGGGAACAGCTGAAGCAAAATAACCTCGGCGTTAAGGACCTTGTTATATTTCAAGAAGAGGAAGTGACCGACGACCGCCTTGCGAGCAGGAGTCGACAAGTCCTCAAACAAATTAGTGCCGTTCGCAAAGCCCGAACTGATGTAATGAAGCGCGATGCGAAGTTGAAAACAATCTTGAAACGCGAGAAAAAGCGCTACCGTCGCGCAAAAGGGAAATCTCTTCGCGCAAAAATCGAGTTATCGCGATTGATTCGGCACATCGAATTTACTGAATCTGTAAAACAAAGGATGATTGAACCAGTTGAAGAATCCGCGCAAGCGGTACAACGCATCCAGCAAGAAATTGATAACTTAGAACGTCAAGTTAAATCCACAAGTAAACGTGGCCGCCTAAAAGAAGAGAGCCGTAAAGCTGCCATGCGCCGCTTACGAGAAGTTAAGGCGGTAATGCGCGAAATGACGATAGAACTTGAGAGCACACCCGACCAACTAGACCAAACACTAAGAACTATCACCCGAGGCGAAATGAATGCTGAGGCAGCAAAAAAAGAACTAGTTGAGGCTAACTTGAGACTTGTAGTGTCGATCGCTAAAAAATATACGAATCGTGGTCTTCAGTTTCTCGATTTGATTCAGGAAGGCAATATTGGCTTGATGAAGGCCGTTGATAAGTTTGAATATAGACGAGGTTATAAATTCTCGACTTATGCCACATGGTGGATCCGCCAAGCAATTACACGTGCAATTGCTGATCAAGCTAGAACAATCAGAATTCCTGTGCACATGATTGAAACAATCAATAAGCTAATTCGCACTTCGCGAGCATTAGTTCAAGAACTAGGTCGGGAACCGAGTTCTGAAGAAATTGCTGACCGCATGGATGTGCCGGTTTCGAAAGTGCGCAAGGTGCAAAAAATTGCGCAGGAACCCATTTCTCTGGAAACACCTATTGGAGAGGAAGAAGATAGCCATCTCGGAGATTTCATTGAAGATCGACAGGTTGTCTCACCTGCTGAAGCTGTCATTAACGTAAACCTTAAGGAACAGACCGATTACGTTTTGAAGTCATTAACTCCGCGAGAGGAGCGAGTGATTAAGATGCGGTTTGGTGTTGGAGATGGTAGCGAACATACTCTCGAAGAAGTCGGTCAAAGTTTCGCAGTTACTCGGGAACGGATCCGCCAGATCGAGGCAAAGGCGCTACGTAAGTTACGTCATCCATCTCGAAGTAGAAAATTGAAGGCATTCCTAGAAGGAAGGACCTAGAAAACTATCACATACGGATATAGGTTGCCGATTGTAATGGTTAAAAGAAACCTAGGGCCCATAGCTCAGCGGTCAGAGCCACCGGCTCATAACCGGTCCGTCCCAGGTTCGAATCCTGGTGGGCCCACCATTTCTGCCCTACAATACAGGTTCCATTTGGCAACTCAAAGTCAAAACAGCAGTGAATCAAACCTCTGGGTCGACTTCAGCGAACGAACCTGAGAGAATACAGGATTATGTCAGTCAGTAACCCGCCGAGAAGGCAGAGCCCCGTTAATGTCTTCGAGCATAAGATATTGAAGCATGCTCATATGCAGGGAATCGTTTTAAGTTTCTCCGGTTGCAACGTTCACATTGTCCGATGTTGTCAGATCTCGAACACTTAATTCGGTTACAGCAAATCGATACTGCGACCGAACAACTTCGGCAGCGTATTGAAGCCATTCCTTCACAACTCGCCAATTTGCAAGACGCCCTTGAAAAAAGTCAGGCCACATTAGTGACCGCCCAGAACACTCTTGCGGATAACACGCGCGTCCGCACCGATGTGGAAAACGACCTCGCAGCCGCACAAGGTCAGCTTAGCAAGTTCAAAGACCAGACACTGGCGGTCAAAACGAACACAGAGTTGTGGGCGATACAAAAAGAAATTTCAACTTTTGAAGATAAAGTGCGTCATGCTGAAGATCAAATTCTTAGACTCATGCTGGCTGCGGATGAACTTACATCTAACGTAAGAGAGGCCGAAGCAGCTTTGAAAGCCGAAGAGGCCAGAACGAAAAAAGAAGCCGCTGCATGTGAGTCTGAAAATGTCAAACTCCAAGCCGAACTACAACAGAATACAGATACTCGTTCGACAGTGGCTAGTACCACTGATTCGCGCGCCCTTGCGCTATTTGAACATATCTCAAACCAGCGACAAGGCATCGCTGTGGTGGAAGCCCGGGAGGGCCTCTGCTCATACTGCAACGTGCGCCTACGGCCGCAGGTGTTTAATGATTTAAGGCTCAATAATGCATTAATTCAATGTGATAGCTGTCAACGAATTCTCTATTTCCAAGAGTGAGAGCATAGTAGATCAAGCGTTGCACTATAACCGTTGAGATCAGTTTTAACGTGAATTACATTGGCGCATTATTTCGACACCTAGCTGAATCATGGTAGTCGCATATATAGACGGTGGATCACGTGGTAATCCAGGGTTAGCAGGCTATGGAGTGCGCATCGAGCGTCCCGATGGAACTCTGTGTGATGAATTGTATGAGTCGGTCGGTGTCGCTACGAATAATGTAGCTGAGTACCGTGGTCTTCTTGCAGCACTGCGTTATATTCTAAGCCACGAAGATGGAGACGCAATCATTCGTTCCGACTCACAGCTACTGGTACGCCAGATGCGCGGAGAATACCGGGTGCGACATAGTGGCCTGCGCTTACTTTATAAAGAAGCCTGCGAATTAGTCGACCAGCTCGGCCAAATCAACTTCGAACATGTACCAAGAGAAATGAACGTTAACGCAGACCGTCTGGCTAATTTGGCCATGGACCAAGCCGAAGCCATTACTGATTAATAATCTAGAGTGTTTGCTATGAGAGTAATCGGTGCTGGTTTAGATGCCACAGACATTCCTCGAATTGAACGAGTGTGTTCACGGTTTGGAAATCGATTCTTACACCGTATCTTTACGAAACACGAGATCGAATATTGTCAGAAACGACGTAACCCGATTCCGCATTTAGCTGGGCGTTTCTCGGCGAAGGAAGCGACCATGAAAGCCCTCGGCACGGGTCATTCTCATGGCGTCCTATGGCAGGATATTGAAGTCGTCAGACAAGGAGGAGCGCCACGAATCAAATTGCATGCGGGGGCTGCCAAACATGCTGAACGGCTGGGCGCGAATGACATCCTCGTGACGATCACGCACTCAGACACGCTCGCCCTTGCCCAAGTCCTTCTGCTAGGTCCTTGATATTTCAATTCTACTATTTCAGCACTGGCGTAAGCTGAATCGTCTCAGAACTGACATTTCTTGGTAAGGTGCTTTCTCCATGCAGGGATTTCTCCATTTCTGAACGAAAAAATGACTCCTTTTGTCCGCCGTCGATAATATCCCATGGCAAAGTCAGGTCTTGACTCCGGTCGCGAAGCACCCAACCATCAGCATCTACTTTCGTCTCCGCAAGCGCCGCTCGCCAATCACCACCATTAGAAGCCGCTATCTCGATAACCGGAGCAATGCGTCGATCTCCAAGGGACAGAAGTGCTTGATAGTATGCCTGCCGTTCTGATTTTATGTTGACGTACACGTTCGAAATACTTTTCATGAGGGATCGAAGACGTTTTGCGCGTCGAGCACTTGTTACCGAAGGAGTCATCGGTAGCCACTGATATGCGGTTCCAGGCTTCGGCACAAAAGGATTCACACTCGCCGTAATCCGTCCGGAGCGACCACGCTTTTTACCATGTTTCATCATTACGTCTCGTAACTTGACTGTGAGATCGCGAATTGCCTCCAAATCATCGTCTGTTTCAGTGGGAAGTCCGATCATGTAGTAAAGCTTGAGATTTTCAATGCCAGACGAAAAAATAAGATCTGCCCGATCCAGAATCTGCTCATTTGTAATGTTCTTATTAATGACTCGACGTAATCGATCCGACCCAGTCTCTGGAGCAATCGTCACGGTCCGTTCGCCGCTTTCGTGAAGCAGCTTAATAATTTCTGGAGTAAGGTCATCGAGACGTAATGAGGCTGGACTGATCGTGTAGCCCATCCCAAGCAATCGAGCCAGAATCGTTTCAATTTCTGGATGATCACACAATGCAATCGAGACCAGTCCGACTCGATTGGCATACGTTCTTGCTTCTTCAGCCAGCGACAGGATACGCTCCGTGGGAAATGCACGAACAGGAAGATAGTTATAACCTGCCCAACAAAACCGACACAGTTTGGCGCAACCTCGCACGACCTCAACGAGAAATCGTGAGCCAAATTCTGTCTGTGGCGTAAAAATCTGAGTGTGGGGAGGGTCGAGAGCTTCAGTGGTCTTCACAGCTGCTTTATGCACAGTGGGTGGCGCCCCGGTATTTTCATGTGGAACCCAACGTGCAGCACAATTATCTTCACCATAGGAGACATCATAAAAAGTAGGAACATAAAAGCCGCGTTGGGTCGCGAGTGTACGTAGGCCATCACGGCGACTGCCCATGGATCCAGCCGCAACCAAATGAGGTACCAAAGCTTCACCCTCTCCTGCTGCCACAACATCGATAAACGGTGCGAGTGGTTCTGGATTAAGGAAAGTAACCGCACCGCCAAGAACCACCAAAGGGTAACGCTCACCACGGTCCTCAGCGTAAAGCGGTATACCAGACAAGCGCAACAAAGTCAGGACGTTGGGGTAGTCCCACTCAAAAGATAAAGAAATTGCCAGCATGTCGAAATCACCGACATACAATTGGGACTCAAGTGTAAGTAATGGCGTTCGAGATTGGATGATCGTCTGTAATGCCTGTTTTGGAGGAAGAAAGGTACGTTCACAGACAACATCTGGATCCGCATTAAATAACTGATAAACCGTCTGGAATCCTAGATTAGACATTCCTACGTGATACGTGTTGGGAAAAGCAAGCACAACACGCAATCGATCTCCGAAAGGCTTTTTGATGCAGCCCCTTTCAAGAGATAGTAGGTGTTGAAAATCTGATCGCTGCTGCCAAATAGACATGCTCAAGCAGAGGTAACGGGAATACTGTTTCCGTAGGCGCACACGCGCTTACTAGAGCTAACGGCGACTGCGACACCTTACTCTTAGTGGCAGTGAATCAAATTACTGTATCACGTCAAGGTGAACATATTGGAGGAGTTCCAGCAGGGAAAGCCATGCCTTTACAAGTGTCTGGTGTCAGCGCTCCGTTTCTCGACGCAGGCACTCATATGTTTCAACCTCGATGGTCGTCACGTGAGGTTCGCATTGACAATCCAGATCTTCTTGAACGTGATGGGCGTGGTAATGCATTCGTCGTCTCTGTTGCGCGTGCGTCAGCATAATCTTGAAGATCAACAGGTGTAGAACTGGAGCTCTGAGCGATAACCCCACCTTCAAAACCGGTAGCGATTACGGTAATTTTGACTTGTTTGCCCATCTTTGGATCAATTACGGCACCAAAAATGATATTGGCATCTTCGTGTGCCGCTTCATGAATGATAGCTGACGCTTCCCCGATTTCGATTAGCGACAAGTCAGAACCACCCGTGACGTTAAACATGACCCCGTGTGCCCCTTTCATACAATCATGTTCCAGTAATGGACTCGCGATAGCCGCGTTCGCTGCATCACTGGCTCGTGAACTACCTTCGCCAGTACCGGTACCCATAATAGCAATGCCTGCCTTGTGCATTATCGTCGTCACGTCAGCAAAATCGAGATTTATGAGCCCCGGCACAAGAATCAGATCAGAAATACCTTGCACTGCCAGACGCAGCACATCATCCGCCTTTGCAAAGGCCTTCACGAGGGATGTCGAACGACTTGTACTTGCCATCAACCTCTCATTGGGTATCGTGATGACTGAATCGACTACATCTTTAAGAGCATCGAGTCCACGTTCAGCTTGTAACGCACGTGCCTTTCCTTCAAATCCGAATGGTTTAGTCACAATCGCAATAGTCAAAGCACCAAGCTCACTAGCTAAACTAGCAATAACTGGCGCCGCGCCGGTTCCAGTACCCCCACCGAGACCAGCTGTAACAAACACCATGTCTGCCCCATCAAGTGTCTGCAAAAGCTTTTCGGTGTCCTCTAAAGCAGCCTGACGGCCAAGATTAGGATCAGCGCCAGCTCCGAGTCCTTTGGTTACCTTATGACCCAGTTGTAGTTTCGTCGGAGCCGAGTTACCTTTGAGAGCCTGGATGTCCGTATTTGCTGCGACGAAGTGAACGCCCTGCAACTCTGACGCCACCATTCGGTTAACTGCATTTCCGCCACCACCACCGACACCTATTACCGAAATCTTCGCACTTTCGCGATTCCCATCAGCCAGGGTTATACGTGAACCCGGCATTGGCGAATGCTGCCGCTTGCTGTCATGTGTTTGCACATCAGTCATAATTCAATCTCCAAACCTCATTAGATACAGCATAAGCCTAGAAAAAATCTTTAAATATGTTACGGAAGCGATCTGTCAGGCCACCAAAAAGTCCCAATCCCAGCGATGATGCTGCTCCTGCAGTGTCGTGCTGATTCACGTACATGGCAAGTCCAACTGCAGTTGCAAAACTAGGATCCTGCACATGATCAGCGAGCCC
>PYIL01298893.1_pt1 | contig 15107 bp, 16 predicted proteins | sample 3578041 | NCBI WGS metagenome assembly PYIL01 (sample SAMN08408023, study PRJNA431606) | Marine metagenome isolate SA_KN192-05_S13_150m, whole genome shotgun... | biome: marine; feature: oceanic pelagic zone; material: water; isolation source: 150 m water sample, 0.2-0.8 um fraction ... | reverse complement strand
GTTGTTTAGATTTTTTGTTGAGTTTTTCCGCGTGCCAGACGCGCATCTTAATTATTTGGCTTTCGGGTGGATTACGATGGGGCAGGTCTTGACCGCACCAATGATAATTGTAGGTTTGTCATTACTCTATTACGCTTATAATTCCAGAGCCACCTTAAAGTAAGTTAAAAATGAAACAATATCTTAATCTTTTGCAGCATGTTTTAGATCACGGTACTCATAAAGGAGACCGGACGGGAACTGGAACGGTTAGTGTCTTTGGGCATCAAATGCGTTTTAACCTAAAAGATGGGTTTCCTTTAGTGACAACTAAAGCATTGCATATTCCATCCATTGTGCATGAGTTATTGTGGTTCTTAAGTGGTGACACGAATATAAAATATTTAAACGATAATAAGGTTTCTATCTGGAATGAGTGGGCCGATGAGAAAGGAGAATTAGGTCCAGTTTATGGGTCTCAGTGGAGAAGTTGGCCAACCCCAGATGGTAAGTCATTTGATCAAATTAGTGATTTGATTGAACGACTTAAATCGGACCCAGACTCAAGAAGGCATATTGTTTCTGCTTGGAATGTGTCAGAGATTGATCGGATGGCATTACCTCCATGCCACTGTTTGTTTCAGTTTTACGTTGCCAATGACATAATTTCTTGTCAATTGTATCAACGCAGTGCTGATATTTTCTTAGGCGTGCCTTTTAATATTGCCTCCTACGCACTTTTATTGCATTTGGTGGCAGAACAAACCGGTTATAAAGCAGGAGAATTTGTTTGGACTGGAGGAGACTGTCATCTTTACTTAAATCATCTTGAGCAAGCAAAACTTCAATTGACTCGCAGCCCCTTTGATTTACCACAATTAACTATAAACAAAGATAGAAATTCAATATTTAATTACGTGTTTAGCGATATAGAATTTATCGGCTACAATGCCCATGAAAAGATATCTGCACCGATTTCTGTATAGGTAGATGAAGCATCTATCGATAATTGTGGCGAAATCTAAGAACGATGTAATAGGTAACAATGGGCGATTACCTTGGCATTTATCTGAAGACCTAAAAAGATTTAAATCCATTACCATGGGCAAACCAATCATAATGGGACGTGTTACCTATGAATCCATTGGTAAACCATTACCCGGTAGAGAAAATATCATCCTTACTCGTAGATCAAATTATCTTGAGAAAGGGATTACGATCATTCACTCATCAGATGAAGCTCTTAAAAGTGCGAGGGATTCAGATGAAGTTATAATCATTGGTGGCGGAGAGATTTATAAAGAATTTTTGTCAAGGGTAAATAGGCTATACATTACTCATGTTGATCTACATATAGATGGCGATGCTTTTTTTCCTAAAGTTGATTATTCAGATTGGCAGGTAATGAGTCGCGAAGATTTCCCTGTGAATAAAGATAGGGAAATTGGGTTTTGTTTTGAGGTATTAGAGCGGCGTTAGCTTTTGCTTTATTATCTTTTCTGCCTGATTAAAATCAATTTGATTTAGGTTATCTGTATTCTTCGTCAGTTCATCAAGAATTTCTTTTTGTATTTCACCTCTTTCTTGTGATACAGAATAGGGAATCTCCCCGTGAAACATAACCATCGAGTAACGCGGAATGAAATAACTGGGAAGATGTTTCTCAAGGGCAAATGACAACTCTTTTTTGAGACTAAATTTCTTATCCAATACCCCATCACGCATTTCAATATAATTTTCTAAGGCCATATCTTGGATGGCATTGGCATTGGGTAATTGTGTTTCTTCGAATTTTTGGTATATGTCATGCCAATCATTGTTATTTTTTATGATTGTATCCAATAAGACACAATCATCGAATGCTGAATTCATGCCTTGCGCATGGAAAGGAACCATGGCATGCGCAGCATCACCGATTAATAGGAAATTATCCTTATCGTGCCAATGCTTGCATCTAATAGTGCGCAATGATCCGGTAGGGTTATTGGTGAATTGGCTGGTTAAATCAGGAATCAAAGGCAGTGCATCGGAAAAATATTCACTAAAGAATTCCTCTATATCTTTTTCTTTTTCCAGAGCTGAAAAACTCTTTTCACCTTCTGTTGGCATAAACAATGTAAGCGTAAAATCTCCTTCTGGATTAGGCAGAGCGATTAACATAAATTGGCCTCTCGGCCAGACATGTAAGGCATTTTTTTCTATCTTAAAACTGCCATTTTCATTTGCGGGGATAGAAAGCTCTTTGTAACTGTGTGGCAAGATATATTCTTTAGGAAAGATTGGGTCATTGTCGTTATAACTGCGACGAATTAATGAACTCGAACCATCCGCTAAGATTATTTTTTCTGCTTTCAGTTTATATTCACCCTCAGGAGATTTAATGCCAATAGTTTGTGGCTCATCATAAGACACAATAGTATGTTTAAATTTAACATCCACGCCACAGTTTTCTGCTGCATCGATAAGCATATGGTTTAATCTTGATCGTGATATGGAATAGATGAATTCATTTTTATGTTGACCGTATGACTGCAATTCATTTCTTCCATCTTGATAATGCAGCATCCGACCTTTCATGGGAATTAATAGTGATTCAACTTCTTTGAAAATGCCCGCGTATTTGAGTGCATTGATTCCACGCACAGACATGGCCAAGTTTATTGATTTACCTGCTTCCTTTACTCCAATATCTGATCTCGGATTGATCCTTCTTTCTCTTACGACAACTGAAAAACCCTGTTTTGCCAACATTATTGAGAATAAGCTACCGCATAAGCCCGCACCCATTATATTGATGACTTGCTTTTTCATTGCTATAGATTTTCGTGGATGGATGTTTTTAGTCGTTCAACAAATTCAAATACATCTTCATAAGAGTTGTATAATGGTGTTGGCGCCATGCGGATAACATTGGGCTCTCTCCAATCTCCAATGACATTTTTTTCGGTTAGAGAATAAAATATCTCTTTGCCTTTAAGGGATGAATCACGAATAACTAATGACAATTGGCACCCTCTATTAAATAGAGGTGTTATCGATTCAATTTGCCCATTGAATGTATCTTGAATAAGAAAATCCATATAGCTAGTTAGTTGAATTGATTTTTTTCTTAGTTTTTTGAAAGTGGCCTCTTGAAACATATGCAAAGAGGCGATAACTGGAGTCAATGAAAATACAGGAGGATTGCTTACTTGCCACAGATCTGCATCAGCAGCAGGAGAAAATGTGGTTCCCATTTCGAATCGAGTTGATAGATCATTGCTCCACCAGCCAAGCAGTTGTTCCGAGCCATCATTTCCATGATGTCTTTCATGGATAAAGGCACCGCCAACAGAGCCAGGACCACCATTTAGATATTTATAAGTGCACCATGCTGCAAAATCAGGCTCCCATTCATGCAGTTCTAGCTCTACATTCCCGACAGCGTGAGCCAGGTCTAGGCCTATCTTTATTCCTGAGTTCTTTGCAAGTTGGCACAATTCCTTCATGGGGAGCGTTTGGCCGCTATAGTATTGAATACCTGGAATCAATATTAATGCGATATTTTCTCCTTCTTTGTCTAAGATATTCTTAAGGTCTTCGATATGAAGTTCATCATTTCTCGGACTCCACTCGATTAAACCATTTTTTGGGTCGAATCCATGTAAGCGGAGTTGCGATTCAGCCGCAAATCTATCTGATGGAAAAGCCGTTGATTCGATGAGTATTTTGAATTTCTTTTTATTTGGACGATAAAATGAGGCCATCAACATATGTAAATTCACGGTTAAGGTGTTCATCGCAATTACTTCACATTCTTTGCTGCCAGTTAATTCGGCAAAACCTTCTCTTGCTTGCAGGTGGTATGTTAACCAAGGCCTTTTTGCTTTTGTATGTCCGTGTACTCCATACTTCGACCAATCATTTAACTCTTCTTCAAGGTATTGCTTTGTTGTATTTGGTTGTAACCCAAGAGAGTTTCCGCACAAATACACACATGAGTAACCATTCTTATTTTGAGGTAACAAGAATTTAGATCGATAATGATTTAATGGATCATTTTTATCGAGATCTTGAGCAAATCCTCGTTCATTCTTAAAATTAAAGTTGTTCAATTTTCATAATCCTTACGATTAAGTTTCAGCCACTTCAATGCGGCATCAGCGTATAACCAATTGTTTGTAGCTTTATCTAGTTGCATGTCATGTATCATCTTTCCGGGATTTTCTTCCCCAAGAGGAAAAGGGTAATCACTCCCAAGAGCAATGCACTCTGCACCAAATAAATCAATCATATATTGTAGTACAGCCGGTTCATGGACTAGTGAGTCCAAAAAGAATTTGCCGATATAATCCTTCGGATTATGCTGGTTATGTGTTGCTACAATATCTGGACGTACGTTGTATCCGTGCTCTAATCTACCAATAATGCTTGGGAAAGCACCGCCACCGTGAGCAAAAGCAATTCTTAGTTTTGGGAGACGTTCAAATACTCCCCCAAAGATCAAAGAGCATATTGATAGTGCGGTTTCTGCTGGCATCCCTACAAGCCAGGGTAGCCAATATAAATTCATCCGATCACTGCCTAACATTTGCCATGGGTGCACGAAGATTGAGATATCCATTGCTTCAGCGGCCTCTAAAATTGGAAATATTCTTGGGTCATCCAGGTTCAAGCCATTAATATGTGAGCCAATTTGTATTCCAGCCATTCCTTTTATTCTTTGTATGCGTTCAAGTTCTTTGATTGATAAATCAGCGTCTTGCATTGGAAGTGTGCCCAAGCCAATAAACCTTTTTGGGTACGTTGTCACTAATTCTGCGATATGGTCATTTAATATCATGGATAGGTCAGCTGTGTCTTTTGGTTTTGCCCAGTAACTGAACATTACCGGAACTGTAGACAATACTTGGACATCTACATTAAAATGATCACATTCTTTTATTCTTGTATCTGGATCCCATGAATTTGAAGTTATATCACGGAAATGTTCGCCATCTATTAGCATTCTTGAGCATCCAGTATCACAATGTTCTAGTTGAACAAAGCCACCGTAACCATATCTTTCTTTAAGATTTGGCCAGTTCTTTGGCAGGATATGCGTATGGATATCAATCTTTAGCATAGCATTGACTAATTACTCTTTGGGCATAATATCGCCACAATTTTTACAGGTTCTATTTTCTTCTGAATTATTAAACCTTTCAAAGACCGGCGGTAATTGACCAACAATATCAGTAATATAGAGGTACTCCTCAAAGATCTTGTTGTCACAGTTATTGCAAAACCACAAGAAACCATCTAGTTCCGTTTCCAGACGTTGGCGCTCTACAACTAGACCAACTGTATCCTTATATCTTTGAGGTGAGTGTGGCACTTCTGGAGGCAATAATAATATTTCTCCTTCTTTAATCGGAATATCGACACGTTTATCATTTTGGATCGTCCTCAATAGCATATCCCCTTCAAGTTGATAGAAAAATTCAGGACCTGGGTCATAATGGTAGTCAGTTCTAGTATTCGGGCCGCCAACGACCATGACTATAAAGTCATTATCTTCAAATACTTGTTGATTGTTGACAGGCGGCTTTAGAAGATGACGGTTTTTTTCTATCCATTCTTGGAAGTTGAATGCCATTAGTGACTTCATAGATTTCTCCGCATATATTGGTTACTTGTTTAATTATTATATGAGATTTTTTGTATTGTGACTTACCTTTATTGTGTTTAATTTGGAGTCTAATTGTATTGCTGTTAATTCTCTACCCCAAACACACCCGCTGTCGAGACAAATAAATTGAGGTTTTACCATTAAACCGAGTGCTGACCAATGACCAAAAATTATACGTGTCTCCTTCCATTTGTGTTTTTTGGGTTTAAACCACGGATTTAGATTTTTATTGTTTTTTGGTATTTTTCCTGTGTGCTTTAATTCTAAGCCATTTTCATTATTAATTGCCCGCATTCTAGTTAAGGTATTAATTATAAAGCGATATCGTGCATAACCATCTAGATTATTCGACCAAAATTTCGGTGTATTTTTGTACATATTCTTTAATAAATCGGCGCATCCATCACTTTTGAGCAGTAATTCTACTTCTTGAGAATATTGTAGCGATTCTTTTATTGACCAATCAGGGAATATTCCCGCATGCACAAGAAGGCAATTCTTCTTTTTATCAAAATGTGTAAGGGGTTTACATCTCAGCCACTGCATTAGCGATTCCCTGTCGGGCGCATCAAGCACTTCTTTTAGTGAGTATGAATTTTCATCTAAATTTATCACTTCAAAGTGAAGCGCAAGCAGATGAAGGTCGTGATTACCTAATACTGTTATTATTGATTGATCTATATCCTTTAAGAATCTTAAGGTTTTTAATGATTGTTCGCCGCGATTAACTAAATCTCCTGTTAGCCACAAACAATCATCTTTAGGATTGAAGTTTAATTTTTCGAGTAAACGTCGCAACGAGTCATAGCAACCTTGAATGTCACCAATTGCGTATGTTGCCAAGATGCATCGCCTGTAATATTTTTAATGAAGTATGCCTGGAACAGCTAATGTGAATGGAGGTATTGGCGCTTCAAAGTTATTGCCATTGTCTTCTATCATACAATATTTACCTTCCATTGCCCCAACAGGTGTTTCTATCACTGTGCCACTAGAATAACGAAATTGTTCGCCTGGATTTAATTTTGGTTGTTTACCCACCACACCATCACCTCTCACCTCTTGTATCTTTCCATTTGAGTCAGTAATTATCCATTGCCTACTCATTAATTGTGCCGGAATCTTTCCATGATTTACTATTGTGATTGTGTAGGAAAAGACATAACGATTTTCTTCAGGTTCTGATTGCTCATATACATAATCAGTATCAACTTTAATATCTATATTTGAATTTCTAAGCATAAATGATCATTGAATTTGTATTTTATTGGATAATTTTGACCAACTTATTATGGGTATCTCTTCTGCTCTTTTAGAAGGGTCTATATTTAATTCTTCTAGCATTTTAGCAGATATAAGCCCTTTCAGTGAATTTCTTAGTGTTTTTCTTCTCTGAGAGAATGCTTGTTTCACTATTTTTGATAAATTTTCTGAATTTTTAATGATAATTTCATTTTTTGGTTTTGATTTAATTTTGACAACCGATGATAGTATTTTTGGTATGGGTTTAAAGGATGTGTTTGGTACATCAAATAATTGGAGAGTGTCCATATAGGTTCCAAACATTACAGTTAATCTTCCAAAACTTTTTTCACCTGGTTTAGCTGACAATCGATTAGCTACTTCTTTCTGAAGCATTAGGTGTTGGTCTACAATATTCTCCTTGTGCTCTATCAAGTGAAATAGCAATGGAGTTGAGATATTGTAAGGAAGGTTCCCTATTATTCTTAGTTCCTTTCCTATATCTGAGTAGTGGAAACGTAAAGCATCATCATGGTGGATAGTAATTTTTGGAAATAAGTTAAATTTACTTTTTAACTGAGGTATCAGGTCTCGATCCAATTCAACTGCATGCAATTCTGCACCTGATTGTGCGATTGGTAGGGTAATGGCACCTTTGCCTGGACCGATCTCTACGAAAATATCACTAGACTTTGGATGAATCGAGTTAATAATATTTTGAATAACATGGTTGTCTATTAGAAAATTCTGTCCCAGGCGTTTTTTTGCTCTGTATCTATCAATCATTTATGAGGTCATTTTTATAGCTAGTTCAACTGCATTAATTAGACTGTCTGAATTTGCTTTTCCTTGTCCAGCAATATCAAATGCTGTGCCATGATCAACCGAAACTCTAACAATGGGGAGCCCTAGAGTTATATTGACAGCGTTACCAAATCCGGCATATTTTAGAACCGGGAGGCCTTGATCATGATACATCGCTATGATTACGTCAGTTTTATTTTCTGCATCCAGGAAAGCTGTATCTGCAGATACAGGACCTGTAATATTAAATCCTTGTTGGCGGAACTCTTTGATTACCGGCTCAATAATTGTTTGTTCTTCTAATCCCAAGTAACCTTTTTCTCCGGCATGAGGATTTAATCCGCAAACCAATATCTTAGGGGCTCTTATTTTGAAATATTGTTTTAAGTCCTTGTCAACTGTTTTGATTACTCGGGTTAATTGTTGTTTTGTTATAAGTGAGCTAACTTTTGATAAAGGGATGTGGGTAGTGACAAGCGCTACTCTTAGGTCATTTGCTGAAAGTAACATTACAGGCGTTTCCGTATTTGTTTGTCTTGCTATAAATTCTGTATGTCCGGTGAATTGGATATTAGCTTGATTTATGACTCCTTTATTAACTGGTCCGGTGACCATGGCTCTAAATATACCTTTCATACAGCCTGATACCGCTTGCTTTATTCCATCCAAAAGGATTTGTGAATTATTTGGGTTGGGTTTGCCACAAATTACTTTTGAGTGTAGGGATTGTGGCCAGATGTATAGAGAATTCTTCGTTAATTCTTGAGGATCTTTTAGATCTGGTGACCAATCAATAAAACGAATATTTTTTTTTAAGATTCTTGCACGTTCTTGCATTAAGCTTGGGTTTGCAATAATTATAATGTTTTTACTCCACTCTTTATTGACAAGATCGAGACATATTTCTGGTCCAATGCCAGCTGGTTCACCAGCTGTCACTGCAACATAATGTTTACCTAATTTTTGGTTCATGAATTATAAATATAGAAATGATTTAGATTCGTTTATCAACGTAAGCTTCGTCTCTTATCCGTCGCAACCAGAGTGCTGATTCATTTGCAACTTTACTGTTTCTTATTTGTTGAATACAGTTTAATTTCTTTAAATCCTCAGTGTTGTCATAAGACCTCCTTCCAGTCACTTCAAGGATATGCCAACCAAATCTAGATTGAAACGGTTCTGAGATTTGACCGATTTCACTGTTGTTAGCTACCTTCTCGAATTCTGCAACGAATGTCCCTGGGTTAACCCAACCCATTGAGCCTCCTTCGTCAACTGATCCTGGATCTTCAGATAGTAACGTTGCAATTCCACTGAATTCTTCTCCAGCTAGGATTTGGTTTCGTGCATCTTCGAGTTTTTGTTTTGCTGTAGCGTTGTCTATTATTTGATTGGGAACTACCAGTATATGCCTTACTTCCATTTGCTCTACCTCACTGCGTTGAATTTCTTGTTTCATATCATTGACTTTTATAATATGAAAGCCACTTACAGATTGAATAGGCTGTGAAAATTCTCCTTGTTTTATTGAACCTATAACATTAGCAAATAAGGTAGGCAATTGGCTCCCTTTTCTCCATCCAAGGAGTCCTTGATTTATACCTGTTTCGCTATCTGAGTATGTGATAGCCATTTCCCCGAATTCAGCTCCCATTTTGAGTTCGTTGATGACATTATTGGCTTCGGACTGAGCTTCTTTAAATTGTTCGGCAGTTGCAGAATCTGGAACTGAGATCAGGATATGCGATAAATTATATTCCGAATTATTCACAATATTATTTTCTACCACCTCGAGACATTGATTTAATTCTCTTTCTGATGAGTTAATTTGGCCAATTACATCAATCTCTCTAAGTTGTTCTAGTGTTAACTCTTTCCTTAGATCTCGACGAAAGTCACCATAATCTATCTCATCCTTGAGTAGTAATTCTGGTAGTTGTTCGAAGTTGATATTGTTTTGTTCTGCTATGAGTGAAATAGCATTATTTAGCATTTGATCGGAAACTCTTATACCCATCCTTTCAGCTCTTTGGAGTTGGATTTCCTCAAGAATAAGTTGTTCCAGAATTTGCTCTTCCATGACACTTTCTTCTGGTAACTCAAATCCATCTTTCTTGGCTCTTGTTTTGATAATCTTTATTTGAGCTTCAAGCTGGCTCCTTAAGACAACACCATCGTTCACGACGGCAATTATCGAATCAATTACTCCTTATTTGTTCTCAATATCTTGTGCAAAAAGATTCGAAATAACAAGAGACCAGACTAAAGAATATATATATTTACCTTTTTTCATAATTTAATTTATTGAATATAATCTGAATATCCTAGGATACCACGTTCTAGTAATTTATTAGCCTTTGTGCCTATACTTGTCATTCCTTTTAGTACAAATTGTATACCAAAAGAATTATCTTCTTGGCCATCTCTAGTTGATACATATTGTCTGTATATCATCCGGATTCCCCAGCAACAACTTTCGTATTCTAGGCCATAAAATTGCTCCAAGGTTCTTTTGTCGCGAAGAGAGTAGTTATAGTGACCAAGGAAATTCCATGATTCTGATAATGGCCATGACCAAGATATATTTCCTTGTTCGAGTAGATCTTGCCTGAAACGGTAACCAACGTTTAATAGTTTATTGTTCGATGGTTTGTATTGTAGACGTGCTTGAGATCTTGCTACACCCTCTCGCTTATTGTTCCATTGGTGAGAAAAATCTAAATTTAATTTATCGAATACCAAAAAACGTAATTCTGCAATTAAATCAGATGAGGAATCTTGATATAACTCCTGTCCCGGGAGTGAGACAGTTTGTTTTTGCAGATAAAAAGCTTTACCAAGTGTCCCAGAGATAACTTCACGACCAGTTTTGTTATTAGCAATCTTGGAGCTAAAACCAAGGCTGATTTGTTCTGTATCGGCAATTCGGTCAATACCAAGGAAACGATTTTTTTGGAATAATTGAACAATGTTTAAATCTGGTTCAATGGTATCAAATATAGGGAGATTTGATTGCTCTCGATAGGGTGTTTTGAGATATAAGATTCTAGGCTCAAAAGTCTGTATGTGATTTTGAAGATTTCCTAATTTTCTTTCAAAGAATAAACCAGCATCAATGCTTGTAATCGGAATGCTTCTGGATGGATTTGCACTTTGATCTTCACTGAAATTCTTTAATTCATATTGAGTATGTTTCCAAGAAAAAGATGGATTGATATACCACCCATCATTTTTTATCGTCCAATCGATTTGAGGTTCGGCATCGATTCGCCATCCAGTTACGCCAAACTCTCTATCAAAATAGACAATCTCACTATCAAGTGATGCTGAGATTCCAAATGGTTTGTAAGGTAAAGAAGTAGCAAACTTTATTTGCGGTAGTCGGTAATAAGGCCTTTCACCTTGACTAATATTTTCATCGATGGTTTGAAAATTCTGGAATCGACCAATAAATGACCAATTCTTACCATATGCATCAAAAAGAAGGCTCTGGTTTAAGTGAGTTATACTTGTTAGGCTTAGATTACCTCCTAAATCTTCGAAGTAATGGCCGTCAGAAGTGTCTCCGAAATCTATTAGTGCACGTAACCCATTGTTAAAATTAGTTTTATGGTTAAATTGTATGTAGTGCCTAGATTTCCCATATATATTGTCATTTTCTAGATAATCAAATTTTAGCTTAGTGTTATTGTTTTGATTGATATATCTGAACTCACTTCCTAGTTGAAATCCTCGTCCAGTAAGCAGTCTGGGAGTAATAGTTGCATCATAATTTTTTGCTATATTCAAATAAAAAGGTAATCTAAATTCGTTGCCACTTCTTCCTCCGCCACCAATTTCCGGGGCAAGAAAACCAGATTTACGAGAGTTATCTATTGGGAAGGAAATTTTTGGTATATAGAGAATTGGTATACCTTTAAATTTTAATCCAACTTTTCTTGCAGATGCCTTTCCTTTATTGGGGTCGAGTAATATATCTTGAGCATTTATAATCCACCCATTTGATTCTATAGGGCAAGTTGTATAACTAACATTATTTAGGGTTAAAATACCTTGTTCTTGGATCTTTATTGACTCAGCACTACCTTGAGAGGAGTTTTCATTCAGATCGAAAGCAGCTTGTTCGAACGAAATCGTGCCTGTTGAATATGAAAATTCTGCCGTTTGACTTGTTACGCTGACATTTTTGTCGACGAAACGGACTTCTCCATTTAATATCAATGATTCATTAGTTGGATCATATATAGCTTCGTTTGAGGTTGTAGTGCTGTCGTTATTGTTAATTGTAACATTGCCAATTAAATTGGTTGTTGGTTTTGAACCAATACTAAGATTTATATTATCTGCTTCGAAGCTAATGGATCTATCAAGATTTTTTTCCAGAATTCCAGTATTCGGGATATTGCAAACTGAAAATTGTTCAGAAAAAGCATTATTCTGAATACAAAAAATAATTAAAAGAAATTGGAAAAAAGATTTAAGCAAAAATTTACACATTTTTTTGGTTAGAAAAATTACAATTATTGTGTTAGAAGTAACCTCATATCATTCAATACGCAATATTGACTATAACCCTTATATTTTATTGAATATTTAAAGTTAAAGGAAAAGAAATTAACACACAAATTGAAATAAATGATGATCGTTACAAAAAGCTTAAAAAATGGCTTAGTAGTCATTCAGGTGAGCCCTACCAAAAGATAGAGTTAGCTTCTTTTGATGCCAGTTTTCGTCGATATTTCCGAGTATTTAAGCGAGAAACATCTTTTATTGTGATGGATGCACCGCCAGAAAGAGAGGATTGCCAAGCATTTATTAAAATAGCAGAACTTTTCAATAAAATGAGCCTTACTGTGCCTATCGTAATAGATATCGATCTTAGTCAAGGGTTTTTATTAATGAGTGATCTTGGTGAAAATCAGTATCTTGATATACTAACTAGTAGAACCAGTAAAGCAGATTGTTTGTACAACGATGCATTGGATGCATTAATTAGATTACAAGAGCAAGGGAAATTATTTTCTAGATTATTTCAATCTTATGATAAAGAAATAATTGAAAGTGAGATGATGTTGTTTATTGAATGGTTTTATCATAAAGAATTGAACCTCAAATTTAATAAAAGTCAAATAGAGCAATGGCAAAGATGTATTCAAACCCTATATTTAAATGCAAGGAATCAACCTCAAGTTCTTGTGCATCGTGATTATCATTCAAGAAATTTGATGTATTTATCTGAAAATAATCCAGGAATACTCGATTTTCAGGACGCTGTGATAGGTCCTATTACATATGATTTGGTTTCCCTGTTAAGAGATTGTTATATTTCACTTCCTGAGGAAAAAGTTTATAAGTTCGCGCTTAAATTTTATGAAAATATAGATTCTTGTTTAAAAACACGAATGAATAGAAAAGAATTTTTAAAATTTTTTGATTTAATGGGTATTCAGAGACACTTAAAGGCTATAGGAATATTTGCACGCTTAAAGCATCGTGATGGTAAGGATAATTATCTTAAGGATATCCCAAGGACACTTAAGTATATTTTTAATGTTTCCGCTAAGTATTCAGAATTAGACTTTTTGAAGGTTTTGGTTGAACGTCAATGTTCAACATATAAATAAGAACTATTATGCATGCGATGATATTAGCAGCTGGAAGAGGAGAGCGTTTAAAACCCATAACCAATAATTTACCAAAATGCTTAGTGAAGATAGATGGTGAATGTCTACTGGAGAGACATTTCAAAATGCTTGTAAAATCAGGCATAAGGAAGGTAGTGATAAATTTGGGTTGGTTAGGAAAAAAGATTGTTGAATTTGCAGGTTCAGGCGAAAGATTTGGTTTGGAGATTACATATAGCTCAGAAAGTGACGAGATCCTTGAAACAGGAGGAGGGATAACCAAAGCCCTGCCTTTATTAGGTGATTATCCTTTTTGGGTTATTAATGGAGACATTTATACGGATTTCATTGTTCCGGAAATTATCTTGGAAGACGGGGTATTAGGGCATTTAATTTTAGTGCCAAAACCGACATATAAATTAAAAGGCGACTTTGATCTTGATAATAATAGGGTTATTCGTAAAATCAATCCAACTTTAACTTTCAGTGGAATTGCATTATACGATCCAAAAGCATTTCAAGGCATGAAGCCAGAGAAATTTTCTATTGTTCCGTTACTAAATAAATTGATTGATAATCAATGTATAAAAGGGAGTCTTTTTGAGGGTGTATGGGAAGATGTCGGTACACCCGAGAGATTAATAAAGTTGAATTCATCTTGATGGCTAAATATGTATTGATGTAATTAAGTTATGCCGCAAGTAATTAAGTATGATTTCTTGTACAGTATTCTTATCTTCTTTTACTCTCAATTTCTTAAGAGAAGTGATCTCTAGATTTTCAAAGCCGCATGTGTTGATTCCAGAGAAGGGAAACAAATCAAGATCATAATTAAAAGAAAGGCCATGATAGCTAAGTCCGTTCGTGATTTTCAGGCCAATGCTTGCAATTTTCTTATCGGTTACGTAAATACCAGGCGCACCTTTTCTCCGTTTAGATTTTATATTGTATTTTGTTAGTAGGTTAATTATTGATTCTTCGAGGATTGTTATCAGTTTACTTACATTTATGTTTAATCTCTTGAGATCAAGTAACACATAAAACATCAACTGTCCTGGACCGTGATAAGTAATTTGACCACCTCTATCAACTTTTAGGATTCTTATTTTTCCTGGATTATTAATGTGCTTCCGATCCCCATTGATACCTAGAGTATAGATAGGATGATGTTCTGTAAGCCATATTTCATCTTTAGTTTTAATTGTTCTAGATTTGGTAAATTCTTTCATCTTCAACCATGTTGTTTCATATTCGGCGATTCCGAAATTACGTATTTTGATTGAATGATTAATCTTATTGCTTTCCTTTTTAATCATTACAGTACGAAAAGAATATTTTTATTTTGTGAAAGATCTATATATATTTTATCTAATTCATTTTGATTATTAACATCCACAATACAGGTGAGGGATATGTATTTTCCTTTCTTGCTCTTATTCTTTTTTACTTTTTTTTCAGAAAAATTCTGAGAATGGGAGCGCATAATTGAAGTAACTGATTTGTAAAACTCTTTACAATCTTTTCCGAGAACTTTTATTGGAAATTTGCATGGGAACTCAATTAGTTTCCCTGATTTGTCGGAGGCGTTCATTTGAGAGGTTATTCAAACCAAAGCTGGATAGTATCTTTTATTTGTTTCCAAAAACTCCCTCTTGGATTATCTTCGAGTGAAATCAAAGATATTGTGTTTAGAGTATTATCATTTAATTTTATTTTTATATTTCCGATATTCTGACCTTCTTTTATTGCTCCTATAATTTGGTTTGGTATATCTTTTTCGATCTTTATATTCTTGAAATTTCCTCTCG
>PYIL01172720.1_pt1 | contig 15181 bp, 18 predicted proteins | sample 3578041 | NCBI WGS metagenome assembly PYIL01 (sample SAMN08408023, study PRJNA431606) | Marine metagenome isolate SA_KN192-05_S13_150m, whole genome shotgun... | biome: marine; feature: oceanic pelagic zone; material: water; isolation source: 150 m water sample, 0.2-0.8 um fraction ... | reverse complement strand
CCTCTCTTTGGAATTCCTTGACTTTGTGTGATTACCTCAAATGTCCTAACAAAAATTTTGTTATCAAATAGTGTTGGTTTCTTTTTCACTAATTCTGGATCAGAGACATCTTCTACAACAGACATCCATTTTCCTGTGGTATCTTTGAATTTCTTTTCCATCTTTTTTGGAATATATCCTTGAATAACTGCAAAGTTTTTTGTTCCACCAGGTTTTCTTAATAATTCTAAAATATCTTTTGCAACTTGTGCTCTCTCGTGCAAAGTTAGTATATCCCCTCTAATCTTTGATGTCATCTTTGCAAGTTCTTTTGTAACTTTTTTGTGCTTTTCTTCAAATTCTTTAATCTTTAATTCTGCAGTTGCATATGCCTTAGTTGGAACTTGTTCTACTCCTTCTGGAATAGAAAATGGGTTTGCGTTAAAACTACGCATTACTTTGAGAATTTTCTCCAAGTTTGCAACATCTGCAATAACTATCAATGCAGATTCTTCTTTTGTATTCAAATCATGTTGATTAATTGTAACATTATCTAACGTTCTTCTAATCTCATCAATGTCTTTTGTCTGAACAATGAACAGGTTTGTGTAAAATTGCTTCATCTGTCCAAATCCAGTGAGATCTATGTTTAGCTTCTTTACTACTTCTAATGCCTCTTTTAGAGTTGTAAAATCATTGATCTCTTTTTTGTATTCTTCCTGCTCTTTGAGTAACTTAGCAGGAGCATCAATAATTCCTGATCTCTTTTTTGTAACGTCTTCTACCATTTCTTCTAGCTCGTCTAGTTCTTGATTCTGTTTTTTGAAGACTGTCCCTTTGAACAAGATTTCCATCATTCCTACTTCCCTTGGAATTCCTAATCCTTTGATGACTTCATCAATTTCTTGAAATGTCTGTTGTGCTTTAAGCAGAATATCATCAACTTCAGGCGTGACTGTCTCTGATGTGGAGTCTATTTTATGAAACCACTCGAATTCTGTTAATCTAGAAACAATTTGTGGTGTCTCCGATCTGGGCAAAATGACGGTTCCAATTTTTAAATCTGCCACAACCAAGATACGAAAACGCCATGCCTGTGTTTTTAATATCTTTCCAAACGATCATTATACTAAACATTCAAATTCAATTCGAAAAAACGATTTTCATTGCCATCAAACTCTGCGTTAGAATCTACAATCGATCAGGTTTTAGAACGAAATTCGTCAGAATTCTCTAAAAGTCTAAAAAACTCACTTGCAGATGCTCAGAACATTCTCTCTGATTCATTGTCTATGCTTGAAGAAGAATATGAAAAGATAATCTCTGATGGTAAAAAAGAAGCAGATAAAATTGAAAAACAGATCGTTGGAAGTGCAGATCTGGAGGCCAGAAACAAATCACTTCTAATTGTACAAGAATCTGCTGATAAGGTCTTAGAAAAAGCAAAAGAAAAGATCGTAAATATGGAAAGAAATTCTGAATATTCAAGTTTAATCACAAAATTACTTACTGAAGCAACTTCTGCACTAGATACTAGTGATATTATAGTTTACACAAATTCTAAGGACAAGGATGTAGTTCAATCGGCTGTATCAAACATTTCTGGTGCAGAACTATCAAATGATCTGATTGATTGTATGGGTGGAGTCAAAGTAACATCAAAAGATGGATCTATGAGCTTTGATAATACCATTGATGCAAGAATTGAATTGTTGAAACCTTTAATTAGAAAAGATATTGCAGCACAATTTAACTTAGGTAATTGATATGGTAGCACAAGGAAAAATTGTTTGGATTAGTGGACCCGCAGTAAGAGCTGACGGCATGGCAGATGCAAAAATGTATGAGACTGTATCTGTTGGAGAAGCAAAATTAATTGGTGAAGTAATTCGTCTCACAGGCGATGTAGCATTTATTCAAGTTTATGAATCAACAAGTGGTCTAAAACCAGGTGAACCCGTCGTTGGTACTGGAAATCCTCTTAGTGTTTTTCTAGGACCTGGAATTATTGGCCAAATCTATGACGGAATTCAAAGACCACTAAAAGACCTAGCCGCAAAATCAGGCTCATTCATTGGTAGGGGCATTACAACCACTCCTGTTGATATGACAAAAGAGTATCACTTTGTCCCAACTGTTGCAGTCGGCGATGAAGTTGAAGCCGGAAATATTATTGGAACTGTTCCAGAATCATCATTAATTGAACATAAAATTTTAGTTCCGCCAGATCACAAAGGTGGAAAAATTACAAAAATTGTTTCAGAAGGAGATTATAATTTAGATGTAGAGATTGCAACTGTAGAAAAAGATGGTGAATCATCAACACTAATGATGTGGCATAAATGGCCTGTAAGACAACCAAGACCTTATCTCAAAAGATATGATCCAACCGTTCCACTCCTTACTGGTCAGAGAGTTATCGACACATTTTTCCCATTAGCAAAAGGTGGAACTGGTTCTATTCCAGGAGCATTTGGCACTGGTAAAACCGTAACACTTCATCAAATTGCAAAATGGGCTGACTCTCAAGTTGTAGTCTACATTGGATGTGGTGAAAGAGGAAACGAGATGACTGAAGTACTTGTTGAGTTTCCAGAACTCAAAGATCCAAGAACCGGAAAACCACTTATGGACAGAACTGTACTTGTTGCAAATACAAGTAACATGCCTGTAGCAGCAAGAGAAGCAAGTATCTACACTGGTGTAACAATTGCAGAATATTATCGTGATATGGGTTATGACGTTGTACTTGTAGCAGATTCTACAAGCAGATGGGCAGAAGCACTTCGTGAAATGTCAGGAAGATTAGAAGAAATGCCTGCAGAAGAAGGTTATCCATCATATCTTGCATCAAGGTTAGCAGAATTTTATGAAAGAGCAGGACGTGTTCAAGCAAAAGGTTCTCCTGAAAGAGATGGCTCTGTATCTCTAGTAGGCGCTGTATCTCCATCTGGTGGTGACTTTACAGAACCTGTTACAACACATACAATGAGATTTATCAAAACATTCTGGGCTTTAGATGCCAGTTTAGCATATTCAAGACATTATCCATCAATTAACTGGATGAACTCCTATTCTGGATATCTTGCAGATATCTCAAAATGGTGGTCAGAAAATATTAGTAAAGATTGGTTGGATATTAGAAGTCAAACATATGGAATCTTACAAAGAGAAGATACACTAAAAGAAATCGTTAAACTGTTAGGACCTGAAGCACTTCCAGATGAAGAAAAATTAATTCTAGAAGTTGCAAGAATGATTAAGATTGGAATCTTACAACAAAACTCCTTTGATGATGTTGACACCTATTGCAGTCCTGAAAAACAATTCAAATTAATGAAATTACAAGTTGACTTTTACAATCAAGGTCAACAAGCACTCAAAGATGGTGCATCACTAGCTGATATTCGTTCTATGGACGTAATTTCATTATTACTCAAAGCAAGAATGGATGTTAAAGATGACGAGATGAATAAATTAGATAAACTTTCAACTGACATGGTAGAACAATTCAAAACTGTTACAGGAATAAAGGTTCAAAATTGACAACTCAAGGTGGAGTTCAATACAGCAAAATTGCTGAAATTAAAGGACCACTTGTAATAGTTGACGGTGTTGAAAATGCAGCATTTGATGAACTAGTAGAAATTGAAACAACTGAAGGTGAAAGACGTTTAGGTAAAGTCTTAGAGGTTGGAAACGGAAAAGCAGTTGTACAAGTTTTTGAAGGAACAACAGGTCTTTCTGTATCTGGAACAAATGCAAAATTTGTCGGCAAAGTTATGGAAATGCCAGTATCAGAACAAGTACTCGGTAGAGTTTTTGATGGTCTAGGAAGAGCAAAAGACGGTCTTCCAGAACCAGTTGCAACATCATTTTTAGATATTAACGGTGCACCAATGAATCCTGAACAAAGAGAATACCCAAAAGATTTCATTCAAACAGGTGTTTCTGTAATTGATGGAATGCTTACTCTAGTACGTGGACAAAAACTTCCAATATTTTCAGGCTCTGGCATGTCACACAATATATTGGCTGCACAAATTGCACGTCAAGCAGCAATTGTTGGAACAAAAGATGAGTTTGCTGTAGTCTTTGCAGCAATTGGTGTACAATACAGTGAAGCAGAATATTTCAAAAGAAGTTTAGAAGAATCTGGTGCATTAAAAAGAAGTGTACTATTTTTGAACCTTGCAGATGATCCTGCAATTGAGAGAATCATTACACCTAGAGTAGCATTGACTGTAGCAGAATATCTTGCATATGATTTAGGAATGCACGTATTGGTAATCCTAACTGACATGACAAACTATGCTGAAGCACTTCGTGAGATTAGTGCAGCAAGAGAAGAAGTACCGGGAAGAAAAGGATATCCAGGTTATCTTTATACTGACCTTTCTACAATCTATGAAAGAGCAGGTCGACTCAAAGGCAGAAAAGGAAGTGTAACTCAAATGCCAATTTTAACAATGCCATCTGATGATATCACACATCCAATTCCAGACCTTACTGGATACATTACAGAAGGACAACTTGTACTTGGGCGAGACTTATTCAGGCAAGGAGTTTATCCACCTATCAATATCTTGATGAGTCTTAGCAGAATCATGAAAGATGGAATTGGTGAAGGAAGTACTCGTGCTGATCATCAAGAAATATCTAACCAAAATTATGATGCATATTCTCGTGCTCAAGAAGTTAGAGCACTTGCAGGAATCGTGGGAAAAGCAGGACTTACGCCTATTGATCTTAATTACATGAACTTTGGTGATGAATTTGAAAAGAAATTCTTGTCACAAGCAGTTGATGAAGATAGAACCATTGAAGAAACATTAGGATTACAATGGAGTGCAATCTCAAAACTTCCAAAGAATGAATTAACCAAAGTCAAAGACAAATACGTTGAACAATATTACAAGGAATAATCATAATGTCTTTTGGACAAAACGTCACAGCAACAAAGATTGAGTTATTCAAATACAAACGCTCTAGTCAAGTTGCATCAATGGTACAAAAAATTCTAGATGATAAACGCAAAGTTTTACTAAAAAATATCGAAGAAATGATTACTGAAGCACAAAAAACTAGAGGTGGAATTTGGGAACCTTTACAGGAAATTTACCAATCAGTTAACGAATCATATCTATCTCTAGGAGTAGGAACAGTTGATTCTGTAGCACAATCAACACCTGGTGTAATGGAAGTAGACTCTGATGTAAAACGTGTAGTTGATGTAACAATTCCTGTGTTAAGCGTTACTGAAAAAGATACAAAATCAATTCCATATGGATTTGCAGATACTAATGCATCTATTGACCGTGGTGCAAAACTAATCAAAGCTTTACTCCCAAAAATTTGTAAGGCTGCTGAATATGAAAATTCAATTTTTAGTCTTGCAAAAGCACTTGAAAAGACGCAAAAACTACTAAATGCTTTGGAAAATGTCATTATTCCTCAATACAAACAAAGAGTTCGATTTATACTAGCAACATTAGAAGAAAGAGAAAGAGAAGAATTCGCAAGGTTAAAAAAAGTGAAAGCTTCAATGGAGAAAAGACAGTAAATGCCAAAAGATGAAATTAAAAGATTACTTGAAAAATCTAAAAAAACTTTAGATAAAGAATATGAAAATTCTGCAAAAACAATTAAAGATCAATTAAAATCTGCAAAAAAGAAAACTCTAGATCAGATCTAATAAAATTAGGTGTTGGTTTAAATATGGTCTCCAGATTTCAAAAATTGAAAATGAAACCACTCTCAATTTTACTACTTGCGACTCTTGTAGTTTCTGTATCAGGTTTAGGTACTGTTGCATTTGCAGAAGAAGCATCGCCAGCAGGAGGATTGTCCGATGGATCAAAACTAATCGGTGCAGGACTTGCATTCGGACTTGCAGCAATGGGTGCAGGAATTGGTTTAGGTTATGTCGGTTCTGCAGGTTTAGCAGTAATTACTGAAAACCCAGCATTACAGTCTAAAGTGTTCATCTTTATCGGAATGGTAGAATCAATTGCTATCTATGGTATTGTAATGATGTTCATCATATTAGGACAATAATCAACAGAGAAATTTCTTAAATTTTTTATTAACATCTGATCGCTATTTATTGAATTTTTTTCCAAACAAACCGTATGTCGAAACATATTTTTAAATTTTTCAAAGAAGATCATTCCTATAAGCATCTAGTGGATCCTCGAAGTAATGTTTTCACTTTCCAAATCTTCCCGAGTTGGGATTGGTGTATTTGGAGGGATACTTTTGCTATTTACTGTCTTTTCACCAACTGATGTCTTTGCAGAAGAAGGAAGTTCTGGTGGGACAGATCTAACAAAACCAATCTTAGCCTTGGCAGCTGCAATTGCTATAGCTGGCGGGCTCATAGGTACTGGTAATGCACAACAAGGAATTGGTGCAGCTGGTATGGGAATTATAGCTGAAAAACCAGAGAAATTTGGCCAGGTCTTATTCTTCTTTGTTATCCCAGAAACACTCTGGATTATTGGATTTGTTTTAGGAATTATTCTCTTACTAGATATCTTGTAGGAGAAATTTATGAGTATAGAGCCTTTCATACAAGAAATAGAAAGTAGAAAAAAAAGTGATATGAGTACATTAGAAAAAGAACTAAATGAAAAAAAATCTGAGATTAAAAACAAAAAAAAATACCGTAATTCAAGAACTAAAAGATAATTATGAAAAAGAAGCAAAATTAAGATCTGAAAGAGAAGCAGCTCGAATTCTTGAAGGAGGAAAATTAGAAGCTAAGAAGATCGTATTTGATGCAATCAATAAAAATCTAGATTCAACATTTGAAATTATAAAAAAAGATCTTGGGAAATACACACAAAATTCAGAATACAAAAATATTTTAGAACAGATGATCAAGACTTCTAAAAATGCTCTAGGCAAAAACATCACAATTCATTTTAAAGAGGAAGATAAATCACTCTTCAATGATTCTGAGGTCACACTAGGTTCTACAATTCAAACATTAGGAGGAATTGTTGCTGAAAATAGCGATGGCACAAAAGAACTTGATTTAACTTTTGAAGAATTATTACGAAACAATGAAGATGAGATCAAAACTTCAATTCTTGAGGAGATCCTATAATGGGTACCTCACAATATTCATCTTCATTTGGACGACTACAATCAATATCAATTAATTTTTTATCTCAAGATATCTTACAAAATCTTCTCAAGGCAAATGATATCAATGATATGACAAAGCAGTTAGAATCTACATGGTATGGTCAAGAGATCAAAAAAGCAGCATCAATGTATAGTGGTGCAGAACTTTTAGAAGTAGCTTTCAATCGTCACCTTGTTGAGACAAACAAAATTATCTTAGAAGCAGTTCCATTTAGTGGAAAAAATGCAGTAAGAACTTTTCTTTCCAAATGGGATCTATACAACATTGAGTTGATTCTTTCTTCAAAAATGATGGGAAGAACAATTACTGAAACTGAATCACTATTAGTTTCTAGTAGAAATGTCCCTGCAGGAATTGAGGCAGGCGTAATTCCTCATGATGAAATCAAAATTATTCTCTCTGAAACAAGCGTTGAAGGAGTTGTAAGCAAGCTTGCAAAATATGATTATGGTGTGATACTGATGAAGTATCTAGATGATTACCAAAAGACAGGTGATCTAGGACCAATGATGTCTGCGATACATGAAGCATATTATCAAAAACTCTTAGAATCTCTAAAATTTTTCCAAGGAGATGAAGGTGTCATTAGAGAATTGATTCGTGCAGAAATCGATAAGAAAAACATTCTAAATTTACTAAAAGCAAAAGAGTCAAACGTAGGCAAAGAAATTTTATCTGAACATCTAATAGACATAGGACGAATACCTGCAAAAGAATTACTTGATATTTATGAAACTAAAGATGTTGTAGAAATTATAGGAAGAATTGAATCATACTACAAACTAAACGAAGCACTTGAACAATACAAAACAGAAAACAGTTTGATAATTTTTGAAATAGAGCTTACAAAACTAATCAACACAAACTATGTTAAAAAATTAAGAAACATAGCATTATCGATAGGTACAATTTTCTATTTCATTTTTCGTGCAGAATATGAATATGAAAATCTAAAAAGAATAACGTATGGAAAACGTTATGATCTATCACTAGATAAAATTAAGGAGATGCTTTTGATCTGAGTGAACAACTAACAAAACAAATTTCAGATAATGCTGGTAAATTGGCAATAGTAGGAGATCGTGAACTTGTTATTGGTTATCGTCTAATTGGAATTGATGATACTTTCATTGTAGATAGTGGTGAAGCAAGTAAAAAAATTCAAGAACTTTATTCATCTGGAGAATTTGGTTTGATCATAGCAAGTGATTCTGTCCGTTCAAGTCTTCCTATTACATTTTTATCAAGCATCGAAGAATCAATTGAACCATTAGTATTGTTTATGCCATCTGAAAAAGAAAATAAAGAAGAAGAGTCAATTGCTGCATTAGCAAAGCGAGTACTCGGGATTAAGATTGAGGTAAGTTGATGAAATCTTGGTAGACCCAACTGTTGCAAGGATTTCTGGTCCTGTTGTAGTCGCAAAAGATCTTGATGGTGCTCAGCTTTTTGATATTGTGCGTATTGGTGAAATGGGTCTTGTTGGTGAAATTATCCGTCTAGAAGGAAATAGTGCGATGATTCAAGTTTATGAAGATACAACTGGTCTTAAACCAGGAGAGAAAGTTGTCAATACGAATAAACCACTTTCATTACAATTAGGTCCTGGCTTACTGACCTCCATCTATGATGGTATTCAAAGACCATTAGATGTATTACAAAAAGAAAGTGGAGATTTCATTAGTAGAGGAAAAGTTATCCCTGCATTAGATCAGACAAAAAAATGGGAATTCATTCCAACTAAGAAGAATGGTGATCAAGTTGAACCTGGTGACATCATTGGTGAAGTTCAAGAAACACCATTAATTAAACACAAAATTATGATTCCACATAACATTTCTGGAACTCTTGCAGACATATCTGAAGGACAATTCAATGTGAATGAAAATGTTGCATCTGTAAAGAATGGGAAAACAACAGATATTGGATTATCAAGTTGGTGGACTGTTAGAATTCCAAGACCAGTACTTCGAAAACTTCCACCAGAAGAACCACTACTTACAGGTCAACGAGTAATAGACACATTTTTCCCGGTTGCTAAAGGTGGAACTGCTGCAATCCCTGGTCCTTTTGGAAGTGGAAAGACAGTTACTCAACAACAACTTGCAAAATGGGCAGATAGTGAAGTAATTGTTTATGTTGGTTGTGGAGAAAGAGGAAATGAAATGTGTGATGTTCTTTCATCATTTCCAAAATTAGAAGATCCAAAAACAAAGAGACCACTAATGGAACGAACTATACTAGTTGCGAATACAAGTAATATGCCAGTAGCAGCAAGAGAAGCAAGTGTATACACTGGAATTACAATGGGTGAATATTATCGTGACATGGGTTACGGTGTTGCATTAATGGCTGATAGTACTTCGCGATGGGCAGAAGCATTGAGAGAAATATCGGGTAGGTTAGAAGAAATGCCTGGAGAAGAAGGGTATCCTGCATATCTAGGAAGAAGATTAGCTGAATTTTATGAGCGTGGAGGAAAAAGTATTGTTATTTCTCCTGAAAAACGTCAAGGTTCTTTATCTCTAGTAGGCGCTGTTTCACCACCTGGTGGAGACTTTTCTGAACCTGTTTCACAAAATACATTGAGGGTAACACGTGTATTTTGGGGACTTGATGCTAGTCTTGCATCCAGAAGACATTTTCCATCAATTAATTGGTTAACTAGCTACTCATTGTATGTTGATGATTTAGCTGATTGGTACAGAACAAATGTTTCAAAGGAATGGATAGATAATAGAACCACCGCACTTGATATTTTACAAAAAGAATCTGAACTACAAGAAATTGTGCAGTTGGTTGGTTATGATGCACTGCCTGAACCAGAAAAAGGCATTTTAGATACTGCTCGTTCAATTAGAGAAGATTATTTACAACAAAACTCTTTTGATGAAGTCGATACTTACACGTCAATTAAAAAACAATCAGAAATGTTATCTACCATTATAGAATTTGGTAAAAAAGCAGATGAAAGTATAAAGAAAGGAATTACTGCAGCAAAAATCAGCTCACTTGAATCTAGAAAAATGATTCCAAAAATGAAATGGACAAAAGAAGATGAGCTTGAACAATTACTTGATAACATTAAATCTACTATGAAAAATGAATTCGACAGTCTATCTGTGGAGGCTTCTGGCAATGACTAATGTTTCATTCAAATCACTTGACAAAGTAGCAGGACCATTAATCTTTGTAAAAGGTGTTGATGACGCAGCGTATGGTGAGATGGTGGAAATCAAACTCCCCAATGGTGAAAGAAGACAGGGTCAAGTGCTAGATACTAGTCAAGGACTAGCTATTGTTCAGGTATTTGGTCAAACACTTGGTTTAACAACTACTGGTACTTCAACAACTTTTCTTGGAGAAACAGCAACACTGGCAGTATCTGATGAAATGCTTGGACGAGTCTTTGATGGACTTGGAAATCCAAGAGATAATGGTCCGAAGATTATCTCTAAAGAAAAATATGATCTTGTAGGTTCTGGAATAAATCCATATTCTAGAGAGGAACCATCTGAATTTATTCAAACTGGAGTATCAAATATTGATGGAATGAATACTCTGGTACGTGGACAAAAACTTCCAATAATGTCTGCATCTGGATTACCGCATAATCTTCTTGCATCACAAATTGCAAGACAAGCAAAAGTTCTTGGAACAGAAGAAAACTTTTCTGTAGTCTTTGCAGCAATAGGAATCACTAGTGAGGAATCAAACTTTTTCATAAAACAATTCGAAGAAAGTGGTGCACTAGAAAGAACTGTTTTGTTTCTAAATCTTTCATCTGATCCCTCAATGGAAAGAATTCTTACTCCAAGATTGGCATTGACTACAGCTGAATATCTTGCATATGAAAAAGAGATGCATGTTCTTGTAATTTTGACTGACATGACAAATTATTGTGAAGCATTAAGAGAAATCTCTGCAGCTAGAGAAGAAGTACCCGGTAGAAGAGGATATCCAGGTTATCTATACACAGATTTAGCTTCAATTTATGAACGTGCAGGAAAAATTAAGGGCAGAAAAGGTTCTGTTACACAACTACCAATTCTAACAATGCCTGCTGATGATATCACGCATCCAATTCCAGACCTTACTGGATACATTACAGAAGGACAAATAGTAATGAGCAGAGAATTGCATAGAAATAATGTTCAACCACCAGTAGATGTTTTAACAAGTTTATCGCGACTCATGAATCAAGGTATCGGTGAAGGACGAACAAGAGAAGATCACAGACAACTTGCAGATCAACTTTATTCTGCTTATGCACAAGGAAAAGACGCTCGTGCATTAGCTGCTATTGTAGGTGAAGGTGCACTAAGTGATCTAGATAGAAAATTTCTTGATGTAGCAAATAACTTTGAACAGAAATTTGTCAATCAAGGACTAAATGAAAACCGTCCAATTGAACAAACACTTGCATTAGGATGGGAATTACTAAGTGATCTAGACGAATCTGATCTTACTAGAATCAAACCAGAATTCATTTCGAAATATGCAAAATCTGACACACAGTGGTGGAAAAAATCACATGACAGGAGGTAATTAAAATTCCATCAGGTTCGGATATACGTCCTACACGACTAGAATATCTCCGTGCAAAAAGACGAATCAAAATTGCAGAGAAAGGATTGAAGCTATTAAAATTAAAACGTCAAGCATTAATTTTAGAATTTTTCAGTATCAGTAAAGCATCATCACGATTAAGAAGCGAATTACAATCTGAATTGAAAAAAGGCTATCAAAGTATTAGAATGGCAGAAATGCTTGATGGAGAAATGAGACTAGAAAATGAGGCAATGAAGATACCTCAACTAAAAAAATTACTTATAATGCCAAAAAATGTCATGGGAGTTAGTATTCCAAAATTAGAAGGAGGAACAAGAGAACAAGCTCTTACAGAATACCTCTTAGAGATTCCAGTATCAATTAGCGAAGCTATGAAAGCATTTCAGGAAGTCCACAAAATTGTATTAGATGTAGCAGAAAAGGAAACAACGTTACGTAAACTTCTTTATGAAATTGACAAAACAAAGAGAAAGGCTAATGCAATTGAAAATGTATTCATTCCTAATTTACAATCTGCAGTTAAATTCATTACTTTCAGATTAGAGGAAATGGAACGCGATACTTTCACAATGCTCAAGACTGTAAAACGAAAGATGGGTGAAAGAGAAAAAGAGGAGGAAAAAATAATTGCAGACTGATTTTGTAAATTCACAACAAAAAAAATTCTACTACATCAAAGTAATAATTAAAATGGGAAACATTGGAATTGCACTAGGATTAGGACTCTTTTTCGCAAAGGACTTCATTGGAGGATTATAATGTTAGAAAATCAAGAAAATTATTTACAATCACTGAAAAAAATCAAAGAGGTAGAAGAAAAAGCACAAAAAGAAATCGAAGATTACAGAAAAAAAATTGAATCTGAAATTAATCAATTACAATCTGATTTAGAAAGTGCTATTTCATCTGCAAAACAACAAGGCGAAGAACTGGTTGATTCCAGCATAGAAACTGCAAGAACTGATGCATCTTCTAAAACAAATACTCTGATTGAAGATGCAAAGGCAAAATCTGAAAATATTATCTCAGAAATTCATGTACAGGATAACAAGAAAATCCTAAAAATTTTGTTGCAAGGTGTTGAATAAATGGTTCTAAGACCTGTTTCCATGACTAAAATAGCTATTATGGGTCTACGAAAAAACCAACAAACTGCAGTATCCGTTTTACATGATATGGAAGTCTTACAATTAGAACCCTTATCAAAAGATATTTCTGCAATTTTAAAAAGTGAGCGTGATAATGATCTATCTCGACAAGTTTCTGACGAATTACTTCGTGTTAGAGCATTATTGACGGTATTACCTCCAACCAAAATATCGACAAAAAAACGCTTTGATTCTGTTGATGAAGTTTTACAAATTGCAAGTACAATTGATATTGATGAATCTGTAGCAAATTTTGAAAAAGAAAAAGAATCACTTCTAACTAAAATCAAAGATACTAAAAACAATCTAAAACTTGTTGAGGAGTTTAGCTTCTTTCCTGAAGATCTAAAAATTCTTAAGCTTACATCCGCAACTTCATATTTTGGCAGAATTAAATCTGAAAAATTTGAGGAGTTTAAAAAATCCATAGATGAACATAGCAAAGACATTATGCTTTACACAAAGACTGAAAAAAAAATTACACATCTAATCTTAGTAGTTTTTACTTCAATTTCATCCGATAAATTTGCAAATATTATTCAATCTCATGATGTAAAAATAGAGGCAGTACCAGATCTAAATGGAAAACCAAATAAAATTATTACAGATCTAAGAAGCAAACTACAATCAGAAAATCAACGACTAGATGAAATTAATAAAGAATTAAGCAAAATGTCTGAAAATCATTATGCCAATCTAATCGAAGTTGAAGAACAACTACAAATCGAAAATAAAAAATTAGAAGTGATCTCAAATTCAGGTGCAACAAAAGATGCATTTGCAATGGAAGGATGGGTTCCAAAATCAAAACTTGACCAGATTGAGTCAACATTAAAAAAATTTACAGATAGTGTGACCCTTTACAAACTAGAAACTGAAGATAAACCTCCAACACTAATGAGTAATCCAAAAAAATTCAAATTATTTGAAGCATTCATTCGATTTTACTCATTACCACAAAGCAAAGAATTCGATCCAACCATGGTATTTGCATTAGTCTTCCCAGTCTTTTATGGATTAATGATTGGAGATACTGGTTATTGCCTTGTTATTCTCTTAGTTTGTCTTTGGGTAATTAGACGTGTAGAGAAAGGAAAACGTAATTTCAATATTATGCCCAAGCCATTGCGTAGTTTTGCGTTAAATATTCTGAAGAAACGTCAAATGGTAAAATTGGCAAAAGCAATGATTCCTGGCTGTGTAATAGGAATAATCCTAGGCGTAATATTTGATTTACACTTTGGTTTTCACCTAAATGGTTACGTTTTTGATTATCTAGCTAGTGTTGGAATTACCGGTTTTCCAGAACCAGGTGAGGTCTTAAATCGACCATCCCAGGCATTTCTTGATCCTATTCATGATGCGAGTAAACTTTTGCTAATTGCTGGTTATATTGGAATTGGTTTTGTTTCATTTGGACTCATCATAGGCATCATACAATGTATTGCAGAAAGTGATAAAAAAGAAGCAATTGGAAAAGCTGGTTGGTTGGCATTTGCTTGGGGAGTTGTCCTTCTTGGATTAGCTCTCATTAATGGTGATGCTATTAATCCGACATGGCCGCGGCTTATCGAAGTAAATCCTCTGGCATTTGGATACTATGGTTTAATCTTTGGAGGTGTTGGTATGATGATACTTGGACAAGGTCCAATGGCAATAATGGAATTAGCTACAATTGTAAGTCACGTTCTTTCTTATACGCGACTGGTTGGAATTTTACTTGCATCTGTAATACTTGCTCATACCATTGATTACATTTTCTTAAAATCAATAAACATTGGACTGCCGTTGGCAGCTCTTGGAGTAATTATTTTGATTGTGGGGCATCTCTTCAATATAATAATTGGAGTATTTGAACCTGGAATTCAGGGTTCTAGACTAATCTATGTAGAATTTTTCTCAAAATTCTACAAAGGAAATGGACGAGCATTCAAACCCTTTGGTTCAATGCGAAGATTTACTGAAAATCAATACAAATCTGAAGAACAACATATAATGAAAAACAAGTAGTAAGAAAAAACCCAATGCACTTCGTGAATCCAGAAATAATTACAAAATCTACAAATAATTCAACATATGAAGAAGGTTGTTTGTCAGTACCTGGTCAATTTGCTGAAATTGAGAGACCAGATAAGTGTCATGTAAAATATCTAGATTATTATGGACAACCTAAAGAACTTGTAGCTGAAGGCATGCTTGCAACATGCATCCAACACGAGATGGATCATTTAGAAGGAATTTTGTTTATTGACTATTTATCAAAATTAAAAAGATCATGATTGTTAAAAAACTTACAAAGCAAAAAGAACAACTTGATAGAATTGTAATT
>PYIL01133186.1_pt1 | contig 15210 bp, 11 predicted proteins | sample 3578041 | NCBI WGS metagenome assembly PYIL01 (sample SAMN08408023, study PRJNA431606) | Marine metagenome isolate SA_KN192-05_S13_150m, whole genome shotgun... | biome: marine; feature: oceanic pelagic zone; material: water; isolation source: 150 m water sample, 0.2-0.8 um fraction ... | reverse complement strand
GGCCTAGGCCCAGATATGCCCGTTGAGGGGATCAGCCCACTACTGGGACGTCTGGGTGTGGTCGATCTGCACCGGGACCCTCTGGGCCTTCCCGACGTAGAGGAGGTGCGCCTATTCGCTGGTTACGCAGGGTGGACTGCCGGGCAGTTGGAGACTGAAGTGGCCGCCGGCGGATGGATCGTGGTCGACGCGAGCGAGGAGGATGCCCGGACGGCCGATCCTGACGGGCTCTGGCGGATTGTCCTGGCTCGACAGGGCGGAATGGTGGCGCTGCTGGCTGACTATCCCGACGAGCCCGACCTGAACTGAGGGTCGCCCGGGTCAGTGAGATATGGCCGGTCGATGCAGTACCCAGCCAGTGGGCTTTGGAGTCGACTCTGGTGGGTCGAAGGGTGGGCACGGCGCCGGTTTGGCGCCTCGTTCGAGCAGAGCCAGCAGCACGCCGGCCAGGGCTCGAGTGTCCCCCAGGGCCTGGTGGGCGTCGTCCAGCGGCACTCCGAGTGCGGCCGCTAATTCACCGAGTTTCCCGGGAAGTCCAAGGGCGCGCGCCATTGGAATGGTGTCGACAGCCTGGAGGTCCAACTTTCCGAGCCCAGCGCGACTCCACTCTTCAGTGAGGAACCTCACGTCGAAGTTCTTGTTGTGGGCCACCGGGACGTGTCCCGCCAACTGCGCGGCGAGGTCGCCGGCGATCTCGGCGAAGCTAGGGGCATCGGGCAGCCAGTCGGCTTGGATGCCGTGGATGTCGGTCCGGCCGACATCAGTGGTGCCCGCATTGACCAGGGTGGCCCACTCCTCCCCCACCGGGGTTCCATCGTGTTCAGTCACAACTACTGCGATTTCGATGACGTGGCCCACATGGGAATCCAGACGAGTCGTCTCGAGGTCGAAGCAGGCGTAGGTGGACACGGGCCGACGGTACTCGCCGGGTGAGACTCCAGCGGATTCATACGCCCTACGCTCCCCTGATGCACGAGCCCGAGGCTCCGGAGACGGCCTCCTCTGAGGACGAGCAGGCCCGATTGGGAGATACCCCAGCTGAGCGCGCTGGTATCCAGCGTCGGACCTTGCGAACCTTGATGGGTGCCATTGTCCCCGGCGGGGCGGCCATGAGCAGTGCGTACAGTTCGGCGGCCATCCTCGGCGAAGAGCTGACCAGCAATCAACTACTCGGAGGGATCGCTGCCTCCGGCCTGACGACGGGCGCGGCGATAACGGCCATCCCACTCGCTCGACTCATGGCAAGACGAGGGCGACGAATTGGTATTGCTGGCGGATACGCCGTTGCCGGCTTAGGTGCCCTTGTCTGCCTGTTGGCCGCTCAGGTCGGGTGGTACCCGCTCCTCGTGCTTGGAATGCTCTCGGTGGGTATCGGCTATGCATCGAACATGGCAGCCCGGTTCGCCTCAGCCGACCTTGCTGAGGAGCCTGGATCAGCCATTGGAATGTTGATCTGGGCCTCGACTTTTGGATCGGTTCTTGGTCCGCTGCTTGGATTCGGTCCACTCCGGTCCTTGGCCACTTTGGTGGGGCTGCACGAACTGGCTGGCCCCTATCTGTTGTCAGTCCTTCTCTTTGGCCTTGCCGCTCTGGTCGTTCACCTGTTTCTGAGGCCGGACCCACTGGTGGTCGCTGGGGGACTCGGAAACGTCGAAGAACGTGAATCACTGCGCTCCTTCATCCGTCCGATTGTGGGATCGTCGGATGGACGACTGGCGGTTGGATCGATGGTCGTGGGGCACGTGGTGATGGTCGGAATCATGACGATGATGCCGCTCCACATGCGCTCCGGGGGCCACGCGCTCCAGGTCATCGGCGCCATGATCTCGTTGCATATCGTCGGGATGTACGCCTTCTCGCCAATAGTCGGGCGCCTTGTCGATCGACTGGGGCCACACAGGTTGATTGTGGTCGGGAGCCTCCTGCTGGCCGTTGGTGCCGATGTGGCCGCCCACGACGAAGCCCACCAGTCCCTTAGTGCCTTCGTGGGGATGTTCATCGTTGGCATCGGGTGGAGCTGTGGGCTGATCGCCTCCTCGGCATTACTGGTCCGGACATTTGACGGCCCAAATCGAGTTGGGATTCAGGGACTGGCTGACATGTGCATGACTACCGGCGGTGCCTCAGCAGGCATCGTTGCAGGCTTGGTGTTGGAGGTATCGACCTTTCCTGTACTCGGACACGGGGCCGCAGTGGTTGGCGGGCTACCTGCCGTAGCAGTTCTCATTCGTTGGTGGTCCAAGCGGCGAATGGCAAGGGCACTATGAGCGGTCCCCTTGAAGGTTTCCGCATTCTGGACCTCAGTCAGATCGTCAGCGGGCCGTTCGCCTCGCTCCTGTTGTCGGACCAGGGGGCTGACGTCGTCAAGGTGGAGCCGGTTGACGGGCAGGACGTGACCCGTCGACAGAACTTCGCTCGCGGTGGCCTCTCGGCCTTCTACATGAATGGCAACCGTGGCAAGCGATCAATCTCTGTTGATTTGACGGTTGAGGCTGGTCGACAGATTTTGTTGGACCTGGCGGCTATCTCCGACGTGTTCATCCAGAACTTCCGTCCCGGGGCCTGTGACCGCCTGGGACTCGGATACGCAGACGTGCACGCCGTCAATCCCGACGTCGTCTACGTCTCGATCAGCGGCTACGGACCTGACGGCCCTTACGCCGCTCGGCCCGTGTTGGACCCGGTGATCCAGGGCCTCACCGGCATGGTCGCCTACCAGGTCAATCCCGAGATCCCATTCCCCGACCTGGTGCGCAACATCGTGTCCGACAAGTCGACCGCTTTGACGACAGCTCAGGCCGTCACGGCGGCCCTACTCGCCCGTGAGCGCGGCGCCGGGGGCCAGCACGTCGAGGTGCCAATGTTGGACGCCACCCTGGCCTTCTTCTGGAACGACGGGATGGTCGACTACACCCTCGTGGGCGATGGTGTCTCGCCCGGCCAAACGTTGGCCCAGGTGTACAGGCTGACCGACTGCGTGGACGGAAAGATCATCTACTTCGCTGCCTCGACCGCCCACATCCACGGGGTCTGCAGAGCCGTCGGTCATCCCGAGTGGTGTGAGGATCCGCGCTACAGCCTCGAGGGGTTTGTGGAGGATCAGGCCAACCAGCAGATGTTCGGGGTGATGACGGTCGAGGCGTTCGCAGCGATGACAACGACCGAAGCCCTAGAGGGCCTCGAGGAGGCCGACGTACCGTGCGGCCCCATCCTTGAGAAGGCCGACGTACTATCCCATCCGCAGGTAGCCCACAACGGGTCTGTGGTGACCTGGGAGCATCCGACAGCGGGGACAGTCCGTAGTGCCCGGCCGGGCGCTCGCTTCTCGGACACACCGGTAGAGATGCGCCTCAGTGCCGCTTGGCGGGGTGCTGACAACAGGGAGATCCTCCGTGAACTCGGTCGGACCGAGAGGGAGATCGACTCTCTCCTGGCTGCCGGGGTGATCGGTGAACCGGACCCCACCGGTGGTCTCCGTGGGTAACGTCCCGACATGGACGCCACCCCCACATCCGACGTGATTCCCGCATCGCATGTCGACCTGTTCGACATGCCTACGGTCTGGCATGTAGCCACCATCGGCCCTGACGGGGCGCCGCAGGTCTCACCCGTGTGGGCCACCTTCGATGGCACCTACGTCCGCTTCCCCCACGCCGAGGGTCGCCAGAAGTGGCGGAATCTGCGTACGGACGGTCGCGTCGCCCTCTCGTCCACCGATCCGTCCAACGTCGAGCGCTACCTCGAGGTCCGCGGCCTCTTGGTGAACTGGGAGTACGACGGTGCCGTCGAACTTCTCGACGAGCTGGCAATGAGGTACCGGGGTGAGGAGTCCTTCCCCCGTGAACACCTCGGACCGTTGAGTGAACGGTGTACCGCAGTGGTTGAGCCGCTGTACTGCACGACAATGGGATGAGGGGTCGACGGCCAGGTGGAACCACGGCGAATTATCTGTGGACGAGCCCGACGTCACGTCGAGATGGTGCAGCCACGTCCAGCCGTGCAGACCTCTTGATCTAGTTCGAGGCGCCGAACGTCGCATGACATGACACCCGCTGTCTCGCTGTTCAGGCTGTCCCAGTACGACAGGGTCTCCCCCTCGCCGAGGACGATCTCCCTGCTGATCGTCTCGAGGATCTCCCCGTTGGCACTACGTAGGGCGTAGCCCACTAGGTACTCCCCTGATCCCATGGTTCCAGAAAGTTCCAGAAGGATCTCCCAACCGGTGGTCGATGCTCCCATGACCTGGCAGAGACCGAGTTCGTCGGAGGCCGGCGGAACGGTGGAGGTAGGCGTACTGGAGGCCGGTGGCGTCTTCGTTGTCGTCGGGAGCTTGGACAGCGTGCTGGTAGTCGTGGACGATGTGCTCGTCGACGAAGCGACCGGAGTGCTGGTTGGGGTCGCTGTAGTGGCCCGCTGGCCCTCTGCGGAGCAGGCTGTGGCAGGCAGTGCCATCAGGAGCAGCGCGGCGATGACTCGCTGTGGACGTGAGCGAGGGCAGGTCGGCAACACATCGGGAGTCTTCCAGATGCTTCCAACTGGCCGGTAGCGTCCGCCAATGATCCTGACTCCGGCATCGGGTCCCCGCTCCCCCGGCGCCTTTTACGGGTGGTGGATGGTGGGCATGGCCAGTCTGGCTGGAGCTCTCACCGGCCCGGGGCAGTCCATCGGCGTTTCAGTGTTTCGCGAGGCGATGGCGCTCGACCTCCACACCACCGACACTGCGGTGTCCACGGCTTATCTGGTGGGGACCCTCCTGGCCTCCACGACACTGCCCCGGATCGGGCGGTGGGTCGACGAGGTGGGATCCCGCCGTGCCATGAGCGTGGTCGCTGTGGCCTTCTCTATGGCACTGGTCCATATGGCCGTCGTTGGCCACGTGATCTGGTTGGCTGCTGGCTTCTTGGGTATCCGGATGTTGGGACAGGGCGCCCTTGCTTTGGTAGCCCAGGTCTCAGTTACCCATTGGTTCGACACTCGTCGAGGTCTGGCACTCGGGGTGACCATGACCTTCACCGCAGCAGGAATGGCCGTGGTGCCCCTGTTGCTGTCACTTGGAATCTCGGCATGGGGATGGCGGTCCACATGGCTGGCGGCGGCGGCAACCGTCCTCGTAGCGGTCCTGACCATCGCCCGGCTCGGCTTAGTGGACCAGCCGGCGGACCTCGGCCAGGAGAGGGACGGTGGTGGCAGCGGCGACGTGGGGGTCTCACCCGATGCCGTCTTGGGTGTCGATCGCTTCGGAGTGTTGCGTTCGCCGTCATTTTGGATACTGGCTGCGGTGGCGGCTGCCAACAGCGTCCTGATCACGGGAATGGTGTTCCACCAAACCAACGTGCTCGGCGAGATCGGATACTCCAATGCCGGGGCGGCGGCGATGTTCCTCCCTCAGGCCATTGGAGCGATCGTCGGCGGGTTGGCCTTCGGGTGGGCCTGTGACCACAGGGGAAGGTTCCTCACGCCGGCCGCCGTTGCCGCCCTGCTGGCCATCAGCTGCCTGCTCGGAGGCCTGGGAGCGTCCACGGGTGCAGTATTCGCCTACTCGATCGGCCTGGGGGTCTGTACGGGAGGTGGGGCGGCCGTAAACGGCACCCTCCTACCGGCATTGTTTGGCCTAAGAAGGATCGGTACCGTCTCAGGCCTACTCCGCGTCATCAGCGTGATGAGCTCAGCCCTCGGTCCTCTGGCCTTCTCGATCGGCGCCGATGTGTTCGGGACCTACCGGGACGCCCTCGCTGTATTCGCCACATGGCCGGTCGCCCTTGTGGTCGTGGCAGTCATCTGGCGCCCCGGCTCTTCCTGACCGCTCGTAGCCCGCATCCGTCTCGCGGCCCGGCTGTCACAGGTGGCACGTATAGTTCGAGCGTGGACGAACTCGTGTTCAGTACTTCTACTGCTAGTGACCCGGTTGCGACATGGGTCCCGCATCTTGGGAGCCAGTTTTCAACCGGTTCCGAGGAGCAGGTCGTCTTCCTCCGAGGGAGGTCCGCCATCAGGCGGAGATCCCGGAAGGAAGACCCATGGCACACGTCAACTCACACACGGAGCCCCGTCGAGCAAAGATGCTCGACCTGGCGAACAAGACGGTAAAGGGAAGCACTAGCCAAAATCGCCACGTCGCCAAGCAGGAGTATCACCAGTGGGAACGCGCCCAGGCACGTCGTACCTACCGCCACCTCCGCGACTTTCGATGCTCGGGTAACGACGAATGCGACTGCCCTGGATGCTCGTGCGAGTTGAGCGCCACCGAGTCCGTTGAAGATCGACGTCGCATAGAGCCCCACTTCACGACGATCAGCTACCGCTTCGATGACCTGAAGGGCTCATTCCGCTCGGCGAAGAAGTGGGCCCGCCGCCTGGGCACCAGTGATGCCTACCACTCCTGGTTGAAGCGCAACTATCCCGACACGTTGGCCGGACGTCACGCCATCAGCCATCTCATGGAGCCCGGCTTTTTGAATTTTCACTTCCGCTGCTGTTGTCGCGAGTTCTTGTACGGGGTCGACTCGAAGACAAACTTCGGACAGTGCACATGCGGGGCCTTCCTACCAAAAGAGAACCTCTCCGGTGATGCCCTGGTCTGGCGTGCAGTAGATGGTGATCTCACCGACGTGGACCTGTCGGGGTGGGAACCCGGGGAGTGGTTGTCGCTTCTCCTCTTGCGCCGCCGTCGCGGTGGGCGCTCGAAGTTCAACTTCTCCGGATCGAACCTGACCGCGGCGAACCTGAGTTTTGCGGACTTGGGGGAGGCGAAGATGGCTGGGACCAATCTGACCGGGGCCGACCTGACCGCGGCGAACCTGAGTTTTGCGGACCTGACTGGGGCCATTCTGGCTGGGGCCAATCTGGCTGGGGCCAATCTGTACGGGGCGGATCTCACTGGGGCCGACCTGACCGGGGCCGACCTGACGGGGGCCGATCTTGAAGAAGCGTGTCTCGAAGGGACTGACCTCACCCGAGTGAAGTGGTCACACCCGGGCTCCACTGGAATAACACCCGCCGGCTGACATGGGCATTTCCGGAACCGATCTGGCCACACCGGGCTACCACCGCTCCGGCCGGGTAGACGGCACGAAACTAGAACGCAAAGTACAGGAAGGGCTTCACCCCGTCGGGACCCAACAGATCAAAGACGAGAATGGCAACGATGACACCGATCGCCTGCAATGGGACCGGTAACCGTGTGGCACGGTCCCACCACGCATCGGCCATCCCAGCCGGCACGAACTGCGTGGTCGCCCCCACCAGCAGGAGCAGGACCACACCGAGTCCGATAGTTGGCGCCGAGGTCCATGAGCCACCCAGCCCGGCGAATATTTCAACGGCCCGTCCCAAGTCCACGGCCCTGAAGAACACCCAGCCGGCGCACACCAGGTGGAACGTCACCAGAGTCCGTACCACCCTCCCGACAGGGGACGGCTTGCTCCCCAACAGGCCCGGAATCGCCCGCTCCACCACCAGACCTATGCCGTGGATCGCCCCCCATAGTACGAATGTCCAACCAGCACCGTGCCACAGGCCGCCCAGCAGCATCGTCATCAGGATGTTCCGGGCCGTTCGGCCCCGGCCCCGGCGGTTACCGCCGAGTCCGATGTAGAGGTAGTCCCGCAGCCACGATGAGAGGCTGATATGCCAGCGCCGCCAGAAGTCCTGCAGGCTGAGCGCCCGATACGGCTGATCGAAGTTCATCGGGAATCGGAACCCCAGTAGCAGGGCGATACCGATGGCTATGTCGGAGTACCCGCTGAAGTCACCGTAGATCTGGAACGCGTATCCGTAGACGGCCAGCAAAACCTCCAGACCCGTGGCCCCACCCGGATTGGCAAATACTCCGTCCACCAGTTCGGCACCCAGCACGTCGGCCAGAACCATCTTCTTGAATAGGCCGCCCAGGATCAGCTTGGTAGCTAGTCCGGTGTCGATGGGGGCCCTGTCATCGGTGCCCAACTGGACCAGGAAGTCTCGAGCTCGGACGATGGGACCGGCCACGAGTTGGGGGAAGAAGCCGACGAAGAGGGCGAAGTCGAGTAGGCGGTCGGTCGGCTCGAGGACCCGCCGGTAGATATCGATGGAATAGGACATGGTCTGGAAGGTGTAAAAGCTGATCCCTACCGGGAGGATGATTCCCAGTGTTCCTGTCGAAGCCGCTACGCCGAAGCTGGCCAGTAGGTCCACGAACGAGTCCACGAAGAAGCCGGCGTACTTAAAGAAGCCAAGCATTCCAAGGTTGGTACCCAAGCTGCAGTACAGCCAGAGACGCCGATGGCGCGTGTCATTGGTGGCGTGGATGCCTCGACCTGCCACAAAGTCCACGAGGGTAGAAAGCCAGATCAGAGATAAGAACCGCCAGTCCCACCAGCCATAGAAGACGTAGCTGGCCGCGAGCATCGAGGCCTTCCACGCTGTCGGACGTTCCAGAAGCACCGTGTGGACGGCCAGCACCAGAACTAGGAACACGGCGAAGGTGATCGTCGGGAACAGCATGGGTTTGGCGAGTCTGCCATCCCGGTCTGTGCCCGCGACGGGACGTTGCGAAGTCCGGGTGGGCGGGCGACGCTGCCATGGTCCGCCCCGGGGTGCCACGGGGCGACCGGTACGATCCGGGACCGATGGGAGACGACCGGATTACGGGCGACCGGCCCGGGGGCGACCTCGGTTCATTGATCGACGGGTCGGACATCCGACGGGTCCACGTCCTTGCGTGGCGTGATCTAGACGATGACGAAGCCGGGGGGTCCGAACTCCACCTCCGCGAGGTGACCCGTCGGTGGGTGGCGGCTGGTCTGGAGGTCTGCGTCCGTACCTCTGCGGTACCGGGCAACCCCACCACGGTGTTACGCGATGGCGTCGAGGTTGTGCGTCGATCGGGACGATACAGGGTGTTCCCCCAAGGCGTCCTGGATGAAATCTTGAAGCGACATGGCCGACGCGATGCTCTGGTGGAGGTGTGGAATGGTGTGCCCTTCCTGACCCCTTTGTGGGCCCGGGGACCCCGAATGGTCATTCAACACCATGACCATGCCGACATGTGGCCGCTGGTGCTGTCACCCAGGTTGGCTCGTTTCGGGTCGCTACTCGAGCGTCGCTTGGCCCCACCGTGCTACCGCTCGACTCCCGTGGTCACCCTGTCCAGGTCGTCACGCACCGGTCTTATCGATGGACTCGGCCACCGGCCCGATGGCGTGCACGTTGTCGAGCCGGGCGTCCACCCCCGCTTCTCCCCCGCCGGCCGCCGGGACAACGAGCCGCTCGTCTTGTCAGTTGGGCGTCTCACGGCATCTAAGCGGGTTGATGTCCTCATCCGGGCCTTTGCCGAGGCCCGTGACCAGGTGGACGACCTTCGCCTGGAGGTCATCGGCGATGGACCCGAGCAGGCGTCCCTACGTGCCCTGGCGACCGCTCAGGGTGTAGCCGACGCAGTGGCCTTCCGCGGTCGGATCTCAGATGACGAGCTAGTCGAGGCCTACCGTCGGGCCCGTCTGGTAGTCAGTGCCTCGATAAGCGAGGGATGGGGAATGACCCTGACTGAGGGCGCAGCGTGTGGGACTCCATCGGTGGCCACCGACATCGTCGGCCATCGCGACGCCGTCGACGATGGACGATCCGGGCTGTTGGCCGCAGAAGACTCTGCGCTATCCGGGTTGATGGTTGAGGCCATCGGGTCACGCTGGAATCAGCTTTCTGCGGGTGCCCTGACCTTCGCAACACGCTTTGACTGGGATCGAACGGCCGCCGAGGCCTTCAGGATCCTGGCTGGCTCGGTGCCTTCCCAGTGAGGCTGTCGCACCTGAGGTTCACCAGTAACACCGTGCAACGGTGGGTAATCCTGGCATTGGCCTACGTGCCGCTGCTGTTGAACGACCCCGGCCAGTTGGCTGCCGACACCAAGGCCTACCTGTACCTGGACCCCGGTCGTTTGATGGAGCGGGCGACGTCAATGTGGCAGCCCGAGGTGGCCATGGGCACCGTCACGCACCAGAACATCGGGTACCTGTGGCCAATGGGCCCCTACTACTGGTTGGCCGACGTCGTCGGTATGCCCGACTGGGTGGCCCAGAGGCTCTGGCTGGGAACGGTGCTCGCAGCTGCGGGCCTCGGGGTGCAGTGGTTGCTGAGGACCCTTGGATGGGGCGACGACCGGCGAGGTAGTCGGTTGAAGATGGATGGCCTGCAGGGGGGCATCCTGGTGGCGTCGCTGGCCTACATGCTCAGCCCATACATCCTGAACTACGTCGATCGCCATTCGGTGATCCTCTTGCCGTGGGCAGGTCTGCCATGGATGCTGGGCTTGACCGAGCGGGCGTTGAGGACCATAGGTTGGCGTCATGCCGCGGCCTTCGGGCTGGTTGCCCTAACCGTGGGTGGGGTTAACGCAAGCTCTCTACTCCTAGTCGGCCTGGGTCCCGTGGTATGGCTGTTGTGGAGCGGGTTGGAGCGTGCACTGCCGTGGCGGCGGGTTCTGGGTGCCGGGGTCCGTATCGGAGCGGCCTTCGTGGCCACCGGCCTGTGGTGGATGATCGGGCTGGCCGTCCAGGCTGGACATGGCCTCCCCACGTTGCGCCTGACTGAGAATTACCGGGTGGTATCGGATGCTGCCACGGCCCCTGAACTATTCCGGGGGTTGGGGTACTGGTACTTCTATGGTCAGGGTCGACTCGGAGCGTGGATCGAACCGTCCACTTCGTATACACGCTGGGCTCTGCCTCTCTCGTTCGCAGTACCGCTCCTTGCACTCTTGTGTGCCGCCGCGGTTCGCTTCCGACACCGTGGTCACGCCTTGGCTTTGATCGTGGTCGGGATCCTCGTGGGTATCGGTGCCCACCCCTATGACAGCCCATCGTTCCTCGGACGGATCTTCCGCGAGTGGACTCTCACCGACGCAGGACTGGCCCTACGAAGTACCCCCCGGGCACTACCCCTCTCGCTTCTGGGGCTAGCCATCTGCCTCGGAGCCGGGGTGGTTGCCGTGGCTCGCTGGCGGCCCCGGATGGAGGGACCCGTGACTCTCCTGATGTGCTTCCTCGTGGTGGCCAACCTCTCCCCGCTGTGGCAGGGCGAGATGTTGGGAAACCTCGTCCAGCGACCGGAAGAGGTGCCAACTGTCTGGAAGGACGCTGCCGCCCACCTCGATGCCCGGGGAACCGAAACCCGGGTACTGGAAATCCCGGGTAGTGACTTCGCAGCCCACCGCTGGGGTAATTCAGGAGACCCTCTGCTACCTGGGCTCATGGACCGTCCGCACGTGGCGCGCGAACTCATACCCCAGGGGTCGCCAGCATCAGCGGCACTCTTGGTGGCTCTTGACACTGAGATCCAGGAAGGGCGGCTCGATGCTGATGCCCTGTCACCGTTGGCCCGCCTCATGGGGGTCGGCGACGTAGTGCTGCGGTCAGACCTGCAGTTCGAACGGTTCCGGACGCCGCGACCAGCCGATCTGTGGGCCGAGGTGCGCGATGCCCCCGGCTTCGATCCTCTAATTGAGTTCGGCAAACCGATACCAAACGTAGCGGGACCGGAACGACCCCTCCTTGACCAGCACACCCTGAGCAGGCCCGTAGGCGCAGATCATCCGGCGCCAGTCGTGGTGATGCCGGTATCCGATCCGATACCAATCATCCGTACCGCTGACCCGACCCGACCGATTTTGGTCTCCGGTGATGCCGAGGGCATCGTGGCGGCCGCTGGGGAGGGCCTGCTGGAGGCCGGTCGGCCGCTCTTCCTGACTGGGTCGTTCTCCAGCGACCCGGGGATGGTTACCCGCCTAGTGGGATCCGGCGCCCGGATCGTCCTAACCGACTCCAATCGGAAGGACGGGCATCGATGGGGCACCATCCGGGAGACCGCCGGCTATACCGAGCGAGCCGACGAGGAACCCCTGGGCCCAGATCTTTCGGACCACGCGTTAACCGTCGTTGCCGATCGGCCTGGGGTGCAGACCGTGGCTATCCAACGGGGCGTACGGGTCGATTCCAGTGGCTACGGCAACCCGGTGACATTTACGCCCGGTGATCGGCCGTTCCATGCCGTCGATGGTGATCCGAATACCTCCTGGAGCGTTGGCGCCTTCAACCACGTGGTTGGCGAACGGTTGGTGCTGACACTGGACGATCCGCAACCGATCGGATATCTGGTGCTTCAGCAGGCTCGACTTCGAGGGCAGAATCGCTGGATCACAGAATTGGCTATCGGGATGGACGATCGGCCTCCGGTTGTAGTGCACCTCGATGAGTCCTCCCGGACGGCGCCCGGCCAGCGAATCGCCCTGGAGGCCGGGGAGGCGGTAGGGCGCATCGGGCTGGAGATCCGGTCCACCGACGTGGGGTCACCGGACTACTACGCCGGGCTGACTGGTGTGGGGTTCGCTGAAATCCTCGTCGGGACAGTTGGAGGCGACCTGTCAGCCGATGAGACCATCGCCTTGCCTACCGACCTGATAGAGGCCATTCAGCGGTCTGGCATGCTTGACCCAGGGGCCGAACTAGCCGTGGTGCTCACCCGGCAACGATCCGACCCGCGGGACCCCATCCGTACGGAGCCGGAACGATCCATGGACCGGACCTTTGAAACGCCGTGGATACGGACCTTCACTATCCGGGGAGAGGCCCGGTTGTCGGCTCACGCGCCGGATGAGTTGTTGCACACTCTCCTGGGCAATCCGTCATCCCGTGTTGCCACCGCGACGGCCAGTCTGGCCGGCGACCTGCTCTCGCGAGCCCGCTCAGCGTTCGACGGTGACTTGACAACGGCCTGGCAGGCGCCCATCGGTCCCCAGGAGGGCCACATGGTCACCCTCGCCCAAGCCGAGCCACGTGAGTACAGCGATCTTGTTCTGACCTACCGGGCTGACGGAATCCATTCGGTGCCACGCAGGGTGAGTGTCCTGGGTGACGAGGGACCGGTTGGCACCGTGTCCCTCTCCGGGAAACTTCGAGATGGTAGTTCCGGAGTGGTCCAGGTGGACCTCGATGTGCCCGCGTTTACGAGTCGAACGCTCTCGGTCCGGATCGATGAGGTCCAGGAGCGGCTCACCATGAACTGGTACTCGGGGCTTCCCGACATCCTCCCGGTGGGAATCATCGAGGTGGGGCCAAAGGCGGCTATCGGGTCGGCCTTTGCCGTGCCACCTCCTGATTTGGATACGGGCTGTCGGAGCGACCTCGTCACCCTGGACGACTCACCATTGCCGATTCGTATCACCGGTAGGACCGTCGACGCCCAGGCCCGACGACCCTTGGCGGTCGAGGTGTGTGACGGCCCCATCGACCTGGCCGCTGGGATCCATCGTCTTGAAATTCGTCCCGGCGCTTGGTCCGGCTATGACCTGGACCGGCTGGTGCTGATCTCAGAAGGGTCTGACCAGTCCGCTTCTCACCGCGGACCGGAGCTCGTGATACTCACGGATGCCCCGACGGCGATCGATGTCAGAGCTACCCCATCTGAGGGGCCGTTCTGGTTGGTCTTGGGCCAGAGCCAGAGCGACGGTTGGCGCCTGGACCTGGACGGCGGAACGGCTGACGGCGTAACGACTGACGTTGGACCAACCCTTATCGATGGCTTCGCCAACGGCTGGCTGATCACCCCGACCGGCGATGGACCGGTCGACCTGCACCTCCGATGGGACCCACAGCGACTCGTTCGAGTCGGCCTCGGCCTGTCCCTGTTGGCTGCCGTGGTCTGCCTACTGGCAGTATTTAGGGGGCGTGGTGGTGCTGTGGCTCTCGCGTCACAACCGCCAGCATTGGTATCGGGGCATCGTCGACGCCCAACGCCGGTTCCCGTGTCCGTGGCCACGATCATTGCCTTGGGTGCTGGTGTGTTTGCTTTCGTCAACCTGCCGGGATGGCTGGTTGTCGGTCCCGTGATTGCGTTTCTCACGTGGGCGGCTCTACGCGGTCATCTCCCCTACCGGGCTACGTCGCTGGCTAGCACTATGGCCATGGGTATCGCCGCAGCGTGGATCGCCATTGACCAGATCCGTTTCCGATTCCCCCGGGACTTCGTATGGCCACTCTTCTTCGAACAGGCGCATGTACTTGGCGTAGTGGCCGTGTTACTACTAGCCGCGGCCGCCCTCGAGGAGCTGGTGGAGCAGCGCAGCAGACAGGACTGACGTCAGTGGGCCTCTGAGATTCAGCCCAGCGAGGTGTTGGCACCCGTCCAGAGCCATGTGACCACCGAAGCGCCTACGGCCACCACCGGGACGCTGGCCACCACGGCCACCGCCCAGCGGCGGTCAACCCGAGCGCCCAGCGGGTTGAGGGCTCGCGGAGTCCAGGCCAGGAAGGCCAGCACGGCTAGTGGAGCCGAGTAGCGGGCCATCTGCAGACCGATGTGTTCGTAGCCGGGTAGATCGGTGAAGTACACGTAACTGGCGGCATAGATGGCCACCAGCAGGATGGCTACACCGCCCCCCATGAGACCCCGTCGGGCACCTCGTAGAGACTGGAGGTCGTCCCCGTCCAGGACCAGGAGGGCCATCAGGAACAGGGCTCCCAGCAACCAGGGGATGATGACCGGAAGGTCGGCCTCCCAGAATCCAAGCTGCCGGAACCAGCCCTGGACGTAGAACGGATACTCGGAGATCCACGTGTCGACAGTGGTCCATAAGAATCCCGGTAGATCGCCTAGTAGGCGATCTCGCTGGACTGACGGCTGGTAGTGGATCTGCTTGATCATGGTGGTGGTGGTCGCCTGGTAGTTCTCCGACGATCGGGCCAACGTGGTCACCAGGCCGAGAATCAGGGCCGCACCGGCTACAGAGGCCGCCCGAATCTGGGTGGCACTCCTACGGAGGATGGCTGAGAGCGGAAAGAGACACAGGACCAGGAAGTACGGCGGCTTGGCCAGAGCCAACAAGACCATGGGCGCCACGAGAGCCGTCAAGCCAACCGACTGGTCGGCCTCGACGCGTGTCCATAACCCGACGGCTACCAGCACGACGGCCACCGTGAAACCGTCGGGCGAAACTGACGCTGCCATGGCCAGATTTAGTGGGATGAGTGCCGCGACGACCAACGTCCAACGGAAAGCCGCTGCTGACCGAACCGCCCACCAGGCCAACGCCAGGTACGCACACAGAGACGCCAGGCGTCCGGACCAGAGCGTCAGGACACCGGGTGCGTCCACGGCGACTGGAACCATGACACCCGCCGCTGCAGGCAGGTAGGCAACCGGTGTCGACGCTGCGGTGGGTCGGGTGTCGATGAACGCCAT
>PYIL01108873.1_pt1 | contig 15378 bp, 10 predicted proteins | sample 3578041 | NCBI WGS metagenome assembly PYIL01 (sample SAMN08408023, study PRJNA431606) | Marine metagenome isolate SA_KN192-05_S13_150m, whole genome shotgun... | biome: marine; feature: oceanic pelagic zone; material: water; isolation source: 150 m water sample, 0.2-0.8 um fraction ... | reverse complement strand
CGTTGGATTCTTGGATTTGGTCCACTAGCACGTGTCGTGTCACCGTCTCATCTTGCCGAGCGGATTGTGGATGAGCTTGAAGGCGCACGCGAACAGTATGCACTTCAAGCTGAACTGGATATAAAAAACAGCACAAAAAAACAGGACAGTGCCGAACGCAGTGTTTCGTCGACACCTAACGGACCTGACACTTCGAAAGAGGAAGGTCCATGACCGTCAATTTTGGCATTTGTCACCGCCGGCATAATCCGCGACACTAGTAACACTATTTATTAGGGGGCATTCATGAAACGGTCGATTCACGCATTCATCATTGCAGTAATGGTTGCTGCCGGCGCTTCTGTTCTAACCACGCAATCCGGCGTACCGACACCCGAGAGCATCATTGGTTGGGCACCGTGTGCCGATTACAAGTTGGCGACCTATGAACAGATTGATACCTATTTTCGTGCACTTGCGGACTCAAGCGATCGGATGCAACTAATCGAAATTGGCAAAACGGCAGAAGGCCGTACGCAGACGATGGCCATAATCTCGTCGGAAGCCAATATGCGGAATTTGGACCGTTACAAGGAGATTGCGCGAACGCTGGCACAAGGTCAGGTGAGTGAGACAACAGCTCGGGCACTTGCAAACGAAGGAAAAGCCGTGGTCTGGATTGATTTTGGCTTGCATTCCACCGAGGTCGCGCATGGCCAGACAGCACCGTGGATGGCACATAACGCGGTTTCGGATGAGTCGGAAGAGATGCGGAATATTCGAGACAATGTGATTTTTTTGCTAGTGCCAAATATGAATCCTGACGGTACGACATTGGTCGCCAATTGGTACATGCAGCACGTTGGCACCGAGTTCGAGCATGCGCCACTTCCGGAGCTTTATCAGAAGTATGTCGGGCACGACAACAATCGCGACTGGTATATGTTCAATCAACCTGAATCGCGAAATGTGGGTCGGCAACTGTATGAGGAATGGTTTCCGCAGATTATCTACAATCAACACCAGACAGGTCCGTTTCCATCGCGAATTTTTATTCCTCCATTCGCCGAACCTGTAAACCCCAATATTCCAGCGCTTGTTATGCGTGGCATCAATGCCGTCGGGTCAGCAATGGGTCGTCGCTATGATCAAGAGGGCAAGACCGGCGTGATTTCACAGATTGGATTCGATACTTGGTGGAACGGTGGCATGCGCACAGCTCCCTATTACCACAATATGGTGGGGATTCTGACTGAGGCGTCTCACGCGTCAGCGACACCGGCAACCTACGACCGCCAGCGATTTCCTCCACGGTTCTCTAATGGCGAGTCAACGACCGAACCTTCGACTTTTTACCCCAACCCGTATCTTGGCGGAGAGTGGCACATTCGAGATACATGCGAGTACATGCTAACTGGCTCGATGGCCGTGCTTGATATTGGCGCCAAGCGACGGGCGGAGTGGCTGTATAACATCTATCAAATGGGTCGAGACGCGATTGCCGCTGGTGAGGATGAGACCTACGTTATTTCCCTGAACCAGTGGGACCCGGGCACGGCGATTAAGTTAGTGAACGTGCTCCGCCGCGGAGGTATCGAAGTTGATCGTGCGACAACTGACTTTATGTTGGATGGGATTGAATATCCTTCAGGCAGCTTTGTGGTGGCAGGAGCGCAAGCATTCCGCCCTCACCTGACGGATTTACTCAATCCGCAGGTCTATCCCGACCGGCGCCTCTATCCGGGTGGTCCTCCAGACCGTCCATATGACGTTACTGGGTGGACTTTGCCGTTCCAAATGGATGTGAACGTTACGAAACATTCCGGTCTTGGTAATCAGCGGGCCGAAGTAGCCCTTGAACCGGTGGTGGGATTAGTCCAGCCGCCAAGTCACTCAATACCTGATCAACCGGCAGGAGCCTATGTCATCGACACTCGTGCGAACGATGCGTTTATTGCGGTGAATCGATTACTTGCCGCGGGCGAGACAATTTATCGCACCACTACAGTCGTTGATGAAGGGGTGGCATATGACCAATGGGGAAATCCGGTAGACACTGGAGTCTGGCCTGCTGGAACGTTCTTGGTCGCAGTTGGCCTAAACACGCACGCTCGCGTGGCCGACGCTGCATCATCGCTTGGTCTCACGATTGGCACACTGGACGCCCTACCTTCGACTGGCACCGTCCAACTTACGACGCCGCGGATTGGTCTCTATCACGCTTGGGGCGGCAATATGGACGAAGGGTGGACCCGTTGGCTTCTAGAACAGTTCGAATTTCCTTACACGAGTCTGCACGATGCCGAGGTGCGCACAGGTAATCTCCGCGATCGGTATGACGTAATCGTCTTACCGGATGCGACCTATCAGAGTATGCTGCACGGTTTGAGTGCTGAGCGAATGCCTGTCGAGTATACCGGCGGTATGACGATTGCTGGCCTTGCTAACTTGCACGAATTCGTGACAGCGGGCGGTACATTGGTTGCGATGGATACGGCGACCGAATTGCCATTGGAGATTTTTGATCTGCCAATTAGTGATGTGACTGTGGGTCAGAGCGATTCCGACTATTACATCCCTGGAACGCTGCTGAGCATGGCTGTTGATAACAAGCATCCACTTGCGTTCGGGATGCCAGAAGAGTCGACCGCATTTTTTTCGCGCAGTCCGGCGTTTACGATCGGTCGCGCCCCTAGCCGGAGCGAGCGCTGGACGGGAACGAGGTCCCCGTCCCCTGAAGCTATCCGCACGGTCGCGTCCTACCCATCGTCCCCAGACGAACTGCTGAAGAGTGGTTGGTTATTGGGTGGGAACGTGATTGCTGGCCGCGCTGCAGTCGTTGAGGTTGCAATTGAAGAGGGACGCATCGTGTTGCTCGGGTTCCGTGTTCAGCATCGCGCACAATCACACGGCACTTTCAAACTATTATTCAACTCGTTGTTGATTAATGCTATCGAGGCGAGCTAGGGCGCCTCTCTTTAAGAGAGCCTAAAACGCGATCGCGCCAACTGTGTTGACCGGTCCGACATGTGCGTCCGAGTCGAGATCGGCAGCGTCTCGGAAGGCCTCTTGCATGGCCTTGGCAATCTCTCGGGCGGTTGTTTCGCTTCCTGCAAAGGCGAACAATGAGGGCCCAGCGCCAGATATCGAACACCCGAGTGCTCCGCAATCGCGGGCGGCTTCCTTCACTTCAGCTAGGCCAGGGATCAGTTCTGCACGCACGGGTTCTACCAGTCGGTCGACAATGCTTCGACCGAATTGCTCAAGGTCATTTCGATGCAGCGCGTCAACGAGCGCGCCAAGGTTCCCGAGATTCGCGACGGCGTCGGCCAGCATATAAGTGCGCTCATTTACGAGGCGACGTGCCGCCGCCGTCGAGACTTCACAGTGCGGATGCACAACGACGACTTGTAGCGAGGTGGGAATGGGCAAGTTAATAAGTTCCAACGGCTCGTAACTGCGAATAAGGACGATACCGCCCAACATGCTGGGAGCGACGTTGTCAGCGTGCGCTGTTCCCGCAGCGACTTGCTCGCCTGCCAACGCACTCGCGACCAGCGCTGTTCGTGAGAGCGGACGGCCAAGTAGTTCGTTGGTCGCAAAGGCCCCGGCTACGGCACTCGCACCAGAACTGCCCAACCCGCTGGCAAGTGGCGTCTGCTTTTCTAGTCGAAGAGAGATACCGCGATGTAACGGTATTTGGTTATCTGCTTGAAAACGTCGGAGCACATCGTTAGCGGCAACGGCAGCCACATTGCGTGCTCCGTCGTACGGTAATGCTCCACCGTCCCCAGTAATTTCCCGAATGGAAACGCCTGGTGTGTCGCACCACTCGGCTTCCACTATGTCGCCAGGATCCGGTAACGCGAGACCAATGACATCAAACCCTGGACCAAGATTTGAAGCACTTGCTGGAGCGAACACACGGACTTTGTTCTTCATCTCTCTCAGAGTAACAGAATGAAGTGGAGAGCGACACGCCCAGTCGCCGCAGTTCCTGACCAATGATATTGGTTCGACTTGGAATCTTCCGTGACGGTTGATCTTCTCGGATAGTTGTCAAAACTGATGCACCGAGTCTGTAAAGATCCGGTACAGGCTTATTTGTGCACCAGAAAAATTGGTCCACACTAACCAAGATTTATTCGACGGAGAACCTTATATATTTCAGTAACTTATGAGGAAATTGCTTGCTCAAAAAGTCGACCCCATGTTTTAAAATCAGTTTCTCGGCGCGTTGTTAAGTAGCATTCCATTGCGAGGTCAGTTTAGAATGCAGGACTCTGGCTTTGGTACGTAAATGATTTGGTGCTGAAGCGGAACTTTTGATTCGTTTTGAAGTGAAGATGTTTTTGAGGAGGAAGTTATGTCGCTCTCGCGTCGCGCATTTGTTCGCAGATTAGGAATCAACCGAGCCAGTTCGTTTAACGGTGGATATATCACCGCCCGAGGACGTGAGGCCATGGTTGCAGAAATGGCGCCAGGTGCGTTTAACGAAAGTCTCCTGCTGCCGCCTGAAGGCGACGAAATTCGCATTAGCAGTAATGAGAACCCGGTGGGTCCAGGCCCAGCAGCGTTTGAGGCGTTAGTTGAGGCTTTAGACGAAGGTGCCGGTCGTTATCCGACCAACGCGCGTCCGGGAATCGGAGATTTAGTATCGACTATCGCCAGCAAGTGGGGCGCAGAAAGACAGCACATCACGATCGGGACAGGCTCAGGTGAAATCCTCGAAAATGCCACCAAGGCGTTCACGGGACCGAACCGAGCACTGGTCACGGCTGACCCTTCGTACTTGCAGACGGTAGGAGTTGCTCTGCAGTGGGGTTATCCGGTCAAGACCGTACCGCTCGATGCCAATCTTCGGCTGGACTTGACCGCGCTGGCTAGCGCAGCCAAGGGCACTGGGATGGTTTTTATGTGCAACCCGAACAATCCAAGTTCCACGGTGGTGGGAGCATCGGATGTTGAGGCATTTGTCGCAGAAGTCAGGCGCGTCTCACCGGAAACCTACATCCTGATCGACGAGGCATATGCCGATTACGTCACCGACCCGAATTTTCAGACGGCCATTCCCCTCGCATTGCGAACGCCGAATGTCTTCGTCGCACGGACGTTCTCGAAAGCTTACGGGATGGCTGGATTACGACTGGGTTACGCGGTCGGCCACGCCGATACCATCGGAATTCTGTCTCGCTGGACGCATGTGTTCAATACGAACAACTTTTCGAATACAGCGGCTGTCGCATCGTTGAACGATCCTGATAATCTCGCCCAAGAAGTTGCGCGCAATACGGAAGCGCGTGACTACACGCGGAAGTTTTTCACTGATGCCGGTTATGAATCTGCTGACTCGCAGACGAACTTTCTCTTTGTCAATCTTGAGAGACCGGCGAGTGAATTTCGCGCTGCGTGTCGTGAGCACAACGTGCTCGTTGGTCGCGATTTTCCACCAATGGAAAAAACACACTGTCGGATCTCGATTGGCACAATGGACGAGATGCGCAGGGCTACGGAAGTTTTCAAGCAGGTGCTGGCGTAGACGCACAGGCGTCTACGTGGAGTGAGTTGGGTTAAGTAGAATTGAACAAATGTTCTGTCTGGGCAGACACTCTGGCCTAGAAAGTTTTTCGAGGAGGATGACATGTCGTTTTCACGACGCGCGTTTGTAAAGACTGTTGGGCTTGGCGGTGTAGCAGCATTTTCGGGCAGCTATATTCCGCGGACTTACGAGCTACCAGAGTTTTGGACAGCAGAACTGCTGGCCCAGGAACGTCCACTTTTACTGCACAACAACGAGAACCCGGCGGGTCCTGGCGAGCGCGCGCTCGCCGCGGCACGTAGCACTCTCGGCGAGGGTGGCGTAGGGGTCGGTCGCTATGCCATGTCCAGCCCAGAAACAAATGAAGCCGGACTGAGACGGGCCATTGCTGATCGTTTTGGTGTTGCACCGGGCAATGTGATTCTTGGCTTGGGGTCGACGCAGGTCCTCCGCACGGCCGTGCAGGCGTATACGTCGTCCACGAAACCGCTTGTGACCGCAACGCCGACCTACGAAGAATGCACTCAGTATGCGGAACTGATCGGGTCAGCTTTCACCGAGATTGGTTTGAACGACAAGATGCAGTTGGATCTCGACGAAATGGCAGCAGCGGCACGGGAAGGTGCTGGACTCGTGTTCTTGAATAATCCGAATAATCCGACGGCCACCATTCATGGCGAAGACGCCGTGATGGGGTTCATCGATGACGTGCTGACTGCATCACCAGACACGACGATTCTGGTTGATGAGGCATATCACGACTATGCCACCGACCCGAATCACCGGAGTCAAATCCCAACGGCGGTCAAGAATCCGAGAGTGCTGGCGGCGCGGACATTCTCGAAGGCGCATGGGATGGCTGGATTCCGTGTTGGGTTCGGCATTGCGCATGAGGATATGGTGCAAGAACTCATGCCATGGCACAGTCGAATGACCTTGAATACTCTTGGCATTGCTGCAGCAAAGGTGTCGATTCTGGATACTGGGCGACTTGAAGCTGAATCCGTGCGGAACACCGAAGCGCGTCAGTTTACGATTGACTGGTTTAAGAACGCCGGTTTTGATGCGACTGATTCGCAGACGAATTTCATTTTCGTCAATACGGGTATGGCAGCGCAGGAATTCCGCGATGGTGCTCGGGAAAATGGCGTGGCGGTTGGCCGGAACTTCCCACCTTATGAAAAGGATTGGGCACGCATTTCTATCGGAACCATGGACGAGATGCGTCAAGCGGTCGAGGTTTTTGCGAAAGTTCTACGGATCAACGCGACGGCGGCGGCTTAAGAGTCTCTCTGTTTATTGGTCCGGCGCACCGCTCAACCAGAACCGTGTATCGGTTCTGGCTGAGCGCACCTTCCTACGCGTCCCCTCAACTGTAGGTGGTTTGTACTAGGTAACAGAGCAGCCCGAGGGCTGATCAATAATCTCCCATGAGCCAATCAACACCGGGACAGCTGTCACGGTCAATTAATCTTACGCAGACGACGGCCATGGTGGTTGGGACCATTATTGGCGGGGCAATTTTTGTACAGCCTACCGAAATTACCAAACTCGTTCCGTCATTAGGCGGGGTGGCGTTGATTTGGTTGCTCGCGGGAACATTAACTTTTTTTGGCGCGTTAGTATGCGCAGAACTCGCCTCCGCCTTTCCTCGCACTGGTGGCGTGTATGTGTTTCTGAATGAAACGTATTCGCCAGTCTTCGGATTTTTGTGGGGATGGGCGATGTTCTGGATTATCCATTCTGGCATCATTGCCATCGTGGCCGTGATATTTGCGCGGTATCTGGATCATTTCATTCCGCTTGGCGACGCGGGCATTCAGTTCGCGGCCGCTGGGGCCATTCTTGTTCTTTCGGCTGTGAATTATCGGGGCGTTGCCCACGGCAGTCGCGTACAAACTTTGTTCACGATCATTAAAGTGCTGGCTATTTTTCTGATGATCGTAGTGGGCGTGACGGTGGTTTCCGGTGGCGGGGTTGTGGTTGAGAGCAGCAGCCTCGACGTGACCAGCACCTCTCCTGTCGACATTGTGCAGGCTCTCATTGCTGGATTGTTTGCGTTTGGTGGATGGCACATGGTGACCTACGCCGCCGGTGAAACAATCGATCCAACGCGAAACATCCCTCGTGCGCTAATGTATGGATCGATTATCGTAACCGTCTGCTACATCGCCCTTAATGCGGTCTACATGTATATCTTGCCCCTCGACGTTGTTGTTACTTCAACGCGCGTTGCGGCTGACGCCGCAGATGTTGTGGTCGACGGCGGCGCCACGTTTATATCCGGCCTCGTCCTTCTCTCAACTTTTGGGGCCGTGAGTGGGATTATCTTGGCTGGACCTCGGGTTTACTTTTCGATGGCACGGGATGGCGTGTTGTTCCCTTGGGCCGGAAAGGTGCACCCGGTCTACCGCACACCGCATTTGGCTATCGTGTTGCAAGGGGTCTGGGCGGCTGTGTTGGTGTTTACTGGGTCGTATGAACAACTGTTTTCTCGCGTCATTTACGTGGAGTGGATTTTCTTTGGCATGATGGCTTGTGGTTTATTCTTGCTTCGTCGTCGTCCAAGTTACGCGCCGACTTATCGGATCAAGGGGTACCCGATGATTGCGGGACTTTTCGCCTTGTCTGCTGCCGTCATTGTCGTTCAGCGTTTTATAGCTAAACCCTTCGAGGCGATTATCGGACTTGGCATCGTCCTCTTGGGTGTGCCTGTGTACTACTTGTGGGCGGCTCGTCGAAAAGGAGAAGCGACTCTTCGTGGCGATCGTTGATTTTCATAACCACTATTACCCACCCACGTACATTGATGCCGTTCGAAGTGGTGTCAGTTCCCTGAAGCATACGACAGACGATGAAGGCAATCCGGTGTTGTATTACCCGGGCGACTATAACGTCGTGGTGCCAGGGCATCGCGATATCGAATTTCGCGAGGCTGTTCTGATTGAGCAGGGTATCGATAAGCAGGTGCTCACCTTTACATCGCCTGGCACCCATGTCGAAACGCCGAAGGTTGCTGCACATTTCGCCAGTCTTGTGAATGATGCGCTGGCTGAAATTAAAGCCACGCGGTCTCGGTTTACCGCACTTGCGACCCTCCCCCTGAATGACCCGGATGCCTCCGTCAAAGAATTAGAGCGGGCGATGACCAGCCTTGGGTTTAAGGGAGTGATGTTATTCAGTAATGTGAATGGCGTCGCACTCGCTGACGAACGCTATTGGCCGCTCTACGAGAAAGCGAACGAATTGGGTGCCGTTTGCTACATTCATCCCATTCATCCAGTCGGCGTGGAGTCCATGACCGAGTACTGGCTGATGCCACTTGTCGGGTTTGTTCACGACACCACCCTAGCCGCTGCCAAGTTGGTGTTTACCGGAGTTGCAGAACGCTTTCCTCGTATCCGGTGGGTCCTGGCGCATTTGGGCGGCACGATTCCCTATCTCGCCGAACGTCTCGACCGTGGATTTCGGGCCTTCAAGGATTGCCGACAACACATTAGTGAACCACCGAGTACTTATTTGAAGCGATTTTATTACGACACCGTGAATTTCGATCAGCGAGCCTTAGAGTTGGCTGTTGAGTTTGCCGGTGTCGACCAGGTCCTAGCGGGCAGTGACTATCCTCACATGATCGGGAGCATTGACCAGATGCAGGGTAGTATTGCGGCGCTGACTATTTCTGAGAAGGACAAGGCGGCCATTCGGTGGGACAACACCGCCAAGCTGCTTGGTTTTTAACGCACCCTCGCAGTCAACGCCTTTGTGATGACTGTGACATGCTGAGGACAAACTCGTAGATCAGCACAATTTGTTTATCCAAGACATTGTCTTCATCTTGGCCAGGCATTTCCCCGATCCCTTCTCTCACGATGCTTTTAAAATCAGGGTAGTCCCATTCCATCGGAATGAGTGAAGGGCCATCGGCACCGCGTGCGCTTGGCCCATGACACATGACGCATCCTGCGTCAGAAAACGCCTGCTTACCTTGGGGAGCGTCGTTCTGTGCCAAAACCGATCCAACACCAATCCCTCCAAGTAATATCGACACTAGGACGCTAACTCTTACGACAGAGCCACGTCGCATCAGAATGTCTCCTCCTTGAGTTTAAAGGTTAGGTCGAGTTCAGGATCAGTGGCTTGGTCCGTGACGCGCCGCGCAACGTAATCACCCATCATGATGCCGTGCTTGTAGCCGTGGCCTGAACCTCCACCGACAATCCACACGTTATCCATGTCGGGATGGTGGTCGACGATGAAGTGTGCGTCCACGCTCGTTTCGTACTGGCACACGCGAGATTCAAGGAGTGGCTGGTCCTGCAACGCTGGAAACCACCGGTGCAGAAATTCTCGCGCACGCTCAACTTCATTCTCAGTCACGAGTCGTTCATCGGCGTCCGGGTCGAACGGGATACTGTCGTAAATCGTCGCAAATTTCAGGCCACGTCCTTCAATACTGGGAAACCCGTACACGCCGGCCATTCCAAAATTGGGACAGTTCGGATAGGAAAAGCGATCGTCGTCGCCTGGCACACCATACCAAAAGGTCACCCGGCGAGGTGTCACAAGTCGGTCTTTCATGGGATTCGGGAACACTTTCGGCAACCACGGACCACATGCAAAAACGAATTTTTCGGCGGCAATTGTTTGTCCCGTTGACAACGTTATCTCCTGCAACTGTCTGCCTGATTGCCGTCCCGGCTTCGCTTCTGCGAGGATAAACTGCCCACCTTTCCGCTGGAAGTCCTCGGCTACGGCGAAACAGCCTCGTCTGGCCATGAGTACGCCTGTGCTAGGCACAGAGTACCCAAAATCAATACCGTCGAGATTGAACTGCGGATACCGCTGGGCCAGATCATCGTGTTCAATGACTTCGTTCTCGACTCCGAGCTTGTTCAGAACAGCCTGGGTGGCTCTGAGATTTCTCGACCATTGCCGCTGCAGTGAAAGTTGACCCGTTCGGTAGAACAATGGGAGTCCGCCCCACTCTTCCTGTCGCGCTTCCCATCGCTTAAAAGCTTCAAGCACCCACCGCGTATAAATTTCTCGTTCACCATATCCGGCACGAATCTGCCTGGTTTCACCACCAGAGGCTGCCCGGGCGTTTCCTGGTCCATAAGCATCGATCAACGCGACCGACAAACCCATCTCACGCAAGTAGAGAGCCGCCCATCCGCCGAAGGCCCCAGCGCCGATAACAGCGACGTCGAATGTCGACGCGTTGGCGGCTTGACGATGGTTGATTGACTTTAGAGGTTCGCTTGCCTCCAGGCTCTTTCGGGTCAAGGCCAGTAAGCCAATGTTTCCACCGCTAAATTTCAGAAACCTGCGCCGATTCAATTTGTCCATGGATTGCTCTCCGTCAGTTAATACTGCAGACATGTTCCGAAAGTTCGAAACGATTCATAGGGTATCATCAGATCAGTAGAATAAAGTCGTCCACGTGACTTCTATTGAGTTGTCCGTGTCCACACTGACCTCACAATTAATGGAGCATGCACCATGTTGATGAAACCGTTTTATTGGCTTGCCGTGCTGGTTGTTGTTCCCGCCGTTCTGCTCGTCGGTCAAGAATCGCAGACACGTCGGGTTCCGCAATTCGAGAATGAACACGTGACGGTTTGGAAAAGCATTATTCTTCCAGATCAGCCGCTTCGGATGCATCGACACGAGCATGCCCGTGCGCTTATTGCCCTGACCGACGCCACCCTCGACATCGTGCAGGATTCAGGGAAGACGGAAACTGTCCATTGGGAAGCCGGCAAGGCGTACTGGTTGACTCACGACGAACCTGACACCATGCACGCCGATGTGAATAACACCGATCAGCCCATTGAAGTGATCGTTGTGGAACTCAAGAACGATCGGTAGGCATCAACCTCTCGCGCCAGCAATCTGCTCAACCGTTGTCGCTGGCAGTCACTGCGGCGGTGTCCGCGATGGTGCTGGTACTGGGGGCTCGTTTTTTACGAGGTTTAATTCCTTGATATCCGGATCCCAATGCAGGTCGCCGAGTAGATGTTCGACAAAGTACTCTGCCCGCAACCAGAACCAGTAATCTGCCATCTCTCGATAACTATGGCGCTGACCTGGGAACATAAAGAAATCAAAACGTTTGTTCGCCTTAATCAGGGCTTCCGCCATTCTCAAGGTACCCGCCGGGTGCACGTTGTTATCGATGTCACCCGTCGTCAGCAGTAAATGCCCCTGTAGGTTCGCTGCAAGATCCGAATTTTTATCGATGTCATACTCGAAACTTACTTCGCCGTCTTCGTTTATCACTTCCTTGATTCCGTGATGTTTCTCGGACCAAAAGCTGTTGTACACGTCGTTGTTGTGATTACCAGACGACGACACGGCTACCTTGAATAAATCGGGATAGACGAGCATCGCTGCCGTCGACATAAATCCACCGCCTGAATGACCATAAATGCCGACACGGTCACTGTCGATAAAGTCGTGGCGGTCGGCGAGTTGCTCGATGGCAACCTTCTTGTCAGCAAGGCCATAGTCACGGAGGTTGCCATACCCATAGTTGTGATACCACTTGGAACGCGCAGGATGGCCACCGCGGTTCCCGACGGTTACTACCACGAAGCCGAATTGGGCCAGTGCTGTTTCGTAGCGATTCGTCGAAAAGGATTTCGAAACTGATTCTGTCTGAGGTCCCGGGTAGACGAATTCGATAATGGGATACTGTTTCGTCGGATCGAAGTCGAATGGCTTATACATGACTCCGTACAGGTCCGTGATGCGATCCGCAGCCTTCACGCTGTAAGGCTCCGGAAACTGATAGCCAGCCGCTAACAACTGGGAAAAATCAGCCTCCTCTAGGTCGAGTATTTTTCTTCCGTTGGCATCAATCACAACTGAACTGGGAACCGTGTTGACGCGCGAGTAATTACCGACGAAAAATCGGTTGGACTCCCCCACCTGAACTCGATGGTCAAAATTACCCGGGTTGAGGAGTTGAACTCCACTGCCGTCAAGATTGACTCGATATAGATGCTGATAGTAGGGGTCTTCCTGAGGTTCACGGGCATTTGCCATGATGTAAACCACACCCGCGGACTCATCGATGCCGACCACTCGTCGAACGGCCCAGGGGCCTTCGGTCAAGCGATGTTGCAACGTGCCATCCGAGCTGTAGCGGTAGAGATGTGCCCAGCCGTCTCGCTCTGACCACCAGAGGAAGTCGCCTGACTCTAGGCGTTCGAGTGGCTGTGTCTCCACGTATGTGTTCAATTCTTCTTCGAGTAGCACGCGGACTGCACCTGTCGCAGTATCCACGACACAAACCTCGACCCGATGCCGGTCACGGCTTTGACGCCAAAAATGTAACTCGGTTGAGCTCTTCGACAGCCAGAGGTTCCGGTCGGGGTCATCGCTATCCGGATATTCGAATGTCCGAGCGTTCCAGATCCCCAGTTGCTGGTCTTTGAATTTTTCAGTGTCGACTGTGAGCATCTGCTGGGTTTCGAAATCGTAGATGCGAAGCTCGCGTTGGGTGATCACGGCTTCTCCAGCCATGTCGTATTTGTAGGTCTCCAGTTCGGGGCGTTGGTTTCCCACCGAGTGGATGACCCACAAGTCACCGGTTTGACGCTGATCTCTACGAACAGTCGCGAAGCGCTGCGAGTCATGAGCCCAGGAGATACTGGCGTGTTTACGCTTCTCGCGGTTTTCTTCTTTCTCTAGGTCAGTTTCACCACGACCGGTGTCAGCGTAGCTGTAGTATTCTTCGCCGTCGGTCGAGAGCTGGACTTCTTCCACTTCAATCTTTTCTTCCGCCTCGTCCGCCTCGTCGCCATCCTTGCCGCGTCGTGCATCGAGAATCTGCTGATAGGCTTCGCTGGTCATCATGTGAAGGTTGTGATTGCGGGCAAAGACCACCACCTGGCCGTCAGGGGACACGCTAGCCCACGCAGGGTGATTATTGGGGCCTTCCCAGTCTGCAAGTTGCCGAACGCTTCGAGTCACCACGTCGTATTCGAAGTGAAACACCTGCTTCTTGACGGCTTCCTCTTGATCGTTGTCGCCGTTATCTTCCTGCTGCTGTTCTTCTTCAGTTTGGTCGATGTCGGCGCGTTCTTCGTCTTGGGAGGACTCGACTTCAAACTGGAGGGTGTCCTCATCGATAAACTTGATGCTTCGAATTGGCAAGTGCTTTCCGTCCCAAGGGTCCTTCGTGAGTCGCGTGAGTTCGGCAGCAATGCGATCGTTATCAAATATCAGTGTCTTGGTGCCTTGCGCCGGATCCACTAAGTAGAATGATTTACCTTCGGAAGTTTCCCACTCGTACCAGAAGCGGTCACTTCCCTTGATCCAATGCGGGTTCGTAGTGGTGCTATAGATGAGTCGGTTCAACTTGTACGGCGCGAATCGACTTGCAAGTTGGTAGTTGGCCGTCAGCACCGCTTGGTTTTCCTGTTGATTTTCCTGGCCAGCGAACGTTATTAAGGGAAGAGTTAGCAACAACAGGAAGCCAAACATCCACGTATGAAGTTTCATGGTGTCCTCATTAGGGTGGTAAATAGTGAAACCGTTCGTCGGAAGACAGTGTAATGTCAATTCATGGGCCTGAAAAGCGATAAATAGTGCACATTTCTGCATACTAAAAAGCCGGTATTTTTGGGTGAAAAATTGCACATAATTTCACGAAGAAAAGACGAATAAGTTAGGTTTTATTCTTTAAAGTATTGATATAAAACAACTTAATTATTTTTCACAAATTCAATAAAATGAATTCTTGAGTGACTTGAAATACGGCCGAATCTGGTTTGATTCATGAGTTATTCAATAATTTGAATAAGTCATCAAGGATCTTGGTTTTTCTGGATGTTATGAAACCACCTAAAGTGAGTATTTACTAAGGAATTTGCAAAATCAATGTTGGCTCGGATCTTGCTTATTAGGTCTATGCGTTTCTGGATTTAGTGTGTAGAAGTGTGAACTTGGTTGATGTTATGGCTTGCTTCTGATTAGAAACAGGCCTAAAATCGGTCAGATTTCCAGAAACAGAGTTGTTTCTTGAAGTGAAGGTATGTTTGTTTGTTGAAAAGAAGGTACGTTTGTTTATTAATCATGTTCTTCATAGTAGGAGGGGAACACTTATGAGGAAGTCGGTAATGCTCGTTCTCTGTGCGCTACTGCTCGTCGGTAGTGCCACGGATGCAATGAGTCAGCAGTTCACCGGTAATCTTCGTGGCACGGTGTCTGACGCACAGGGGATCATCCCCGGTGTGACGGTCACTTTGACCAACGAGGGCACAACTGTTGCCCGCGATACGATTACCAATGGCGTCGGAGAGTATTCTTTCCCCGCCGTCACGAACGGAACGTATTCCGTTCGCACGTCGCTCCCTGGTTATAGAACCCTTGAGCAGCGTGGATTAACCATCGGCACGAACGCCAACATTACGTTGGACTTAGTGCTGGAAGTTGGAACCGTCGAAGAAGAGATCACGGTTACGGCCGCAGCGCCGTTGATCGAGACCTCTAATGCTTCGGTCGGTGAGAGTCTTGACCGTGAAATTCTTGAGACGTTGCCGGCTCCTGGCCGTAACGCCTTCTTGATCGCGGTTACGATTCCAACGGTCATGCCGGTTGGCGACCCGCGGTTTAATCGCCAGCAGGATCAGACCAATGCTTCGCGTATCTCGCTAGGTGGTGGTGGTGTTCGTGCGAACAACTACATTCTTGACGGTGTTCCAATTACGGAGCTGTCAGGTCGCGCGGTGCTTAACCCCACAATCGAGGCGCTAGCTGACGTTAAAGTTTCGGTCCACACGTATGACGCAGAAATGGGTCGTACCGGTGGCGGCGTGTTCAACACGACCGGCCGCGTGGGCACGAACGAATTT
>PYIL01160506.1_pt1 | contig 15402 bp, 16 predicted proteins | sample 3578041 | NCBI WGS metagenome assembly PYIL01 (sample SAMN08408023, study PRJNA431606) | Marine metagenome isolate SA_KN192-05_S13_150m, whole genome shotgun... | biome: marine; feature: oceanic pelagic zone; material: water; isolation source: 150 m water sample, 0.2-0.8 um fraction ... | reverse complement strand
TAGGTCATCGACCGGTTGGAGGGCCGTACTCGCGAACCAGATGGTTGGGAATCTCGCGACGTGTATGAAGTCCTCAGAAGTCAAATGCTGATCCCGTTTCTCATCGTCCGTTGTGAGTGTTCGTGCATCCAGTTCGACTTCGAGGTGCGAGTTCGACGGGTCGTCGGTCACCGTGAATGAGCCAGTGATACCGGGTATCCGTCCCTTGACCCGGGCCAGGACTAGGTGGGGGGCGATGAAGGTTGCGAAGGTGTTGGGGACGTCGAGTTCCCAGGTGCCCACAGGGGGAACGGTGTGACCCCCGATGCTGCGAATGGTGTCTGTGTAATCCATTGTTCTCCGGACCTCGATGGCGAGGTGCGCGTTTGTTCGGTTTCCGTCTACGTGAAGGCTGGCATTACCTCATCGTGAATCAGATGCATTTGGCTGACGAGATGGTCGATGTCGGGGTAAAAGGGCTTTAATTCGATGTAGTTGGCCCCAACTGCCACGTATTCTTGGACGCGTCTGGTGAAGGTCTCGGGGTTGCCGAGGATGGTTCGCTCTCGGTACTCATCGAGGTTTGGAAACATCTTCATCGCTGAGGGGTCAGAGATCTCGTGCGCGGCCTCGTCGCTTTCGGCGATCACCGAATGGATGTTTATTCCGACCTCGGTTAGATCGTTCTGACCCTCCTCCTCAAAGTAGGCGCGAAGGGTTGGCAGCGACGACGCCAACTGTGCGGCGCTCACCTGGCTGGGGTTCCATCCGTCGGCGTACCTTGCCGCCCGTCGCAACGCGTGGTCGGATCGGCCACCAATCATCACTGTCGGTCTTGGCTTCTGGACCGGTTTGGGAAAGACCTCGATGTCGTTGAACGAGACGAACTGTCCTTCGAAAGTCGCGCTCTCATTCTCCCAGATGGTGTAGATCGCCTCTAGGTATTCGTTCGTACGGACTCCGCGGTTTCCCGACACACCGACTGCGTCGTATTCGCGGGCTGCGTTGTCCCGATGCCGGCCCAACTTGGTGGTCTCGTAGCCAATCGGATTCAACGGTGGCCCGACACCTACACCGAGGACGAATCGACCCTTCGACAGGACATCGAGAGTTGCTGCCTGCTTGGCGAACAGAACTGGGTCGCGCAATGGGAGAATGATGACCGATGTGACGAGCCTCACCCGCTCGGTCCGGGCCGCGACGAAGGTCAGCGTCTCCATGGCTTCGTAGAGATCGCGGTTGTCACCTGGCCCCTCGGCACCCTGCATTCCTGAAGCGATCCAGAACCCGTTGAACACGAGGTGATCGTGGACTGTTACCGCGTCGAAGCCGAGTTCTTCGGCGGTCTCGGCTATCCGGAGGATCGCGTCGCGCGAGGCGACTGAGTTGGTTTGGGGAAGCATTACTGAGAACCGGGGGGCCACGTATTCCTCCAAACTCGGATCTTGTATAGGGTATACCAACACGCCAGTTGGCCTGTCTAGGTCAACCCGACCTCTCTGAGGGAAGGGAAGCGTCACCTTGACCGAACATGGCGACAACGGGATCCGATTTTCCATTCGCCTTCCGCAGACCTATTGCACAGCGGGTCCCCAGGCGATGCTCGATGTCGCCCAGGCTGCTGACGAATTGGGCTTGTACGGGGTATCGGTGCAGGACCACTTGATCGCCGACGCGGCCCTCTCGTCTTGTGCAGGATTACATAACACGAGTGGCGAGGACCGGGACGTGTATGAGGCCCTCCAGACACTCGCCTTCGTCGCCGGGCACACCAAGAACGTCAAGCTGATTACGGGGGTTCTGATCGTACCGTTCCGTAATGCGGTTCTACTGGCCAAGGAGACGGCCGCACTTGATGTGTTTTCTGACGGGCGGCTCGTGGTGGGTGTCGGGGTAGGAGCACCGAGGCGTGGTCGGATCGAATCAGGTGGAAATCAGGACATCAGCGTCCATGCTCGAGTCTCCGACAAGGAGTTCGCCACTTTCAACGTCCAGGGCCATCGCGGGGGGATTACCGACGAGACCCTCCAGGTCATGGAAGCAATCTGGACAGAGGATGAAGCCTCCTTTCACGGTGAGCACTATGACTTCGATTCCCTGGCCGTGTATCCGAAGCCGGTCCAGAGACCTCGCCCGAGGTTCTGGATCGGGGGCCGGTCCGAGGCAGCCCGCCGACGGGCGGTTGATCACGCTGAGGGTTGGATTCCGAGCCAGATCTCTGCCGACATGTTTCGAGATAGTGCAGCCTGGATGCGGTCGTATGCCGACGAGCGAGATCGCCCGATGCCAAATGATCTCGGTGTCAATATTTTTGCCGCTCTTGCCGGATCTGACAGCGAGGCCCATCAGTACATGGCCGATGGATTCGGTTCGCGCTTTAACGAGGAAGGCCTTGAGACACTCGTCATTTCCGGTGGGCTTGACACCTTCATCAGAAAGACCCGTCGTTTTGTAGATGCAGGCGTCAACGTCTTCGATTTGAAGTTCGTGCCGATCACAGTCGACAAGACGATCGAACAGATGGAAGTACTTGTCCGAGAGGTGGTTCCCGCACTGATGTCATGACCCCGAGGTTCGGGGTTTGGTCTCGTCGAAGTTGGAGTCTGGAGGATGACAAATGAAGGAAGAAGAGGTCTCTTTCTTCTCTGAAGGCGAACGGATCTCGGCGATTCTCAGACTGCCCGACGGGAGTCCGCCTGGGTTTTGGCCGGCGATCGTGCAGGGGCCTGGCTGGTTGGGCCTTAAGGACGCAAAGTTGTACCTGCCCTACCACGAGGCCCTGACTGCAGCGGGCTATTCGGTCCTGATCTTCGACTATCGGGGGTTCGGGGAGAGCGAAGGTGATCGCGGAGTCATCCTCCCTCAGCTCCAACTGGAGGACCTGACGAACGCCGTCACCTATCTCACCACGCGAGAAGACGTGGACGCCGACAACGTTGGCGTCTTCGGAAGTGGTGGCACCGGTGGTGGGAACGCCATCCTCCTAGCCGCGTCGGATGACCGAATTCGCGTTGCCGTCTCGCAGGTTCCGGTTGCCGACGGTGAGGACTGGCTTCACCGGATGCGCCGTGAATACGAGTGGCAGGAGTTTCTAGACCGACTCGAGAACGACCGTCGTGAACGCGTGGTCACGGGGACCGGGGAAATGGTGCACCCGCGAGAAGAGATCATGGTCCCCACCCCGGAACGCCGTGCAACGAACATCAAAGCCGATGTGGACGAAAAGATCCCCTCGTCAGTTCCGCTCCGGTGTGCGGAGGCAATAATGCAGTATCGACCCATCGACGTGGTCGATCGAGTCGCTCCTGCGGGCCTCATGGTCATCGGGGTGGAAAACGATGCGACGACACCCACTGATCACGCAACCTTGCTCTACGAAAAGGCCCGGGCGCCGAAGAAACTCGTGATGCAGGGCCACACCACCCACTACGCGGCTTACAAACAGTATGGCGATCATGTGATTCCGCTGATCGTCGACTGGTTCGCCGAGCACTTCGACGGAGGTGCGGTCCGGGTGCGCTCCGCGTCAAGGTTGGAGGTTGATGAACTCCTGGTGAAGGAGGTTCAGGTCGATGGGTGATGACCCGCGAATCGACCGGGTGATTGAGAACGGTGAGATCGTCACCGGGAGCGGAGTGGCACCGGGTGACCTACTGATCGCAGGTGAGAAGATTGCTGCAGTCTCGGCTCCCGGGGCGGTTCCGCTTCACGAAAGCGTGGAACGAATTGACGCCACGGGCAAATGGGTCCTGCCGGGAATGGTCGACGTCCATGTCCATTTGCGAGAGCCCGGCTATGTCCACAAGGAGGACATCAGTACCTGCACTCAGGCCGCGGCAGCGGGCGGGGTGACGACGGTCTTCGGGATGCCCAACCTCAATCCTGTAACCAAGACCCGTCAGATTCTCGAAGAACTCTTCGACCTTTACGACGCCAAGAGCATCGTGGACTGGAACCACAACCCGGTCCCCAGCGAACTTGACGAGGTCGAGCCGATGGCCGAGGCCGGTGTGGCGGCCTACAAGATCTACATGGTCGTGGACACGGGTCGGGACTATCCGCATCCGAGTGGTACCGGGATTCACGACCACGGTCACCTGCTCCGGATGTTTGAGGCGATCCGACCCACCGGGCGGCCGTTCATGGTTCATCCCCATGATCAAGCGATCATGGACACCATCGAGCAGTCCCACTGGGATCAGGGTGACCGGAGCCCGGCAGCGTACGCGCAGACCTTGGCGACGCACAACGGCCTCATCTGGGACTCGGCGATCGCTGTCCTTTTGCAGATGGCGGAGGCAACGGATACGAAGTTGCACATCGTGCACATGCAGACGGAAGGCTCGATCGAACTCGTCCGGCGGGCACGCGAACGTGGCGTGAAAGTCAGTTGCGAGGTCAATCACTGGGCACTTTTCTTGTCCCGCTGGGCGGATATCGAGAAGCTCGGCCCCTATGCCCTCTCTTACTGGGTGCCTGATCATCATCGGGAGGCGGTATGGGAGGCACTCAATGACGGGACGATCAACATGCTCTCGTCAGACCACGCGCCCCACACCCGGGAGGAGAAAGAGGTCGGCTGGGAGGACTGTTGGGCGTGCCACACGGGAACTCCGGGCATCCAGGAGCAGTATCCGCTGCTTCTGGATGAGTCAATGGGCGGGAGGATCCCGTTGACGCGTGTCGCAGAAGTGGTAGCCGAGGAACCGGCTACGGAATTTCGTCTTGCGGAGAAGGGATTTCTGAAGCCGGGCTTTGATGCCGACATCGTGATCTTCGATCCGAATGATCAGACACGGCACTCTTCGGACGGTGTCTTGTCTAAGTGCGGATGGACCTGTTACGACGGTCGGGTTACACGCGGTCGAATTCACCGAACCCTTGTACGGGGAAGGGACGTCTACGTGGATCGCAGGGTGGTCGGAGAACCGGGGTGGGGACGGCTTGCCCGTCCTTCCAACTAAGAAACGAGACATCAATGAGGACGATTGGATCATGGGTATGAAGTTCGGATTGTTGATGCCGCACTTTGGTGAACACGCCAGTCGGCGTGCTCTGCTGGATGGGGCCGTCCTGGCCGAGAGCTCTGGGTTCGATTCGGTCTGGGTCCGGGACCATCTCGTTTTCGAGCCACATGCCGAGATGGAGGCGGCAAACATCACTTTCTACGAGGCACTCACGACTCTGAGCGCGATCGGGGCGGTTACCGAGAACATCACATTGGGAACGGGGTCCCTGGTTCCGTTCCGCCATCCGGTACATCTGGCGATTTGCGTTTCGACGCTCACGAAGCTCGTCGGGGACCGTTTGATCCTCGGTTTTGGTGCCGGGACCTTCGACCACGAGTTCGAACTCGTGGGGATGGGTGACCTGGACCGGGTGGATCTGGTTCGTTCCAATGCCGAGATCCTGCGCCGGCTCCACTCTGGGGATGGGGTCACCTACACCGACGAGGTGTACTCCTTCGAAAACATAACGATCGATCCCAAGCCAGCCGAATCCATCCCGTTCTGGTACTGCGGGGCGACGCCGAGGTCTGCGCGACTGGCAGCCGAATACGCGGACGGATGGATGCCGGGCCGAACGACACTGTTGACGATCGAGGAGCGTGCTCGGGCCATGCGGGAACTCACTGCCGCGAATGGTCGACCTATGCCGACTGTTGCGGTGATTCCACCGACTTCGATTGCCCCGACGCGCGAGTCTGCCTTCGACGGACTGAACATCGACGGGTTGTTGGCATGGGCGAACAAGCGTGGTAAGTGGTGGGTCAAGCCACCGTCCGGCGAGTTTGCAACCGTCGAGTATATAGAGGGCTCACTCATCGCAGGGAGTCCTGACGAGGTCATTGCCGAGGTTCGTAAATTCGAGGCTGTTGGGGTCGATCACCTCGTGTTTGACTTGCGACTCCGGTTCGATCGATGGTTCGAAAGCATCGAACTACTCGGGGCCCACGTCCTTCCTGAATTACGTGGGGTGTAGTGAGACGGAAGCTTAAAAGTGAACCAGGTGCCCACCGAGGTTCCGCCCGAACCTGAACACGCCGAGGCGAGTACGACACTGGGTGTACTTCTCCAACGCAACTTCGCCCCCTACTTCATTGGCAACCTGCTCTCCAGTTGCGGAACCTGGATTCAGAACATCGCTCAGGTGGTCTTGGTTTTCCGTTTGACCGGCTCGACCTTCCATGTAGCTGTCGTGACCTTTGCCCAGTTCATCGGCGTGGTGGTCCTGGCCCCGTGGACAGGCGCCGTCGCCGACCGGTTCGATCGCCGGCGGATGCTCATCCTTACCCAGGTGTGGTCTGCGGGCGTTGTCGCCTCTCTGGGACTCGTCACGTACCTCGACATAGTCAATCCGACGTTTCTTATTGTCGCTGCATTAACCGTCGGCGTTGCCAAGGCCTTCTCGGTACCCCTCCAGCAATCCCTTGTCCCATCTCTGGTGACCCGTAGGGATCTCCAGTCGGCTGTTGCCTTGAACTCGGTGACGTTCAACCTGTCTCGGGCGGTGGGACCGATGGTCGGCGCAGTACTGATAGCAACGGTGGGCTTTACCTGGGCGTTCTCGATCAACGCTCTGTCATACCTGGGGCTGGTCGGCGCCCTTCTGGTCTTGGAGATTCCCGAAAGAGACAGACCGATGACAGAGGTACGGCCAAAACTGTGGGACACCGTGCGTTTAGTGCGACGGGAGGGTCAGATGATGCCTCTACTTCTCACGGTGGCGGTGGTCGCAGTTGCAGTGGACCCGGTCAACAATCTCACCCCTGCCTTCTCAGTGGATGTTTACGGTCGGGCGGACACGTTCACCGGCGTCCTGACCGGTTCCTTCGGAGTAGGCGCCGCGCTTGGGGCCGCGCTCATTGTCGCCCGGGCCAGGGTGTCGCTTCGAAATATCGCCATAGCGATGGCCGGGGTAGGGGTCACGATTATCGGTCTTGGGGCTTCGACGAGCGGAACTGTCGGTATCGCTGTTCTGTTCCTCGCCGGGATGGCATTCATCGTCTCGGTGAGCCTGGCGACGACGATGGTCCACATGCAGGTGACCGAGGAACACCGCGGAAGGGTCATGGCCCTATGGGGCGTGGCCTTTCTTGGGGTCCGTCCGATGGCAAGCCTTGTTGACGGTCTGATCGCCACCTGGCTGGGTCTCCGCTACGCGGCGTTTGTCATGGCGCTACCCGTATTGGCAGCCGCGGTCTACGTTGCCCGGCGGGAGAAGGCACTGCCGGTCGGCTCTGGGAGCACATCTCGCGCGTAGCTCGTCCGAATTTGCTTGGGGAGGTGATGGAACAATGGGAGATGGGATCGGGGGGGTCACGTTGTGGGGCCCCCATCATCGGTTGCCCGTTCCACCCCCACCGTGCCCCCAGGCCCATTGAGCCCGGGAAGGTCCACCGGTTTGACATCGAAGTCTGGCCAATCGCCCACGTGTTCATGACCGGGCATCGGATCCGTCTCCACCTCACTAACGGGGACTCCTCAGTGACCGATGGGAACTACAGCCACTTCTATGGGATCAAGTTCGGCTCTGACACGATCCTTCGAGATGCCGACCATCCATCCCACGTGCTTCTGCCGATTATTCCGCGATGACAGAGGCACCCGATCGGTTCGGCACTGGGTCGCCGACATGGAGGGTGTTGCGAAAGCGCCGGTTCGGGCTCTTCTTCTCGGGCAACTTCATTTCAGCAACCGGTACCTGGCTGCAGAACATCGCCCAGGCGGTACTCATCTTCAGGTTGACCGGCTCTACTTTTTTTGTCGCGCTAGTCAACGCCGCTCAGTTTCTCGGTCCTGTGGTGCTCGCACCTTGGGCAGGGTCGGCGGCCGACCGATACGACCGAAGACGAATCCTATTTGTCGCCCAGGGAAGCTCAGCCGTGATCGCTGCGATTCTGGCCGTGCTGTCCCTCCTCGGGCAAGTCACTGTTCCCATCTTGGTGGGATGCGCCCTTGGCATTGGCCTTGGACATGCCCTTTCCGTCCCGGCCACCCAGGCGCTGCTTCCTTCACTCGTGGACGAAGAAGACATTGCGGTCGGGATCGCGCTGAATGCGTCAACTTTCAATCTGGCAAGAGCGGTTGGTCCCTTTGTCGGAGCGTTTGTTGTCGCGGGACTTGGATTCACATGGGCTTTCACACTCAATGCCGTCTCCTTTCTTGCCGTGGTGGTCGCCCTATTTGCCGTAAAGCCCCGACCGCAACATTTCGCCCGATCGGGGCGAGCACGATTGTTGGACAGCCTCAAGATGGTGAGGTCAAACTCCACCTTGGTACTCATGCTGGTCGTGGTCGCCGTAGTGTCCATGGCCGCTGACCCAGTAAATACCCTCACTCCTGTCTTCTCGACGGACATATTTGCTCGACCGGACTCATTTACTGGGATACTCGTCAGCGGTTTCGGGCTGGGAGCGGTAATCGGGGTGAGTTTCGTTGCCTACCGATTTACCGCATCGATTCGAATCGTCGCACTGGCATTGGGACTTCTCGGTGCCGGTATTGCATGCTTCGGCCTGTCCTCAACCGCCGAGGTCGGTCTTGTGAGCCTCGTCGTAGCTGGAGTCGGCTACCTGACGGCAGTAACCCTGGCGACCACGATGATCCATGCATCGATCGTTGAGGAACATCGGGGTCGGGTAATGGCTATCTGGAGCATGTCATTTTTTGGGATTCGACCGCTGGCGAGTCTCATCGACGGCAGTATCGAAGCACTCGCTGGTCCCCGCGCCGCAGCGCTGTGTATGGCAGTACCGGCCCTGCTGCTTGCGGGGTGGGCCCTAAGGAGGGCCGCAGTGTTGAAGTGATGAGTTTGTTCGGCAAGGTTGATTGGTTATCACCCAAGCTGTTTTCGACCTGTCGTGCACTGAAACTAATGGCTGGGTCTGAACAGGTGATGTCAGGGTCCTCTGGGTCTTAATGAGTTTCCGCTGTTCCCACGTTAGGGCTCTGTGTCTTCAGTAGCGGGGGCGTTTTTGGGGTTCCTGTGGGTTGAGATACTGGGCGCTGAGGGGTACGGCCCTAACCAGTAGCATCGGCTGCAGCCAAGCACCGGTTCGAGTCCTAGTCGACAGTTCTCAGGTGCTCTCAGTGTTCATCGCCGAGTCGATTGTTAGCTCCTCGGCATCGATGCTCCAGTCCTCGTATTCGATGATTCCAATCTCGGTGAATCGGTCGCGCAGCCAACCATCCCGGTGGTCGAGAAGCCCCAGTTTCTTGCAGTTCGGAACAATCTTGGAAAAAAGCAGGTGCTGAAGCCGTTGTTGCGAGCTGGTCCGGGGCAGCATCGCCTCCACCTGTGCGTTGTTGACGCCGAAGGCCGGCCACAACTCGGGGTTAAGGGTACGGCGGCGCATTTGCTCGCAGGCCTCGTAGGCGAACTCTTGACGTTCGCGCAGTTCATCTCCTGAGAGGTCACGGTAAACCTCTTGGAGGGACAGGATTCCAAACGCCACATGGCGAGCCTCGTCGGCCATCACATAGCGGATCAGTTCTTTGAGTAGTGGATCCCGGGTTGTGCCCAGCATCAATCCGAAAGCGGCCAGGGCCAGTCCCTCGATGACTACCTGCATGCCCAGGTAGACGATGTCCCAACGGGAGTCACCGAGCACCTGATCAATCAACGATCTGAGGTTGTCGTTGATCGGGTAGGTCGTTGGCATCTTTTCGTCCAGGTACCGGGAGAAGGCTTCGACGTGCCGGGCCTCGTCGACCACCTGAGTTGCCCCGTAGTACTTGGCGTCGATCCACGGAACTGCCTCAACCAGCCGGGCCGTGCATAGGAGAGCGCCCTGTTCGCCGTGGAGAAACTGACTGAGCGACGTGCACTGTGAGTGCACGGCGAAATCCACCCACTGATCCTCGCCCCAGGAGGCCACCGGTGAGCCGTCGACGTCGGCTAGGACCCGGGCTGGGTAGCCCGGCGGTACTCCGGTCTCCTCAGCTTGTAGGTGTACGAGACGTTCGGGGTCCACGTCGATGGACCAGTCCAGGTCGTCGCTGACGTTCCACTGGGCTCGTTTGGCCTTCTCGTAGAGGCGCCGGAGGCCGTCCCGACTGCGGTCGTAGTCCCAGGTGAAGGTGGTGTCGAAATCGGCTCGGACGCGGGCTACCAGGTCCTCGAAGGCTTGGTCGGAGATCCACCGAACCTACCAAGCCCCCCGGGTCTTCGATCGAATTCGCCGGCCGTTCTATCCGGTGGTGGCGGCCAGGTCCTCCGCCAGAGCAGACCGCTGCATCTCGTCAAGGGCCACTGTGCCTTCCAGGGCCGGTAGGTCACAGCCCAGGGCGACCGGAGTGTCGGGCACGCGAAACGTCAGGTACTGAACGGCCGACAGGCGACGGTCGCCGATCTGGGTCGGGTCGTACTCGGCGTAGACACGGGCTCCGTCGGCCAGTTCGATAAAGAGGTGTTCCTGGAGGCCCATCCACTCCTCGAGGAGCGGCTTCCTGCGGGCCTCCTCCTCAATCTCTATGAGAAGAACGCAACCTAGGTGTCCCGGGCCGCCCAGCGTTTGGTTGTAGGTATCGATTTCTTTCCGGATGCTGGACTCCCGCACGATCCGCTCGACCCGAACCATCTCCTGTATCTGGTAACGGATCGTGTCATGGTTCTCGAACAGGAAAGTCAGGTGGTCCCCGAGGTGGATCCGCCGTGGTCGCTTCACCTCGAAGATCCGGGCTCGCTCGGCTTCTCGGGTGTCCTCGTATGTCTGGTAGTCGAGGATCTCCGACCGGACCACGTGGTGGTGGGGCACAGCCCCAAAGGCCCCCATCAGTCCTGAGTGGACCGTGAGGACTCCACAGGGATGGGGAAGCCGTCGGCTTGGTAGGCCCGGGCCAGTATCGACATGGGGTGCATGGGTCGCCGTTGGGCGTGCTGGGCGAACTGGAGGGCGGCCAACGGGCAGTCGGTGGCCCACACCTCGGCGTCGGCGTCGGCCATGGAGTCGAAGGCTTTCCGGCCGATCCGTACCGAAACCTCGAAGCCCTCGGTGCGCATGGCGAAGGTGCCGTCGTGACCGCAGCACTCCATGGTGGTCGCCGGCTTTACCCCAGGGATCTTGCGCAGCAGGTCGCGACCCTTGAAGCCCACGGCCTGGGACCGCAGGTGGCATGGAGCGTGGTAGCTGACCTTCCCTGGTGTACTGGCGAAGTTCGTATCGAAGCGCTCCTCGTTGCGGATCGACCACAGGTACTCGCTCGGGTCGACGGTTGCCGCGGCCAGGGCCTCGGCCCGCCTCCGGTCGGTCGGTTCCACCAGTTGCGGGTACTCCTGGCGAAGCATCATCGAACAGGTTGGGTTGATGGCCACCACCGCCTTCCCGGCGGCCACGTGGGGTTCCAAACGATCCAGGTTGGTGGCTGCCTTGGCCCGCAGGGTCTCAAGGTCACCGGACTCCCAGGCCGGCATGCCACAGCAGGCCAAGCCCTTCTCGCATGTCACGTCGATTCCGTTGCGAGCTAACACGGCCACCGTGTCCCGGCCTACCTCGGGATCGTTGTGTTCGACGTAGCAGGTCGGGAACAGCACTACCTCGCCATCGGCCGGTTTGCCGACCAAGCCCTCCGAGGCAGCCCAACTGGTGAACGTGCGGCGGGCGAAATGGGGTAGCTCCTTGTCCGGGTGGATGCCGACCATGCGTTCCAGAAACACGCGGTGCACCCGACTACGCCGGTTGAGAAGGTCGGCCAGTCCGCCACTGGCCCGGGCCAGGCGAGCTGTTCGGTCTGGGTCACCGAGAATGCGCTCACGACGGCCCACTCCGTGACGTCGGGTTTTTTGGGCCCGGTACCGGTGGACCAGTTTGGGAAAGTCGAGGAGAAAGTCGTGGTTGTCACGCACCGAATAGGGGCACTGGACCTCGCAGAGCTTGCACTGGAAGCAGGCGTCGAAGACCCGGGCCGTCTCGTCGGCGGTGATCCCACGGACATCGCCGTCGTGGTGGTTGTCCACGAGCGAGAACAGCAACGGGAAACTGTCGCAGTACTTGAAGCACATGCGACAGCCCTGACAGATTTCAAAGGTGCGGTCGATTTCGTCGGCCAGGCCCTGTGGGTCCCAGTAGACGTTGTCCGAAGGGTCGTAGGACAGGCCCGGGGTGGGGGAGTACGGGATTGATCCAGTCATCGGGGGCACCACCCGACGAGGCTGGCCGGCTGCCCCGTCTCGGGACGACCGGCGTGCGGCACGAAGGTGACCGGTCCGAGGGTCAGTTGATGTTGTCGAGCAGCGACTGGAAGCGACCGGCGTGGGACTTCTCAGCCTTGGCGAGGGTTTCGAACCAATCGGCGATCTCGTCGAATCCCTCCTCTCGGGCGGTCTTGGCCATTCCCGGGTACATCTCGGTGTACTCGTGGGTCTCACCGGCCACCGCAGCAGCCAGGTTCTCGGAGGTCTCGCCAATTGGAAGGCCGGTGGCCGGATCCCCAACCGGCTTGAGGTAGTCGAGGTGTCCGTGGGCGTGGCCGGTCTCACCGTCGGCGGTGTCCCGGAAGTTCCCGGCAACGTCGGGGTAGCCCTCGATGTCGGCCACCTTGGCGAAGTAGAGGTAGCGGCGGTTGGCCTGCGATTCGCCGGCGAATGCTGCCTTGAGGTTTTCGTGGGTTTGGGTGCCGTCGAGGCTCACGTTGTGTCTCCTGGGTCTCGGGTCGGGGGTGTGACCGGTCCTGGTGGTCAGTCGTGACCCTAGACAATGTAGAGGTGTGCCGGGAAGTGGGGCTGCCTACTTGCCGAAGACCAGAACGTCTGGACCGACGATGTTCCTAAAGATCCCGAGAACCTCCCCGTCCTCAGCGAGTCGGCCCAACTCATGTTTCGAGAAGACGAGCTCACCGTTGACCCGCACGCCGAACATGCTGTCATCGCCGGTGGTCAAGGTGATGTCTTCAATTCCGTGCTGGTAGTTGGCGAGAATGTCACTGACCGCGACCACGGCGCGGGCTGAAAAGTCTCAGGGGACGCAATATGTGGTGTCGACACGGTGCCCGGCGACCGTGGGACCCTACCTTCGGCCCGGAGGGGCGGTGGTCGCTCCAGCCACCAGTAACGCCCCGGGATCGGCCCGTAGAACCATGGGAAGGTCACCTAGTGGCTCCCCATCGGCCCGCACGGTTCCCACTCCTTCGATGCTCACGACTCCAGCCCGGTATATGGCCACCTTCGGGTGGTCGACGTGGCTGCCTGAACGAACCTGCTGTAACGAGCGGAGGAGCTCGAGACGACCGAGATCGCCGATCACGCAAACGTCGAGTAGGCCGTCGGTCGGATCGGCCTCGGGACAGATCCGCATGCCACCGCCGAAGTAGGCAGTGTTGGCCACAACGATCGCGGCGGCCCCTATCTCGAATTCCTCGCCATCGAGGACCAGCCGGTAGTGGGCCGGTGCCATCCGTGGGACTTCGAGGAGGGTGGCCAGGGTGTACCGGCTCGCGCCTTTCGGGAAGCGCATTCGGTTTGCTCGCTTGTTGACCGTCGTCGGGAAGCCGCAAACGGCGCTGGTTACCACCGGCTGGCCAGAACCGACGACCAAGTCGATGGGTACAGGATCGGCTAGGGCCCGCTGGGCCTGTTCCTCTAACGATCCGCCTAGGAGGCCAAGTGCTCGTGCCGCGTCGTTACCTGTGCCGGCGGCCACCACGCCCAACACTGTCGCTTCACCGGCCAGAGCGCTTGCGGCCAGGCAAATCAACCCGTCACCACCCACCACCAAGAGTCGCCCGGCCCCCATAGCGCTCACCTGTCGGGCGGCCCCCAGAGCGCCCTCGGGAGAAGTCGGAGCGAGCACTTCGGTCTCGACACCCAGGTCGCGGAGGTAGGCGAAGACAGCCTTCGAGACGGGACCTGCACGGCCGCCCCCGGCTCGGGGATTAACGAGTAGTGACACCTGCGACACCGCGGCCATGATCACTCATAGGTACCCTCGGCACCACCAGCGGCGAAAGTAAGGAGTGGAGGATGAGAGGTCGGATGGTTGTCGGACTTGCCCTCCTGTTGGCGTCCTGCGGCGGAACGAATGGCGGCGGAACGGTCAGCGTCGCCGAGGACGGTCTATTGCGTGTCGTGGCCTACGACCGTCAGGACTTCGACGCCGACCGGTATGAGGCTTCGGCCGGCGAGATCGACATCGAGTTGGTACTCGATGGCTTTCTGGCCCACACCCTTGTAGTTGAGGGACTGGAGGCCGAGTTGCGACTTGAAGTCGGCGACGACAAGGTCGACTCCGGGACACTCACGCTTGCGCCGGGCCGCTACGTGCTCTATTGCGACCTAGCCGGCCATCGCTCGAGCGGTATGGAGGCCAGACTGCTTGTCGCCTGATCGTCGGTGTATGTCGATCAGACCAGAATCTCGAAGAGCAGGTAGAGCACGAGGGTGATCGCAAACCCCCACTTGATGGTGTCCTGGTGTTTGTCCAGCACCATCTTGTTGATCCGGTTGTCGTAGCCACCGAGCCGACCGAGGGCCGAGAGTTCCGTTGCCAGCCAGATCACGGCGAACACGATCCAGAGCGCCGTCCGGGTTCCCCCGGCGGGGCTGTCGAAGTTCCCACCGAAGTGGCTGGGCCACATCATGAAGAAAATCAGCGGTATCGAGAAGAGGGTGTTGACCCGGCTGGCCCGGGCGGCCCGCTTGGCTGCCGGGGGTGCTTCCGGGTCTGCCTCACCACCCTCGCTGACCTTCACCGAGGAGCCGATGGCCACCTGCTGGGCGGGCCATATCACCATCCACACGTTGGCGGCCATGGTGGTACCCAGGATTGCCCCGAAGGCGATTCCCATACCCGGCACCGACCTCCAGTAGTCCATCTCGTGGATCAACTCCTGGTGGACGAGGATCCAGATCCCGGACACCCAGGTAAGGGCAGCGGCCCACCGGAACCACCACAGGGTCCGCCAGGTGATCTTCCGGAGTGCCTCACCGCGGGCGCCGTCGCTCATATCACCGAAAGCCGCCCCCTGGATGAAGTTAAAGAAGTAGAGCAACCCGATCCAGGTGATCCCACCCAGGTAATGGGCGTAGCGGCCTAGGGCCTGGCCGCCACCGGCGATCCCCATCCAGTCGTTGAACAACTCCACCGGGTCCTCCTTCGTCGACCATGCACGCGTCTCCCAGGATCATGGCACGCGGCTGTCCGTGCGACAATCACCGATCGTCTGGTGTCACACCGACCACAGGATGGCTGATGCCGATCCGCTGGGTTGGAGGACGCCGTGCGAGGATTGGCCGGTGGACCTGAACGAGATAGATCTGGCCGATCCGGGCTTTTGGGACCGGCCGCTTGTCGACAGGGCTATGGCCTTTGACCTACTGCGCAGCGACGACCCGTACCGCTATTTCGACCTTCCGAACGAGATCACCGAGCAGTTCCCCCAGCGGGGGTTCCATGCCCTAGTTCGCCACGCCGATGTGGTCGAGGCG
>PYIL01238369.1_pt1 | contig 15425 bp, 15 predicted proteins | sample 3578041 | NCBI WGS metagenome assembly PYIL01 (sample SAMN08408023, study PRJNA431606) | Marine metagenome isolate SA_KN192-05_S13_150m, whole genome shotgun... | biome: marine; feature: oceanic pelagic zone; material: water; isolation source: 150 m water sample, 0.2-0.8 um fraction ... | reverse complement strand
TGGTGCCTGTCAGCTGGTCTCTGGACACCGTGGGTTGGATGGGCCGAAGCGTCGAGGACATCGCGCTCTTGCTGCAGGCGATGGCCGGACCGGACGAACAAGATCCAGTGGCTTCCCGTCTTCCCGCCGATGATTACCTGACTGATCTAGAGTCAACCAAACCACCGCGCATCGGGCTTATAACGTCTTTCTTCATGGAGGAGGCTGATGCCGAAACCCAAAGTCAGACGAAAGCTACCTTGGACAAATTCACCGCCGCTGGGGCCACGGTAGTCGAACTGACACTCCCAGATAGTTTCAAGACAGCCTTCGAAGACCAACTGCTCATCATGGGCGTTGAGGCCGCCTCCTTCCACAAGCCCATGTACGAGAAGCAGTCACAGGACTACCAACCCAAACTTCGCGAGATGCTTCGGCAGGGTCTGGAAACGGACGCCGTGACCTACACCAGGGCGTTAGAAAGACGGCTCCGGTTCACCGCTGACATGAAGATCCTCTCCGAACAGGCGGATGTCCTGCTCACACCGTCAACGCCAACCGCACCATTGGCCGACCTGACGAACACCGGCGACACCAGGTTCCAGGGACCGTGGACCTCGTGCGGATTACCGACGATCACTCTGCCGTCAGGTCTGGCTGAGTCCGGTATGCCGCTGGGTATACAGTTGATCGCACCGCCGTTTGAAGAAGCACGGCTCTTGTCCATCGCGAGGTGGTGCGAAAAGATAATCGACATCAACCTCGCCCCTCCGGTGGGTAACTAACCCGCGTCCCAACGGGCAACCAATTTAATCTAGGAGTAAGACCATGCCGCAGGCGAATATTCCGAGCGAAGATGAAGTACTAAGTTATTTCGACAAATTCTCAAATTGGGGCAAGTGGGGCGGCGATGACGAATTGGGCGCGCCCAACTACATCACCCCAGCCAAGGTGAAACAGGCGATTGCCACAGTACAGGAAGGCGTCCGTGTGTCAATGTCTCGAACGGTTACCTTTGAGCCGAGCATTGACGCGCCGACCAACGTGCCTGTCCATTTCATGGTGGAGAGTGGTGAAGGCTGGGCCACCGGAGACAAGGTAAGCCCACGAACCTACCCCGCCGCCACCGACTACTTCGGGATGATCTTCCACGGAGTCACAGTGACCCACGTTGACGCTCTCTCCCATTTCTTCTGGAACGGGAAAACCTACAACGGCAAACCGGCCCACCTGGTTTCCACCAGCATGGGCGCGACCTTCGGCTCGGTGGAAGAGGCCCACGAGGGCATAATCTCACGCGCGGTGCTGGTTGACGTGCCCTACGTCCGTGGCATCGATTGGGTGGAACGGGGCGAAGGGGTGATGATGGACGACATCCTCGCCGCCGAAGAGAAGTGCGGCTTCAAAGTCGAAGAGGGAGACATCTTGTTGATCCGCACCGGTCAGTTGCACCGCCGCAATGTGGAGGGGCCGGTCGACCGGTCAATGGGCTCCACAGCATGCCAGGCTTCAGTGCTACCCCTTTTCTACGAACGTGGCATTGCCATGATGGGGTCAGACACTGGTAATGACGTTAACCCGCCACAGTACGAGAAGGTCCAGAGTCCCATTCACCAGGTGAGTATCACGGCGATGGGTATCTGGATTCTGGACAATGCTGATCTCGAGGGCGTGGCCGCCGCATGCAAAGAACGCAACCGCTGGGAGTTCATGGTGTCCATCGGCCCATTGAGACTACACAACACCACCGGCTCCCCAGTAAACCCAATAGCCATTTTCTAGCCAGCTGCGCTGGGGCAACGACCTTCGGTAGTGAGGTATCGTTAGCTGTAGTTGGGCGGGGAAAGCTGGACTCCAAGGGTAGATTCGCACCATTTAGCGATGCCCAGAAGTTTGCCTTCTTCAAAGGGCAGGCCGCCCAACTGCACTGCCATCGGCATGCCGCTCTCGCTCAGTCCCGAGGGTATCGAGACCGCTGGCAGGCCGCTGCTGGTCCAGGGCACCTGGAAAGATGCGTCTCCGGTGGTATTGCGGTCCTTGGGAGCAGGAGCGGGAGTGGTAGGGGTTATTACCACGTCCACTTGCTGGACTAACTTGACCATGTCCTCTCTGAATTGCCGACGCAGTCGCATTGCTTGGAGGTAACTGGTGGCCGGGATCAGCATCCCCATCTCCATGCCAGCCCTGACCCTGGGAGCGTATTCCTCGGCCTGGGTAGCGTGGAACTGTTTGTGGAAGGCAGCGCATTCAACGTTCATCACTATCCGTTGTGCGCTATGGCAAGAACCAAAACTGTCCGGTAATCCTTGCTCGATAATCTCCGCTCCGGCATCCGCCAGCTGTTTAGCAACCGCCTTAGTATGAGCCCAGACCTCAGGTGTGGATTTCTCCTGGTAATACTGGCTGAGGAGACCGATACGTGGCGCACGGTTGTGTTCGGCCATCTGTTTCAAGAAATCCGGCACCGGCTCGCTGGCTGACCCGGGGTCGTTGGCATCCTCGCCAGACATCACTTGCAGCATCAATGCGGCATCATCCACCGTCCGCACCAGAATTCCCACATGGTCCAGCGACCAGCTTACCGGCACCACACCGTAGCGGCTGATGCGCCCGTAAGTTGCCTTGAGTCCGACTATGCCGTTATATCCTGCCGGACGACAGGTAGAGCCGCCGGTCTGGGAACCCAGGGCTGCTCCCACAGTTTTGGAGGCAACGGCTACCGACGACCCACTGCTGGACCCGCCAGGGGTGTGTTCCAAATTCCAGGGATTGTAGGTTGGGGAGGGGTCCGATGTGGCAAACTCGGTGGTGACCGCTTTGCCAAGGATGATTCCGCCAGCCTCTTTGATCTTCCTCACGGTGGTCGCATCAAAATCGGGCACAAAATCAGCATAAACCTTGGAGCCCGCTGAGGTTTTCATACCGGCAGTGTAGAAGATGTCCTTCAGTCCCACGGGCACGCCATGAAGCAAGCCTCTGGTTTGGCCTTCTTTCGCCTCATCTTCCAGTTGCTTGGCGGTGGTTAAGACTTCTTCGCGGTCGATGGTCACCCAGGCTTGAAGGTCCTTATCCGTGGCGTCGATACGCTCCAGTAGCGACTGGGCCAGCGCAACCGGAGATAGTTGTTTGTCTTTTATCTGCCGGGCAGCTTCAGAGACGGTTAGTTGGTAGGCTTGGGCCATAATTGGTCCTCACTCAAGATTTGATCAAATTAAGACGTTTATGCGGGTCTGAGTTTTGGAAGCTCTACTGGTAGAAACCAGGTTCCAAATCTCGGTGAGGGGTCACCTGACCCACTTCCCATAGTTGGAATGCCGTCTGTTGGATGTAGGATTCAAGTTCTTCCGCCCGTTGCTCGCCCCACAATCGCACCGCTTGGGCCCGTAACTCCACGGCGATATCATCTACAGAATCGGTTGGTTTCATGTTGACCATCTAGCGCTCCACTGCGTCCGTTATCATTCATCTGGTTGGGCCGGTTGCTTGGCATTCTAATCAAGCCACCTGCACCGGTCAATCGGAGTGTCTCCCATGTCTGGGGAAGCGGTCCAGACGAATGTGCGCCACTCACAGCATACTGTTATAATCCCGCCTGTCGACGAACCGGCCCTACTTGTAATCACCACCGGAGATTTCCCATGGCTGACAAGCTGGACGTGATACTAGAATCGTCGGACCACACTCTGCTCGCCACCGACTTAGGTCCTACTGAAGGTCCCCTCTGGCATCCGGATGGATACCTGACCTTTGTGGATCTAACCGGAAACCGGTTGCAGCGCTGGGATCAGACCTCAGGAGTCAGTGTGGTCCGCGAGGACACCGGCGAAGGCAACGGCTGTACCTTCGACCGCCAGGGACGCCTACTGATGTGCGAAGGAGCCGACCATCGCCGGGTCACCCGCATGGATTCCGACGGCACCGTAACTCCCATCGCCGAACGTTGGGAAGGCAAGCGTTTTCACAAGCCCAACGATGTCATCTGCCGCTCTGACGGCAGCATCTACTTCACCGATCCCATGTTGCGGCTACCGGAAGCAGAGCGAGAGTACGATTTCGCTGGTGTTTTTAAGATTGCCCCCGACGGTGAGATATCGATCGCGACCGATGCCTGTGAATACCCCAATGGCCTGGCATTCTCGCCTGATGAATCGGTCCTATACGTGGCCATCAGTCGGCTGAGCGAAGTCTGTTTCGAAGAGGCCGAAAAAGGGCTGGTCTGCGAGCATCGCAAGATCAGGGCCTTTGACGTAGCAGTCGACGGCTCGCTGAGTAACGGCCGGGTCTTTGCCACAATGTACTCGGCGGAGGCGGGAGTGCCAGATGGCATGAAGATAGACACTCTGGGTCAGGTTTTCTGCACTGGCTCCGGAGGCATCTGGGTGTTCGACCCGGATGGCACCCATCTGGGCATCATCAGAGGGCCTGAAATTCCCCGCAACATAGCTTTCGGCGGGCCAGATTTCCGAACCGTATACACCACCCCCGGGGAATCACTCTACAGCTTCAGGGTCAAGACACCAGGCATACGCCCTTACTAGATATTCAGAAACAACAAGAGCAAGGATTAAGGAGGAAAACCATGGTTACAGTAGGCTCCGGCAAATACACCTACGAAGTGGACGAGGACTGGGCAAAACTACCTGCAGGGTGGGAGATGCCGGCCGCCGCCGTTTACGGCGACTCCGACGACCGCGTCTATTGCTTCAACCGAGACCCAGAACATCCGGTATGCATCTTTGACCGTGAAGGTAATTTCGTATCCTCATGGGGTGCGGGCCTGATTTCCTTCGCCCACGCCATCTATCTGGACAAACACGACAATGTCTGGCTGGTCGACCGCAACAAGCACCAGGTATTCAAGTTCACCAAAGACGGCGAACTGCTGTTGACCATCGGTGAGGAAGGTTTCCGATCTGATACCGGTGTCGCCTTTGACGACTACAGTTCAACGACCTGGTCCAGCGTGACCCACAGCGGACCTCCCTTCAACATGCCAGCAGGGATCGCCGTGAACGACGCCGACGAGATATTCATCGCCGACGGCTACGCCAACGCCCGAGTCCACAAGTTCACTCCCGAGGGCGAGCACATCCAGTCCTGGGGCGACCCTGGTTCCGGCGACGGTCAATTCAACCTACCCCACGGTGTTTGGATCGACCGCAAAGGGCAAGTCCTGGTTTCTGACCGGGAGAATGACCGAGTACAGGTCTTCACCCAAAGCGGTGAATTCATCAAATCCTGGCCCACCAAACTCATCGGCCCGGCCTTGATGTACATCGACGAAGACGACATCGCCTACATCCCAGAGCACAACGGTGGTATGGTCAGCGTGTTGACCGCCGACGGTGAGCGTCTGGCCCAATGGGGCGAAGAACGATACCGCTCCTGCCACGGCATCTGGGTGGACTCCCATAAGGATGTGTACGTGGTAACCCCCGGCGACTGGGGCAAGGGTCGTCGCGTGGTCAAGTATTCCCTAAAGAGTTAGTCCACCAAAGCTAATTCAAGACCACATGTTATTGAACCTTCATAGCGGTTTTGCTATGCTGAGGACAGCAATCAGCTCCGCCGCTGATTGCTGTCCTCTTGTGTGGGGCTGTAGCTCATCTGGGAGAGCGCTTCAATGGCATTGAAGAGGTACGGGGTTCGAGTCCCCGCAGCTCCACCACCCCACTTGAATGTTCCACGTCTATATTCTCCGGAGCGAGCGAAACGGACGTTATTACATCGGCTCCACCGACAATCTCCAAAACAGTGTCTCCCAGTACAACGCCGATATGACAAAATCTACAAAAGGTTTTCGACCTTGGCAGTTAATCTACCAAGAAGAATTCCAATCCCTTTCTGAAGCACGGCAAAGAGAATCAAAGCTCAAATCATGGAAGAGTCGCTCTTACCTCGAATCGCATTTGAATCTAAATGTGTAGCTCGTTTGAGGGTTCGTCCAGATTCAAATCTGGGAGGTACGGAGTTCCCCCGAGCTATCGGGGCTGCAGCTCGATCACTTCATTCTAGAAGCGTGATAACTGCTTCATCTTGTCCTAGGTGTGAATCAAGCACTCCCCTTATCCGCATGTGATGACCACCGAAACCTCGATCCCTTCAACATCTACCCAGGTGCGGGCTTTCTCGATAATCGCTGTGGCGTTGTTTTTGAACAACACCGTTGCTTTGATGTTGGGGCCACTGTTGGTGGACATCGCCAGGGAGTTTGATACTTCAGTGGCCGTGACCGGCCAGCTTGCCGCCGCCACTTTCGCTTCCTGGGCTGTATTTGCACCGTTGGTCGGCCCAGTTTCAGACTCGTTTGGTCGCCGTTCGGTCGCCTTGACAGGGCTCTCTTTGATGGGCGGTTGTATCCTCGCGGCGGCCTTTGCCCCGAACCTCGTTGTTCTGATGGTCCTCCTTGTTGGCACCGGACTTGGCGGGGCGATGATTCCGCCCAACAGCATCGCCGCCATCACCGATGTCGTGGCACCAGACAAGCGGGGCAAGGCCATCGGAGCGGCACAGGGTATCAGCACAGCTTCTGCCGTGGTCGGTGTCCCAGTTGTGGCGGTCTTGGCCGCCGTCGCAGATTGGCGTATGCCGTTCATCGTCTGCGGCGGGTTACTCCTGGCGACATTTGCTTGCTCTTGGCTGTGGTATCCAAAAAGCGCGGTAACCGACCCGAGGTCGTTCTCATATATCAGCCGGTTCAAAGAACTCGGTTCTATGTCCGTGTTCCGGTTCGGCATGCTGGCCAACCTCACGGGACGAATCGCCTTCTTTGCCGTGGTTGGTTACATCGCCGCATTTCTTATCGACACCCACGAGATGAGTGTCGGTGAAACTGCTATCCCGTTGGCGGTGGTTGGTTCGGGAGCGGTTGTCGGTAGTCTCTGGGCGGGCATGATGGCCAGCCATCGAAAGCGCTTGAACTTCGTAGCAGGTGTATCGTTAGTTGGTGGAATGGCAGGCTTGGCGGCGTTTACAATGGAACCAGTGATCTGGCTCACCGTAGCCATCGCTTTCGCCGCTGTGTGTTTGTTAAGCGTGGGCTGGCCTGTCTTCATCACCTTTGCCACCGACGTCTCCCCACAGTCCCGGGCCACTGCGATCGGGATGATGGGTGCCAGCAACCGGCTGGGTGGAGTAGTCGGTTCGGCCCTTGGCGGAGCCTTCCTGGCCCTGGGCGGTTACTCGGCCGTGGGCATATTCTGTTTTGCGACGGTGCTAGCCTCTGCGCTGATCATCAGGTTGTTCGTGCGGGAGCCTCTCATCGACGGCTGATGTTAAAATGCTCCCCTATGAATTCACTCTCCCCAACACCTTTTCACTGGCACCATTTAGACTCCCAGTCACTATTCCCCACCATCCACCACGGTAGGTCATAGTTGGTGCAACTTACGACCACTCCCGTTGTAAACCAAACCCGGTTCCTGGCTGTTACTGGCGTTGGTATGTTTCTGACGCAGATCGTCGGTCTCATGCTGGCCCCTCTGCTGGTTGCTCTGGCCAACGAGTTCGATGTCTCAGTGGCGGCAACGGGACAGTTAGCCGCAGTGACTTTCGGAGCTTGGGCCATCTCGGTCATCTCCGTGGGGCCTATCTCCGACTCCTTTGGTCGACGTCCGGTGGCTGTCACTGGCCTGACCCTGCTCTCGGCCAGCATAGTAGCCTCTAGTTTTGCTCCCAGTTTCGGAGTTCTGCTTGTGCTGCGTATCATCACCGGGTTGTCTGGCGGCATGATTCCCCCCAACAGCATGGCCGCAGTCGCCGACGTTCTGCCATTGGCCAAACGGGCACAGGCCTTTGGGTTTTTGATGGCCTTCGCCTCCTTGTCGTCGGTCATTGGCGTACCCATGGTAGCAGTGCTGGCCAGCCTGGGTGGCTGGAGGGCCCCCTTCCTGGTACTTGGCTCCCTACTCTTTTGCTGCGCCTTGCTGCACTGGTTCTGGTTCCCCAAATCCAAGGCAACCACAGCCAGGTCCTTCTCATTTCTCTCGCGGTATAAACAGATGGCAGGCATCGGTTTGTTCCGCATTACACTAGCCGCGAACTTGTTGCAGCGCATGGCCTTTTACGCCACCGTCAGCTACCTGGCCGCCTACCTGATCAACAACCACGGAATGAGCATCGGAGAAACCGCGATACCATTGGCGATCGCCGGAACCGGGGTGGTAGTCGGCAGCACGATGGCGGGTTCTGTGTCGGCCTTGAACAGACGATCACAGGTCGTGTCTGGCTGTGCTCTGGTTGGTGGGTTGGCATCGTTGCTGGTGTTCTCCGTGGGCCTGTCCACCTGGGGCACCGTTGGAGTCGCTCTGGTCGGTATCACCTTCATCAGTGTGGGCTGGCCAACGTTCCTGGCCATCAGCACCGAGATATCAGGCAGTTCCCAGGCCACGGCTGTTGGCATTCTGGGAGCAAGCAACCAGCTAGGCGGTGTGGGTGGGGCGGCCTTGGGCGGGGCGTTCCTTGCCTTGGGCGACTTCTCTAATGTAGGATTTTTCTGCTTGGGCACCGCATTGATCTCATCCGTGGTGTTACAACTAGGAATGGGTGCTAGGCCCACAAACCAGGAGTCATAGGCCAAGATGCTGGAGCACAAGGGAATACGCTGGGGCTACGTGTTTTTGCGGGCCTCAACATATCTGAACACAGAAGAGACACATGAGCTGATGATCCAGGCGGTGGAGATGTTCCTGGCTGGAGAGTCAGAACGTAACGTCAAAGGGTCTGAATACGACGGGCGGTTATCCACGGAGCAACGCTACGAGCTCATCGGCACCATGGGCGGACAACGGTTCGACGCTGACATAGAGACATCCCGAGGGCGCGACAAAGCCGCCTTCTTGGTGAACGAACAAACCCAAGGGGCCGGAGCCGCGATTTCACTGAATTAGCGATGGGAATTAGATTCCTGGGATATCGCTCGGAATTCCTACCCCGGAATAGCGAGCAAAATTCGCCGCATCACCAATACCCTCCATTGCACAGGCCACACATGTGGAATTACGTTTGACGATCCTAGGCCCCACACGCTGTTCAAGCATGTCGTAATAGACATAATGGCCTGATGGACGAAATCCCGTAACCAATGCTAGAGTCGGTGTAGAACGTCAAACTAGATAATGGACTTATTAACAATTCTCTGTCCCCGAGCGTATATTATCCCACTCGTTGACTCAGGTACCCTGCTAAATTACACTCCAACCCTCTACAAATCGGTCGGGAGTCTCCAGTCTTCGGCTGAATGCCTTTTGAGTGAAACATGACCAGCATCAGCGATTTCTCCATGTCCCTGGAGATCGGACGAGTTCCATCATCCACCGTCCCCTTGAACGCCCTAGAAGAAGTCAGGTTCCAAGATCTGGCCGAAGAAACAGTGATGATCGACGTGCACCAACACCCGTTCGTTCTGCCTGAGGCCATGGACCGGTTCGTCGACTTCCTCCGCACCAACCGGTACCACTGGGGTTTCGAGGCTGTGAAACAAGGTGGCTGGTCCACGGTGACAACCTCCAATGTTTTTGGCGCCCTCCAAAACGCCACCGAGATGTCCTTCGTCGAGTATGAAGACGTGGCGGCTGAAGTGGGAATGATGCTGGCCGACGTGGCTGCTCAACCGGACGTGGTTCGGGTGGGCAACGCCAACGAGATACTGGCGGCCAAACAATCAGACCAGATCGGCTTCATGCCTACATTGGAACACCTGCCCATCGGTAACCGACTGGAGCGGGTGGATCAACTCCACTCCCAGGGTGTGCGTCTCTCGGGTATAACCTACAATCGCAAGAATTTCATCGGCGACGGCATGTACGAGCGCAATCCCGGCGGACTTAGCGAGTTCGGTATCGAAGTCATCCACCGCATGAACGATGTCGGTATGGCCATCGACCTCTCCCATGCCTCCACGCCCACGGTGATGGACGTGATCGAGTTCTCCAAATCACCAGCGGTCTTCAGTCACAACGCCGCATATACTCTGCGTCCAACCCGGCGCACTCGAAAGGATGAAGAACTCAAGGCCTGCGCCGCCAAAGGCGGTCTGGTCTGTATCACCGCAGTACCCAACGCTTTGAGCGACGATCCAGAACAGGACATCGAATGCGTCCTGGACCACTATGACTACATGGTCAAACTTCTTGGCGTCGACCACGTGGGCATCGGCACAGACACAGTGATCGGCGACCACATGATGTTCCAGCACTATATGCTGGGACGCGAGTTGGATGAAATGCCAGCGCCCTATCTGGATGGATTGGAATCCCCCGCCGACGGCACCAACATCATCCGTGGCCTGATCCGGCGTGGCCACTCTGACGAAGACATCAAGAAGATCGTCGGCGGCAACGCCCTGGACTTCTTCAGGCGGGTCATCTCCTAGATGGCAGAACCGTTTGAAACCACCGTCATTGGCAGTATGCCAAAGCCGCCCTGGCTCTACCGCCAGACAGCGATGAACGCCAAGGACTCGGACCACCACGGTGGCGGGGCCGATTGGCTGCTTTCCGGACACGAACTCCACGAAGCCCAGAATGATGCGGTCAGACTAGCCATCTACGACCAGGAGACTGCCGGAGTCCGCATCATTAGCGATGGTGAACAACGCCGGAAGTCGTACCTGACCCATATCACCTCCCAATTGGGCGGCATCGACTACGAGACACTGGCCGAAAAGTGGATCAGGGACGGTCGCCGTCTGGCCCAAGTGGGACGCTGTATTGGCCCGGTTGAATGGCCCGGGCCAATCGTCGTGGATGACCTGACGTTCCTGCTGACCCAGACTACCTCACCGGTAAAAGTGACTCTGCCCGGCCCCATGACCGTGGTGGACTCGATCTACGACGACCACTACGGCGACGAACGGGCGTTTGCCATGGCCGTGGCAGAAGCGATCAACAAAGAAGCCAAGGCCCTGGACACCCGTGGCCCAGCAGTGATTCAGTTTGATGAGCCAGTATTCAGTCGGTACCCGGAGAAGGTGGCCGAATGGGGCATAGAGGCCCTGAACCGTTGCGCTGATGGCCTCATCGCTCAGACTGCGGTCCACGTCTGCTACAGCTACGCCATGCCCGGGGTTGAGCGTCCAATCAAACCCAGTTATCCCCAAATACTGGCTGAGCTTGAGAAATCCAAGATCGACCAGCTTGCGTTGGAGTTCCAAGCGTCCCAGTTGGACCCCGCACTACTGGAACTGTGCCCGTCCAAGACGGTGCTGTTCGGCTGTATCGACAACGCCAATCTGGAGATAGAAAGCGCGCCGGATATCGCTAAGCGTCTCCTGTTAGCCGCAGAACACCACGACCCTACGAAGATACAAGCAGCGCCCGATTGCGGTTTGGTGCCACTGACTCAGCGCATCGCCCGGGCCAAGCTGTCGGCACTCTTCCGAGGTTCTCAGATCGCCCGTGACCAATTGCTCGGGCCTGAAGGAGGTCCCCATGGATTCCACGAACACGGCCATGGGCACGAGCACGGGCATGGACACTAACTACCAGCACATAGATCTTGAACGCCGAGACCACGTAGCATTCATCACCCTGCAACGGCCTGACCGCTTGAACGCCATCAATCGGCAGATGGCGCAGGAACTGCACGACGTGCTGGACCAACTTGCCGGAGAATTTCCGGAGACCAGGGCCGTAATCATCACCGGCGCGGGTACGGGGTTCTGCTCTGGGGCGGATGTTGGCGACATGCCAGCCAGGATGGCTGATGGCGGGGATAGGGATCCCAACAACCCAGATCCAGGCCCATCGATCACCATGAGGCTGGCTCCCCATCTCAGAGAGATTCCTCAGCCGGTGATTGCCGCCGTGAACGGAGTTGCCGCCGGAGCCGGGCTGGGCATTGCCCTAGCTTCAGACATCAGGATCGCTTCGGAAAGCGCCCGTTTCACGTCGGTATTTGTAAAGCGGTCCCTGGTACCGGATGCCGGTGTCTCCGAGATTCTGATCGCCTTGGCCGGGCCAGGCATCGCCGCCGAGATGTCATATACCGGCAGGGTCTACGACGCTCCCTGGGCGCTATCCAAAGGCCTGGTCAACGGCATCGTCCCAGCAGACGGGTTGTTGGCCCATGCGGAAACCATGGCCAATGAGATAGCGGCCAATCCTCCGCTGGCCGTGAAGGCCATCAAGGGATTATTCAACGTACATCACACCAGCCTGAACAAAGTCATATTGGCAGAACACCGGGCGAACGACCCGCTACGTGGCACCGCTGACCAGACAGAAGCCGTCCAAGCCTTTTTGGAGAAACGCGCTCCCAAATTCACAGGTACTTAGCACCCAGCATCCAATCAACCGGCGCACACGTATTCTTCATCAACACCGGCTCACTCTGGGATGGTACTTATGCTATCCTGGCAGAACGCCCTATCGACCCAATCACACCCTAGATTTATGTATCTGAGTGAGGAAATAGATTGAACTGTCCACGTTGCAACGTCGCCCTGACCGAGAAGAAATACAAGGATATCGATGTTGACCACTGCCCTCAATGCAAGGGGCTTTGGCTGGAATTCCATGAACTGGACCAACTGGAAGACCACGCCATGGACAGTGACGATGCCAAGGGCATGATCGAGTACGCCCGACGCGAGAGTGACATCTCCTGTCCGCATTGCAACGAGACCATGGAGACTTTCAATTACAGGGCCCACGACCTACCCATTGACCACTGCAAGAACGAACACGGCTACTGGTTGGACGAGGGTGAAGAAAAGAAAGTCCTCGACGTTATGAAACAACGCGTCCGAGACCTGAAGCGTTCCAGTTCCGCAGAGGAATCCTGGTCCAAGTTCATGGAACGCGGCGGCACCCGTTCGTTCCTAACCAAGGTCAAGGACCTGTTCACCGGCTAACCTGCTTCTAGTTCCAACGCGTTCGCGTATCTAAGAGTTCTCCACATCCGTCATTCTGAGGCGTCGGCCGAATAATCTACTTGTTTCTGAAATACCCGAATCCAGTGGAAATGAGACTCTTCGCTTCACTCGGGGTGACAGCGAGTTTGCCTGACCAACCGGGACTACCGGCCCTCCAACTCCCTCATGAACAGTTCCAGCGATACGTCTGCTTTAGTGTAGTCGTAAGTGGCGTAACGACGTTGGCGTAGTTGCACAACGTCGCCGTTGAAGAAACGCTCGTACAACGTCTGTCGGGAACCGAACTGGGTGCCAATCAAGTCCCAAGCTAACCGGAACAGCCGCACCTTCTTTCGGGCATCGATGTTCGCCCCCTGGAAGTACTTATCTATATCTCCAGCTAAAGGTCCTGCAAAGTCTTCTTCTGTGGGCGTCAGCATCAGTCCTCCGGCAGCCAGTTGCTCGACTATCGCCACCACCCGTGCGTAAGCGTCGGGATACCAATTCCTCATGACGATCCATGGCTCAGCAGCCGGCCAGATACCCTCTCCTTCATAAGGCCCAGCATCCGCTTCTGCAGCCCGCATGTAGGCCCGGACAGTCTCCAGCGTGTCAATGATCTCTGAATTCTTCTCTTGCACGTGGGAGTAACCGCCGATACCTATAGAGTCGGTGATACCGTGGGTGATACCCAGGATGAACTCCAACTTGGCGATGCTTTTGACTGCCACCTGTTGCATGTACTGCCGCCACAGTGTCACTTTCTGGACCGTCATGTTGGCCAGTTCCACATCGTCGTAGATGAACACCCGTTCCCAAGGGATCAACACGTCATCAAAGACGGCCAGGGCGTCCATCTCGTCGTACTGGCCTGACAGGGGATAATCGGCCATGGGACGACCTATATCGTGGCTGGGTCGGCAGATGAACCGCAGTCCCTTGGTGGCAACAGGGATGGCAAATCCGATGCAATACTTGCGGTCTTCCTCTGAGTCGGAGCGTAATGGGCGATACACCGGACAGAATATCTCGTCAGCAAACGGCGCCAGCGTAGCCAGGAGCTTCGCCCCCCGGACGATCACGCCCTCATTGGTGTGGTCAACCACGCCCACTGCAGTATATGAATCAGGCAATTCTGCAATCGACAGAGACCGGTTTACCTGCGGGTGTCCAAAGGCGTGCGTCAAGCAGAGGTCCCGCTCCCTGACGTACTCGTAGTAGTTGCGGAGGTTGTCGCCGTGCCGCTTGTCGTTCTGGCCATACAGGTGGGCCAGTTGCCGAGAGGCGGTGACCTGGATGTTCACGTAGTCGGGTGTGCGTCCCAACATGCCGTGACTATACTGGGCAACGATCTCCAGCGCCCCACGGCGCCGCAACAGGTCGTCTTGCGTCTCCGGAACCAAGTAAGACAGCGCAACCGACTCCCCACTGGTGGGAGATTTGAACGTCATTCGCTCGTGGTTTTCAGGAATGTGTTGGAGGTCATAGACACCTGCCACTGTCTTGGCCATGCGGGCGGCCTTGGGGTGAGTGGTCACATCGTCGAGCCGTTCACCCTCCAGCCAAATCTCCCGACCGTCTTTCAGTCCGTTGAGATATTGTTCGCCAGTGCGTACCGCCATATGATTCTCCAATAAACAAGACTCTTCCGGCATTGTCCTGGCCGGAAGAGTCTTGAGTTATGCTGTTTGTGTTGTCTCGGTTCCTAGCCGACCGAGCAATTTTGCTTATTTGTAGGGGTTGTCCCAGGTGTCTACACCGCAGACTTCTTCCAAAGGTTTGCGGGTGACCGAACCCCATTCGCCGCGCGGGTAGCCCAGGGGCATGCAATACACGATCTCAGCGGTGTCTGGGATGTGGAGCAACTTCTTCACTCGGTCTTCCACCACAGCGTGCAGAGTGGCGATGGTGCCGCCGATATTATGGGCACGTGCGGCCAGCAGCAGGTTCTGGGCCGATGGGATTATCCCGTTGGCGCCGCCCTTATTCAGAGCACAGATCAGAACCATCACCGGAGCGTCGCCGAACTCATTGGCCAGGCGCATGGCCGACCTCTGGGAGTTCTTGCCGGGAGGAATGTCCTCGGGTCCCATGATCCCCTGGTCCTTGCGCTTGGCCCACCAGGCCTCATGGTAAAGCTCGCCCAACTGTTTCCTCTTATCGTCGTCTTTCACAACGATGAAGTGCCATTGCTGGGTGTTGCCGCCGTTGGGGGCGCGGATGGCCGATTCCATGATGTCTCGGATTATCTCATCAGGGATTGGATCGGGCTTAAGGCGGCGCATGGCGCGTTGGGTGAACATCGCCTCGCCAAGGGACATTGTCAATCGGTCTGCAGTAGTCATCTCTTGCTCTCCAAATTGAATTTATAGCCTTAGTTAGTACCGAAGGAGTTTCTACGAAGGTCGGCCCGTGGTTCGGCCAGCAAACGGCCGTATCCCAACAGTGGCTCAGTTTCTCCGGCCTGACTTAAGGCGCTCCAGAGGGTAGCCGTGTGGGATGTGACCACCGGTTTGCCAATCTCGTCTTCTAGGGCCTGGGCGGCCGCCATACCGTCATGATTCATGCAACTTATGAAAAGACCGTCAGCCTC
>PYIL01163375.1_pt1 | contig 15463 bp, 10 predicted proteins | sample 3578041 | NCBI WGS metagenome assembly PYIL01 (sample SAMN08408023, study PRJNA431606) | Marine metagenome isolate SA_KN192-05_S13_150m, whole genome shotgun... | biome: marine; feature: oceanic pelagic zone; material: water; isolation source: 150 m water sample, 0.2-0.8 um fraction ... | reverse complement strand
CCGAGGCACTCCCCGCCCTCGACAAGGTGGAGGTAGTCGTGGTGATGTCCGGAGTGGATATGCCCGATCACCCCAAGGCCGTCTCCTGGGACGATTTCGTCTCCGCCGGGAGCCAGGTCGATGAGTCCGATGTGATGGAAAGGATCGCCAGTATCCAACCAGACGACACGGCGTCTTTGATCTACACTTCTGGAACGACCGGCAACCCGAAGGGAGTAGAGCTAACGCACGACAACTTCGAAGCAGAGATCGAGGGGTGCTCTGCAATATTCAAGTTCAGCCAGGGCGATGGCTACGTGTCATGGCTTCCGTGCGCCCACGTCTTCGGGCAGCTAGCGGACAATCACATCTGGATCAGGGACGCCATGCACATGCGGGTAGTCAACTCCCCACTGGAGTCGATCGACTACGCCAAGGAGGTACAACCCGCCCTCTTCATCGGGGTTCCAAGGATTTACGAGAAGGTATACTCCAATCTGAAGAGCAAGCTAGAGGGCAAGGAATTCCTGCTCAAGGTCCCAATCATCAATGGGATACTCCGCAAGAAGATCAAGCCACAAATAGGGATGGAGAACTGCACATACGCCGTGACTGGTGCTGCCCCAATAAACCCAGACATCCTTAGGCTGTTCCATGCAATTGGCGTGCCTCTGTACGAGGGGTACGGGATGACCGAGACCACCGCCGGAGCAACCCTAGGCTCGAAGAAGGGCAACAAGATAGGGACGGTAGGGAAGCCTTTCGTCGGCGATCTCAGGATCCACAACCCCAACGAGAAGGGGGACGGGGAGATTCAATTCCGTGGCCGGCACATCATGAAGGGCTACTACAACAACCCCGAGGCCACGGCCGAGACGATGACAGAAGACGGATGGCTCAAGTCGGGGGATCTCGGACGAAAGGACTCGCAGGGCTTCATCAGCGTGACCGGGCGCATCAAGGAGATTTACGTCAGCTCAGCAGGTAAGAACATCGCACCACTTGTGATAGAGGAGACAATGAAGTCAATCCCTCTGATTTCCCAGTGCATGCTAATTGGGGACAATAGGAAGTACTGCAGCGCCCTCTTCACCCTTGACGTCAGTGCGATACTGAGGGACAAGCACGGCATGGACGGGGCCAAGGTGCCAAAGGATCCGACCGAGCAGCTATCCAAGCTGAAGGAGTTGGGGCACGAACTCTCCGAGTACACCGACAGCCCGGAGATTTACGCCGAGATCCAGGGTCACGTAGACAGGCTCAACGGGCAGTTCTCTAATCCCGAGCAGCTGAAGAAGTTCACAATTCTCCCCAGGGACCTCAGTGTTGACCACGGGGAGTTGACCCCCACCCTGAAGATCCGCAGGATACAAATCAGGGAGAACTGGGCTGACCAGATAGAGGCGATGTACTCCGGCGCATGATCGTTGGTGGTTGAAGTGGAGATAGGTGCCTGGTTGGCCCTTGCATCGGTTTTCAGCCTAGGGGCCATGAGTCCGGGACCTTCCTTGGCCGTCGTACTCCGAAACACAATGTCCGGCGGCAGGAGGCAGGGCGTTGCTACGGGAATAGGGCATGGAGTCGGCTTCGGAATCTACGCCTTCCTAGCCGCGTTCGGTATTGCCAAGGTCCTGGCCTTCAACGATAACACCGAGACCATACTGAGGTGGGGCGGGACCGCGATTCTGGTCTGGCTGGGCGTGACCTTCCTGAGGCACGCCATGGCCGGTGCCCAGACCGATTCGGAGGATGGCCACCCGCCCTCGGAGCGGGCCGGGTTCGTCCAGGGGTTCCTAATCGCAGTGCTGAATCCCAAGATTCTGGCATGGATGCTGGCTCTCTACACGCCATTCATAGAGGCCGACTTCGCAATCGAGACCCTCCTCGGGATGGGCTTACTGGGGATGGCCATAGACGGTACTTGGTACGTCACCGTTGCCACGGTTCTGACGACCGGGGACCGCGTTGAAGCCCTCCGGTCCAGGGCTCATCTGATCGACGGGGCCATGGGGGTCCTGATGTTCGTCTTCGCGGGTCTCCTGGTTTCGGGGCAGCTCTAGTAGAAGCCCTCCCCGCTCATGACCAACAGCATGCAGAACCCGAATAAGAGTGCGAAGATCAGCATCGGAATCACGATTATGGATGCCAGAAGCCCCCACGAGAAGGAGTGGTGACCTGTAGTGAAACCGGCCACGGTCGCTCCGACGAAACCCAAACCCGCAGACCAAAGGGACAACTCCTCAGGATGGATGCCAATAAGCATCCCGAGCGTTTCGCCTACGATTATCGCCACCACCCAAATTACAATTGGCGCTGCGAAGAGCCCCAACGCGAACTCGACCGACTTCGACCTCTCTTTGGGGGGAGGCGTGTAAGACTCTATTCCCAGAGCCGCGGAGTCGCGAACCTGCTGAGCATCAACGCTCCCCGTTAGAAGGGGGGCTTCTACCTCGCTTTCCGAAGCAGCACCCCCATCCCCCTCCCCGGATATCCATATCGGCATGGGCTTGTCCTCACTCATTCAGACACCTCCTCTACTTGCACCATTGGCAGGGAGTTCAAGATACTTTTCCGCTCCTCGTTGGAAAGGAGCGCCTGTCCCGATGCCGCTAGCTCCCTCCTGATCGGCCCCAGAATCGTCTTCTCCAGCTCTCCCCTGTAGAACATGTTGAATGTGTCGAATGGGATTATCCTCAGGTCGGGGCTGACTATGTGCACGCATGTCTTCTTGATGCTCCTGAGGTCGAACGAATGGGCATCTATGAAATCCATGATGATGATCCTGAACACGTTCTCGTAGCTGAATTGGGAGGGCACCACCAGTTCAGGCAAGCAGCACAGCAGCTCTGCTAGGGAGTGGCTGGCCGTTTGCGGGGAGTGGCCCGTGGAAAGGAGATTGAAAACGGCCTCGTGAATCGCGGGGTCCTTCTCGAACACGATTGTCGACCGGGGCCCTGCCAGCAGGGTTTCGTCATCTATGTACCTCGTTATTGGCACCGCATCCCCATCTACCTTCAACGCATATGCCATGGAAAGACTGTCAGGGTGACACGGTACAGGTAACAGGTCATCCACGATGAAAGTGCTAGACTGCTCACCGATCCTCCTCCTGACCTCAGTCAATGTCAGGCGTTCCTTGGAAACCTCGTAGTCATCGGATCTCCCTGCTTCCTGGATCGGTTGGAAGGTTATGCCCCTGACGCATGGCTGGGAAAGTGCGAACTCGACAAGCCCCCCCATTTCGTCATCGTTGAGGCCCCTGCTCACTGTGGTAACCAGGGTAGTTGAGACGCGATTGGCGTTGAGGTTCTCGAGGGCCTTTAGCTTCACTTCCCTGAGGTCCGCCCCTCGTAGCCGCATCAACGGCTCCCGCTCAAGGCTGTCGAACTGGAGGTAAACCTCGAACCCCGGCATGTAATCGGCCAGGCGAGCAGCGAAGTCGGGCTCGTTGGCTATCCTGATCCCGTTGGTGTTCACCATGATGTGCTTGATCGGGCGGGCCTTCGCCTCGTCGAGAATCCGGAAGAAGTCGGGGTGTAGGGTGGGCTCACCACCTGAAATCTGAATCACGTCGGGCTCCCCTTCGTTTTCGACGACTACGTCCAGCATCTCCACAACATGCTCGAAGGTCCGGTAGTCCTGGTGCCTCTCCGGCCCCGAAGAAGCGTAGCAAATCGGGCAGCGGAGGTTGCAGTGGTCAGTTATTTCGATTACCGTCAGGCAGGAGTGCTGCTCGTGGCTGGGGCAAAGCCCGCAGTCATACGGGCAACCATACTTCAGAGGGGTGTTCCACTTCTCCGGCATCTCGCTGGGCTTGACGAAAACCTCCCTGCAGCGCTTGTAGTATTCCGCGTCGTCGGCAATCAGGACCTCTTCCCTCTTCCCGCATGAGTAGCAGAGCTTGTCCATGAAAACCGAGTCATCACGGATGATGACCTTCCCATCCGAGCGTCTCAGGCAGCTGGAGCATACCGATGTCGCTGTATCGTAGAACAGGTAATCCCGAACTCTCCCACTCATTCGCTTTCCTCCAGCCCGACCCATCTCCCAATTTGGCTTGAACCATCCCCCGCCCTCGCCCATTCCTCCTCGGTCATCACCCCGGCCGTCAGGTACCAAGCTAGTCCGATTACGCATGCAATCTGTATCGGAGACAAATACAGAATCTCCCAGTCTGCTGGCTTGATCCAGTCGACAACAAGCCTCCATGCCAGATAGGACATCAGAAAGGCCCTGAATTGCCACCCAGAGGGTACTAATGAAGTCCTGCTCCGATGCCTAATGCCTAGGAAAACCACCCAGATTGCAATTATCTCGTACAATGCGGTGGGATGCCTGAAAACCCCATCCCCCAGGTCAACGCCCCATGGCAGGGAAGTCTCGATCCCGTACGTTGAGTCTTCCAGTCCAGAGAGGAAGCAACCAATCCTCCCTAGGCTCATTCCTAGGACCAGGGGGAGAACGAAGGCATCTCCGGTCCTCTCTGTGATTCCCATTGCCTTCTTGGCCAATTCAATACCCGCCATTCCCCCGAGCAGCCCCCCGACCACGGTCTTGCCCCCGAGAAGCAACGTCGGCTCCTCGGTAACAGCGAAGAAGGAAACCTGGGGGTGCTGCGCCCACGCCAGCATCTTTGCACCAAGGAATGCCCCAAAGAGGCCCGCCACAATTAGGGGGTGTCGTTGCTCTGCACTTACCGGGCCCCTGTCCACCGAGGAGGCCCAGATTGTTGCCGACAACCCGACCACGTAACCGAGGCCCTCGAAAAGAAGGTGAGGATGGACTCCGAGAATCATTACTGGATACTGCACAAGAAGCCCTCAGGATATTCTGTAGGGAAGCAGCATCAGCATCTGAATCAAGATTGCTAGAGCGCGAGCCTCCCTCTCTGGCTCTTCATCCGCGGTTTCGAATGGCGGAGCCAGTTTCTGCAACTCCCCCGAATCGAACCAGAAGGAGGAACAGCTGGGACAGCCATCCAGTTCCATGGGTTCCGTTTCCGTTCCGTCTGGCTTTGTGAAAACTATCGTCCTAACCCCCATCAGCGTGTCGCACCCCGGGCACCCAAGCTCCACATCCGAGCCCCCGTCCTCGAATTCTTCGTGCATCTTCTCGAGATTCTCTATTGCAATCTCGGAATTGGCTGCCTCCGCACTAATCAGCATCCCATGGCAAGCTTCGCAGCTATGGATGCCGTTTTCAGAGAATAGGCTTAGGCCCGAGGGCCCCGGGCTCGTTAGTTTGGAACCGTCCCTCGGGCATCTCATCCTAGCACCATATCGCGCGCATCACAACATGACTTGAATGATGTGCCGGAAATTGACAATATGCCTAATTCTTGGGGGCAACGCATTCTTGTGGCTACGGCTTCTCGGATTGTTGTGGTGAGTGGTATCGAGGGCAAGGCTCCAGTGGATTCTACGGCCAGTGGAAATGGGAAAATGCCTCTGAGGGTTATCACTGCTACCTCGATTTTTGATGGCCATGACGCCGCCATAGGTATATTCCGGAGAATCCTGCAGAGCCAGGGATGCGAAGTCATTCACCTCGGCCATGACAGGGGTGCAGATGAGATAGCCAGGGCAGCCATCCAAGAGGATGCACATGCCGTCGCAGTCACTTCATACCAAGGTGGTGCCGTGGAGATGTTCACCTACACCAAGCAGCTTCTTGATGAGGCGGGATTTGGGCACGTTTTCCTCTTCGGAGGGGGTGGCGGCACAATTCTCCCCAACGAAATCGAACACCTTCAAGGCGAAGGGATAGCTAGGGTTTACTCACCAGACGACGGACGTTCCATGGGCCTAGTTGGAATGGTCAGAGACGCGATGGAGCAGGCTGCTGGCATCGATCTCCTGGACGAGTCGCGCTTCGAGCAGATAACGTCGCCCGTCACAGCCGAGGACCATGGTTCGATATCCCGAATCCTCACCGTGGCCGAGAACATGGATGATGGCATGCTGAAAGCCGTACTCTCTAGGGCCCGGTCTAGGGACCCTGACCAAGAGTGTCCAGTGGTTGGAATCACTGGCACGGGTGGAGCTGGCAAGTCCAGCCTTATCGATGAGCTGATGCTACGGATTCGACGTGACAACCCCGATGCCAGAGTGGCGCTTCTTGCGACCGACCCGACAAGGAAGAAGACTGGTGGAGCCCTACTTGGCGACCGAATTCGCATGAATTCCCTGACTGACGCGGGCTTGTTCATGCGCTCGTTCGCTAGCAGGGACAGCGGTCGGGAGATTGCGGATTGCGTGGGGAACGCAATTGAGGTCTGCAAGGCAGTTGGCTTCGATATCGTAGTTGTCGAGACCAGTGGTATCGGCCAGGGGAACGATGCGATCACCGAGGTTGCAGACGTCTCCCTATACGTCACAACCAGGGAGTACGGAGCCCCAAGCCAGCTAGAGAAGTTGGCAGCGCTCGATTTCGCAGACATAGTGGTACTCAACAAGTTCGACAGGCCGGGAGCCGAGGACGCGCTCGCGGAGATCCGTAAGCAGTTCCAGAGGAACAGCGAGGCATTCGATCAGGACCCGAAGTCAATGCCCGTGGTCCCAACGATAGCTAGCCAGTTTGCCGATGCTGGAGTGGACCAACTGTGGAAGGACCTGTCTTTACTCCTTAACGGGCGATACGGAACCGAATTGACGGCCTCAGAGCCACGAATGGGGGATGACGGGCTCCCCCACAGGGAGCCTCCGATCCCGCCTGAGCGACAGGGCTACCTTGCCGAAGTGGCCTCTGCTGTAAGAGGATATCACGAGAGAACCGAGGAGGCCAGTAGGCAAGTCAGGCTGGTACAGCAGCTCGAGGCCGCTGCCTCGCAGATGCGGTCGTCGGGCAAGGGAGAATCTGCCGGTGACCTGGATTCAGAGGCCTCCGAGATTAGGGCTCAGGCCCCGGAAGGGGCATGGGAGTCCCTGAAGCAGTTCGAGGAAATGGCCGAGGCATATCGCTCGGGTGAGGCGAGCTACTCCGTTAGGGGCAAGGACATCCCAGTGAAGACCACCCACGAGACCCTGTCGGGAACGCGGGTCCCCAGGGTCGCCCTCCCGACCACCGAGGATTGGGGGGACAGGCTGGAGTGGATCAGAAAGGAGAACGCACCCGGGCTATTCCCCTTCACAGGGGGCGTATTCCCGTTCCGGAGGGAGGACGAGCTCCCAGTACGGATGTTCGCCGGCGAGGGCAGCGCGGAGAGGACCAACAAGCGATACAAGTTCCTCTCCAAGGATCAGAGCTTCAACCGACTCTCGGTAGCATTCGACTCTCCGAGCCTCTATGGCAACGACCCCCAGGCGAGGCTCGACATCTTTGGCAAGGTCTGCGAGTCAGGAGTCAGCATCAGCACCGTGGACGAGATGGAGAGGCTGTTCGAAGGCTTCGATCTCTGCGATCCCAACACCTCCGTGAGCATGACCATCAATGGGAACTACTGGTGGCATCTTGCAGCCTTCTTCAACGTTGCAATCCGCCAGCAGATTGCAAAGTTCGCCAGTGAGAACGACCGGGACCCTTCGGAGCAAGAGGCCTCTGCGATCAGGTCCACCACCCTTTCAACCGTCAGAGGGACAGTTCAGGCAGACCAATTGAAGGAGGCGATGGGCCAGAATACGCTAGTCTTCAACTTGGACACTGCCCTCAGGATGATGGGCGACGTGGCAGAATTCTACGTAGAGAACGAAGTCAGGAACCACTACTTTGTCAGCATCAGCGGCTATCACATCGACGAAGCCGGCGCCAATCCCATTACCCAGTCCGCACTAACGCTTTCTAACGGGCTAACATACGTTGAGCTGTTCAAGGCAAGGGGCCTCGACGCCGACAAGTTCCTGCGGAACTTCTCCTGGTTCTTCTCGAACGGGATGGACCCCGAGTACGCCGTCATCGGAAGGGTCTCCAGGCGGATATGGGCGATAGCAATGCGCGACCTGTACGGAGTCGGCGACAGGGGCCAGAAGCTGAAGTACCACATCCAGAGCAGCGGTCGCTCCCTGCACTCCCAGGAATTCACGTGGAACGATTACAGGACGACCCTTCAAGCACTATACGCACTGGCAGACAACGCGAACAGCCTTCACACAAACAGCCGTGACGAGGCATTCGGGACACCAACCGAGAGTACGGTGAGGGATGCCATGGCAATCCAGCTGATATTGGCCAAGGAGTACGGATGGCTACGCAACGAGAATCCCCTCCAGGGGTCATTCGTAGCCGAGTTCCTCACCGATGCCGTGGAGGAAAAGGTGCTGGGCATCTTCGAGGAGATGCACAACAGAGGAGGGGTCCTGGGTGCATTGGAGGTCAACTTCCAGCGAAACAGGATTCAGGACGAGGGGATGCTTTACGAGCACAGGAAGCACACGGGCGAGACCCCAGTGGTCGGGGTGAACACGTTCACGGACGAGGGCTCATCTACGCCATCGGCACAGGAGTTCGACATCGAAGTCACTCGTTCCGACGAGACGGAGAAAAGAATGGTCATCGAGAGGAACGAACAGTTCAGGGAATCCCACTCCAGTGAGGCAGCAGAGGGCCTCGAGAGGCTCAAGACCACTGCTAGGGAGGGCGGAAACCTGTTCGAGGTAATGATGGACGTAGTTGAGCACTGCTCGGTCGGCCAAGTAACGAACGCACTGTTCGATAGCGGCGGCAAATTCCGAAGAAATATGTAATTGAGGGCACCACTCGCCGGCGTTTTCAAACGACCCGTTTAATCGTACCCGTAATCGCTCTACTGCCTCAACGTTCTTAACCTCAAATGGAACGACTGGCGGTGTTGTCAGCCATTTATTGTCTGACCACAAAGGTGAGGGGATGCATCTAACACGAATCGAACTTGAGAACTTCAAGTCCTTCGGAGGGGAGATTACAATCCCCCTGGAGGAGGGCTTCACAGCCATCACCGGCCCCAATGGAAGTGGCAAATCTAACTGCGGAGACGCGATCCAGTTCGTTCTGGGCCCGAAGTCAACCCGCACCCTGCGGGCCTCTAACGTGTCCGAGCTAATCTTCAACGGGGGCAAGACAGGAAAACAGGCCAAGCATATGTCCGCGACGCTGGTCTTCAGCAACGAGCCAGAGGTGGGGGGCCGCCGCAGGTTGAGATCGGACTCGGACGAAGTCTCCTTCACTAGATCAGTGCGTCTCAATCGAAAGGGGGACCCAGTCTCGTCATTCAAGATCAACGGAGAGCCCTCCTCCGCCACCGAGATGAGGCGGATACTGGCAGAAGCGGGACTAAGGGGCGATGGCTACAACATCGTACTGCAGGGTGATGTGACAAACCTAGCAACGATGACTCCCCACAAGAGGCGAGGCGTCCTCGAGCAGGTCGCAGGAGTCACTTCATACGACGACGAGATCAGGAAGGCTAACACACAGAGGAAGCACGTCGAGACCAACATCGAGACGATTGACATTTTCGAAGCGGACCAGAAGTCCCGCCTCAAGGAGCTCGAGAAGGAGAGGGAGCAGGCACTCAAGTTCAGGCAGCTGAAGGAAGAGTCCGACTTGGCCCGCCTCACACTGGAGCAGTCACGTCACAGGAACAAGGAGCACGACGTCGCACTCCTCTCGGACGAGCTTGCGAACTACTCCGAGAGACTGAACGAGCTCTCCACGGAGTCTTCAACGGGCAGCGAGCGGCTCGACAAGTTCGATCAAGAACTGGTCGCCCTTGCCAACGAGTTGGAGAGCGTCCTCGGCGGGGAGGCCAAGGGGATCCTTGACCAAATCAGACAGCATGAGATTGACGTCGAGACCGCCGGCGACAGGATAGGGGACCACAACCGGGCAATCGAGGGCGCGGAGAAGGAGATCAAGATCCTCGACCGAGAGAGGGAGGGCGCCGATTCGGCCCGAGCCTCCTCGGAGAACCAACTATCGGATCTTAAGCAGGCAGTCGAGGACTCCAAGGCCGCACTGAAGAAAGCCGCAGAGGACGAGAAGGAGGCCCGCGAGGCGATTCAATCCGGTGACAAGCACGGAAGGGACCTCAACAGGGCACTGGGGAAGGCCACGGAGGCCGAGCAGACTTCGAACCAGAACTACGCCCAGGCCCAACTAGACTTCGATAGGGCCGACCAGAAGGCGCAGATCGCCTCCGAGAACCTAGCTGACATAGAACAGGCCTTCGAAGCCGCTGAGCTGGAGCGAGACGACCAGGACCTGATGGGCGAGGACCTGCAAGAAGGCAGCCCCGAGGTCAGCCGGGAGGCTCTCGCTAACGAGATGATGTCACTACAGCGGCAGGAGAGGTCCTTGGTCGATGACCGAGACAGGGCCGAGTCAAGGCTCAGAAACGCAGAGACCGATCTTGCCAAGGCCAGGGCGAGGCAGGAAGCAAGGTCCAGCGCGCCCGGCTCTGCATTCACGCTCGCCGCACTTTCCAAGCTAAGGGAGAGCGGGGAGATCCACGGGATTCTTGGCACACTTGGGGAACTGGCAACGCCGAAGGACCCCGCTCACGAAGAAGCGCTCTCATTCGCATTCGGGGGTGGCCTGAGGAGCATCGTCGTGTCTTCCGACCATGTAGCATCCAAGTGCATTTCATGGCTCAGGAAGAACGGGGGGGGCCGTGCTACCTTCCTGCCCCTGAACAAGCTCTCAGTCTCGAGGCCCCAGGGCAGGACACTGCTGGTGGCTAGGAACCCCGGCGTGGTCGGCTTCGTCCACGACCTCCTAGAATACGACCAAAGCGTCGAGACGGCAGTCAGGTACGCAGGCAGGAACACCCTCCTCGTCGACTCGATGGATGTTGCTAGGGACAACATGGGAGGGGTGCGTATGGTGACCCTCGATGGTTCGGTAATAGAGAGCTCCGGGGCCATGACGGGCGGTTCCTCCTCGAAGAAGGACCGCCCGCGATTCGATGGCGCCGCCGCCGGTGGCTCGGGAATCGAGCGATTGGAGATGGCTGTCCAGGAGGCCGACCTCCTATTCAGCACAGTAGACGGCGCCCTCAGGGAACTCCGCAGGAACCAACAGTCCCTAAGGGATCAGATAAACGGCCTGGACAACGATGACCACTCGGTCAAGGTGAGAAACTGGAAGGCGGACATGGAGAGGACCCAGAAGGCCGTCGACGACCTAAAGTCGAAGCTCAAGACAGCCAACAGGGAGCTGGAAGAATGCGAGTCAGAGAAAGCCCGACTTTCGACCGCTTGCGACGAGTCGAGATCCAACTTGGAGGAAGCCTCGAAGGCCAGGAACGCAGCAGCCGAGGCACTCCAGGACCACACCCCCGACCACCTGTCGGTAATACTCAGGGACGCGGAACGAACCCGGACCGAGGCAGAGCGAACCCGCGTCATGTCGGACGCCTCGATTGAAACCTCGAAGCAGCAGCTTGGACTGCTAGCCGGCCGAGTAAAGGAGCTCGACAGGCAGATACAGGTCCAGAAGGAAACCATATCGCGATCCACCACCGAGATTAGCAACCTCGAAGCATCGGTCAAGTCATCACAAGGGGAACTGGACGAACTCAAGGCTCAGGCCTCGCAGTTCGACGAGGAGCAGAAACTGCTCAATGACCGGAGAGACGAAATCGTCGACGAGAGGGCCAGCCTGAGGGCCCATCTGGAGGTAATCTCGCAGGAGAGGCAGACCATCTCCGGCAGGATCGATGAGCTCAGGGCTAATATCAAGCAGAAGCGTGAAGCAGTGGACGAACTTGTGGCCGAACTCGAGGCCGCGGGAATACCGATCCCACCAGCCGACTCGCATCTGCCAACAGTCGCTGAGGCGGAGCGGAGCGTGCAGGGGCTCCAGCGCCGCCTCAGCGCCCTCGGGGACGTAAACATGCTAGCCATAGAGCAGTACGACACCGCAGCCTCGCGAATCGCTGACCTGATTGCGGACGGAAAACTGCTTCGAGAGCGCAGGGACCAGCTCTCCAAGATAGCAGACCAATTGGAGGACGAGCGCAAGAGGCGCCTCCTTACCGTTTTCGAGCACGTCAACAACAACTTCAGCCGAGTCTACGAGATCCTGCAGCCAACCGGCCGAGGCGCACTGAAGCTGGAAAACGCCGACAACCCATTCGAGGGCGGCCTGGAGATGGCCTGCGTACCTCCCGGAAAGAGCCAGAGCACCAGGCGCGCGGCCCTTTCAGGGGGGGAGAAGTCAATGGCGGCTCTGGCCCTGATATTCGCAATCCAGGACTACGAGCCGAGCCCATTCTACTACTTTGACGAGGTAGACCAGAACCTAGACCCATTCAACTCGGAGAAGATCGCCGCGCTTTGCAGGATGCGCAGCGGGATGGCGCAATTCATCATGGTCACGCTGAGGAAGGTCAGCCTCACTCTGGCCGACCACCACATCGGGATAACCCATGCAGGAAACGGCTGCAGCCAGAGGATTACCGACTTCGACCGAGCAGCGGCACTGGACCTTAGCGACGAGATCGAGGCGGAGGAGAGGGCTAGGGTCGCATCGGATGCCGAGAAGGAGGCCATGCCCGAGCTCCCAGAGCCATCAGACATGCCTCGTACCCCGGACCCCCTACCAGCACCCAGCAGCATCGGGGGACTCGCCGAGAGGGCCGGAGTGGACGTAACCGAGGGCGAAGGGGAATCCCCGGACGAAAACGCATCCCCGCTAGACGCCCTGCGAAACCGAACGGAGGAAGTTAGCGAGGACATCGAAGGCGAAGAGCCAACGGCCACCGGCGAAGAAGAGCCGGTCCCGACAACCCCCGAGATCGAAATCGAGCAGGAGGAGGCCAGTTGATCTTCGGGGAGCAGATGCGCGACGACGTCGTATCCAGGCTACTCGACGGATCCCCCGACCTGGAGACAAGCAAGTTCCTCGATAGGCTGATGGAGCTCTCCACCCTCCAAGAGGCAGAGCACCAATTCCTGATCGAGCCTTTCGATCGTTCGGTGGCGCTGGTCTTCCAGATGTTCCAGTCAAGTGACTTGGATCCATGGGACGTCGACCTCTCCAGCTTCATAGAGATGTTCAACCAGCGGATTAAGACCGCAGATGACATCGACCTGCCATCCTGCGGCCGGCTCATCAGGATGGCGTGGGCTATCCTCCGCAGCCAGTCGTCCACGCTGATCGAGCGCCAGGAAAGGGCTCTCGAGTTCGAGGAGGACGATTCATGGGACTTCGACGGCGGGTGGGAGGCCGAGTTCGACGACGTGGACTACAACTTCTCTCTCGGGATAATGACCGGTGCCGCTGATGACGTTCTACCATCCATCTTCGAAGGCAGGATCCACCGCGAGGAAGGACGTCCCGTAACCCTGGGGGAGCTACTCCTGGGGCTCCAAGACGCCGGCCGGATCGCCGAGGAGCAGCGTATCAGGGAGAGGATCGCCAAGGAGAGGAGGGAGGCCAACCAGAAGGCGAGGGCCAGGTTTAGCGGGAGCCTGCACGTCGAGGACCTCGAGGGGGACCTCAAGAGGACCTGGAACGCCCTGAAGTCGCGTGCCTCCCCCGATGGTTCCGTCCCACTGGCCGACGTCGCCGAGGACCTGAACCTGTCATCCCTGTCCCACGGGGTAAACGATGACGAGGCCAGAGCCGAGGCGCAGGTCACGGCATTCGTTTCCACCCTCTTCCTGACAAACAGGGGTTACATCGGCCTGGAACAGGAGAAGGGCAACAATGGCCGTATCGTACTCAACGACCTGTGGTCGTCCGACTCGGACTATGACGAGCTAACCCACAGGCTACACCCCAAGTCAGAGATAGGAGCGGTTCGAAATGTCTGAGCCACCTCTGCCCACGATTCTCGAGGCCATCCTCTTCGGGGCCGGCCGCTCTATGTCCCTCCATGAGCTCTCGGAGATGCTAGGGCATCCCAAGGGAGTGATAATGGTGGGGCTCACCAACCTCCGGAAGGAGATATCCCAGCGGGAGAACTGCGCACTCCAGCTCTCCGACGTCTCTGGGCGGTGGATATTCGAGGTGAAGCCAGAACTGTCAGCGCACCTCCCAGGTGCCTTCAGGGCGGAGATACCCCAACGGCTCCTCCCCGCGGCGGCCCTTATCGCATACCACCAGCCAATGGCCCAGTCACAGCTGGTGGACATGCTTGGCCAGAAGGCGTACGACCACGTCAGGGACCTCGCGGAGATGGGCCTGATAGACAGGCGCAGGGATGGCCTCACGAGACGACTGACCACGACCAGGAGGTTCGCCGAGTACTTCGGCTGCCCCGAGGTGGAGTACCGGAAGGTCAGGACATGGTTCCGCAACGAGGCGGAGAAGCTCGGTCTGACAAGCGCCGAGATGGCGGCCTCCCTTGCCCCCGACGAGCAGATGACGATTTCCGAGTTCGCCGAAGACGGTGCCCCGGAGGTCGAAGCGGGCGTGGACGACTGATCACTCCGCCCGGGAAGACATCCCATCGAACAACAGGGCGAACTCCAGAAGGACCAGCATCGGCCCCCCCACGAGGAACAGGGAAATCGGGTCGGGAGGCGAAATCAGCGCCCCTATGAAGAGGAAGGAGAACCACAGGAACCCCCTGTTGTCCACTATGAGCTCCCTGTCGATTACGCCGGCCCTCAGGAGGGCCACCACCAGAACCGGGACCTGGAAGCCGACCACGGACGAGAAGTATAGCCCGGTCACGAAGCCAACCCACCCCTGTAGCTGCCATGTGGACCTTAGGCCCGAGGATGCTGCGTCCTCGGCAAGGTACTCCAGGAGGAACGGGATGAGGATGTTGTGAGCGTATACCGCACCAAGGCAGGCGAGGACTATGGAGGAGAGGAGAACCAGTACCAGGCTCCGCATCCCGCCCGTACCCGATCCACTGATTGCCCCACCCCTCCTAATCGATGAGATGTCAGCCGCCAAAGCAAGAAACAGCAAAGCAAACCCGATCTGGGCAGCAATCCTAAGCTGCAGGAGGATTATCTCGAGCGGCTGTAGGATGATCACCTCCACCCCATCGGGCACGAAGCCCCCCGAGTCCAGCAGCCACTCGATGACTTCCTCCGCTAGGGGGAATCCCAGAACGAATCCAGCTGCGAAGATGGCCATGTAGAGGCGCCCCCTCCTCTCCGCTAACTCCAGGAGTCCACGAAGGCCACCATCGTCCAGGAAGCCCCTCCCCTCCTGCTCCATGGGGTGCATAGGCAGACCATGTGTGAATAATCGCTTGGTTTCTACGACTTCCTTAGAATAACGGTGAGCAGGTCCTGATCCTTCAGAAGGTGGTCCAGGCCAACCCTCTGCCAATCGAACTTAGCACTGGGCCCCTTGACTCTGGCATATCTGAACTTCCTGAGGAAGTCCCGGTGCAATTTGGCGCACACGTCCCGAACCGTGGAGGTGTCCTTTACGATCAGCGGCTCTATGAGGTCCGCCTCCTGTCCCTGCGGCTTCAGAAATATCGACATGAAACTCAAATTGTCGAAGATGAAGTCCTTCATGTTCTCCAGTCCCTCGCCTGTCTTAGCAGAGACATTCAGCACTGGCCATCCTTCTGGTAGGACTTCGTGAGTCCTGGCCATGT
>PYIL01008303.1_pt1 | contig 15707 bp, 13 predicted proteins | sample 3578041 | NCBI WGS metagenome assembly PYIL01 (sample SAMN08408023, study PRJNA431606) | Marine metagenome isolate SA_KN192-05_S13_150m, whole genome shotgun... | biome: marine; feature: oceanic pelagic zone; material: water; isolation source: 150 m water sample, 0.2-0.8 um fraction ... | reverse complement strand
CCCTGGAACTCCTCCCACGGAACCCCGGGTTGCACGCAGGCGAATCTCGTGAGTGTCGGCGGCGCGGGTCTCTTTTACTGCTTTGCCGCGGAATGACATTCGGGTAATCGAACACGAAAAGGAGAACAGGTTGATGTTGCAGCGATGTGGATGGCTGGGAGTACTCACACTCTCAATGGGGATGCTATGTCTCGCATCTGAGGCGGCGGCGAAAGGTGGACTCCTCCCAGACGAACGAACTCGAGAGACCGGAAGAATCGAGAAGGGCGCAAACTTTGGTCCCGTCCTGGAGTCCTACGTATCGTTCTTCACTTTCGATGACCAGGAACTCGTGACGCCGGATACCGTCTACAAGGTCGTCTTCGACACGAACTCGACAACGGAACGAGGAGGAATGAACCCGCAGATCAACTCGGCCGCCCGCTTCCTCAATATGCACGTCGGGTCTGGTGTGCCGAAGGAGAACGTTCACGCGGCCGTGGTACTGTACGGGCCGGCCACCCATGACGCGCTGAGTAATGACGCCCATCAGGCAAGGTTCGGTGTGGATAATCCAAACATTCCACTCATCGAAGCGTTAGCCGAGGCCGGTGTGCCCGTTTACGTCTGCGTGCAGTCCGCGAACAGCCTCGGCATCCGCCCCGACGAGATTGAGGCGCCTGCGCGGATGACCCTTTCGGGTCTGACGGCGCTTGTGAAACTCCAGGCGGACGGCTATCAGCGGGTGTATTAAGACGGACACACTACTGAAGATCCGGTGAAGATCCGGCCAGTAAGTTTTCATTTTTTTGATGCGCACCAACCGGCTACTCTTTCTCGGCTTGTTTCTCACCTTGGGCAGTCATCCGGTATCGGCCCAGGCCGTGGAGTCTGAATCACCAAATATCCTTTTCTTTCTATCCGACGATCAGCGGTCAGACCAGTTTGGCGCAGCCGACCATCCAGTGCTGCACACACCAACCATTGATGCGCTCGCAGCCGAGGGAACACGGTTCACCAACGCGTTCGTCACCACCGCAATCTGCGCCGCAAGCCGTGCAACTATTCTAACGGGCCTGGTTGAGCGGAGTCACCGCTTCACGTTCGGCACTCCGCCCATCGAAAACCGACACACCGACCTCAGTTATCCCGCCCTGCTGCGTGATGCCGGTTACCGTACGGGGTTTGTTGGCAAATTCGGCATGGAGGTAGAGTCCGGCGCTATCCGGACAATGTTCGACGTTTTCGAACCACTCGACCGAAATCCGTACTTTCGAATTCAGCCCGACGGAACAACCCGTCACGTGAGCGAAATCACAGCAGACCGAGCGGTCCAGTTTCTGAAAACGCACGATCGCCGACAACCGTTTGCCCTAAGCGTGAGCTTTAATGCTCCGCACGCGGAAGACATCGACCACGAGAATCACTACCCCTGGCCTCCAGCTCTAAACGGACTGTACGACAACGTTGATATCCTCGCGCCGCCGTTGTCAGGCGACGATGTTTTCGATGCGCAACCAGACTTTCTTAAAACTTCGCTCAACCGGCAGCGTTGGTTCTGGCGTTGGGATACCCCAGAAAAGTATGACCGAAATATTCGCGCCTACTATCGGATGATTAGTGGCATCGACCAAGCGATGGGTCGGGTGCTCGACGAGCTTGAGCGGCTCGACCTGCACAGCAACACCGTCGTTATCTTTTCGAGTGATAACGGGGTCTACCTCGGTTCACGAAACTTTGCTGGCAAGTGGTCGCACTATGAGGAATCGCTACGTGTACCACTCATCATCCGTGATCCACGACGTGGCACCGACAACTACGGCCACACGGTAGACAACATGGCCCTCAATCTTGATATTCCAGCTACGATTCTGGATATCGCAGGCATCAAACAACCTGTGTCCTATCAGGGACGGAGCTTGTTCCCGTTTACCGCTGGGGTCGAAGTGCAGGATTGGCGAACTGAATTCTTCATCGAACACCTCATGGAGTTCGGCGACAATCTTCCGAAGTACGAAGGCGTGCGCGACGAACGGATGGTTTACGCACGCTACTTTGAGCAGGATCCTGTCTACGAATTTCTCCACGATCTTCACCGCGATCCCGACCAACTAGAGAATCTCGCTGCTGATCCGGCTTATCAGGAAACGCTCAATGATTTTAGGACACGCACCAACACGTGGGTCGCTGCCTCTGGCGGTCCCTACAATCGAGACGAGTTCCAGGCGCGACCTACAGCAACATCGTCAGAGCCACCAAACTTACTGCTCATTATTGGTGACGATCAATCGTGGACTGATTTCGGGTTCATGGGACACTCGACGATCGAAACGCCGAATCTCAACGCACTCGCTGAGGCCGGCGCCGTCTTCACCAGAGGCTATGTCCCGACTGCACTCTGCCGGCCATCACTGGCCACGTTGGCCACTGGACTCTATGCCCACACGCATGGCATCACGGGTAACGACCCGACCATCGGCGATATGCCGGTCGGTATTGATTATCTAAACGATCCGACTTACCGCGCGCTCAACCAGCGGGTTATCGCTCAGATAGACAACGTTCCCACCTTGCCTCAATTACTGGCAAACGGAGGTTACACCAGTTTCCAATCGGGTAAATGGTGGGAAGGTAATTACGCTCGTGGCGGCTTCGACTCCGGCATGACCCACGGTGATCCAAACCGAAGCGGCCGCCACGGCGACGAAGGACTCACGATCGGCCGGGAAGGACTGCAGCCAATCTTCGACTTCATTGAGAGTGTGAATGACCAACCGTTCTTCGTTTGGTACGCGCCGTTCCTCCCACATACCCCGCACAATCCTCCGGTGCGACTTCTTGACAAATACCGCTCTCCCGGGCGGCCGATCGAGATCTCACGTTACTACGCGATGTGTGAATGGTTCGACGAGACAGTCGGCGCGCTACTGGATCATCTCGACACACAGGGACTCGCTGAGAACACCCTCGTCGCGTTCATTACAGATAACGGCTGGATTCAGGCAACGCCCGACACGGACTTACCCGAGGGTTGGAACCAAAAATTTGCACCGCGTTCGAAGCAATCGCCGTTTGAAGGCGGAACCCGCACGCCTATCGTCCTACGTTGGCCGGGAGTGATCGAACCCGACCGGTATGATCTACCAGTCAGCAGCGTCGACCTCGCGCCGACACTGCTCGCTGCCGCTCACCTCAAAACACCGACACCGATGGCAGCACCAACGCCGATGCCAGGTATCGACCTGCTTCGCGTAACTGTCTGTGGTGAGCCGCCCGTGCGGGATGCGATCTTCGGCGAGGCCTTCGCTCATGACATCGCTGACATTAATGACCCAGTTGCAAGCCTGCTCTATCGTTGGGTGATCGAAGGACGTTTCAAACTGCTGGTGCCACACGAGGGCGTCTTGGGCCGATACGCACTCGTGCATGCTGCCAGTCCGCGGAAACCGCAACTCTTCGACCTACTCGCCGATCCGCACGAAACAATTAACCTCGCCGACCGGTATCCCAACGTCGTGGAGCATCTGTCATGGAGGATCCGCCACTGGTGGCCCGCTGAACGATAAACATCGCTAGCGCTTAGTAGTTCCACCACGGAGTTGTGGCATCATCCGGCTTCTTGCGCATGATGAACTGTGCCATCTCGCGAAGCCGTTCGGCCCGCGTAACCGGCCCACTGAAGCAGTGGCCCTGCCCATCACCATACATGAACACACCTTCATAATGAGGGTTCTCGGTAGTCTTCATCCACTGCTCAAGCTCACGCGTGGAATTATTCAGGTAGAAGTTGTCCATTGTTCCAGTATAGACGTGGAGTTTATCCACAAGTTTCGGCCCGACCTCTGCCCAGTTTTGCCTGAGGTAATGCAATAGATCGTAGTTAGCTCGCCAGTACTCAGCCACTTCAGCATCGATCTCCCCGGTGCGTTTGTCGAACAGCGGCTTAAAGTATCCATCGTCGTTAATCGGACCATACACTGCGGACCAGATATCGAGCTGTTGACCCGAGCGCCCCTTAGTTCCGTTGACCAACTCGAAGTGATTTCGCTGACGTGACGTGAGACGAACTTCACCGGTGACTTCTCGCGTGTTCGCCGTTGGCACGCGACGCCATTCGTGCTGTTTATAGAACGCGTTGACGTCTTCGTAAATGTTAATTCCTTCAACGTCGGTGAACGTCACTGGATCAGGGCAATACGACCATGTCCCGCCAAAAAAGTCTGGGTGAAAAATTTGCAAGGCTAGTGACTCCCAGCCACCAGTCGAACCACCGGACAGCACCCGCGCGTAGGGCTCCGCCAGAATGCGGTACCGTTTTTCAACCTCAGGAATCAACTCTTGAAGGATCGCATCACCGTAGGGACCAAGGTTGACTGAGTTCACGGCATACGAGTCATCGAAGTACGGCGTCGGATGTTGGAACGTCACCAGAACCATCCGAGGAAAGTCCTCCCGGATCCACTCGCGATAGAAGTCGTCACCCACCTGAAACCGGTTCGGTGCGTTCAGCGAAAAATGCCCTTGGATGTAATTCACTGGATAGCTGATTGTCGAGGTGTCGTAATCCCGCGGCAAGAGCACGGTCGCACCCAAGTGCACCGGACGCCCCCAGAACTCCGTGAGACTCGGACTCTGAAATTTGAAGCGTCGCACCCACTCGGTATCGGGCGGCACGACAACCGGCGGAATAATATTCTCGGCGCTAAGCGTGATGGTTGTGTCGGTGTCCGGATCGAGTCGAACCCGCTCGACCGCGCTATAAAGATTTCCTGGCGATCGATTCCAGTGCTGACCCTCCCACTGGTCATCGTGCATCCAGACAACGTGCCCATCGGCGCGTCGAAACTCGGAGTAGATGTTAACGAAACCCTGAACGAAATAGTCGCCTGGCGGGATGTCGCGCAGACTGGACACGGGCGAGCCAAGGTCTGTCGCATCAATGATGCCTGGCTCACCCGGTAACAGATTTTCAACGTCACGACCGAAAAAGGGAACGCCGGTGCGCCCGATCTGAAGCCGCGGCTCGCGCAACGCCGTTCGAGAAATCATCACATAGATCCGACCCGTCACCGACTCCGCGTGTGCCGCCGACGGAAATGAAACCTCGAAGCGCTGCTCGGCTGAGGCGACGAATGGGGCGAATGACATGAAAGCGACGGCCACAACGCAACTGCAGCGACTAATCATAATTTTTCTCCAAAAATTCTTTTTTTTCTACGGTTCTACGTTAGCGTGATGGGAGAACTTTCTATAGTGCGCAGCTAACAGATCCTCGCCAAAATCCCCATTGAAGTCGCGCCAGACGCTGTGGATGTGGTTGGCGTCGTCCTGTGTGTTGTCGTATTCGATTAAGAAGCTCGGACCTTGAATTCGGTAGTAATGTCGTTCACCCTTCTCAATCTTTCCCATCCAGGCAAATTTAATCTGTTCCATCCGCTCGGCGTGCAGTCGCTCGAGACGAGCCTGCGCAACCTGAGTCGGTTGCGCGTTGGTATATTCTTCGATGACGTCCATCAGCCTTCGTTGCTGAACACCGGTCAGGGTCCCAAAGGCTATGCCCTCGTCGGTTTGAACAGTCGCTTCACGTTTGTTGGTCGTCAAAATATCGTCTGGTGCAATTGGACTCACGATGGCCTCTGCCCGTTGTGACTCGTTCAGGGATCGGAGGAACATACGCGCCAAGTCTTCCTCGTTGCGCAATACGCGAGTGCCGCGCATCGAACCTTGCCGAACCTCAGCCGGGTTCGCCCCGAAGAATTGCGGGCTCGCGGCCATCGCATTCCCGTTCACAAGAGTCCAATGTTGCGAGATGTGATGCCCTTCATAGCGCCAGCCCCATGGTCCACGTGCGGAGGGTTCACCGAAGATCGTAAAGTAGTACAACTCCGTGTCGCGGAAGGCCTGCCCGGACATCTCGAATAGCACCATTTCAAGTTGCCGAATGGTCTCGGCCTTGTCATAACCCTTTTCGCTAAAGCCAGCTCTCAGCAAGCCAAGTGCCGCTTCCTGTTGCGCGCGGTTCATTGACTTAAAAGGTAGTCCTTTGCGGTCCACGGGCGTATAAAACCAGGTGTAGCGTTCCTCCGTATCAAAGGGCATGGCAGTCTGCACCAATTCAGCGGGACCCAGAGTCCCAAGAAAGACCTGAGCAGCATGCAGCATCGCTGGCGCTGGCGTTTGGACTTGATAGCTAATTGAGAGCGTGGCCGGTACGATGACCCCGAGGATGATTATCCAACAGCGAAACACGACGCCGCGACAGATCATAAAGTCCCTCCTAGACCACGACGAAGAACAATGAGTCGATAGTGTAGTTCCGCTAAACTCAACAACGCAACCTGACCTACGAATCCGAGCCCACGATTCCTTCTCTTAAAACATCAGGCTGTAAGTGCCACTCAAGATTATTCGGCGGCGTCACGGCCAATTCATCCGGTCTAGGCAGCGCTCGAAGTTGCGGTGTGAAATCGTAAGGAACCGGCGACGGACGAGTTGTGCCCCCACGGTTCACATACTCCCAGACGATTTCCCCATCTGGCGTGACCTGAAACAGTCGTCCGGTGTTGTCCTCAGCGATAAACGTCGTGCCCGTCGGAAGTCTCCGTTGGGACCCCATGGTCTTACTGAAAAACTTAATGTTCGCATACCCGTCCGTTTCATACGTCCAGACGATCTCTTGGGTTATTGGATTCAATTCAACAATGAAGGTTTGTCCGCTGTGCGTCCGATTCCTTGGAAACAGTCCATTATCAAATAGGATAATGTTACCGGCACCAGGCAGCCCTTTCTCGATCATCTCCGGTTCATGGGAATGGGACATGCCGCCCTTATAGGTATGGGTCGCTTCCCAGACGACCGCTTTCGTCTTCTTGTCAACCAAGTAGATCATGTCGAGATTGCGCGCGTTGACCAGGATGTTCCCGGGGCGAAATCGTGTATCGCCCGCATCAAACCATTTGTTTTCTGGCAAGGGTGCAATCGAGTTCACATGGAGCCAGTCGCCTTCGGGCGTCGCCGGAGAAAATTTATTCAGATCGAGATGATTGTAGGCATGCCACTCCCAAACAACGTCCCCATCTGGTGTCACCTCATAGATGTCCGCACTGCGCTGGCGTTCTTCACTGCCGCGTTTACGAGGCGGCCACCAGGGGGCGATTTCAACATCGCGGACTTGGTTCTGAAAATCATCCGGCATCAATTGATGCGCGACCAGCAGTCGATTATTGTTGGGAAGCCAGCGTAAGTCGTTCACGGACCCGATGCCTTCATGGGTCCAGACGACATTGCCGTCCCAGTCATATTCGAAAATTGTTTGATTCGGACCCGCGTACAACAGGTGCCCGTTTGGCAGCAAGCGGCTTCGCTTGTTAAGCCATGCCGGCACGGTCCAACTGTGTACGACATTGCCATTCATGTCGATGAGACGAACGTCATCGGGAACAGTACTGCCTGCGCGCACCGCGGCGTCAGGATGATTACCGACGTCGGAATGGTCCGAAATAAGGATGTAACTGCTATACGCCTCTCCCGGTTTGTAAATGGTCGTCCCTGTTGGAAAAATGGTTGGATATGCAGCCGCAAGATAGGTGCTCGCGAGCACGACGAAGAGTCCAACCGAAGTACAACCATAAAGGTTCTTACCGATCATTGCAGACTCCTTCTTAAAGATACTGGCCATCCGGAAGCACTTCACTGCTGATAGATCTGTATCAGGTTGCCACACGTATCATCAAATATTGCAAGCATCGGACTACCCGTCGGTTTGGTCGAGAAGGTCACACCACGTTTCGTTAACCGGGCATACTCAGCTTGCACATCATCCACGGCAAACGCCGTGGCGGGTATCCCCTGATCGAAGATGGCCGTTTGGAAGATCTTCGCCGCGGCAATCTCCGCCGGCTCCAGCAATAATTCGACACAATCTGATTGCTCGGGTGACACAACCGTGAGCCACCGGAACTGCCCAACCGGCATATCGGTCTTTTTTTTGAAGCCCAAAACATCTGTATAAAACTGGAGGGCTTGTTCCTGGTCCGCGACGAACACACTGCTTAACTCAATTCGCACATGACACCCCTATTTCTTGATCAACCCAGAATTTGAATTTGTAAAGATCGCATCTCGCGATACTATTGTGCTCCTTGCAAGAGCGGGTTCCCAAACATTAATCAACGAAGGAGAAATCATGTCGGACGAACTCATTGCAGCAGCAAAACTCCCGAACATCGGCTACAGCGAAAAAGATTGGGACAAAACGGTCGCCAGTGTCACGCCCGACTTTGTCTACGACGAAGTCGCAAGCCATCGGAAATCTGAAAACGCTGAAGGTTATCTCGAAATGTGCAAGGGCTGGGCAACGGCCTTCCCCGAATCACGGGCAACGTTTCACAATGCCTACGTCATCGGTAACACGGTCGTGCTGGAACTCACGTGGAACGGCACGCATACCGGCCCTATGATGACTCCGAACGGCGAAATACCCGCGACCGGCAAGAACATCAGCATGCGCGCTTGCCAGGTGGTTGAGATCAAGGACGGCAAGGCGTCGTCCATGGTTCAGTATTTCGATATCAATACGATGCTGGCGCAGTTGGGTGTCGGCTGAGGCTGTTCACCCTAGCGATAGCTACCGTTTGGATGCACTGAGGGAAGATTGTAGGACGCGTCTGTGAGGATGGCCCAGCCCAGCGAGTCGGAGCTTTCCACCAGCGCACGTGTACACAAATCCCATTCGTGTTCAATAATACTGCAGCGATGCGAATTGCCATCAGCGGCACTGGTGACCAACCAGAAGAGATACTCGGTTAGCTGGCACGCATAGTCACAATTCGCATCATCGTAGGTGTACCAGGCGCTGGCCGGATAGCTAGCAGGGATCGACTGAAAATTACCGCCGCGCGCCACATCCATGGCGGTCGTGAGCTTATTGGTGGTCACCCCTCGATCGTCGATGTCTGAATAGACAAAATTCCACCCGTTGTTCTGGATGAGATGCAGGATCTCCTCCGCCGCAGCATCGTACTCCGGCCCGCCACACCCTTTGCATCGATCTGGTGCCGTCTCAAAGACACCAACTTCTTGAGCGTTGTGTTGCACCAGTTCACCAACGCGCTGCATAAAGAAATCTAAATCACCGTCACCGTTGATTAGGACCACCGTGGTAGTCCGTTCCAACATCGAATTGTTGACCGGCGGGTCGTCGACAAGGCCGTCCTCATTGTTGTCAAGCCATTCCGCCGTAATCGTTGCCGCGTGTGTCAGTTTCGCATCCGTGATGGCTGCACCCGTGTTCACGGCCATCACCATCACACCGAAGACACGAATGCATTTGGTGGCCGCCGAGGCAAACGGGTCCCCAGCCGGAATGGTAATGATGTCAAACGTGGGTGTGACACTCGCCTGCGCGGTGCTGATAGCACACACTCCCAGAGAGCTGGTGGTGGTCGCGGTCGCAGTCGCAGTTGGTGCCGTCGGTGAGGAACTCCCGCCTCCACCTCCGCCTCCGCAACTGATAGCAAGTACTGCACCAAGGATATTCAGACTGAGAACGCTAAAACGCCAACGACGCACGACTTCTCTCCTTATACTGCAGCTTTTAGTTCAGCGAGCACGCGGCCATCCCGAAATGGTATTCGGCGCAGACGTACGCCAGTGGCATCAAAGATAGCATTTGCCACGGCGGCGAGCAAGGGCTTGCAGACTGTTTCCCCTGCTCCATACGGAGGTAAGTCGGACCGCCCGGGGTTTGGATCTCCATTGACCAGGACCACATCAATGACAGCCGGCGCGTCGCTATGAAGCAGGCTCGGATGTGAACGCCAATCTACACTCGTCACTTTTTCAGTATCAAACTGCACTTCCTCATGAAGCGTACGACTCAACGAGTGAAGCATCCCGCACTCAATCGTACGGCGTAAACCCTCAGGGTTAATGACCAAGCCACAGTCATGGGCACAGACCAAGCGCTTCACCCACACGTGCCCAGTATCCCGGTTCACTTCGACCTCCGCTATCTCCGCTACCACCGTTTGACTGCGGTAGGCATAGGCGATCCCGCGACCCGACACTATGGTTCCCGTGCGTCGAGTTTTTGGCGACGGGCGGCTGTCCCAACCATAAGCGTCGGCCGCAGCGCGGATGACCGCAATCGAACGCGCTCGCTTAAATCCACTATCGTCCTCGGTCGTCCCGGCGAGTAACCCGAGTCGAAAGGCCACCGGATCGGTGTTACCAGCTGCCGCTAATTCATCGATAAAGGATTCTGATGCGAAGGTCACCTGGGGTCCATTCGGATCTCGGAGATTTCCCGTGCGAAGCGGGGTTTCCCACACGCGAGGCAAACTGACGACCTGGGTGGCTTCACGCCGGTTCGGAATGACATACATTTCCGATGGGGTCGCCGCACGTCCGTTATTGGGTGTTGCCAGGCGCGTGCCGATGAGTTGGGAAATTAAGACCGTCGGCACCTCGTTATATCCGACATGGTTGTAGTCGGCGGCCTGCGCATTATATTCGAGTGCGACCAATTGCCCTTGAGAGTCCAGTCCCCCGCGGAGCGAGAAGGTAAACGCCGTTCCCTTGGTATCCCAGGCGGTCTCCTCATCACGCATCCACTGCAAGCGAACCGGTCGACCGATTTCTTTTGCGAGAAAGGCGGCCTCGAACCCCGCATCATCGGCGGCCGTACGACCGTAGGCCTGCGGCCCCTCCATCCAGACAACCCGCACCTGGTCTCTCGGCATTTCAAGAAATTCCGCAATGCCAGTTCGCATGCCGTAGGCTTTCATGTCGTTGGAATAGATCGTCATCTGGCCGTTCGAAGGATCGGCTAACGCATGCGCAGGGCCGAACGCCGTGTGTCCTTGAAAGGGTACGTCGTAATCAGCCTTGAGTACGGTCGTTGCATCCGCGAGTGCCGCGTCAGGATCTCCCACGGCCTCGGGTTCAAACTTCGACTTCGGCGCGACACTCCGCATGTAGGCAAACAACTTATCCGAAGTCGGAAACGGCGCCACTTCGGGCTTTTCCCAATCGGTCTTGAGCCGTCGAGCCGCAGTGATCGCCTGTTCCTCCCGTTCGCACACTACCGCTAAATAATTTCCTTTCCGTACCACTTGGATAAAGCCTGGCAGGTTTTCCACGGACGATTCGTCAACGTTTTGGAGTCTCGCCCCCACGACCGGCGGTTTGATATTGCGTGCATGGACCATCCCGGGGAGCGTGACATCCACTGCCCAGATGAGCGAGCCATCCACTTTCGGGGGAATATCAAACCGCATAGGCGACTGGCCAACAATCCGGAGTGCGTCAACCGGCTTGACCGTGGCCACGCCCGTCGTCTCATTGACAGTACGTCCCCGGAGATTGACATCAAACCGCTGTCCCCCAATCAATTCTGCGTAGGTAACTTTCCGAGAGGGATCCGACGTCATACTCACTACCGCTTCATTCACACTCAATAGATCGACGGGTACGCCGAATCGCTCCGCGGCTAAGGCAAGCAGGATACGGCGTGCTTCGGCAGCCACTCTCCGCATTGGCCACCCATCTGTTTGGATTGCATCAGAACCGCCTGAGCCACCCTGATCTGGCGTCACATCGGTGCTGCCCATGACGACACTCGTGCTGTCATAGCCGATATCGAGTTCATCGGCCATCATTTGTCGAAATGCCGTCCCCGTACCTTGTCCACAATCCGTCTTCCCAACATAGAAAGTCGCCGTGTTATCCCGATGAATCACTATCCAGGAATCAAGTTGCCTAAAATCCGGGTCTGGATAAGGACCGGCTCCCTGCTGCTCAACACCCTCGGCACCGGTCGCCAACACGAAGCTCCCCGCATCCGATGCGGTTACCCCGAAACTCACCACAATGAGGCCTGAAGTCTTGAGGAAATCTCTTCGAGACGCCCCACTGTTCCTCGTTTCTAAGTCCTCTTTAAGTTCCCTGGGTATACTCGAGAAGAGAGTCATTCGACACCCTCCTGCTCTACCACTTGCCCATTCGACGCTTTGACGCCCGCGACACGTTTGATTGCCGCTTGGACTCGGTAATAGGTCATGCACCGACAGAGCGCTCCGGACATCCCTTCACGAATCTCGGCGTCCGTCGGATTCGGATTCTCGTCTAGCAAGGCCTTCGCGGTCATGATCTGGCCGTTTTGGCAAAACCCACATTGGGGTACTTGCTCATCAATCCATGCCTGTTGCACAGGGTGAAGCTCGCCATCCTTGGCCAGTCCTTCGAGGGTAATGATTTTCCCTTGAGCCCGACCGACGCGAGTTACACACGACCGCGTAGCGACCCCATCGATGATCACCGTGCAGGCTCCGCACTGTCCAAGACCGCATCCAAACTTCGGCCCTCGTAAGCCGAGGTCATTGCGCAGGACATACAGCAGTGGAGTCACCGGGTTCACATCCACAGTCCGTTCGACGCCATTCACATGTAAGGTCACTTCATTCATCAGTCACACCTCTTTCGCCACTTTGTCGGCCAAAGTGTAGCACCCGACTTCATCAACAATCACTACTCCAGATTGGTTATTGGTTGGGTGGGATTCTGACGTTCCCAGGCCACACGATTGCATCCTCCTTCAAGATTAGACGACCAGTTGCTGGGTCCACACTCCCAACAGATACGAAATCAACGGTATCGCCATCCTCTTTATAACCATGACTATTAACAATTTGAATCGGCATGTCCGCACGGTCGTTGGTGCCCGGCACAAGCGAGACACGACCGGTCGCTCCTTCAAAATCCATGCGTCTAAGATACGCCAACATGTTCTGGCTGGTCACACGCTCCCCCGCCTCTTGAATATCGCGAATGGCATAGCCTACCGCCAACATATGGTCGTAGCTTAACGCTCCATAGAAAAAAGCTTTTGAACTCTGATCGACAGGCTTACCTAATCGTTGTTCAAGCGCCTCCCGGAAGTGTGACAGCTTCGGCGACGGCATCAGCTCGACCATGGGCGCGAAATAACCGAGGCTGCCCGCCACGGCCTCAGGTGCTTCATCGGCTGACACCATCTCGGCGGCATAGAATGAATAGCCCGCCTCATTCATCTCAAGTTCATGGAGCGCACGGAATATCCTCACCGTGTCCGGCGTCGGGCTCGTATTCACAATATGCCGAATGCCGGCTTCTTTGACCTTGATCACATACGATTTGATTTCATCGTAGGGCGTGTCTCGTGGATAACTATATTCCTGCGCAATCGTGATATTCCGTTGGCGCGTCGATTCGTGAATAACGTCCCGAGCCCCCAGACCCCAGGCATCCGTCGTATAAAAATACGCAATCTCCTCAACTCCAAAGTGCGCCGCGACGTTAATCAGATACCCTTCATACTGTTCACTTGGACTGACCACGCGTACGAAATATGGAAACTCCTCGACCGACGACAGCATGGACGCATTGGAACCATTCGAGATCACTGGAATTTTGTACTTCTCCCCAACGCGAGCAATGTCGACCGCCGGCCCGCTACAGTCCGCTCCCGTGAGCACAAGAATGCCCTTCTGCATGAGCGTCTCCGCCATGAGAGCGGCATTCTCCGGCCAGCAGTGATAGTCGATCGTGTTCTCGTTCGTCATTCGAATGCGTGCGTCGCCCAACATACCGGAGTCGTTAATTTCCGCAATCGCAATCCGAGAACCGTGCAGGCTGAAGTCACCCCAGTCCGAATACCGACCATCTCGGTAGTGGTAGGTATACATCCCGCCGAGGTCGTAGATTTGGGCCACACCGACCGAAGGGGTAACTATTAATAGAAGCAGTACGAACAGTAAGTGTTTTCTCAAGAATCGTCTCCTTCAACAGTTTAAATTGTACTATTCAAACTGCCCACACCACACAGGAATTAGAGGCGTGTTAAGCTTTACCGATAGTGCTGTCAGCATCAACGGAGAGAATGGAATCTTTATGATTACGCACAACACACGAACTCTTGTTAATTGTCTTTGCGCCATGATGATCCTAGCGTTCGCGAACGGGTCTAATAGCGTCCGAGCGGAACAGCAGGATTGGGTGCAACTGGCCGTCCATAACTTTGGTGCCCCCATTAACACCATGTGGGATGAAGGCGAACTGACCTTTGCCGACGATGGCACCATGGTCTACTGCAGCGCCCGAGCCGATTTAGATGCGGCGCCTGGTGACCCGAAGGACTTGTATATTGCGACCTTTAATAAAGCGACCGGGAGTTGGAATGAACCCGTCAACATGGGTGAACCAGTCAACGCACCGCCCGCAACAGACGTCGATCCCCTACGCAAGGGCGATGATCGCGAACCCTGGATCACTGGTGATGGACAGACCATCTATTTCAAGTCCGACCGAACGGCCACCACAACACCGCGCAACAACAATGATCTGTTTGTAACCCATCTCGTCAATGGAGCCTGGTCCACACCGGAACTGTTGCCCGCGCCCATCAGTACCGACGAAGGGAATGAGCACTGCCCCATGCTGCTGCAAGATGGGGAAAGTCTGTGTTTCGCCTCGGCGCGAGCTGGTGGGTATGGCCAATCCGATATCTGGTGCGCCCAGCAGGACGCCAATGGGACCTGGCAGGACCCCATCAATCAGGGACCGAACATCAATACCGCCGCAAACGAATTCCATTTCACGCAGGACGCCAGTGGGGTCGTGTACTTCACGTCGAACCGACCGGGCGGCTTTGGAGGAATGGACCTCTATAGTGCAAAACAACTCGGACCAAATTCCTGGGCCCCGGCGATCAATCTCGGCTCCCAAGTCAACACGGAATCGGCGGACATGTGCCCGGCGTTACCACCGGGTGGGGGCACACTGACGTGGTTTTCGGATCGATCGGATAGCAGTTTTGGGGCGTTCGATATTTTCTGGACTAACAAAACCAATCTAACGACCACACCGTAACTCGTCTCAATTAATGGTGGTGCCAGCCGGTGATTAAGGGTTATCGCCGATACACTAATCGGGCGGCCATTTCACCACGTGGAGTCATCAAGGTCGACTCAATGACAAGCTCCTGCCCGTTCTCACTTTGAGTCCACTGTTCCCGAAGCTGAATAGAGCGATCACCTCGAGGGGTCGTGATCGCCATCGTGCCTTCGGTCACCAACCTGCCATCCTCCCATCGAGAGGTCGTGACTTGTTGACCACGCGGACCCGTATTCGTACTTTCCACACCATCCAGACGGTAAGTCGCCACCTGCGTTCCACCAGCGAGTTGGCGCTCCATGGTCAACACATCGTCGGACTGCTCGATCACCACTGTCGCGGGACCTCTCCCGACTCCACCAGCGCCGCGTCGACCACCCCTTCCCCCGGGAGGGTTAGGCAATTGACTGGCTTCAGCATCGAGGGTCCAGGTGCCGGAAAAATCCGTCCCCTGCGCCGTCACCATCGGCACACTCATGACAAATGCGGTCAGGATCAGTTTCGCTAGGGTTATTCTCATTACAATTACTGAATGATATGAAAAGATTTTCATCTTTTAAACCTCTCGAGATTCTAACAAAAAGCGACTGATTCGTTCTTATCAACTGTTTAGACGATCAGAGCTCTATGTTAGTTTGCTATTTCTTCTCTCCGACTTCACACGAGTGACACTTAGGCTAGTGGCTTCTTGACTCCTTCCACGTCATCGTGCCGTCTAAATTTCACTATACCCTGTTCCTCAGTTGATGCAATCAGCATCTTTATAGATGATAGAGTTAAATATGATGTGGTTTTCT
>PYIL01062761.1_pt1 | contig 15733 bp, 14 predicted proteins | sample 3578041 | NCBI WGS metagenome assembly PYIL01 (sample SAMN08408023, study PRJNA431606) | Marine metagenome isolate SA_KN192-05_S13_150m, whole genome shotgun... | biome: marine; feature: oceanic pelagic zone; material: water; isolation source: 150 m water sample, 0.2-0.8 um fraction ... | reverse complement strand
TGTTGGTGAAGTGCTTCATTATCAATTCGATGACTTAGATGGCATCAAACAGTTATTCTCATTAACCGATATCATTACTTACGAGTTTGAAAATGTCCCAGTCAAATCTATTAAAATGTTAGATTCAAATTATGTTTATCCAGGTACTATGGCACTTGAAATTGCACAAGACAGACTACAAGAAAAGAAATTATTCGAATTACTAAGAATCCCAATTGCTGAATACAAAGAAATAAATTCTCATTCTGACTTACTGCACGCAGCCTCTCAATTAGGGTATCCTTTTATCCTTAAAACTCGACGATTTGGTTATGATGGAAAAGGGCAAATTCTATTAGAAAAAGAAGACGATATAGATAATGCTTGGACAGGAATGAAAGATCAGCTCCTAATTGCAGAAAAGAAAGTGGAGTTTGATTATGAAATTTCAGCGATAGGAGCCAGAAACATTTCTGGTGAAACCGCATTTTACCCATTAACAAAAAATACCCATAAAAATGGCATTCTTAGAACATCAGAAACATCTTTAGAAAATCAATCAATTACAAAAAAAGCTTTTAATTTCCACTCTAAACTTATGGCAAAGCTAAATTATGTTGGAGTATTAGCCCTGGAGCTCTTCATTAAAGGGAATAAAGTCATAGCTAATGAATTTGCACCAAGAGTTCATAATTCAGGGCATTGGACAATTGAGGGATCAAAGACCAGTCAATTCGAGAATCACCTTCGTGCAATCTTAAATCTTAAATTAGGTGATACCTCATCTGAGAAATATGTGGCTATGGAAAATTTAATAGGCTCAATACCTTCAGAAATAAGACAACTAAATAAGGATTTCTTTATTCATGATTATGGGAAACAAGAAAGACCTAATCGTAAGTTGGGCCATATATCAGTTATCGGGAAAACTCAGACAGAAAGAGAAAGCAAACTAAAAATTATTCAAAAAATACTTTCTAATAAAACTGCTATTTAATGATTCCTGACTTAATTTAAGATTTATAATGAACACTCATATTCATTAATCATTCGAGCAAAACTATCAGCATTAATATTCTCAACATTCGGATCATCAAAAGAACCTCCAATATCATAGTAAATTTGAGTCATTTCCTGTAAAGGCTTCTTGAATATTTGTGAAAACAATAATAAAGCAGCAGCTGCAGGAGGGCCAGCAACAACTGCCCCAACTATAGGTAAGGTATTTCCAAAATTAGTACTTACTATAGCTTTTTGCTTATAATTCATGCCAACCAAATCAACACTTCCAAGAATGCCAATATCAGCTGCAGGTCCCTTGAGACTTAAATTACAGGTATTGGCTCTCCCTTGTTTAACGTTAAAAGTACCCAAAATTTCGTCAAAACCAAACCCTTTGTCGATGACATCCCTAAAATCTAAGGATAATCTTCTTGGGAGCGCTACTATACTTAATAACCCAAAAACACGCCCAGCTCCTGGATTTACCTCTTCTAATTGGCCGGCTCCAATACTTACACCAACTTCACCCTGAAGATATTCAAGATAGTCCTCTCTGGGACCACCTTGCCATTTAACATCAATATCAAGCTTCATATCATTACTATCAATAATTGGCTGATAATCTAACTTCAATAAAGTATCAGCTACATTAGTACTTGCCAGTGAAGCATCTAGATATGTATGAACCCCCATACCGGATGATTCATCTACAACCCATCCAGCATTTGCTGTAATTGTAAAACTATCATCTTGCGTATTTATATCTACTGCTCTTAATCCATCTTCAAATTTATCAAAGTCGGCTCTAATAGAGCCAAAATGATGGTTAGAAAATGAAAAATTATCAATATTTATGGCTATCGGTGGGAATTGTCTTGGATCAGAAACGGATGATGTCCAATCACCCTCAGGAAGGCTAATATTTAATACCTTCATATCAAGTTCAATAGGTTGCTCGTCGTTGATTAAATACGGTAGATTGATCAAACCCTCAGCATCACTTCCGAATACATCTATTATCCATTCGTTAGAACCTTTATTCATAACTATTCTTTGATTTTTGAATGAGCGTCCAAAAAGATTAAATTTCTTCGCACTTAAATCAACTGACCTAATTAAATCTTTAAATGAAATATCTTGCTCAGACGTATCTGAAGTAGTTAGATCAAGCCAATTGTTTAAATTTATTTTATTAGTCTGACCGCGAATATGTAGTCCTCGAGAATCTAAAGGATCATTACTATGATGACCAAATGCTAGAATACCTCTGTCAAAAACCCATTGAACTTCTTCTCTACTATAATTCACACTCCAATTTACATCAGAATCGATGCCCCCTTGAATTGAAATTACCCCAGAAGTTGGAAAGAATAAGTCAGTATCTAATACCTTGGAACTCTTACTTAGTTCTTCAAAAGGAGCAGGAAGATTAATATCAATATTGTCAAGCTTGCTTCTTATTTTCACAAAGAATGGTTTCGGGTTAGTTATATCGTATTTAGGTATATTTATATCTACTTGATAATTAGAAATACCTCTTAAAAAATCATTGAAAGAAAAATTAAATCTTTTTTCAAAATTACTGATAGACGTTGTACCTTCCAATGAGATGATACTGTTAATAAAATGATTATCTTCATCAGCTTTTGATGCATCGATTGTAATTTGAGAGCCTAGCCAATCTGCTCTTAAATTCTCAGAAGCGACATCACTTCTAGATACATACAAACTACCTTGTAAATTTTCAATCGATGGATCAATCCCATCTACCTGTAGCGAAGCATCATTTATATCAAGCTTAGTATCAAAATCATATTGATCTCTATTTACTATTCTTAAGGGTAATCGAATATCCACTTCATAATCTACTGCACCAGAAACAGTTATATCTTCTAACATCCCCCCAAAATAATTATTAACGGGACTCAGCATTAAAAAATTATTCATTGGGATGAGATCGGACGATGAATTAATATTAAACTCAAGAATTGGATTGGACAGATCTTTAATTTCAATAGTGGCATCAGATAACTCTAGACCTGCATGTATAGAGTAATTTTTTGAAGAAAACATACGATTGCCATCCATCTCAAATTCCATTGCATGAATTTTTGCATTTGGCCAACCTTTTGCATAACGCAAAATCATCTCATTAGCCTCTGCGGTTATTCGAAAGATCCCTTCTTTATTTTTAAATGGAAAGTTTTCTAGTAACCCTATAATTCGAGTCCTGCCATGCTTAATTCTTCCTGAAAGAAATGCATCTTGTACCCATTGATACAAAACTGGATTAAGAGTCTTTTTAGGTAGAAAACCTTTAAATAATTGAACATCATCAATATTCCAGTGACTATCAATATCAATATAGGGTAATCTTTGACTATTAAGCCAGGACATTTCGATGCTTGTTGAACTCTTAAAAACAGAATTTTCCAAATCTATTTGATCAGACAAAACTCTCAGGCCTTTAGAATTTGTTCTCCAGATAATTGAGCCTTTGGCTTTATTCAATAACAGACCATCATCTGTATAATCTTGTGAAACGATATGCAAGTTCTTTGAGTCCATTTCAATACGGCCGCCAGCTTGATTGAAAAAGAATTCACCATACATTCCATTAATCTCGGAAATACTTGTAATACTTCTTAGATTATCCGAAAACAAAAGACTGACTCCATCAAATTGTGTCGAAAAATCAAACCTTTCAGTGATTTCATCAAGATCAGATATATTTAACCTTATATCTCTTAACAATCCTTTCGGATTCAAATCATATAAATAATCAAAATTTTCTTGATTTATCCAGCTCCTAAAATGCTTGAGATCTTCTAAAGAAATAAGTGAAATACTCGTATCTAATGTCGTGGTTTCACCATTATTTTGAGCTTGTAACTGGACTCGTGATTCAGGTGAAGTACCTTCCTTTGAAGAAAATTGTAGTTTATCGGCGGCGGCAAACCATCCAAAATCATTTGCGGAAAACTCAAAACGTGACTTTAAATCTAGAGAGTCATTTGTATTATCATCAACAAAGAAATCATCTATTGATAAATCGGCCGTTACCCTCTCCAATCCATTTAAATTTAATTCTAGCCAAGCATCAATATTAATAATTCCATGCAAATCTCTCTTGATCTTATATGAAAAAAAATTCAACCAATCGTTAATATTTAATGATTCTCCCTCTATATATAACCTCCAACCTAAAGACGGACCATCTTCGACAACCCTTTTACTGGCTGAAATTAACAATGATTCTCCCAATTTCTCTGGAACATCAAAAAAAGTATCAACTTTTAGCTCTTCATGGCTAGAATCTATTATTATTTCAGGAATCATTAGATCAATATTCTGATTTAGATTAGGTAAATCAATATGAAGTCTGATCTCCTTCCCAATTAAAGAAAATACAATAGTTTCATCTTTATTATCATCAAAAAAAGATGAGATAAGAGCATAATCAATATCTTGTAATAAAAAACCATCTTCCTTTGTGTAACTCAAGTGCAGGTCAATCTTATTCAATTTTAATTGATCTAATGCTAAAGATCGGTCTAAAAGAAAGGAAAACACGTCAATTTCAGCTCGTACCTCATGAGTGCTGATGATTGTCTTATTGGATATCTTTTCTTTTATTTCAGGTTTTAAAAAGATTAACTCCGGACCATTCAAAGTCCATTGAATCTTAACCCTTGAGAAATCAATTTTATAATCACTTTCTTCATTTGCCCAACTCTTAAGATTTTCACTATATTCATCAATTTTAGGCACTAAGATTCTTGCTGTTCCAACAAAAATAAACAAAAAGATTATGGATACTCCAAAAATTATCCAGGACAGATTTTTTATATTTAATTTCATTCTTATTGCTCACTGGGTAACAATTTATAATGCCCTAAATGCGTCTCCTCATATACTTTTACAAAAGTTTAAACTAACCGAATTTAAATATCCTAATTTCGATGATATGGATGACCGGATAACAAGGTCCATAGACGATAAATTTGTTCTATAAAGATAATTCTTACAAGTCCGTGCGGCAGTGTTAATTTTGTTAACGCCCAGTTCATATTGGACTTTTCTTTGATTGCATCTGACAAGCCATCAGGGCCTCCAATAACAAAACATAATTTATTACACACTTTGGTCAACTTTTGAAATTTTACTGCCAACTCTTGAGTTGAGAACTCTTCACCCTGCTCATCTAGAACAATTAACTGCTCATTATTATTTAATTTTCGCAGAATCTTCTCACCCTCTCGCTCTATTATCGATGGAGACGTCTCATTCTTTCTTCGCTTTTTCGTGTGAATTTCTTCTAAACTAAAACGCCACTCATTAGGCAATCTCTTTTGATATTCTTTGAAAGCTACATCAATCCATTTCTTTTGTTTTGAACCAACTACAATTAAACGAATTTGCATAATCTAACTTTCAGTTGCTAATTGTTTTTCTATAGAATGAAGAGACCATAATTTTTCAATATTATAAAACTCTCTAACTCTAGGTAACATCAGGTGAACCAAAACATCTTGAAAATCAATTAGAATCCAATCGCTACCATTCTCGCCCTCTATTCCAATAGAAGGCATTCTAATCTTTTTAGATTCTTCCACTAAAATCTCGGATAACGCTTTAACATGACGGGATGAACTGCCACTTGCAACCACCATATAATCAACCGTAGAAGTTCTCTTCCTAACATCAAGTCTTAGCACATCTGTGGCTTTATTTTCACTTAATACATCAATAATGAAATCAGTATATTTAGATATATTCATTGTCATATTATATTTTGTGACAGTCTAATATTCCATCTTATAGCAACCGCTATCATCAATTATCTTAGCTACAGCATCCGGTATGAGAAATCTTGGGGTTCGACCCAATTGAACAAGTTTTCGAATATCTGTGGAAGATATTTCTAGCTGAGTTACCTCGTGAATATAAATATGTCCTGATTTTGACTGATGTAAATCATCAACCCGATGAGTACCCCTATTTTCAAGTAATTCATCTAAAGGACCAGTATCTGGCATTCTCCAGCCAGGCCTATGAGCCACAACTATATGCGAGAGCTCTAAAATTTCTCTCCATTGATGCCATTTAGGCAGACCCAAAAAAGCGTCCATGCCTATAATTAAGCCAAGCGACCTCAAAGGAAAATCATTCCTTAATGCTTGTAAAGTATCAACTGAATAAGAAGGGCCTTCTCTATTCAATTCTCGGTCATCGACAACAAATCCCTTTTGCCCTTGAGTAGCGGCAGAAACCATCGCTAATCTCAATACACTATCAGCATAAATGTTATCTCGGTGAGGAGGTTTTCCACATGGCACAAATCTTACTTCATCAAATTTTAATGCTTGGAGCATTTCATAAGCAGTTCTTAAGTGACCATAATGTATGGGGTCAAATGTACCGCCAAATACCCCTATAGGGTTCACTGGATTCTTGCCCTTAATGATTTGTATTGATACATTTAAGGCGCCAAATTATCCGATGACAATTCAAGCATAATATTTCTTATTAATTGCCATTTATTACCATATGCTTGGCCTTTAGCAACACTATCCGCATTTGTGCAAGATTTTATCATATTGTAAAAGTTTTTTGCCTTGTGCCTCTTAACACAGGAAGCAACTATATTTTTTCTTGAATTCCATACTCTATGAGTTTGTATTGCCTGGTTTAAGGTTGAACCTACCTCAACGGATTTGGCAATTCTACTTAGTACTCTCAGCTCTCTAATGAACGCCCAAATTACTACAACTGCATCGGTACCTTCTCTCCTTACTACATGAAGAATCTTCAAGCCGAGCTTTATATTTCCTTTTAGTATGGAATCGACTAATTGATATACATCATATCGACTATGATCGGATACCACTCGTTGAATATCGGTCTCATTAACATCCCCCCTACCAAGATACAATTGTAACTTCTTAATGGCTTGTGACGCTGCTAATAAATTTCCCTCTACACGCTCACTCATCATTTCTATAACTTGTTGATCAGCATTTAAATCGACTAATCGCATACGACTTCTCAACCAATTTATAATTTCTTTACCCTTCAGGGGCCATATCTGAACAAAACCCCCTTTTTTTTGGATCAATTGCAACCACTTCGTCGAAGTAGCTGTCTTATCTAGCTTAGGTGCTGAAATAATTACCATAACTTCGTCATTTATTTCTTCGATTAATTCTATGATTGATTTTGAGCCATCACGGCCAAGCCTTAGTGAATTTAATCTTATTTCAATGATTTTCTTTTCAGAAAATAACGAAAGACTTTTGCAAGAATTAATAATCTCATTCCAATCAAGTGACTGAGTTTGATCATATAAATCCCTGCTCGTAAACCCTTCTTTTTCTGCCGTAGACCGAATTAAATCAAGTGATTCTTGAATTAAAAGTGGTTCATCACCTGAGATCAGATAACACGGTAGGAGTTCTTTTAATAATGACTTTGATAGATTATCTGGCGAAATTTTCATGTATCTCTTTATTTTTTATAATTTTGCAAGAAATTTTCAATTTTATTTTATCTTTTCCAATTGATCTAAATGTATCGATTTGTTTTCTAGTAGAACAGGAATGTCATCTTTGATTGGGTAGATAATCACACCATTATCTGTAATTAGAGCATCTGTGATATTTTCATTTAGAGCATCTCCTTCATTATTCTTAATCAATCCTTTATTAATCGCTTTATTAAGTTCATCTAATTTATCTCTGGTTACAAATGAGAGTGATTGCTTTGAGACCGGGCAGCATATTATGGAAAGTAATTCTTTTTTCATAATTTTCCTCAATAAGATGCAATGCAAATTAAAATATATTTCAAAATTTATATTATGTTATAATATATCATTATATATTTAATGACTTTATACCACTGCTTAATAGATAAAAGATGCATAAGAACTCTAACAATATTGGTAAGAAAAATTTAGATGGCATATCAATTTGGCTATCTAGTATATGTTTGATTCATTGTCTGACTCTACCATTAATAACAATTTCTATCCCGTTATTTGGAAAATACATGGAAAGTCATTTTCATTCATTAATGTTATTTATCGTTATCCCTATAAGCATTATTGCACTTACTAAAGGTTACCAAAATCATAAGAATATAATTATCGTAATTGTTGGATTGTTTGGTGGAATAACTGTGATTATTGGCGCTACATATATTCATTACATGTCAAATTATGCAAGTGATACTCTAGTAACGATATCAGGCTCAGTATTACTCGCGCTAGCCCATTTTTTCAATAATCGTTCCAGTCATTATCACTCAGAATCTTGCAAATAAACCTGACCAAAGATCATTATTTTTCAGGCACTGGATCATAGCCTGATCCACCCCAAGGATGACATTTAGAAACTCTTTTAAAAGAGAACTTCAATCCTTTAAATAAACCATGACGATTTACCGCCTCTTCGCAATAACTAGAACATGTGGGCTGGAATCTGCAATTAATTCCAATTAATGGAGAGATAAATTTCTTATAAATCTTTATTAAATTTATGACAAATGCGATTAAAATCTTATTCATATTCGATAGCAAAGTTTTTTATGGCTGTTAGCATGGATGACAAACCATTACTTCTAGTAGGGCTTAAATGTTGTTCAAATTCTAAAGCTTCAATAAAGTGAATAGGTGCCTCGATAATATCTTTAGGTCTTTTGTCACTGTATATCCTGAGCAAGATAGCTATCAACCCTGAAACAATTGCAGCATCACTCATTGCACGAAAAATTAGTCGTTCATTTTTTAATTCTGTTATAAACCAAACTTGAGATTGACAACCTTTAATTCTATTTTCTTCTATTTTTTCATCATCAGACAAGGATGATAAATTCCTACCCATATCAATTATATATTGGTACTTATCTACCCAATTACCCAATAATGAAAACTCTTCTACAATCTCATTTTGACTGATAATCACTTCGTTCATGAATAGTATTCTACGAAAATATCAATCATTGAAGTGCCATCGAACCCCAGAAGATGTATCCTCCAAGGTAATGCCTTTTTTTTCTATTTGTTTACGAAGGGAGTCAGCCTGATCAAAATCCTCCTCAGCTCTTGCTTTTTCTCTTTGAGCTATTAACTCTTCGATTTCTTCTTCAGAGATTCTATTATCTGTATTTTTTGAAAACCATTGATCAGGACTAGAACCTAATAAGCCCATTATATTTCCAGACACATAGATTGCGGCAGCCAAGAGCTCTTTATCATTATGGTGTTTGGCTTTATTTAGCTTCTTAACGAGTTTAAAGATCTCAGCAATTGCTTTTGGTGTATTCAAATCGTCACAAAGAGCCTCCAAAACAGATGAAGGTATATCTGTATTCTCTATCATGTTCTTTGAAATAGAAATTTCTCTTAATGCGCCATACATCCGATCAAGCATTTGTTTTGCTGATGCAATTGTTTCAGTTGACCATTCCAGTGGTTGCCTATAATGAGCACTCAAGAGAGCTAAACGAATCGCCTCTCCAGGTGCATGCTCTAATAAATCGCGCACCAAACTAAAATTGCCAAGTGATTTCGACATCTTCTTGTTTTCGATACTAAGAAATCCATTGTGCAGCCAATAACGACTAAATTCTCTTCCATCATGAACACAGGTACTTTGAGCAATTTCATTCTCATGATGAGGAAACACAAGATCTTGTCCCCCAGCATGAATGTCAATGGTTTCTCCAAGATACTTTTTAATCATTGCTGAGCATTCAAGGTGCCAGCCTGGTCGCCCTCTCCCCCAAGGTGAATCCCATCCAGGCAAATCTGATGTTGAAGGTTTCCATAAAATAAAATCTTGTGGCTGCTTCTTATAGGGCGCTATATCAACTCTTGAACCTGCAATCATTTCTTTTAAATTTCTTCGTGAAAGCGCTCCATATTTTTTATAAGATCCCACATTAAATAATACATGCCCATCAGCTTCATATGCATGACCCTTTGAAATTAATGACTCAATCATGGAAATCATTTCACTTATATTTTCAGTGGCTCGTGGTTCTATATCTGGCATCTGAACACCCAAGGCATTCATATCCTTATTGTAGGCAAATATATATTCCTCTGTAATTTCACCAATACTTCTTTTTGATTTGATGGCTGCAGCATTTATTTTGTCATCTACATCCGTAAGATTTCTAGCAAATATAAGTTTATATTTAAGGCGTAATATCCGGACCAATAAGTCAAAAACTACTGCAGGTCTAGCATTTCCTATATGAGCATAATTATAAACGGTGGGACCACAGAGATACATTTTGACTTTTTTTGGATCAAGTGGTTTAAACTCAATCTTATTGCCAGTTAATGTGTTATGTAAGAAAAGTCTCATTATTTTATTGAGATGCAATTTGATTTATAACCATTCTGACTAAATCATCAGCAAGTGCTTCAATTAACATCTCTTCTTCTTGAGATTTACCCAAAACTAACTTCTCATTAAAAGTATAACTTCTTGTTAGTACTAATTCTTGTGGACTAATTAACAATTTTTCATGATCTCCAAAACTGTAGACAACCCGATAAAAAACTTCATACTCGGTAGCAATATTTCTTGCAGAAACAGATAAAACACGTCTGCCCGTTTCATCAGCAATAATTTCTAACACAGCTGTTGCTGATGATTTTGAATCAACTAATTGGATATTATTGGAATTAAGAGCATTTCTAAATTTGCGATAAAAAATACTTCTTGAATCAATGGTTTCTATATAGGTATTGATCATTCTCTCGGGCAAAACGACGGCCCTCTTCAATTCAAAGCCGCATGAAGTAACCAAAAATATTACAAAGATTAAGTTTATTTTATTAGATAACGACATTAATCAATTTGTCCTTAATATAGATAAATTTTTTAATCGTCTTACCTTTCAAGTGATGCATTACTTTTCTATCAGAAACAACCATCTTTTCTATATCTTCTTGATTAGACTCAACATCAATGACTAATCGACTTCTTAATTTACCATTAATTTGAATAACAATTTCGACATCATTCTTTTGTAGAACGGATTCGTTAAATTTAGGCCACATACAATAAATGAGAGGTTCCTTATGACCTAATTTCTTCCATAGTGCATGAGATATATGAGGGGTAATTGGGGATAGGAGTTGGATTATGGACTCCAATGCTTCTTGTTTGACAATCCTTCCTTCATTAGAAGGATCTTTGAATCTATTGACAATATTTAAAAGCTCCATAATTGCAGCAATTGCAGTATTAAACTTATACCTTCTTCCGATGTCATCAGTAACTTTTCTAATTGTATAATGTGTTTTATAACGAATATCTTTTTGTTCTTGATTAAGGCCCAATGAAAAATCCAAATTCTTAACAGCTTGATGACCATTCACTGCTACCCAAAGACGATTCAGAAAGCGATAACCACCTTGGACTCCAGCTTCAGACCATTCAAGAGCTAATTCTGGAGGTGCGGCAGACATCATAAATAATCTAACCGTATCTGCGCCATATTTTTCTATTAAGTCCTGAGGATCAACCGTATTTCCTTTTGCTTTTGACATCTTAGCGCCATCTTTTAGGACCATTCCTTGTGTTAATAAATTTGTAAATGGTTCACTAGCTGCCGACAACCCCTCATCACGTAATAATCTTTGAAAAAAACGAGAATACAGTAAATGTAAAATAGCATGCTCAATGCCACCCGTATATTGATCAACTGGCATCCAAAAATTCTCTCGTTTATCAAGCATTGTTGATGCATCGTAACTTGTATATCTGGAAAAATACCAAGACGATTCAAAGAAAGTATCGAAAGTATCTGTCTCACGTTTTGCTGGTTTTTTACATTCTGGACATTTGGTATTATAAAATTCTGGCATATCTTTAAGGGGTGAACCTGTACCACTAAATTTAACATTTTCTGGTAGTACAACCGGTAATTGATCTTCCGGAACTGGAACAGCATTACAATTGCTACAGTAGATTATAGGAATTGGAGCTCCCCAATATCGCTGACGAGATACCCCCCAATCTCGCAATCGGTAATTAGTTACTCTTTTCCCTTTTTTATTTTTCTCAAAGTGTTTTGCAATCTCATCAAATGCCTTACCAGAATCCATTCCGTCATAATCAAGGGAATTAATTAATGTGCCATATTCTAGATATGGTGCATCGTTTATATCTATTTTGGTGCCATCTTTTGGTTGAATGACTTGCCTCACTTCTAATCCATATTTTTTTGCAAATTCCCAGTCACGTTGATCGTGACCAGGCACTGCCATTACTGCACCGCTTCCGTAAGTCATTAAAACAAAATTAGCTACCCAAATTGGCACTCTTTCTTTTGAAATAGGATGTATGGCATAAATATTTAATGGGAGACCTTTCTTTTCCATAGTCTCCATAGCAGCTTCAGAAGCATGACTCTTTTTGCATTCCTCAAGAAAATTAGCCACATCAGTATCTTGATGAGCTGCTTCAATTGACAAAGGATGTTCCGCAGCAACTGCCATATAAGTTGCTCCCATCAATGTATCAGGCCTAGTAGTAAAAATCTCTAATTCTGCCTTCTTATTTTCAATTGAAAATGACAATTCAATTCCTTCTGATTTCCCAATCCAATTCTTCTGCATCATTTTAACCGATGACGGCCAACCTTCAAGATCATCTAAACCCTCTAAGAGCTCTTCAGTATAAGCTGTTATCTTCATGAACCATTGAGGTATTTCTCTTCGTTCAACTATTGCATCTGACCTCCATCCTCGACCATCAATAACTTGTTCATTTGCTAAAACTGTCTGATCTACCGGGTCCCAATTAACAATTGCATTTTTTCTATAAACCAACCCTTTTTTAAAAAGTCGAGTAAATAACCATTGTTCCCATTTATAATACTCTGGACTGCATGTTGTAACTTCACGACTCCAATCGTAAGCATATCCAAGTCTCTTTAATTGCTCACGCATATAGTCAATATTTTCATAAGTCCATTGTGCTGGCGGTATACCTCTCTTTATGGCCGCATTCTCAGCAGGCATGCCAAAAGCATCCCAACCCATTGGTTGCAGTACATATTTTCCAATCATCCTCTGGTAACGTGCTATAACGTCACTGATGGTGAAAACACGTACATGACCCATGTGTAATTGACCACTTGGATATGGAAACATGGTCAGGCAATAGAATTTTTCTTTGTCCGTATCTTCTGATACCTCAAAACACTGCTCATGCTCCCAAAAGTCTTGAGCAATTTTTTCAATTTCCTGTGGTTTGTATTCAGTTTTCATCTATTTCTAATTTTTAATGGAATTTCTTCGTTTTGGTTGAATGACAGTTTATATATAACTCCAGTTAACATGGAGTCGAAATTTTACTATAGTGTTATTACGTCATTGTCCTTCAAATAATTCACAATAATTAAAACTTCTTCAGATAGTGTCATTTTATCACTACGCAAATGTATCTCAGGATCTATAGGAGCTTCATATGGATCATCGATTCCAGTAAAATTTTTAATTTCTCCAGCTCGAGCCCTTTTATAGAGTCCTTTTGGATCTCGCTTTTCAGCGATAGCTAGAGGGCAATCAACAAAAACCTCAATAAATTTAAGATTTGCCTCAGTATGAAGCATACGCACATCATCACGATCTTGCACGTAAGGGCTGATAAAGCTTGATATGGCTATTAGTCCAGCATCTCCGAATAGTTTTGATATTTCACCAATTCTTCTAATATTTTCTTTACGATCTTGTTCTGAAAACCCTAAATTTTTGTTTATTCCAAGACGAACATTATCTCCATCCAAACGATAAGAAAGCATTCCATGATTTTGTAATTGCTTTTCAAGCGCCACAGCAATAGTACTTTTACCGCTTCCTGATAAACCTGTAAACCAGATGGTTGCTCCAATTTGCGGCAAGATCTTATAACGATCTTCTCTCGAAACCTCACCTTCATGCCAAGAGACATTCGTAGCTTTTTGCTTTATTTCCATATTATTAAGATAACCCAAAAGTTAAAAACTCACATTATATATTGACCTTGAAAAAACATCTCAAAATCATGAATATTTTAAATTAACTAGAAAACTCTTATTCTCTTATATCCAGCAAAAGATATTACACAGAAAATTATTACTATTATCGGCCAATTACCAAACATCACATATGGTGTAAGACCGATACGTGCTTGCACATAAGATGAAAGTATTTCAAATTCGAATTGTCTCGACCTTTTTTGCAATCTCCCTTGAGGATTAATGAATGCACTTATTCCATTATTTGTTGATCGAATTAAATAACGACCCGTTTCTAAAGCACGCATTCTAGTTATTTGTAGATGCTGATGCGGAGCAATTGAGTTGCCGAACCAAGCATCATTACTGATATTTATCAATATGTTTGCCTCAGGAAAAGCATATAATTGCTCCGAACCAAACGCAATTTCATAACATATAGCTGTAGCCAAATATATTCTTTCTTTAAACTCAATTAATTCTTGATTGTCTTCTCCCTTAAGTAAGTCTAGATTAGGAAGGCCCTGCATTCTCATCCATTGACGAACAAATTTTGGAACTGGGAAATATTCACCATATGGCACCAGATGTCTTTTTCGATAAAACTGTCTATTTTTTCCATCTAAAAACATCATACTGTTGTATGAATGAGTAGAGCTCTCATCCTTTTCCAAAACTCCAATGGCTAGCTTCTTGTTAGTCCTTTTTAAATGTTTTTGCAATAAATCTATATAAGACTCAAACTGATCAAGAGATGCTGGGATAGCTACTTCCGGCCATACTACAAATGACTCATTTTCGGTATTCAATGTAGCTTGAAGGTATAAATCCATTGTTTTTGGTAATTGCTCATCTTTCCACTTTAAATCTTGAGAAACACCTCCTTGGATAATTGAAGTGGCAATTGGTTGGTCGAAGTCTTCTGTCCACGAATAATTTAATAATAATGCTCCAAATAGATATGGCAACAACATAAGCGATAGCGCTGAGAAGTATCTTTTTCTCAAGTAAAAATGAAGAAATGACGCTGATGATAATAATAAAAACCATGAGATTCCATAAACTCCTAGGACTGGACCCCATCCAGATAAAAATGTATCTATTTGACTGTAACCAATGCTTAACCAAGGAAATCCAGAAAAAGCCCAACCTTTTATCCATTCAAATAAAACCCAAACTGATGGCCCTATTATAATCAACCAAAAAGATCGACCATTCACTAACCAAGAAATCAAATATCCTGCTAAACAAAAATAAAATGACATCAGAATAACCAATCCAAACATTAATAATAAAGCGATCCAGGATGGAGCATTTCCAAAAGTATGGATGGATATATAGACCCAATAAACACCTGAAAGAAAATGACCAATACCAAAGCTAAATGAATAAATAGCCGCTTGTTTCGGTGTCGATTTCAAGCATGCATAAAAAACCGGCATCATGAAAATTGATGCCAATATATATAGATTAAATGGAGCAAAAACTAAGGTAAAAGCTCCTCCAAGTAACAAAAAGAATAATGATGTTAAATTAAAAAGATCAGAAAAATGTTGCTTAAAAAACAGATTCTTTAGCATTTCAAAATAATATTTCAAATAATTTGATGTTAATTGAGTTCTTTCTTTACTTCTAGAACCTCAATGCGTCTTCTATGTGTTTTTGTGACGGTAAATTTAAATCCAGAAAAAATTAGTTTCTCACCATTTCTCGGTAATCGACCAAATTCATG